>Ga0247830_10000188_pt1 | contig 19442 bp, 18 predicted proteins | sample 12C_Control_Day5_FD_207766 | JGI IMG/M metagenome (GOLD analysis project Ga0247830, IMG submission 207766) | Soil microbial communities from agricultural site in Penn Yan, New York, United States - 12C_Control_Day5 | ecosystem: Environmental > Terrestrial > Soil > Agricultural land | place...
GACGAGCCCGTCGGCGCTCACCGACCAGCTCTCGGCGAGGTCGCCCGCGACGTTGGGATAGTTCGCCGGATCGATCTTGAGCAGCAGCGAGTAGTGCGGGGCCACGGGGTGCACGACCGCGAACGTCGTCTCCGCGTGGCAGTCGTAGCTCGGCGGGCTGGCGACGACGGCGAAGTTGAGGATGCCGCCCCTCTTCGGCGTCTGCGCCGTAGCATCGTCCGCACCCAGGGCAAACCCGCCCGACAGTAGAGCAAGCGTCAACGTCCCAATCCAACGCAACATCGCGGTTCCCCTCGCAGAAAGCGCAAATAGACGACGCGGACGGAACGATGCCCAAGCCTTGCGCCGTTGGCAACCGTGAGTGCGGCGCACAATGACATTGTGCTGGCGCACAAACCCAAATCGCGCTGCGGTGGTCGCCTCCGCTTGCGATCGGAATTGCCCGTGCGCTGCCACTACATGAGCGACCTGCACCTGGAGAGCCAGGACTTCCCATGGCGCCTGCCGCAGCTTCGACAGGAAGGCCCGAGCGCGCGCGCCATGTTCGATGTCGCGCCGGCTCCCTCCAAGGGACCGCGTTCGCAAAGCGTGGATTTTTTTGTGTGTGGCCGGACGAAACGCTCTCATGCTTAACGAAGTCTATACCGACTTTGGTCTATCGAGAGAGGGCACTGCCCCACAGTTCCGTCAGTTGTAGGAGGAATGATCATGACCCGCTGGATTGCGGTTTTTGGATGTGTGCTCACCGTCGCCCTCACCGCGCCCGTAGGCAATCAGGCCGAGGCTGCGCGCAAGCGGTGCATCGCTCCCGCGAGCCATGGCGCGAAGATGACGTGGATTTGCAAGGCCAGCGAGAAGTGCTGCTACGACGCCCTGTTCCGCAGGGGTGGCTGCAGGGACCGCTGCTTCTGAGCCAGGCCTGGCCACGACGGCTCCTCCGCCTCGGGTCCGATGCGGAGGACGGCCGCCGGGGCCGAACCTCGTTCCATCATGCCGCCCGCTGGCCCGCGGTTTCGCGCAGCCCACGGGCGGCATGATCGGTTCCAGTCCGAAGTCGACCTGGTTGTGGCGCGCCGGTGGTCCTGCCGCGCTCGCGCTGGTCAGGTCCGCTCCACGATCGTGAGCCCGCGCCGGCGGTCGATCAGGTAGATCAGCCCGCGCTCGTCCACCGTCACGTCGTTGCTCGACACGCGGTCGGTCCCCGCCGGCACGTCCGGCATGAAATGCGCGACCTCGCGGGGCCCGTGCGGGTTCCCAACGTCGATGATGCGCAGCCCATGCGCAAACCAGGCGAACGGAATCTCCGTCCCCGTCACCTTCTCGCAGGGCTGATGGCACGCCGTCATGGTCGGCTGCGGACCCGGCTCGATGCCCTCCACCTGGAAGCTGCCGACGGGCGCCGGGTGGCGCTCGTCCGTCACGTCGACCATCCACATGAACGCCGGCACCTGGCCGTCCTCGCGCTGTACGTCCTCGTCGGCGACCACGAGGTAGCGCCGGCCGCGGATCTCGAAGGGCAGCGGCAGCGCCGTGTGCGTCGGACAGGAGAACGGCGGCGACCAGTCGAGCCCCGACACCAGCTTGGGCTTGCTCAGGTCCTCCACGTCCAGGATCACGAACCCCGCCATCCAGTAGCTGGTGTAGAGCCGGTTGCCGAGCCGCAGCGGATGGTGGCAGCGGTGCATGTCCCGCGCCCACGTCGGCTGCTCGCCGCCCGCCGTCCACTGTCCCGGCATCCACCAGCGTCCGACCTCCTGCGGCCGCGCCGGCTCCTTCAGGTCCATGATCAGCACGATGGTGCCGACGTAGCCCTCCATGGTCGCCGACAGGTAGGCGTAGCGGCCGTCGAAGTCGTAGCGGTGCACGCCCTTGCCGGCCGTATCCCAGCGCGCGACCTGGCGCGGATTGGCCGGATCGGCCACATCGTAGATGCCGACGCCGCCGCGGAAGTCGGCCGGCACCGGGCTCTTGTCTGCCCCGTTGACCTCGTGGTTGACCACCATCAGCCCGTTGCCGACCCGCACCTTGTGGGAATGCGTGCCGGGCGGCATGCCGATGGTCGCAAGCTCGCGGCAGTTCCTGGGGTCGCGCACGTCGACGATGGACGTCCCGTGCGGGCTGCGCATATGTCCGATGTAGGCGATGCCGTCCGCCACCACGACCTGCCCGCCGCCGGCGCAGTCGTAGTATCCGACCTGGCGCAGCCCCTTGCCCGTGCCCATGCAACAACCCTCCCTCGGCCGATCCTCCCGCCGCTACGGCTCGACCACCACGTTGCCGATGGCCGTGCCGGCCTCGACCAGCTCGTGCGCCGCCGCGATCTCACCCAGCGGGAACGTGCGGGCGATGCGAGGCTTCAGCATGCCCCGCTCGGCCAGCGCCACGATCGTCCTCGCCCCCGCCTCGCGCACGGCGCGCGGCATGTTCATGCCCTGCACGAAGTGCAGCTTCACGCCCTTGAGCCCGAAGGCGTAGTAGGGCAGCACCGGCTCGCGCACGCGCGTGGACGAGTAGGACGCGACCGTGCCGTTGTCCGCGATCACCGCCCCGTCGACCGCGACGTTGGCCCCGAAGTCGACCTCGACGATGCGCTCCACGCCCGCCCCGCCGGTGATCTCCATCACGCGGGCCGCCACATCCTCCTTGGTGTAGTCGATCACGTGGTCGGCGCCGGCCGCACGCGCGATCGCCGCCTTCTCGGGCGAGCTGACCGTGGCGATCACCCTGGCCCCGCTCCAGCGCGCCAGCTCCACCGCCGCCACGCCGACCGCGCCCGCGCCGCCCTGCACCAGCACCCACTGTCCCGACATCGGCCCGTCCGACAGCGTCGCGTGATAGGCCGTGAACGCCGGCACGCCCAGGCACGCGCCATCGGCGAACGACAAGGCGTCCGGCAACGCAATCGCATTGGCCTCCGGCACCGCCACGTATTCAGCCGCCGTCCCCTCGCCCGGCCGCGCCGACCCCGCGCGATAGACGAACACCCGCTCGCCCTCTTTCAGTCCCCGCACGCCCGGCCCGACGCGCGCGATCGTCCCCGCCCCGTCGCTGTGCGGCACCACGCGCGGTGCGTACATCTTCGGCCCCAGCCACCCGGACCTGCGCTTGGTGTCGTGCGGGTTGACGCCCGAGGCCATCACCTTCACGAGCACCTCGCCGTGCCCAGGCTCCGGCGTCGCCATCTCGCCGACCTCGAGCACCTCCCGCGCCGGCCCCATGCGCCCATACCAAGCCGCCTGCATCCTCATTCTCCTGTCAGCGCCCGTGTCCTGGGTGCCGGCCTGCGCCGGCATGACGCTCGTGGTTGGGGACACCACAAACCACAACCGCCGTCATCCCGGCGGAGGCCGGGACCCATGCGCCTCTCCTTGTGTGCACGCACCGACGCGCTCCGCGCTCGCGGGAATGACGTCGCGTGGGCACTTCGATGTCCCGACTATACGGATCGCAACCGCGCGCGCATACCACCACGGCCGCGAAGGGGAGTTGTGCAACCGCGTCGCGGCTGACTAACCTCTCGCACCAACCCGCATCTGCCCTGGGAGTCACGAGCATGGCCCGCATCGCCGTCGGCGGCTTCCATCACGAGACCAACTGCTTTGTCGCGGAGCGGACCGACTACGCCTACTTCGCCAGCCACCGCGACCGCCCGCCGCTGGTGCGGGGAGCAGCCGTCATAGAGTGGCTCGGCAACACCAGCTTCGCCCTCTCAGGGTTCCTGGGCGAGATGGGCGCCGCGCACGACATCGTGCCGCTGCTGTGGACCAGCGGCGGCGCCGGCGGCCTCGTCACCGCCGACGCCTACGAGCGCATCGCCGGCGAGCTCGTCGGCCGCCTCTCCGAGGCGCTGCCCGTCGATGCCGTCTACCTCGACCTGCACGGCGCCATGGTCAGCGAGCCGTTCGAGGACGGCGAGGGCGAGCTGCTGCGCCGCGTCCGCGCCGCCGTCGGCCCGGACGTGCCGATCGCCATCAGTCTCGACTACCACGCCAACGTCACGCCGCAGATGGTGGAGACCACCGACAGCCTCGTCGGCTACCTGACCTATCCGCACGTCGATCGTCCCGAGACCGGCCAGCATGCCGCCCGCGCCCTGTCGCTCCTCATCGAGCGCGGCCGGCCCAGGGGCCGCGCGCTCCGCAAGCTGCCCTTCCTGATCCCGCTCAACGACCAGTGCACGCTGGTCGAGCCCTCCAAGGGCGTCGTCGCCCGCTCCGTCGTCGCCGACGGCGACCTCGTCAACCTCTCCTACCTCGCGGGCTTCCCGCCCTCCGACCTCTACTGGTGCGGGCCCGCCGTCATCGCCCACGCCTGGAGCCAGGAGGCCGCCGACCGCGCCGCCGACGCGCTCGCCCGCGAGATCGCATTGAAGGAGCCCGAGTTCGCCGTGCCGATGGTGTCGCCCCAGGACGGCGTGCGCGAGGCGATGGCGATCGCACGCACCGCCTCCCGCCCCGTCGTGCTGTGCGACACCCAGGACAATCCCGGCTGCGGCGCCACCGCCGACACCACCGGCGTGCTGGAGACTCTTGTCCGTCTCGGCGCCGAGGGAGCCATGGTCGGCTACCTCTGCGATGCCGAGGCCGCGTCCGCCGCGCACAAGGCCGGCGAAGGCGCCGAGATCGCAATCGCGCTCGGCGGCCGCTCTGGCCCCGAGGGCGTCACGCCTCTGCAGGGCACCTACCGCGTCACCCGCCTCGGCTCCGGAAAAATGCGCACCACCGGCGCCGTCTCCGGCGGGCGCGACATCGACCTCGGCCCCATGGCGCTGCTCACGACCGGTGGCGTCGGCATCGCCGTCACCTCCAAGCGCATGCAGGCGCTCGACCAGGCCCCGTTCCAGCACCTCGGCGTCGAGCCCAAGGATCAGAAGATCCTCGCCCTCAAGAGCACGTGCCACTTCCGCGCCGTGTTCGAGCCCATCGCCGAAAAGGTGATCGTCGTCATCGCACCGGGCGGCTATCTCGCCGACCCCGCCCGCTACCCCTACCGCCGCCTCCGCCCCGGCGTCAGGCTGCGCCCGCTCGGGCCGGATTCCACAAACCCTCCGGCGTAGGGCGCAATAAGCCCCCGACTTGATCGGGGGCGCATTGCGCCGATCCAACCTCGACGCGGCGCAATACGCTTCGCTATTGCGCCCTACGCGCTACGCGCCGCCTCAAACAACCTCCTGCGGCTTCGGCACCGGCCACGCCTTCTTGCTGTGCGCCAGCCCCATGGCGACGCACGCCTCCGCCGTCTTGAGCGCGGCAATCACCGGGTTCACCACGGGCACACCAACCTTCTTGCCCAATGCCTGCGTCACGCCCGGCAGGAACGCCATGCTCATGCAGCCGAGCACCAGCACGTCGGCACCATCCTGGTCCACTGCCACGCGCGCCGCCTCCGCCGCCTTGTCGAGCGCGCCGGGCTTCTGCTGCGCCAGATCCATCACCGACAGGCCGATGCCGCGCACGGAGGCGAGCAGCGGCGCAATCCCCAATCCCCGCAGTCGCGCCGCCACCCGTCCGTAGCCGCGCCCCGAGGGCGTCAGCACGGAGAGGCGCGTGCCGAGTTGTGCCGCCAGGTGCAGGGACGCCGCGCCCGGCCCGATCACCGGGATCGCCAGCAGCTCGCGCAGGGCATCGAGCCCCGGATCGCTGTAGCAGCCGATGATGATGGCATCGAACCCGCGCTTCTCAGCCAGCGGCGCCAGCCGGATCAGCTCCGGCACGACGATCCCCGCGTCATGCGCGCTCTCGATCGCCGCCGGCCCCTTCGCCGTCGGCTCGGCGGCGACCTCGGTTCCGGCCGCCGCACTCGCTTGCAGCACACCCTGGCGCCGGGCGACCTCCTGCGGCCCGATGGTTTTGTCCATCGGGCTGGTCAGCTGATAGAGGATGCGCATCTCTCTCCTCCAGGCTTCGGCTCAGGCGAGCTTTGCCAGCGTGTCGTCGATGAGCCGCGTGCAGTCGCCCAGTGCATCGGCGATGCGGTTGCGGTCGCGCACGAGCTGCGTCTCGAGCATCCACTTCTCCTCGCCGTCGCCGAGCTTGGCGTAGCGCGGCACGTCGAAGAGCGAGGGGATCATCGTTCCCTGCGGCGTGTAGCCGTAGGGGTCGTGGCCATAGGCGCCCTTGGCGGTGCTGGCGAGCGGCACCAGCGTGCGGGAGAGCCGCTTCATGCACGCGTTCAGGATGTCGGCCGCCGTCTCGTCCTTGGCCTTGCCCGAGGCATAGCGCTGGCGCCAGTCCTGCGCCGCGGCCTCGAGCTTCTCCGCCGCCGCCCGGAACGCCTTGGCGCGGTCGATGGCGCCGACGAGCCCGACGCCCTCGGCTCCCGCCTTGAGCTGGTCGAGCCGCTCGATGAAGCCGTCCGCCACGCTCACGTACTCGAACGGCAGCACGACCGCCGTGCACAGCTCCCACAGATACCCCGCGTAGACCCGCAGGTGATCAGCCATGAACGTGAAGTCGAGCTTGTCGATGGAATTCTCGACGCTGTGGTGCCACCAGCCGAGGTTGGCGAGCGCAGTCTTCTTCAATTCCTCCTCGGTGAACGCCCCCTGCGCCGCCAGCATCGGCACACCGAGGCCGAAGAACGAGGCATCGCCGTTCTTGACCGCGCGCCGCCACGCCGCGGGGCGATTGCCGAGGACCCGCTTCTCGATCCCCTGGTGGAAGCGCTTGAGCTCGACGTTGGAGGCCGAACTCCACCGCGTCGTCCCCGCGCAGGCCGGCTGGTCGATCTGCAGGTAGGCGACCGCGTGTTCGCGCAGCCGGTCCCAGTTGCGGTCGACGTACCAGGCCGAGCCGATCATGGTGCCGGTCTCATGCCCCGTCCAGAATCCCGCGACCAGGCCGCGGCGCAGCTTGTCGCGATGCTGGTTGAAGACGCGGGCAAGCTCCAGGATGCAGGCATTGCCGGCGGCGTTGTCGGTGGCCTGGGGTCCGGGCCAGGAGTCCTGGTGGCCGCCCACGACCACGAAGTCGTCGGTCTGGCCCTTGACCTCGCCGATCGTAATCTGCACGGGACGCCAGCCATTCTCGACGTTGGCTCTGAACCACACGCGCACCGGCCCGGCTTTCAGCATCTCGCGCAGCTTCAGCCCCGCCGTGCGCGCGATGCCGATGCATGGCAGCGTCGCCATCTCGGTTCTGTAGGTCTCGGGCGTCGGATTGCCCCACACCGGCTTCACCGACCCGAACGGCACCGCCGTATTCTCCGGGTGCCCCCAGTTCATCATCACGCACCCGGTCGCCCCCAGAAGGGCCGAGATGCGCTGCTTCTCGTGCCGCGCAGGATGGTAGGAGAGTTCCGACAGCGTGATCTTGCCGGTGGCGTCGCGGCCCTCGTACTCGCTGAAGGCGCCGGAGGCGACGTCCATCAGCTCGGCCGAGATGCCGTCGGCAAGCGTCGGCAGGCTGTGGCCCAGCGTGTTGGCCTCGATCGAGAGCTCGACGGGCGCCAGCACCCGCATCTCCGCCTTCTCGGGAAAGCTCACCAGCCCCGGCATCTCGTGCACCTTGGCCGCCACGCCGGCCTTGGTCAGCGCCGCGGCGCTGTACTCCGCCATGCGCTTGCCGTTGGCGGAGCCAGCGAGCCGCGAAGGGATCTGCGTCGTGATGTGCTCGATATGGGCCTTCGCGTTGGCGGCCGAGACCGCTGCGACGACGCTCTCATCGGACATAACAGCTCTCCTCGAATGGCAGCGGCGGGGGCGTTACGCCACGTTCGCCGGCAGGTACGCTCGGGGTATCTTGCGGCAAAGTCCCGGGCCTGTCACCGGCGCGGGCAGCAATGCAGGGGCGATGAAAAGATGCAGCGCACACAAGACCGGGCCAAAGACGGCTCTGCCGCCGTCGATCCCGTCACGCTGGAGATCGTGCGCGGCGCGCTCAGGGCCATTCAGAGCGAGATGGAGGCTGTGATCGAGCGCACGGCCATGTCACCGTTCATTCGCGAGAAGAAGGACTTCTATGCGGCTTTGTTCGACGCCCAGGGCCGCCTGATCGTCGGCTCCAACCTGCCCGTCTTCGGAGATGTGGTGGGGCCCGTCGCCGAGCACTACCCGCTCGACACCATGCGCCCCGGCGACATCTACTGGTTCAACGACTGCTACGCGTCGAAGGGCGCCGTCTCCCATTCCCCCGACCAGGTGTTCCTGGCGCCCGTGTTCGCCGACGGCAAGCTCTCGGCCTTCGCCCAGTCGTGGGCGCACTTCAACGATATCGGGGGCATGCGGCCGGGCTCGCTGTCGCCCGACTGCACCGACATCTTCCAGGAGGGCATCATCGTCCCACCCGTGCGGGTGGTGCGGGAAGGCGTGGTGGCCGACGAGCTGCTGCGCATGTTCTTCCGCAACTCGCGCTTCCCCGAGATGGTCAAGGGCGACACCCGCGCCTCCATGGCCGCGATCCGGCTGGGCGAGCGGCGCCTCGCCGAGCTGTTCCAGCGCTTCGGCCGCGGCGTCACGATTGGCGCCTTCGACCGCCTGATCGACGAGAGCGAGGCCGAGCTGCGCCAGAAGCTGCGCGCGCTCGTGCCCGAGGGCGTGCATTCCTTCACCGACACCATCGACAGCGACGGCCAGGGCCACGGCCCCATCAAGCTGCGCTACCGCCTGGAGGTGGGGCCCGAGCGCATCACGCTCGACACGGGCGCCAGCGACGACCAGGTGCCGGGACCCGTCAACTTCCTGATGAGCCCGCCGGTGCCGGCGATGATCTTCGGCTCCTACCTGCTCGGCTCCTCGCAGTCGATCCTCAACTCCGGCGTCGAGCGGGTGATCGACGAGACCATCGTGCGGCCGGGCTCGATCCTGCAGCCCAAGTGGCCGGCGCCGCTCGGCATGCGCGGCGTCACCATGATGCGCAACATGGCGACCTGCCTCGGCCTCCTCAACGTGGCGACTAACGGCCAGGCGCCCGCCGCCCACAGCGCCTACGTCATCTGGTATCTGCGCGGGCGCGACGAGGCGGGCGAGCTGTTCCTGATGTCGGACGGTCTCGGCGTCGGCTACGGCGCGCGCCCCACGGCCGACGGCAACGACGCCGTCTATCTCGTGGCGCAGGAGAACTTCCCCTCCGAGTTCCTCGACTCCGTCTTTCCCGTGCGCGTCACGCGCTATGCCATCAATCCTGACACGGGCGGTCCCGGACGTTGGCGCGGCGGTTGCGGCCTCGTGCGCGAGCTCGAGGTGCTGGCGCCGCAAGCCATGGTCTCCATGCGCATCGACAGCGTCACGCATCCGCCCTGGGGCGTGGCCGGCGGCCATGCGGCCGGTACGGGCCGCTGCATTGTCAATCCCGGACGGCCCGGCGAGCGCATCATCCCGCCGCTCAGCGACGGCAACATCGTCAAGCGCGGCGACATCGTGCGCGTGGAGACGGGCGGCGGCGGCGGCTGGGGCCATCCCTTCGACCGCGAGCCCGAGCGCGTGCTGGCCGACGTGCGCGGCGGCTTCGTCGGCCGCGACAGCGCGGAGCAGAACTACGGCGTCGTGCTGACGGCGGACGGCACGGGCATCGATCTCGCTGCCACCGAGCGCCGCCGCGCGAGAAGGCCGGAGGCCAAGCTCTTCCACCGCCACGGCTATCACGAGGCACTGGCGTGATGGCCAAGGATACTCGCGCGCGCGTCATCGTCGGCATCGACACGGGCGGCACCTTCACCGACGTGACGCTGCTCGATCCAGCCACCGGCCGCGTCTGGACCGCCAAGACGCCGTCGACCCCGAGCGATCCCTCGCAGGGCTTCGGCAACGGCATTGCCGAGGTCTTGAAGGTCTCCAACCTCACCGGCGCCGACATCGCCCGCGTCCTGCACGGCACCACGGTTGCCACCAACCTGATCCTCGAGGGCAAGGGCGCCCGCGCCGCGCTCATCACCACGGACGGCTTCAAGTACGTGCTGGAGATCGGCCGCCAGGACGTGCCGCGCCGCGCCAGCCTGTTCGCCTGGGTCAAGCCCAAGCGCCCCGTGCCGCCCGAGCACATCTTCGAGGTCGCCGGCCGCGTCGGGCCGGACGGGCGCGAGCTCGCTCCCCTCGACGAGGCCGCCGTGCGCGAGGCCGCCCGCGCCATCAGGGCGCAAGGCATCGGCTCCATCGCCGTCGTTCTGCTGCACAGCTACGCCAACCCCGCGCACGAGCGACGCGTCGCCGAGATCCTCACCGAGGAGATCCCCGGCGCGCTGCTGTCGCTGTCGAGCGAGGTGCTGCCGGTATTCCGCGAGTACGAGCGCAGCATGACCACCATCCTCAACGCCGCGGTCATGCCGGTCGTCTCCACGTACGTCGAGCGCCTCGACGCGCGCGTGGCCGAGCGCGGCATCGAGGCGCCGCTGCTCCTCATGAAATCGTCGGGCGGCGTCACCAGCACCCGCCACGTGCGACGCGCGCCGGTGGAGACCGCCCTCTCCGGCCCCGCTGCCGGCGCGGTCGGTGCGGCCTACGTCGGCGCGGCCAGCGGCCACCCCAACCTCATCGGCATCGACATCGGCGGCACCTCCGCCGACATCTCGCTCATCCACGGCGGCGAGCCCGGCCTCACCACCAACGGCCGCGTCGGCGGCTGGCCCGTCGGCCTGCCGATGGTCGACATGGTGACGATCGGTGCCGGCGGCGGCTCGATTGCCCGCGTTTCGGACACGGGCGCGCTGACCGTCGGCCCCGAGAGCGCCGGCGCCATTCCCGGCCCCGTCTGCTACGGCCGCGGCGGCGTCGAGCCGACCGTCACCGACGCCCATCTCGCGCTTGGCCACCTTCCGCCCTACCTGCTCGGCGGCACCTTCGCCCTCGACGTGGAAAGCGCGCGCACGGCGGTCGAGACCCGCGTCGCCCGGCCGCTGGGCTTGAGCCTGGAGGAGGCGGCGCGCGGCATCCTCGCCGTCGTCGACAACAACATGGTCGGCGCCATCCGCGTCGTCTCGGTCGAGCGCGGCCACGACCCGCGCGACTTCTCGCTGCTCCCCTTCGGCGGCGCCGGTCCCCTGCACGGCTCCGCGCTCGCCCGCCTGCTCGGCATGCGCTCCATCGTCGTGCCGCCGGGTCCTGGCGTGCTGTCCGCGCTCGGGCTGCTCGTCTCCAACCTCAAGGCCGAGTTCACGCGCACCTGCCTGCAGAAGGCCGGCGCCTTCGACGCCGCAACTGTGGCGCGCGTGTTCGGCGAGCTCGAGGCCGAGGCCGTCGCCTGGCTCGACGCCGAGACCGTCCCGGCGGAGGCGCGCCGCATCACCTGGCACGCGAGCCTGCGCTACCAGCACCAGGGCTTCGAGCTCAACGTGCCCTGGCCCTCCCGCGACGTCACCGATGCGTCGGCCGCCGCCGCCGTCGCCGCCTTCCACCGGCTGCACGAGCGGCTCTATACCTTCGCGCAGGAGGACACGCCCGTTGAGATCGTGACGCTCAGGGTCGACGCCCGCGGCGTCTTCCCCTCGCCCTCCCTGCGCGAGCTGCCGCCTGCGGGACCCATCGCCGACGCCCGCATCGGCATGCAAACCGTATCCCTCGCATCGGGACCGGCAGCGGCCGCCATCTACGCCCGCGACCGCCTCGGCGCCGGCGCCCGCATCGACGGCCCCGCCATCCTCACCCAGCTTGACGCCACCACGCTGCTGCTCCCCGGCCAGGTCGGCAGGATCGACCGCGTCGGCAGCCTGATCGTCACCGACGCCTGACGCGCCCGCGTCGTCCGCCCCTCCCCCTCGAGGGGGGGGCTGTGCGTCCGCGGCTTAGACGGCGATCGCCGACCAGTCCCAAATGCTCGACCGCCGGCTAAGTCGCTGGACGCACTGGGTGGGGGTGACCGCGCCCCTCACATCGGGCTCCGGCCCGTGGCGCCCTCGGTGCGCGGCTCGCGGCTGCAGTCGAAGCTCTTGCTCTGCCTGTCGGCAACGTGGCGCGCCAGCGCGATCGCATCCCTGTTGGCGAGCGCGTCGATGTAGGCGACGTGGCAGGTCTCCGCGTCCGACACCTTGGACACCACCAGCACATCGCCCCTGCGCCCGTCCCGCGAGGTGTGAAACCGCATGATCGTGGCGTAGGGCAGCTTGCGCTCGCCGCGCCGGTCGAAGCGCCACTCGACGGTGGCCCGCGTGCCGCCGGTCTCGAAAATCGAGTTGAAGGCGCCGAGCGTCTGCGTCGCCGCGCGCCGCTTCTCCGCCCCGGCGCCCGCGCTCACGAACTGGCGCAGGTCGCCCTCGGCGACGTACACGGGCAGTCCCGCCAGGCCGTCGCACATCCAGGCGCCGCCGTCCCGATGCCGGCGTACCTTCTTGCATGCCTTGAGATCGATCGTCGTGTAGACGCTCTTGACCCGGTAGGCATCCGCCGGGGCATGGCCGAGGGCGGGCACCAGCAGGGCTGCAATCGCGAGTGTCGCTGCCGGGGAGCGCGCCACCGTCTCCTCCCTTCGATACGCGAGCTGGCGACAGGTATCGATTTTTCTGGGCGAAGCAATGACATATCTCGGGCCACGCGAAAAGGTTCGCCGCCCCTGCTCTTCCGTGGCCGCCCAAGCGTGCTATACCCGCGCCGATGCGGCAGCCTCGAGGTCTGGTCTCATGGACAAGATGAAGATCGCCGTGACTGGAGCGGCCGGGCGGATGGGGCGCGAGCTCGTCCGCACCGTCCACGGTCGGCAGGACTGCGTCGTCGCCGGCGCCATCGAGCAGGAGGGGTCGATCGCGCTCGGCCAGGATGTCGGCCTGCTGGCGGGGCTCGGCAAGCTCGGCGTCGCCATCTCCGACGATCCCCTCGAGGTGTTCGCCAAGGTGGACGCCGTGCTCGACTTCACGGTGCCAAAGGCCACCGTCGAGTTCGCGGGGCTCGCCGCCAACGCCCGCATCGTGCACGTGCTCGGCACGACAGGCCTCAGCGCCGACGACAACGCCAAGATCAAGGCCGCCGCCCGGCATGCGACCATCGTCACGGCAGGCAACATGAGCCTCGGCGTCAATCTTCTCACCGCCATCACGAAGAAGGTGGCCGAGGCGCTCGACCCCGACTTCGACATCGAGATCGTCGAGATGCACCACCGCCACAAGGTCGACGCGCCCTCCGGCACCGCGCTGATGCTGGGTCGCGCCGCCGCCGAGGGACGCGGCGTCGATCTCGACAAGGTCAGCGCGCGCGGCCGCGACGGCCACACCGGCGAGCGGCGCCGCGGCGACATCGGCTTTGCGAGCCTTAGGGGCGGCAGCGTGGTCGGCGAGCACTCCGTGATCTTCGCCGCCGACGGCGAGATCGTGGAGATCACGCACCGCGCCTTCGATCGCGGCATCTTCGCGCGCGGGGCCGTCAAAGCCGCTCTGTGGGGCCGCGGCAAGGGGCCGGGCCTCTACTCCATGATGGATGTGCTCGGCATCGAATCCGGCAAGCCGAAATGAATGAGCCCACAGCATTCGGCCATTCGGCCGATGCCGGCGGAGCTGTGGCCGACATCACCCTCGGGGGAGCATCCAGATGTCATTGGACGACGCGATCGAGCGCCTGGGCGCTGGCAAGGAGACCTACAACAGGTGGGTCGGCGTCTACATCGGCGTGCTCGCCGTGCTGCTGGCCATCTGCAACGTCGGCGGCGCCAACGCCACCAAGGACGCCACCCACTCCAACATCGCCGCCGCCAACACCTGGGCGTTCTTCCAGGCCAAGAACATCCGCCGCAACTCGATCGGCCTGGCCGCCGACGATCTCGAGCTGATGCTCGCGGCGATGCCCGCCATGCCGGAGGAGGCGAAGAGGAAGTTCGAGGACAAGATCAAGGCCTACCGCGAGCAGTACCGAAGCCTCACCACCGACCCGCAGAAGCAGGAGGGGCTCGACGAGCTGTTCGTGAAGGGCAAGCTGTTGGAACTGGAGCGCGACGTGGCGCTGCGCAAGGACCCCTACTTCGACTGGAGTCAGGCGCTGCTGCAGATCGCCATCGTGCTGGCGTCGGTCTACCTGATCGTCGGCAATGTCGGACTTCTGGGCCTCAGCGCCGGCCTCGGCGCCCTGGGCACGCTGCTGATGCTCAACGGCTTCACTTTGGCGCTGCGCCTGCCGTTCCTTGGCTGAGGGCCGGCACGCTTGATCTGCATGGCGATCACCGACGCGTACAAAAAAATCGCCCCGGGGCCGTTGCAAGCTCCGGGGCTGATACAAGTTACGGAGATCAGTACCGGCAGGGCCGCGACGACACGTTGCAGCTGTAGTTGCCCGCGCCGCCGGAGCAGGACACGCGCTTGCTGACGGAGGCGCCGAAGCTGCCCCAGCGCCGGCCATACTCCCAGGCCGTGAAGTCGATCCAGGCGCGGATCGCCGCGCGCTCGGCTGCTGCCCGCGTCGACCCCGACCCGCTGCCGTCGTGGAAATGGTCGGCCATGCACAGCTTGCCGCCGACCCTGACCTTGGAATGCAGCGCGTCCAGCCCCGTGTCCTGCGCCTGCACCGCGCCTGCGCCCATGCCCAGCATCAGAGCCAGCGCCGCAGCGCCCACAACCGCTTGTCTCATGGTCCCCCAACCTCTGCTGCCAAATTGCGGCGCACTATACGTGATGCGCCGTCGATTCCGATCGCTGGAGGGCCAGAAGCAAAGTCGCAGGCGCAGCTTTTTCAACGCGCCGCAGCTTTTCCGTCACAGTTCGCGAAATACCTTCGCGCGCGCGTCAGGATTGGGAGCGGTGAAAAGAAATCGGCCCGCGCGGCCTCCAGGCCAGGCGGGCCGGTTCCCGATGCCAGCCGCTACTTCGCGGCGACGACGGCGATCTCGACCAGCAGGCGCGGATCGGCGAGCTTGGCCTCGATGCAGGCGCGGCCCGGCAGGTTCTCGCCGTTCGTCCAGGCGTTCCACGCCTCGTTCATGGATTCGCGCAGGCGAATGTCCGGCACCCAGATGGTCGCGGAGACAACCTTGGTCTTGTCGGTGCCGGCGAGCTTCAGGAGCCGGTCGATCTCCTTGAGCACCTGCACCGATTGTCCCTTCACGTCCTGCGAAGGATCGCCTGCCGTGATGCCGGCGGTGAATACGAAGCCGTTGGCCTCGACGACCTTGGAGTAGATTTTCGACGGCTCGTGCCGCTTGACAGTCATACGCGTCTCTCCCGTGTGTGGCCTGCGTCCGGCCAGTGCCAGGGCGTGGGCCGGTACGTGGTTGCTGCAACCGGGGCCTTCATAGCACGGGCCGGCGGCCAAGCCATTTCAGAAAAGCGGCTCCTCGTACTGGAGCTTGCCGTCGATGATGATGCCCTTGATGGCGGCCTCGCCCGAGGAGTCGACGGCGATCAGCGCTGCCATGCGCTTCTCCCGGGCCAGGTCTTCGAGCCGCTTGCCCTGGCCTTCGGGCACGAAATAGCTCTCGATGCCATAGCGCACCTGCTGCGTCGCGTTGGCCTTGCTCCACGGCGTCTGGTCGAAGGCCACGCGGCCCTTCAACACGACGCGGTCGGGCGAGGTCTCCTTCGGAAACGCGCGCGATACCTTGACGGGCTTCCACGCACCGTCCGCCTGCTTCTCGATCACGACATAGAAGGGGTCGTTGGCGCCGGGAGCCGGGCCGTCGAGCAGGCTCACGGGCACGCGGCCGATGTCGTAGCCGAGCCGCACGTACTCGCCGCGGAAGAGGTCGCGCGGGTCGACGGGAATGATCGGCAGCGTGATCTCGCGCCCCGCGCTCAGCAGCCGGACGCGATCGGTCACCATGTAGGCGAGCACCGCCGTCTGGGCCAGCGCCACGATGGCGATGGAGATGATGAGCTTGCGCAGGGCGTTCATGCGGCGGCTCCCGTTGGCACCTTGCGCTGGTGCAGCCGGTAGGCGGCCCAGGCGAGCAGGCTGACGATCACCGCCGCGATCAGGAAGAACAGCGAGGTGTTGAGCAGCGAGCCGAAGGTCTTGAGGTAGAGCGTGAAGATCTCGACCGCAAAGCCCGCGTAGGCGAGCCACAGCGCCGCCCGGTTGTCGACAGGCATCGCCCACAGCATGGCGCCGAGCAGCAGGGCGAGCGTCAGGACGGCGAGCAGCACGAGTCTCTGGATCGAGGCGCTGTCCTGCTGTGTCCCGTAGACGCGCAGCTCGTCGATGAACTGCAGGATGAAGAGGCCGGCGAAGGCGGCGATCAGGCCGTAGGTGAAGAGCGCGGAGGAGGCCGGGACACGCGCATCGATCTCCTTGGCGCCAGCGGCGGCGACACCGGCCACGATGACCCCGACCAGCGCCACGATCCAGTGCGCGTGATGGTCGAGCACGAAGTAGCCGAGCGGCACGAGCCACACCAGGAAGCTGATGGCGGCGAGATGCAGGCCCGGTCGCCAACCGAGCCAGGCGGCCGCCGCCGTGGTCGCGGCCCACGGCACGAGGAAGCCCCAGTGCGCCCACTCGCTGAACCCGCGCTCCATGCAGGTCCACACGACCAGCAGCACGAACGTGGCGGCGAGCGCTGGGTTGGAGCGCAGCGCGACGGCGGTGAGCAGCGCGCCGAGCGCCCAGGTGAGTACCGCGTCGGGCGGGTTGCCCTCCATGTGGTACATCTGCGCGATCAGCATGATCGATGCGCCGAACACGGCGATGCCCCCGAGCAGGGCGGCGTGGGCGAAGGCGTTGAGCTGGCGCTGGAACAGGTAGGCTGCGCCCCCGTAGCAGCCCCACAGCGTCACCAGCAGCAGCCCCAGACGGGCGAGCTTTGACATGCCCGTCCAGTGCGCGGCCACGAAGCTCATGACCGCAAAGCCGAACAGCACGGCACCCAGCAAGGCAAATATGGACGCCACGCCGAACGCCGATTTGCGCGAGTCCAGATCCGCGCGGATCGCCGAGGCGCCAGCCTCGCTCACCCACCCTTGGGTCTGCCAGCGCGCCAGATCGCGCTCGACCTTATGGCGATACCAGGACATCGACACCCCAAGCTCTGACCGCCCGTGCCCTTACTGATCATTGTTCACAACCAAGGCGAACCTATGACGGGCGCGGAGGACTTTGCAGGGCAATCGATTGCCGAAGCGTTTCAGCGCTGCGGCAGCTGCTGCTTTTGCTGCTCGGATGCCGACACAACCTTGCCGTCGTCGGCCAGCCATCCTTCCATTCGCGTGAGGGCAGCCAGGATAAGGACGGTCAGCGTCGTGGCGATCAGGGCCAGCACGTAGTAGCCCGCGCCGCAGGCCACCCCGAGTGCGCCGGCCATCCACATGCCGGCTCCGGTGGTAAGGCCGCGCACTCCCGTCCGCCCCTGGATGATGGCTCCGGCGGCGAGAAACGCGACGCCCGCCGTCACTGCCTCGACGATGCGGATCGGATCGCTCGTCGATTTCGAGGCGTGGTAGATCTCGAACGTGAGAATGGTGAACACCGCCGAGGCGAGCGCGGTCAGCATGTGCGTGCGCAATCCCGCCGGGCGGTCCTTCATCTCGCGCTCGATGCCGATCGCTGCTCCCACGGCCGCCGCTAGCAGCAGCCGGACGACGATCTCCACCTCGTGCGTGACGGTATGCTGGGCATCGAGCGCCGCCGGCCAGCTCATGGCTTTCAGAGCCTCCATTGTTTTCGCCAACGCTGAACAACACAGCAGCGCCGCTCCAGGTTCCCGCGCCTCGCTTAGCCGCGCGCAAGAAGCCACCGCCGGGAACGCGGGCGCGGGCAGCGCGTTCTTCGCTGCGATTTCCAGAAGTGGAGCGAGGAGCAGAAAGGATGCTCGAGAGACCGTTTGTCTTGCCCTGGGCAGTTGCGGCTGCCGCGGCGTTCGCGTTCGTCACCTTGTGCCTGTTGCTGGCGCCGGAAGGCCGCGTGAGCGCCTGGGCGCTCGCAGCCTCGGCCCTGAGCGCGGCGCTGACTGCAGCAGCGGTACTCAACGCCGTCACGCGCGACCAGCCCGCCCGCTACCGCGCGCGCCACAAGCCCCTCGCCGGCCCTCGGCGCGGCGCCCGCCTGCCGCTCTAGCGGCCGGCGAGCGGGGCGATGCGATGGCCGCCCAGGGCTACGCCATCGCCTTCTTCAGGTTCTCGTCGACCTTGTCGAGGAAGCCTTCCGTGGTGAGCCACTTCTGATCGGCGCCGACCAGCAGGGCGAGGTCCTTGGTCATGAACCCGGCCTCGACTGTGTCGACGCACACCTTCTCCAGCGTCGCGGAGAACTTGGCGAGCGCGGGGTTGTTGTCGAGCTTGGCGCGATGGGCGAGCCCGCGCGTCCAGGCGAAGATCGAGGCGATCGAGTTGGTCGAGGTGTCGCGGCCCTTCTGGTGCTCGCGGAAGTGGCGCGTCACCGTGCCGTGCGCGGCCTCCGCCTCCACCGTCTTGCCGTCGGGCGTCATCAGCACGCTGGTCATCAGGCCGAGCGAGCCGAAGCCCTGCGCGGCGGTGTCGGACTGCACGTCGCCGTCGTAGTTCTTGCAGGCCCACACGTAGCCGCCCGACCACTTGAGCGAGGCCGCCACCATGTCGTCGATCAGGCGGTGCTCGTAGGTGAGCTTCTTCTTGTCGAACTCGGCCTTGAACTCATTGTCGAACACCTCCTGGAACAGGTCCTTGAAGCGGCCGTCGTAGACCTTGAGGATGGTGTTCTTGGTGGAGAGGTAGACGGGATAGTTGCGGTTGAGGCCGTAGTTGAAGGAGGCGCGGGCGAAGTCGCGGATGGAGTCGTCGAGATTGTACATGGCCATGGTGACGCCCGAGCTCGGCGCCTTGAACACCTCGCGCTCGATCACCTTGCCGTCCTCGCCCGTGAACTTGATGGTGATCGTGCCCTTGCCGGGGAAGCGGAAGTCGGTGGCGCGGTACTGGTCGGCGTAGGCGTGGCGGCCGATCACGAACGGCTTGGTCCAGCCCGGCACCAGGCGCGGCACGTTCTTGCAGATGATGGGCTCGCGGAAGATGACGCCGCCCAGGATGTTGCGGATCGTGCCGTTGGGGCTCTTCCACATCTCCTTCAGGTTGAACTCCTTCACGCGCGCCTCGTCCGGCGTGATGGTCGCGCACTTGACGGCGACGCCGTGCTTCTTGGTGGCGTTGGCCGCGTCGATCGTCACCTGGTCGTTGGTCTTGTCGCGATACTCCATGCCGAGGTCGTAGTACTCGAGCGGCACGTCGACGTAGGGCAGGATCAGCTTGTCCTTGATGAGCTTCCAGATGATGCGGGTCATCTCGTCGCCGTCCATCTCGACGACGGTGCCAGTGACTTTGATCTTCTGCATGTGAGCCGATCCCCTTGCGTGCTGAACTCCGTCATTCCCGCGAGCGCGGAGCGCGTCAGCGGGAATCCACCCCCAAGCTGCCGCGATGCCTGTGGCTGGATTCCCGCTCTGCGTTTCGCTTGGCGGGAATGACGGCAGGGGCAACGCCCCAATTCCCTCTGCCCTATAGCACCGGCATTTGGGCCAGGCAAAGCCGTGCTCTGGTCGCACACGCGCCATCTCTCGACACGTGCTCGGGATTTGGGCACGGTGGCCCGGAAAGGCGCAACGCACTAGTGTGATTCAGATCGAGAAGTCCGCAGC
>Ga0247830_10000190_pt1 | contig 19423 bp, 14 predicted proteins | sample 12C_Control_Day5_FD_207766 | JGI IMG/M metagenome (GOLD analysis project Ga0247830, IMG submission 207766) | Soil microbial communities from agricultural site in Penn Yan, New York, United States - 12C_Control_Day5 | ecosystem: Environmental > Terrestrial > Soil > Agricultural land | place...
CCTGAGGGCTGGACCGCAGAGGTTGACGAGTTCGGTGGTCCTCGTGGCGGTGCCGATAAGCGTGGCCCCGGCTGGGTGACGCATCCCAAGGAGACCCGCAAGATCCACTCGTACTGGACCACTCCCGGCCAGCCCGGTTACGCCAAGATCGGATGGGGAACTCCTGGTGATTTCAACCGCTGCAAGCGTCAACTAGCCAAGTACATTGGTCCGCTTTACCTGAACCGGACCTGTGCGGAGTGGCACCATGATGCTCTCGGTTACTGGCCTTCCACACATGCCAAGAAACTCAAGGGCAAGCACTCGCTGGAGATGCTGGAAGACTGTGGTTGCAGCGTCAACCTGGTTGCTTCTGCCGGTCCCAGTATTCTGGAGCAGGCTTGGTTCGAGGACCCGCAGTTGGAGGCACCCACGCCTCTGACTGTCAGTGACGACGGTCGGGTCGTGGGCCACCTGGCGACCTGGGGTGTCTGTCACATCGGAATCAGTGGAACCTGTACGACTCCACCGCATTCCAAGACCAATTACGCTCTGTTCCGTACCGGGGTGGTTCACACCAACGAGGGCATTGTGCCAGTTGGTCAGATCACGCTGGGTACCGGTCATGCGGATCTGCGGGGCCATCGTCTGGCAACCCAGATGCACTACGACAACACCGGAACGGCGGTGGCAGATGTTGCCTGTGGTGAGGATGAGCATGGTATCTGGGTGGCCGGGGCGGTCCGGGGCAACCTTGAGGAAGACCGGCTTCATGCTCTGCGAGCCGGTGCGCTTTCGGGTGACTGGCGTTCGGTCGGGGGGAATCTGGAACTGGTGGCGGCACTTGTGGTCAACACCCCAGGATTCCCGATTCCCAGAATCGGACTGGCTGCCAGCGCCGGGGAGCAGACTGCACTGGTGGCCAGCGGGATAGTCACTCTGCGGGCTCCCAGCCTGGATGTTCGCCAGGCGGTGCGGGAGGCACTGGATGAGATCGAGGGTGCCAAGCGACGCGAGGAGCGTGTCCTGGCCCTGATGAGCACTGTTCGTGAGGCCAGGGTTGGTAGGGTGCTGACATTCGCTGGGGAAGGGGGGCAGTAGCCACGGGCTGTGGATGCGGCAAGAACAAGATCAAGTTCATTTACGTCAAGCAGGATGGTACCGAGCAGGAAGTTGCTACTCGGCACCAGGCGCTTGCTCTGATCCGCCAGAACGGTGGTGGCACCTGGCGTCAGGAAGCCAGGAAATAGGCTCTGCTGGAGGCTACTATGCCGCGCCCGGCACACCAGCAGAGAACTGGAAGTCGGAGATCATCCCCCTGTCACCCGGCTTCCGCCAACCGGCCCGCGTCCTCCCAGCCACGGGTCGGTTGGTTCTTTTCTGGGCCGATGGTATGGTTCGGCCCGAACGCGGTCATATGACGTGATGCTGTGACCGGCCTCCGTGACGGAGGGTGTCTTCTCAGACTGCCCTTGTCCGCACCGGAGGATTCCGATGAAGCAGTTCGACCTTCCCGATGGTGGCCTTGAGGGCCTGTCGTCAGAGGAACTTTCCAGCCTTCTAGACAAGGCATTGGACGCGTTCAACTCACTCGGGATCACCAAGGACTCCGACCCTGACGATGCGACTCTGGCCGAAGGTGAGCGGATTGCTCCGCTGATCACCCAGATCCAGGTGGCGCAGACAGCCAGGTCGGAAGCAGCGACGGCTCGCAAGGACCGTGCGCTCAGCCTTCTCGACCGGGTGCAGCCAGAAGCCGAGCCTGAGCCGGAAGCGGTAGAGGCTGAGGTTCTTGAGGGCGAGGTTGTGGTCGAGGAACTGGAACCTGTGGCCGCTTCGGTGAAGCCGAACCCGGTACGCAAGGCAGCCGGTCGCGGGGTGGAGATCAAGGCTCCGAAGCCGGACCGGGTGGCGGTGCTCACTGCTGCTGCCGATGTTCCCGGTTACTCTAATGGCCAGGGTCTGGATGACCTGAACTCCGTCAGTGAGGCGATGATCGCCCGGATGCGCGGTATCCCGCAGCGGAACCTGGGCAAGATGCGTCACCGCTACGGTGTGGCTGTTATTCGCAAGGACGGCTTCGGGGATCTGACTCAGGCCAATTTCGCCAATGACGACATGGCGCTGGTTTACGCCGCAACTAAGGAGACCCGCCTTCCTGGCGGTTCCCTCGTTGCTGCCGGTGGTTGGTGTGCTCCTTCCGAAACGCTGTATGACTTGTGCGCGGTGGAAGCCGTTGACGGAATCGTCAGCATCCCCGAGTTCCAGGTGAACCGGGGCGGTATTCGCTTCACCGAAGGGCCGGACTTCAGCACGATCTACGCAGCCTGTGGTTTCCAGCAGACGGAGGCACAGGCAATCGCGGGTGACTGCAAGGAATGTTGTGAGCCCACGTGCCCGACGTTCAGCGAGATCCGGCTGGATGTTATCGGTATCTGCATCAAGGCTCCGATCCTCACGAACGCGGCCTACCCGGAACTGGTGCGCCGGTACATCGAGGGCGCTCTGGTCGCTCACCAGCACAAGGTCAACGCTTACCTGCTGAGCGTCATGGCTGCGGCTGCCGGTACTCCGATCACTGCTCCGTACGTGAACCACGGTTCCACGATTCTTACCCTCAATGCGCTTGAGGTGCAGGCTGCGGCCATTCGGCAGAAGTACCGGATGCGGCAGGACGCCAGTATGGAGGTAATCGCTCCGGTCTGGCTCAAGCACTTCATTCGCATCGACCTGACAGCAAGGACAGGTGTGGAGTGGATCGGTGATCCGGTTTCCGACGCTCAGATCAACAGTTGGTTCTCGTCTCGTCACATGAGTGTGCAGTGGGTCTATGACTGGCAGGAAATGGTGATCACGGGCAGCACCCCGACGCTGCCGACCAACGTGACCGTGCTGATGTACCCGGCTGGAACCTGGGGCAAGGGCACGACCGACGTGATCAACATGGACGCGGTCTATGACAGCGTGGGCCTCGAAGCGAACACCTATACGGCCCTGTTCGTGGAGGAGGGCATCCTCGCGGTGCAGAAGTGTACCGAGACTGTGGCTGTCACTCTGCCGGTCTGCAGCAGCGGTCGCACTGGCGCAGCCGATCTCGACAACTGCTTCGGTGTGGTAGCCCCCTGACAGTCTCCGAGGGGCCGGTCTCGGTGTGGACCTAACCGGCCCCTCGGAACCCTAGAAGGGAGGTGAGGTCCATGCCGATAACGGGAACTCCTCGCACCTACCTGACCGTCAGCCCACCTCCGAAGGTGACCGGTGGTCTGCTGGCCTGGGCGAATGTCGTCAGTCCGTCCGATCCGCACATGGTTCTGGGTGGCGAGTACTTGACGATCATGTGCCAGGAGGCTGGTATCTGGGCTGATCTCTGTACCCCGGCACCGGCCACTCCCTGCAATCCAACCGGCAGCACGGTCACGAAGAACTTTGATGAACCGGAACTGATCGTTGGTGACCCGATCGTGGTGTACGCCGGGGTGAAGTGTCATTCGTTCACTTCAGCGCAGCAGAACGAGAATCTGGCCAACGCTCGGATGGTGCTGGAGTACACCGAGGATCGGGTGATGGAGCAGCAACTGCTGCAGACAGCCCTGACATACGGTACTGACCTGGGTGCCGGTCCGTTCGGCGTGAACAAGGCGATGGGTTTGCTGGAGCAGTGGTTGGACCTGGAGTACGCGGGTCAGGGTTTGATCCACATGAGTCGTCAGGCTGCCACCGAAGCGCAGTCGATGCACTTGCTGGAAGCGGATCTGGACGGCAGGCTGCGGACCATCAATGGCACCCCGGTGGTCAATGGGCGTGGTTACTACACCGGGACTTTCCCGGCGATCGACGGCATGAAGATGTTCGCTACCGGTCAGGTGACTCTGATCAAGGGCAAGGTTGTCACCCAGGCGGTGGACGAGATGATCGTGGACACCGCAACCTGCTACCCGCCCAGGGCACTGGCTGAGCGGGTTTGGACGCAACTTGTCGAGTGCGGTATCGGGTACACCACAACCATGCATGCGACGGTGACCTGATGGCTGTGAATCGGAACGAAGTGGTGGTCACCGAGACTGGCAAGGACGTGGCCAGCGTGCTGCTCGGCATTGCGGATCTGCAGGGCTACACGGTGCATCACGTGCGTAGCCAGGAACGTGGTTTCGCGGTGCCGGAGAGCGTTGCTAGGGCGTATCTGGCTGGGGGGGTTACCCAACCTACCCCCCCGGCTTTTGAGGCCCTTGTGGGTGCCCCCACCACTCCGCAAATGGCATCTCAGGGCAATGCCACACCGGCACCCCAGACCACAGGCTGGACCCCTGAGCGCAGGGCCAGGCAAGCAGCACTGATGCGAGAACAACACCAGCGTCGCAAGGAAGCGGCCCTCAAGGAGGCTGACAATGGTTAGTTCGTTTCCCCTCGTTCGCGGGCGGAAGATGCGTGTTACTAGCCTTGACGGCTGCTACAACTTCCACGGTTCAGCAGTACCGGGAACAGACGGTTTCGTCAGTGAGACGAATGTCTCTACCGGTTTCGTCAGCGTGGCTTTCACCGCCAACGTCACCGAGCCGGAAGAACTGACTGTCGTCAATGCCAACGGTCAGACCTGTGTGCGGGACAGCGGCTGCCCTGAGTTCAACGGCTACACGCTTGAGATCACGTTCTGTGAAGTGAGCCCCTGCCTGTTTGCGATGCTCACCGGTCAGGACGTTGTAGAGAACGCGCTTGGTGAGCCCATCGGGTTCACGATGAACTCCAAGGTTTCCGTTTGCGGCCTGTCCGGGTTTGCTCTGGAACTGTGGTCCGGTGTTCCTGGCGTGGCTTGTGGTTCTGGTGGCGAGGGCTCGTTCGGTTACCTGCTTCTACCAGCGGTGCGTCCTGGCATCATCGGAGACTTCACCATCGAGAACGCAGCGGTGTCGTTCGTCGTGCAGAACGCCATTACCCAGGACGGCAACAACTGGGGGATCGGTCCTTCCACCTTCCTGCCGCTGAACGACATCACGGGTGCTCCGCGACCGGTTCAGATGCTTGACCCCAACGACCACCTGTTTGTGGCGTATACGAACGTGGCTCCGCCAGCCGACACCGATGGCTGCGTTCCGCTGGACCACATCGAGTTCCTTGCCACCAGGGGTATCGCTGGTAGTCCTGGCACCTGGACTCCTGTCGGAGGTACTCCTCCTGCGAACGCTGCGGATGCCACTGCCAAGGGCATAACCGCTCAGCCGACTACGCTGTGGACTCCTGGTCAGTACGTGCAGGGTCTCACCGACGGCGCTCCGGGTGAGATGTACTGGAACGGCACCGCCTGGGGTGCTGGTCGGGCTCGCGTGCCTGCGACTGGTGCTACTGCCGGATCGCCCGGTGTCTGGACTCCTGCTGGTAGCCAGCCGCCCGCGAATGCGACAGCGGCTGGAATCGCTGGAATCGTCGCAACGCCCAACACGGCTTGGACTACGGGTCAGTACGTCCAGGGCAGCACGCTTGGTGCTGCTGGACAGATGTACTGGAGCGGTTCCACCTGGATCGGTGGTGGCCCGGCAGCCCTTGCAGCAGACGGTGCTGGGAGAGCCAAGAAGTAGGCTGTAGTCCATGAGCGACTGCCTGAGCCAGTACCCGGCTGATGTCTCCTGCTGTTCGGACTGGAACGACCACACCGAGTATGTGCAGTGCCGTGCGCTGGTCCTGGCATGGGACACCATGCGTCTGCTGTCAGGTGGCAGGGTTGGTCACTGTCGTACCACGATGCGGCCCTGCCTGTCCGAAGATGCTTGTGATGCGTGCTGGGAGGGGCCGAGGATCTGGGATGGTTGCTGGCGCAACATGGCCTGTGGCGGTCCCCGCTGCTCCTGCACCCACCTGTACGAGATCATCTTCCCCGGCGCAGTTGCCGAGGTCTGTGCGGTGTCCATAGACGGCAAGATCACTAATCCGAATATCTGGCGGCTGGACAATAAGCAGCGACTGGTACGTGTGGATGGTGGACCTTGGCCCTCCTGTCAGGACATGAACGCGGACTGCGACAAGCCCGGTTCGGTGTGCGTCGAGTACATCCCCGGCATCAGGCTGGACACGGCAGGGAGTTTCGCGGCAGGGATACTGGCATGCGAGTTCGCCAAGGCGTGCGATGGAGTGGGCGGGAAGTGCCGTCTGCCGAGCGGTGTGACGAGCCTGGTCCGGCAGGGCGTGTCGATGACGTTCAACGAGGGCCTGTTTGCCAACGGTCAGACCGGTATTCGTGAGGTGGACTCCTATATCCGCAGCATCAATCCGTACGGCTTGGTCATTCCTCCGAAGGTGTGGTCGGTGGACCTGGAACCGGCTGGCCATCGGTATCCGGCGTGAACACCCAGACCGTCAGTGCCATTCTGGACGAACTGACCAGGTGTGTTTGCCGGAACCTGGAAGGCCAGGGAGCCGGTCCCACCTGTTGGTGCGGAATGATCGTTTCCGGTGACGGAGCCACTTGGGACTTCTGTGGCGAGTGCGCCGGGGACACCTGTGGCATGGGCTACGTGCGTCTAGTGAGCATCTTTCCCTACACGACCTTTCCGCAGCCGACTCCTGGCGTGTGTGCTTCTGAGATGGGACTCACGCTTGAGGTGGGAGCCCTGCGCTGCTTGCCCATTGCTGATGAGTCAGGTCTTCCGCCGAGCCCCGAGGAGATCGAGGAATCGACGCTGGGCGTTATTGCTGACATGCATGCATTGCAACAGGCGATCATGTGCTGTGACCTTCCAGGTGATCCGCTGGTCGAGATCGGGACCTGGATGGCTCAGGGACCTCGTGGTGGCTGCGTCGGAGGTGCCTGGACGGTCCAGGTATCGGACGTGTGATATGGCAGTTCCCAAGAACATCCAAGTTGTGCCTGTCATCTCTGACACGCTGATCCTCAGAGCACTGCACTTTCCGGGCAAGCCTCTATTCAGGTGGCGGGACAACTTTGCCAAGGATGTCCATCGCATTGCGAAGCATCATGCACCGGTTGGCCATGAGATCAATGCCCTCCATCGTGGTGGGATTACCGGTACCTACAAGGCCGGTTTGACCTGGAATCGACGTGGAAGCCGTGGTCACGTGTCGGTTGCTCGAATAGAGGCAAACGCTCCTCACTCCAGATATGTGGAGAACGGACGCAATCCGAGTTACGAACCACAGTTCTTCTCTTGGAGCGGGTACGCCCGGATGTATGCCGGAAAGAAGGCTTTTCCGCCGGGTGACCCTGCTGGGCCGTACTGGACCGGAAGCAGGCGTAGCACGATCCCTGGTTGGGGTTGGGACCAGTACACACGTAAATGGAAGCGACCTAACCGTTGGGCTCGTGGCTTGGACATGACCGGTATGCGTCGAGGCACTCACAACCTGGAACGTGCTTTTTCCACCGTGGTTCTGGAGCGGGGCATAGGCGCGAAGGTCACTCCAGTGGCAAGATGACCTCCTAGGAGGTCCACATTGAAAGAGTTCGTCACTGCTGCCAAGACCGCAGAGTCTGCCATTGAGAACGCGGAGCCCATCAAGTTCAAGATTGATGACCGGGAACTGACTGCCTATCCACCCAAAGATGGCCAGGTCATGCTGTTCATGGCAGCCATCGGAGAGGGCGCTTCGCCTATAAACGGCGTAGTCGGCATCATCGATCTGCTCGATGGCATCTTCGAGGAAGACGACAAGTCCTACTACCGTGGCCGGTTGATGGATCGCAAGGACCCGTTCGGCATCAAGGACGTAGAGCAGATCATGGAGTACCTGCTGGAGGAGTGGTCCGCCCGCCCTACCACGTCGCCGTCAGGCTCTATGGCCTCGCCTCCGCGCACTGGCCCGAACTCGACGGCGAAGCGACGCTCCGTGGCTGCGACCTCACCAGGCTAAAGCCTGACCGGTTCTGCAACGTGGTCTACTCCTGGTGCATACGCCGGGTGGAGGACCGGGAGAAGTTCGACCATATGTTGACCAGGCCACCTCCAGGTATGGTCAATGCTGTGACTCCGAGCATGATCGCTGACGAGATGAGCGCCTTCAGCGCCTTCGCTGGCAAGGTTCGGAGCGGTTGATGGCTGACAGCATTGGGACTCTCTACGTCAACGTCAGGGCCGATACCAAGGGCCTGAAGAAGGAGATCACCTCTGCTGCTGCTCTGGCCGGTCGCGAGTCCGGTCAGGACTTCATCGAGAACTTTAACGAAAAGATTCAGAAGAGCACGGCGAAGACCAACTACTTCGCGTCCATACAGGCGCAAGCCAAGAAGCAGTTCGCCAACATGGGCGAAGAGTTCCAGGAGGCTCTTCGCAAGGGCGGCACTGTCAACATCAACATCAATCCGGCCTCAACCGGAAGGTTCATCAAGAAACTTGAGCGTGATTTCAAGGGTGTCAGTACGAACGTCGAAGCAGACCTGGTCAACGCCTTTGAGGAGGCGTACAACGAGCAGGTTCGTCTGGCCAAGAAGGCACTGGACCAGCAAGAACGTGACCGTCTGGCTTCCGAGAAGAAGATCCAGCAGTTGCACCTCAAGGCTCTTGTCGAGAATCTGAAGTTCGACCAGCGCCTTGCAGAGAAGCGACTGCAACTGGCCAAGACCCATGAGGATTACCTGCTACGTCTGCGTCTTACTTCGCAGAAGGCGTTCCAGCAACAACTTGAGCGGGATCATGCTCAGGCGTTGCGGATGGCTCGGGAACTGGCTCGGGAGCAGAAATTCAAGGTTACTGTCGAGGTTGACCGATCTGCTCTGAGGGGCCTTGCTAAGGCACTTGATAGCCTCTCTCGTAGATTTGCCGCCAGGGAGCGCCCAGGTACCTCCTTCTTTGGTCAGATCAAGAAAGACATAGTTGAGGCAGCCAGAGCGGTTGGCAGGCTCGGTGACAGGCTTAGGCGTATCGGGGCTATCCGAATCTCGATTGATCTAGATCAGACCTGGGTAAGAAAAGTCGGCAACCTGGTCGAGAGACTTCGCGTCCTTCGCAGGGCGATTGCTGACATCAAAGTCACGACCATCTTCACCAAGGTCACACGTGCGTTCAAAGAACTTGGTGTGGTCATTGCGGCGGTGGCTGTCAGTGTCAGGGCGTTGGCGCGGGTGCTTCCTGGCATTGTCGCCAGAGGTGTTGTCACACAGATCAGAAGGCTGGGGGATGCGTTCAGAAGGCTTGGCCTGGAGATCTACGGGCTTATCCTGAACATTGAGCGCCTTGTCACTGTCTGGCTACCACGACTGGCCAGGGCGCTCGGGGGATTCGTTATTCGGGCGTTCAGAAAACTCGGTGACGCGATCCTGTTCGTGGACAGGATGATCGCCAAACTGATCGTTTCGATCAAGAACCTGGTCAAGACACTGGCTGTCGCTGTCGGTCGTGGCATCATTCGTGGCTTGCGACGCCTGGGTCACGAGATAAGCATCATCGTGCAGCGGATCTCGAATATCAGGATTCGGATTATCCCCACCCTGGTGATGACTGCGTTTGAGGCAGTTCGGGACTTCATCAGGAACGTTGTCGAGAAGTTGCACCAGATCAGGGTGACGATCAACGTCAGTGCGATCATGGCAGGGCTCAGGCGTGTCGGCAGAGCACTTACCAATCTTGCTGATCGTGCCCACAAGATCAAGATCCAGGTTGACGTTGATGCTGCTGCTGCTCGGCTGAGAAGTTTCGGTACTTCACTCAGAAACCTGGTGCGTCGGCCCCACAAGATCACGATCAACGTCGACATCGACAAGGGCATGGCGAATCTGCGTCGATTCAATACTGCTGTGCTCGGTGGAATGGACAGGTTTGCAAGGGCACTTCGCCAGATGGGTGGACGCAACGCCTTCATCAACGTTCTGACGAACAGCCTGGCCTTGTTCATCGACATTGGTCGCCTGGCAGCCAAGGTCGCCCTGATAGTGGCCGATGGGATTCAGACGCTTGCCAAGAACTTCCAGTTGGCCACGGTCAACAGTGGCAAGTTCGTGCAGATTGCGGCAAACGTCGGTGTGGCGCTGTCCGAACTTGCTGCGACAGGTGTGGGTCTGGTCGCAATCGTCTTGGCGATCGCTGCAGCGATGGCTGCCTTTGCGATGATCATAGGTCCGTTGGTTGCTCTAATTTCAGGTCTGGTCGGGATCGTTACCTTGCTGGTGAGTGTCCTGGCTCAGGCTGCTGCTGGTCTGGCAGTTCTGGGACCGGCGCTGCTTTCCGTTGGCGCAGGCATCGGCGCAATCGTTCTGGGAGCCAAGGGTGCGATTGGAGCCATAGGCAAGTTCTCGGCTGCGATGAACATCGCCGATCCGAAGGAACGTGCCAAGGCGCTCAAGGAATACCGTGATGGTCTCAAGAGCCTGGCACCTGCCGCTGCAGAAGCGGTACGGGCTTTTGAGCCGTTGGTCACTCAGTTCGATCAGATCAGGGCGAATGTTGAGCAGCGCCTATTCGAGCCGCTAGTTGGCAGTATCGGCAAATTACAGCCGATCTTGAAAGTAGTCGGTGACGGCCTAGAGCGACTGGCTGCAGCAGGCGGTCGGTTTATCTCAAACTTCATCGAGAAGATGAGTGTTCCTAGAAGCCTGAAACTGCTTGACGACATTCTGAAGTCGTTTGCTACTCAGTTTGAGAACCTTGGCAACGCTGCTGGCAGTTTCTTCATCGGTCTGTTGAACGTCATCAACGCGTTGAATCCTGTGGCCGAACTGTTCAGTCAGCACATCAAAACTATTGGTGAAAACTTCGCTGAGTGGACTGCTAAGCCTGAGAACCAGAAGACGATGACCGACTTCTTCACAAAGGCGTACGACATCTTGGTCAAGGTCGGGACCATCGTCTGGAACTTGGTGCAGGCGTTCGGAGCGGTACTGGGTGCTGGTACCGAAAGTGGCGAAGGTTTACTTGATGTGTTCGTTCGGTTGAGTGAGAAGTTCCTGGAATGGGCTGAATCTCCAGAAGGGCAGACCCAACTGAAAGAGTGGTTCACTTTCGCCAAGGACCTGGCGATACAACTGCTGGGTCTTTTCTTGAAATTGATGCAGGCGTTCAAGGACTTGGACACTCCAGAGAATCGTGAGACTCTTCTCAAGATCATCAATTTGATTGGTGCCATAGTCGACGGGATCAGAATTGCCCTGCCTTGGATTACAGCATTCGGCAAGTTCCTGTGGTGGGCAGCCACGCTTCCTTACAAACCTTTCAAGGCTCTTTACGACATTATCTATTGGATAATCGACCTGATTCCCGATGTGGCTTCCGATATAAAGCAGGCAATAACTGAGAATCCGCTGTTTGGTCGGCTCTTCCGGAGTTTTACTGGTGGTGGCGGTCAAGCCAAAGGTGGAATCATATCCGAGCCGAGACGGGTGCTGGTCGGAGAGGCTGGTCCTGAGGCGATAATACCGTTGACTCGCCCGTTGGCTTTAGTTGATCCATCGGTACGTGACATGGCTGCATTGATTCGGGGTAAGCGATTGCCTCAAGGGCAGACCACCGCACCGGGCATGAGCAAGGTGTTCAACAATGAGATCAATGTGTACACCACTGGTACCGATCCGAGAGCGGTAGCGGAGCAGGTCGTGAATCGTGCCGCAGCGATGGCCTCTTAGGAGGGCGTGATGTATCTGGGATACGCCCGTCTGGGAGCAACAGAGTTGGCGAACAGCAGCAGACAACATGCCTACGCGGCTGCTGACGGTGTGACCTGGTTGACCGAGTGCGAGTGGTGCGAGTCGCTGGAGGCATTGCTGCCTCGTGGTTTGGATGGACAGTCCGGTACTGCATCCAAGGCTTACGTGGGCGTCAAGGCCGATCCGGCACCGTGGTACTCCGCAACCAATCCTGACTCCGAAGGTTTCTACGGTTTTTCGCTGCTGGACCTTACGGGCATGGAGAACAGCACTCGTACCGTGACCATGACTAGTTCGATCATTGGTGGTGGATCAGCCGGGAAGGCTTACTACAAGCATCGTGAGATGGTTGCCAAGTTGCTTCTGGCTGCTGAGGACGAGTGTTCGTTGTCCTACGGCTATGACTGGATGAAGACGAAACTGAACGCTGCTCAGACTGGTGTGTGTGCTGGAGTGGAGTTCTTCTACTACACCTGTTGTCCCTGCCTGTGCGATCCAGATGTGACCCAGTTGGAAGTGGATTGCCTGGTCGAGTGCATTGATCCTTACTTCCGCAAACTCAAAGGTGTGATTGTTACCGGGGGACCGAGCATCCTCAAGCGTCATAGCGGCTTGTCGTGTGGTGCTGCAATGACAGTGGAATTGAACTTGGCTGCTGGTGATCCTGGTATTTTTCCTGGCAAGAGTGTGGTGTTGCTCTCAGCCGATGTCATGAGTGGAGACGTGTACCAGGACAGTGTCGTTGCACCGGTCCTTTTGGGTGATCCGTTTCGCCCAGACTTGGTACCGGTTGAGTTATTTGATAATTCGTACAAGGAACCGGTTCCCACTCAGTGGATGCGCACTTTGCTGCCGGTGGACATCGAGCCACTGGAGGAAGGTCCATTCGTGCCTACGCTGCTCATGACTGCTGAGCATGGGGATGTCGCTGGTGTACGAGTTGGACTGCAGAGAGCGGATGAGGTGCTTGGTTCTTGGTTCGTTCGACGTATTCCTGACGGTGGCACGGTGGTTCTTGAGCCGGTCACTGGCACGGTCGAAGTCGAGTATCAGGGCATTACCAGCACTCGGCAAGACATTGTCATCGGTGGAGATGGTGGTCCTCCGATGTGGACTCTTCCCCTGGACCGGACTGATCTGCAGGTTGTGGTGGATCGCGCTGACGGTGCTCCGGTGCAGGTGGATCTGTTAGCCAGTACGGTGTGGCGCTGATGGCTGAACTTGGATGTGGAACCAACAGGGCTTATGCCTACAAGTTCCCTGGTACGACCCTGGAGGGCGAGTTTGCGAACGCTTCCGATATTCGGTGGACCCGGATTCGAGATGATATCAGCACTGCTCAGGTGACTGTATCCACTTCTGAATGCTGTGGGTTGCTGAGCACTATTCGTTGTGGAGAGCATGAATTACGTATTATTCGTAACAACGATACAGCGCGTCCGGTCTGGGAAGGTCCAATTACCAGAATCGAGTTTGGCAGGGACACTACAACCATCTACGCGCAGGACATGTTGTGGTGGATGCACAAGAAGGTAATGGACTCTTTCGAGGATTACAGGCATCCGAATCCTGCTGGGATAGTTCCACAGGTTATGTGGACACAGTTGGCATATTGGGGATACGGGTACGACGTTGCTGGGAATCCTGATCGTTATCGCATGAAGGGCAGGGTTCACTGGGTCAAAGGACCTAAAGAGCCTAAGACCAGCAGGTACGTTGAGCAGTTTCAGGTGACTGTCTGGGAGTACATAGACTCTTATGCTGAGGACTATGGTGCGGACTACTCGACAGTTGGTCGGGACATCTACATTTTTGACACGCACCTGCGTTGGAAGATACTGCCGACTCTTACCGCAGCGGTTCTTGGCGGATGGCCGAACGTGACCGAGTACGGCAGTGAAATGGCTAACAGGGTCTGGTTCAGCAACTCTGTCGGATTCTATGGATATGCTGAAAAATATCCGTGTCCTCCAGGCAACGCCAAGGACATACCAATCGAGATGCTCGTTACTTCGACATCGGAGAACGCTGGGCAGATGCCGCCCTATGGTTCTGCAGCATGGAACAGGTTGAAAGCGGAGTTCAATGAAACTGCGGCGCGCAACCTGGCTGGCAGGTGTCCTGCTCCCACACGAATCTGGTTACCTTCTGGAACTGTTCTGTTACCGAAAGCACCTGTGGACATAAAAGACCTGATACCGGGTGCCTGGACTTTGCTTTCTACTGACCAGATGTGTCGAAAGGTGACGCAGTGGCAGAAGTTGGACCGAGTGGAAGTTTCAGAGACTCCAAGTACTGGAGAGGAAGTAAGGATTACTCTTGGTACTGCTCCCGATAATCCGGTGGCTCCGATATGAACCCTGAAGATTCTCTGGTTGAGTGGATGCGGGATGTCCAAACCCGTTTGGTCAGAGTGGAGCATCGGCGAGAAATTGCTGGTCCGAGTGCTTATGGAATCACCACTTACAACCCTGGCGATCTGATAACGGTGGCCACAGTTGAGGCTGTGCGGGAGAACGGTGACCATAACGCGGTTTACATGACCCTAGAAGATGATCGTATGTGGAGATGGAACGGAGCCGAGTGGACTGACAGGGACGAAGACGACGAGGTATTGACACTTGCCAAGTTCAGGAGAAGGCGCTGATCGGATAGTCTGAACCTGCCCGGAGTCCACCGCTCGCAGAGTGTCCGGGGCTGGATGGGAGGTGGATGTGCCGCAGATCTGGCCAGCACCTCCACAACCCACACATCCTATCGTGTTGCCTCCTCCTACCGGGGTACTAGCAAGCGGATGTGGTGATGTTGTCGGCTGGTACGGCGCGACTGGTCCTCCTGGTCCTAGCGGTCCTCCTGGTCCAACTGGTCCGCCTGGCGCGGGCATGGATATCGACGGTGCGGTCACCGGTCCAGCCGATCTGCCCACCGCCTGTCAAGACGGCGACTCCTACATCACCAGCAGCGACGGTCATCTGTGGGTGTGCCAAGCGGGAACCTGGGTGGATGTCGGTCGAGTGGTCGGCCCAACAGGTCCCACCGGTCCCCTGGGTCCAACCGGCAGCACCGGAGCCACCGGCATCCGAGGAACCACAGGACCAACCGGAGCCGCTGGCCAGGTAGGGGAGATCGTCGGCTGGTTCGGTTCGTACCACGACCCGGCTGACCTAGGCTTGCACATGGACGGCAGGATTCCTGCCAACTGGGAGGGACCGGGCAAACCCCCAGCAACCACTCAGTTCAGTGTCGGGATGTACCTGCTCTACCAGCCCCACGTTCCACAGGACGGCACTGGAGTACCGAACACCGGCGATCCGGAGTGGGGTGACCTCTGGACCTGGCCGCAGACCGCTGGTGGCCCGCTCACATCGTGGATCAACGTCGGCAAACTGGCTGGTCCTCCCGGTCCCCCCGGACCGCTTGGTCCCACTGGCCCCCGAGGCCCGAGAGGTTTCACCGGACCCCTTGGGCCGAAGGGTGACCCTGGTCCTACCGGTCCGCGTGGTCAGCAGGGTGTCTCGGGTGCGCTTGGTCCCATTGGGCCGACAGGGCCGCAAGGCGTTCAAGGTATCCAGGGTGCCAGTGGGCAGACCGGTCCAACTGGCCCCGCCGGGACTGGTGCTACAGGGCAGCCGGGTGCTACGGGTGTGGGTCTCATTGGTCCCACCGGGCCGACGGGGCGTACGGGGGCCACGGGTCCGCAAGGCGTGGTCGGTCCCACCGGGAGCATGGGGCCAACAGGGACACAGGGACCCCTTGGTCCTTCAGGTCCGCAGGGCATCCAGGGCACACCAGGAACTGTCGGCACCATCATCGCCGAGTTCGGTGTTATCCAGACCCCGCTGACGCTGCCTCCTGGTGGCTGGATTCCTGCCAACTGGGATGGCGCTGGAAGACCGGCCACTGGTTATCAAGTTCTGGACGGCGAGTTCCTGATCTACGAGCCTCGGGTCAGTGGCGTCCCCGATCCGAACCATCCGCAGTACGGCGAACTCTGGGGCTGGAGCACCGACTCCTTCTCCTGGTACTCGGTCGGCAAGATCGCTGGACCAATGGGACCGACCGGACCTCAGGGTGTCCAGGGTCCTCGTGGTTTGCGGGGTGCTACGGGACCAGGGGGTCCAAGAGGCGCAACCGGTCCTCCCGGTCCTCTTGGCCCCACAGGTCCACTGGGTCCCACAGGTGTGCAGGGTGTTCCGGGGAACGTGGGTCGGATTGTTGGCTCGTTCCAGACCCACCCGGTGAACCAGTTGCCGCTGAACGGATACTTCCCATCGAACTGGGAACCGCTGAACCTTGAGGCACCCAACGATTATCAGGCACTCAACGGCGAGAACGTAATCCACGAACCGAACGCGGACAAACTGGACCCGGCGTACGGCGACCTGTACATGTACGACCGGCCTAACTTCCAGTGGATTCTGGTCGGCAACATCGCGGGGGAGAGCAGCACCGGAGCGCAGTGGATCGACCAGTTGCTCGACGTAGACACCACGCGGGTGACTCCCATCCCAGGACAGGCCCTTGTCTGGTCTACGGGGCTGGCTACTGGTGTCACCGGTTCTGTCGGTACCTGGATTCCCGGCTACGTCGCGGTCACCGCTTCACCCCCTGAGGTTGCTGTCGGTCCGGTTGATCCTGGCCTGCCCACTGGTGCCCCCTTCTACGACCGGATGTGGGTGGACACCACCCAGCAGTCGCCACCGCTAGCCCTGACCACCTCAGAGGTGTACGTCGCTGACGGTCAGCCGTTGATCGTTGGCATGGACATTCTGTGGGCCGACACCACCCAGGTGGACGCAACCCCCGCTGAGTACGTCAAGCGTGAGGGCGACACCATGCAGGGCGACCTGCTGGGCTTCACGATGAACCCGCCGTTCCAGCGCAGCCTGGCACCCAAGGGCTACATCGACAGTCAACTATCTACCAAGAGCAATATCGGTCACGTCCACTCTGCAATGTCCTCCCACAAGGCCACCTACATCTGGAACTCCACTCTGGCTGCGGGCATCCTGGCTGACGGTGAGATCGCCGCCAACACCCCGTCGTTCGCCAACGCGACGTTCCTGTGGGTCAGCAAGACGAACAGCATCGGAACCATCACCCCGCAGTGGTGGCTGGGAATAGCGGTCAAGGACCAGATCCTGGTGGTGGACAACAATCTGGTTGCCAAGTTCGAGGGGCTGATCACCGGCCCTGCCATCGACAACGGCACGTATGTGACGATCCCGGTGATGGCCCTTCCCGGTTCAACGACGAACGTGCCACTGCCCGCCACTCCCACCACGCTGATGTGGGCTCCTTCGCAGCAACTGCCGTACCTGCCTACCGAGGGCGGCACCATGACCGGGGATGCCACGTTCACCGCTGGTGGTCAGCCCATCGTCCAGACCGCGACGAACAACAACACCGCATCGGACGATTCAATACTTCTCACCCAGGGTTTCAGCGGTACCAACCTGGCTGACCTTCGGGTGCTCAAGACCGGTGGTGTTGTCAGTGGCAATCCCGAGTCCACCGTTCAGTTGTGGCAGATGCAGGGTGGCTGGGGTTGGCAGCGGGTCTTTACCACGATGCTCAACAGTCCTCCGAAGGTGTACTTTGACGGGCCGATCAGTGCCCTGTCGGTGGAGGACCGCACCGCTTCGTACGCCTGGGAGGAGTGGGACGCGAGTGCGAACCTGAACCCGTTGTGGCATTCGGATGTGACCATCGGGCCGTGCAAGGTGTGGCGGAACAAGTACGCCGTGATGATCGACATGTGCCTGCGCCGGGACCGGGACACTAGCGGCACCTACCCGGAGAACATGTGGGACTTCGTGATCGCCAACGGCGTGCTGCCTGTGGGGTGGCGTCCAGGCTTCGACCTGTGGTCGACCGTGTACTCGGTGGAGCAGCGACGAACCGGTTCGATGTTTGAGATTCGCGTGACGAACAGCGGATCGGTGCAGGTGAACATGCTCGGCAGCACTACCGACTGGCAGGAACACACCAGGGTTCCGGTGTGCATCACGTACCCGAGGAGTGATGCCTGATGGTCGCTCCTACCGGGCTGCTCGGGGCTGTTCCCGGCTACGTTCAGGACGAACTCGGCAACTGGTACCAGGTTGTCGGTAGCCCAGGTCCGATGGGGCCTTCCGGTCCTACTGGTGCTGTCGGTCCAACCGGGCCGCTGAACACGAACATGGCGTTGGACGACCTGACCGATGTCAACACACCGGCTCCTCCCGATGGCAGCACCATCGTGTTCGACCAGTCAGTGCTGCCGTCAGGCATGTGGGTTGCGACGCCGATGCCCGGTGACGAGGTGTACGTCGAGCCCACCGCTCCTGCTGTGACGGGTTTCGACTATGCCTGGTTCGATCTCTCCGACACCGGTCCAGCCGGTCCTGGTTCCGCCCTGGTCCTCGATGACCTGCTCGACGTGGAAACCGTTCTGGTGCCACCGACTAACAAGCAGGTGTTGGCGTACGAAGGTCAGTCGCAGTTGTGGAAGCCAGCCGGTCCCTTCGTTCACCAGCGCACGGGTGGCGGGGTGACCATACGCGAGACCAGCGGAGGCCAGCAGCCCCAGATTGAGGACTTCGACGGCACCAACCCTCGGGACATCATTGACACGGTCAACGGGGACCTGAGGTACGCACCGTTCGGTGACTATCCGACGCTCGGTGCCTGGCAGAACTGCGTGATGAACACTGCTCTGGGTGGCAGCGTCGCACAGTGGCGGGACATCGGCGGGGCCGTTGCGGTGAAGTTCAATATCCAGACCGGGCAGGGTTACAGCAGTCTCGGGATGCCGGTCTTCACCCTCACCGGGGCACCGGCTCCGTACCAGAACGTCTGGTTCTACGGGCTGGACCACTACGCGGGTGGGACGAAGATCGAGTTCATCTGCTACGTCAACCTTCAGGTCCACCTGGTCGTGATTTCCGCTAGTCGGCATGTTGCCGGAACATTTGTCTACGCGAAGCCATGAGGAGGTGAGTGATGGCACAACCAGCGCAGTTCATGGGCAGCCTGCCAGTTTACGTTCGTGATTCTGGAACCGGGAACTGGTACGTGGTCGGTGGTGGCGGTCAGAGCGTTGACCCCAAGCCGATTGACTGGCTCACCGATGTCGACACCGTCACCAACCTGCCTTTGTTCAACCAAGCCCTCATCTGGGATGACACCGCCAAGCAGTGGGTGCCAGGTGGTCCGCACCTGAAGTTGTCCGGCGGGGCGATGGATGCCAACGCTGACATCATCCTCGGGGTGAACCCGCCGCCTGATCCGCTGAGCGCCACACCACGGGACTGGGTGGAGCAAGGGCTAGCGGGCAAGTCCGACATCAACCACAGTCACACTGGCGGTACCGCAGCCTTCCGGGACACGTACTACTGGACCTCGGCCACGAACCCAGCCACCTGGGTGGACACCGCCATCGGCATTGACACTCTCCGATTCGACTCTGCCACCAAGGTGTTCATCAGCAAGAAGAATGTGGACGGCACCCTGACCTCTGAGTGGTGGCTGATCGTCAATCCCAACGACCGCATCCTGATCGTTGACGAGCAGTTGAGCGCCAAGGGCGAGTACACGGTCACGGCATTGCCCATCGACCACGGCAATGTCATCGAGTTGGAGATAGCGATTCTGCCGGGTTGCACCGACAACACTCCGGTGGTCAACAGCCGCACCATCTTCGTGTACTTCCAGCAGCCGCTTCAGGGTGTGTACCTGCCGACTGTCGGTGGAACCATGACCGGGGACATCGACTTCGCTGATAACGGTGAGGGAGTTGTCCTTTCCAACAAGGCCAAGTTCTCCAAGGAGACCACCGGCACCACCACGATCCGTAAGGGCAACGACAACGGCCAGCCACAGATC
>Ga0247830_10000193_pt1 | contig 19350 bp, 20 predicted proteins | sample 12C_Control_Day5_FD_207766 | JGI IMG/M metagenome (GOLD analysis project Ga0247830, IMG submission 207766) | Soil microbial communities from agricultural site in Penn Yan, New York, United States - 12C_Control_Day5 | ecosystem: Environmental > Terrestrial > Soil > Agricultural land | place...
CTCTTGGGCTTTGCCGCGGCCCTGATGCTGTCGGCAGCGGGGGCCCAGGCCCAGCAGGCCAAGCAGCTCTCGATCGCGACGGGCGGCACCGGCGGCATCTACTATCCGCTGGCGGGCGGTTTCGCCGCCATCCTCGGCAAGGAGCTGTCCGGCATCACGGCCACGGCCGAGGTCACCGGCGGCTCGCTCGACAACATGAAGCTGATCGGCTCGGGCAACGCCGATATCGCCTTCACGCAGGTGGACACTGCCGTCGACGCGCTGAACGGCCGCGATCGCTTCCCCAAGAAGCTGCCCGTGCGCGCGCTCGTCGTCATGTACTCCAACCTGATGCAGGTCGTGACGGTGGAAGGCAGCGGCATCACCAAGTTCGACGACCTCAAGGGCAAGCGCGTGTCCACCGGCTCGCCCGGCAGCGGAACCGAGATCTTCTCCTTCCGCCTGATCGAGGCGGCGGGCCTGGACAAGGACAAGGACATGTCGCGCGAGCGGCTGAGCGCGGCAGAGTCGGCCAACGCCCTCAAGGACAAGAAGATCGACGCCTTCATGTTCGTCGCCGGCGTGCCGACCTCGGCCATCACCGACGTCGCCGCCTCGCCCGGCCTGAAGATGGTGATGATCGACCACGACTTCCTGGTCGACAAGATCAGGGCCAAGTACGGCCCGGTCTATTCCACGGGGCTGATCCCGAAAGGGGCATATCCCAGCCTCGAGAAAGAGAACAAGACGGCGGCCGTCTGGAACATCATGTCGGTGGTCGAGGACTTCCCCGAGGAGCTCGCCTACAACCTCACCAAGATCATGCTCGAGAAGCGCGAGGACCTCGCCAAGGTCCACAAGGAGGCGCTCAATATCAAGATCGAGAACCAGAAGGCGGCCAACGCGGGCCTGCCCTGGCACAAGGGTGCCCTCAAGTATTTCGCCGAGAAGGGCATCAAGGTCGACTAGCCCCCCCAACAATGAGCACGAGGACTGGAGCTGCCGGACGCGAGCCCGGCAGTTCTGTCGAGCGCTAGGCGGTCCGCTTGGCCAACAGGGGGCCACCGGGCGGCCAACAGGCGGCCAACAGGGGGATTGGGAGGAGCCAATGGCGAGCGAGCCCAAGCAGCCCGCGAAGGCGGACTCCTCCGTCGAGCAGGTCCTCGGCGAGGGCGCCCTGTCCGAGGACAAGCGCCGGAAGGTCGAGGAGCTGATCGAGGAGGAGGAAGGCGCCACCAATCGCCTCGGCGGCTGGCTCGGCTCGGCCGTGATCGCCTTCGCCGTGGCTGTGTCGGTGTTCCACCTCTACGCGGCAGCGGCCGGCGCGCCGCCGTTCTGGAAGGCGCCGATCGTGCCGACCTATCTGCTGCGGCCCCTGCACGTCGGCATGGTTCTGGCGCTGATTTTCGTGCTTTATCCGATGTTTAGGCGCTGGCGCAATCGCGTCACGCCGCTCGACTGGATTTGCGCGCTGGCGAGCCTGGCCGTCATCGGCTACGTGGTCTCGCAGGGGCCCGAGTTCGGCGATCGCGCCATCGACCCCGATCCGCTCGACTTCTACATCGGCGTCGTCCTGATCCTGCTGCTGCTCGAGGCGACGCGGCGCTCCAGCGGCTGGATCATGCCGGTGGTGTCGCTGCTGTTCATCGCCTACGCCTTGTTCGGCAAGCATCTGCCGCCGCCCTGGACGCACCGCGGCTATTCCATCGAGCGCCTCGTCGGCCATCTCTACATGACGCTCGAGGGCATCTTCGGCGTCACGGTCGACGTGTCGTCGAGCCTCATCATCCTGTTCACGATTTTCGGCGCGATCCTGCAATATTCCGGCGCCGGAAAATTCTTCATCGACTTCTCGTTCGCGGCCATGGGCGGGCGTCGCAACGCGGCGGGCCGCGCTGTCGTGCTGTCCTCCTTCCTGCTCGGCGGCCCGTCCGGCTCAGGCGTGGCAACGACGGTCACGATCGGCACGGTCGCCTATCCGCTGCTGGAGAAGGCGGGCTACGAGAAGAACGCTGCCGGCGGGCTGCTGGCCGCCGGCGGGCTCGGTGCCATCATCTCGCCGCCCGTGCTCGGCGCGGCCGCGTTCCTGATCGCCGAGTTCCTCAAGATCTCCTACCTCGACGTGATCTGGATGGCGGCGCTGCCGACCATCCTCTACTACTTCTCGATCCTGATCATGGTCGAGTTGGACGCTGCCAAGTACGGCGGTGGGGGCGAGCTGCTTGTGCAGAAGGGCGAGCTGTGGCGCATCACGCGCACCTACTGGTTCCATTTCGGCTCGCTGATCTCGATCATCGTGCTGATGCTCTACGGTTTTTCGCCAGTCCTCTCGGTGTTCTGGGCGACGATGCTGGCGATTGCCGCGAGCTATTTGCGGCGCGATACGGCGCTGGTGCCGCCGAAGCTCGTGCGTGCGCTGGCCGAAGGGACGACGGGCGTGCTCAGCATCGCCGCCACCTGCGCCACGGCCGGAATCATCGTCGGCGTCACCACGCTCACCGGCCTCGCGCAGCGTTTCGCCGACATCATCATCGGCTACGCACAGGGCAACCTAGTGCTGACGGCGCTGTTCTCGGCGGCGATCGTGTGGGTGGTGGGGCTCGCCGTGCCGGTCACTGCCTCCTACATCATGTGCGCCGTGATCGCCGCGCCAGCGCTCATCAAGCTCGGCGTCCCCGACTACGCCGCGCACATGTTCATCTTCTACTACGCGGTCCTGTCGGAGGTGTCGCCGCCGACCGCGCTGTCGCCGTTCGCGGCCGCCGCGATCACGGGGGGAAGCCCCTACCTCACCACCATGCAGGCCTGGAAGTACACCATGCCGGCCTTCCTGGTTCCCTTCGTGTTCGTCTGCGACCCGCTCGGCGTCGGTCTCCTGCTCCAGGTACCAAAGGGGGGCGACTGGGGCAGCGTCGCTGTCGTGCTGTTGGAGACCATGGCCGGCATCGCCGTTTTGGCGTGCGCCTTCCAGGGCCGCATCCTGCGCCGGAGCAGCGCCCTGGAGACGGTCATGCTGACCGTGGGCGGCATGCTGCTGGTGTTCCCCGAGCTGATCGGTGCCATCCTGGGCCTCGCCAAGGTGGGGCTCGCCTATCCGCATCTGATCGGATTGGCCCTTGCCGTTCTCGTCCTGTTGATGCAGTGGATGTGGCGAGCGCCCATGGAGCAGGGCAGCCGCTCGTAGAAGGGAGTAGCGACGATGCAGCTCGACAAGACCATTCCCGCCGTCGTCACCGGTGGCGCATCGGGCCTCGGTGCCGCCACGGCTAAGGCACTTGCGGCCAAGGGCGTCAGGATAGCGATCCTCGACCTCAACGCCGACGCCGGCGAGAAGCTCGCCAAGGAGCTCGGCGGCGTCTTTGCCAAGTGCGACGTCACCAGCGAGGCGAGCGTGGATGCGGCGCTCGCTGCCGCCCGCAAGGCGCACGGCCAGGAGCGCATTCTCGTCAACTGCGCCGGCATCGGTGTCGCCAAGCGCATCTCCCGCCGCGTCAAGGAGACCAACGCCATCGAGCCGCACGACCTCGCCACCTTCGCCAAGGTGATCCAGGTCAACCTGATCGGCACGTTCATGATGATGGCCAAGTCCGCCGTCGGCATGCAGGCCACGCAGCCCATCAACAAGGACGGCGAGCGCGGCGTCATGATTTGCACCTCCTCGGTCGCCGCGCAGGACGGCCAGATCGGCCAGGTGGCCTATTCCGCCTCCAAGGGCGGCGTCGCCTCCATGACGCTCCCCGTGGCGCGAGACCTCTCCCGCGACGGTATCCGGGTCTGCACCATCATGCCGGGCCTGTTCCTGACGCCGATGTTTGCGGGCCTCTCGGATGAGGCGCAGAAGTCGCTTGCGGCCTCGGTGCCGTTTCCCTCCCGCCTTGGCGACCCGTCGGAGTATGCGGCGCTGGCGGTGCACATCTGCGAGAACCCGATGCTCAACGGCGAGTGCATCCGCCTCGACGGCTCGCTCCGCATGGCGCCGCGTTGAGGCTGATCACCGCGTCGGAGAGGGACTGATCGGCTCCCTCCCGGCGCTTTGCTGACCGTGTGCGCGTTCCGGCAATCCAGGGAGGAGACGCCCATGCTCTCCAGCACCGACCGCATCCTGACCACGCATGTGGGCAGCCTGCCGCGCAACGAGACGCTGAGCGATCTCCTGGTCCGTCAGGAAGCCGGGGAGGCCATCGACACGGCCGAACTCGCCAAGCAGGTCGAGTCCGCGACCGCCCACGTGATCGCCAGCCAGGTCGAAGCCGGGGTCGATATCGGCAACGACGGTGAGCAGTCCCGCGTCGGCTTCCAGACCTACGTGCCGCGCTGCATGTGCGGCTTCGGCGGGGAATCCAAGCGCCCTCCCGCGCGCGATCAGATCGAGTTCCCGAGCTACGCGCGTCAGACGGCGGCACGCTTTCCGCACTCGGCCCGCGTCGCGAATGCGCCGGCCGCACTGTCCGCGGTCGCGTACGTGAACGGCGGCCCGATCCGAGAGGACGCGGCACGCTTGCGCAAGCTCGGCACCGGGTTCAGCGAGACGTTCATGACGGCGCCGTCGCCGGGCATCGTCGCGACCACGATGATCAATCAGCACTACGATAGCCACGAGGCCTATCTGACCGCGCTGGCGACGGCTTTGCGCAACGAGTACCAGGCGATCCACGAGGCGGGCCATGTGCTGCAGGTCGACAGCCCCGACCTCGCCATGGAACGGCACCGGTTCTTCGGGCATCTGGACGAGCGCGCCTTCCTGAAGCAGCTCGAGCTGCATGTGGCCGCGATCAACACCGCGATTGGCGACATTCCCCGCGACCGCGTTCGGCTGCACGTCTGCTGGGGCAACAACGACGGCCCGCACATCTACGACATCGCCATGACGAGCATTCTGCCCGAGCTCTATCGCGCCAACGTCGGCGCCCTTTCGATCGAGTTCGCCAACCCGCGCCATCAGCACGAGTACGAGGCTTTGCGCGTTCATCCGCTGCCTTCGTCCATGCTTCTGATCCCCGGCGTGCTCGATACGACGACGAACTTCGTGGAGCATCCCCAGATCGTCGCGCGCCGCTTGCGCGAGGCCTTGTCGGTGGTGGGCGACCGGGAGCGGGTGATCGCTGGCACCGACTGCGGGTTCGGCACCTTTGCCGGCCGTGAATACGTCGCCGAGGAAGTCGTGTGGCTGAAGCTCGCCGCAGCGGCCGAGGGCGCGCGCATTGCCTCGGATGCACTCTGGGGCCGCCGCGGGGGCTGAGGCCTGTCCGAGCAGCGCCACCCGAGGAGTCGACGACATCGAGGAAGCGCCATGGCCGAACAGCAAGACGAGGGCAGACAATTCTTCTTGTCTTACGCCGGCGGATCCGAGCGCCCTGAGCATGACCGCGGCGCCGGCGACATGGAGCGTCTGTTCTACGATCACACCGGTCGGCCGGCCCACAAATGGCACCACTATTTCCCGACCTATGATGAGGTTCTCGCGCGCTATCGCTTGGGGATGCCGCCGACCGGGCGCCCGCTCAGGTTCCTGGAGATCGGCGTGTGGAAAGGCGGCTCTCTGCAGCTTTGGCGCAAGTTCCTAGGGCCCGCCGCTATAATTTTCGGCATCGACATCGACCAGCAGTGTGCGGCCTTGGACCAGCCCGACCTGCCTGTCCGGATCGGCTCGCAGGACGATCCTGATTTCCTGCGCTCAGTCGTCGCGGAGATGGGCGGCGTGGACGTCGTGCTCGATGACGGCAGCCACCTCGGCAAGCATCAGCTCATGAGCTTCGCCGTGCTGTTCCCGATGCTGAGCGACGATGGCCTCTACCTCATAGAGGACACCCACACGTCGTACTGGCGCGAATGGGAGGGCGGCTACCAGAAGCAGGGAACCGCAATCGAGATCGCCAAGCTTCTCGTCGACGACATGCACGGCTGGTATCATGGCCGCAAGCCGCGCGCCTATTCCAAGACGAAGACCGAAATCGCCAGCGTGGCCTTCTACGACAGCATCATCGCGATCCGGAAGAAGAGTCGCGGCCCGCCGCGTCATGTCATCAGGCCGGCGGTCCCCGGCGGATAGACCAGGCACGCCCCTTGGCCGCCGCCATCTTGTCGTCATACGCTGGCGCGCCTATGCCATAGCGCGTGCCGGTTTGCGCGGTATTCACCTTCTTGGCGGAGGCCGGGTTACGCAACCGGGCGTGCGTCAGTAGCGTTGTGGGGCTATGCCTTTCCCTCCTCTCCGAACGGCTCGGATGCCCGCCAGCTTGAGCTTTGGCGCATACGCGTGCGCAGTGCTCGCTGTCGGCTTTGGCGTCGTCGAGGGGGCGCGCCGGCTCGGTACGGCGATCCTGGCCGAGCTCGCATCGCCGCCTGCTTCCGCCGCGCGCGAGGCGGGCAAGCCTGCTTCCCGCTTCGCCGCTATGAGCACCGCGCCGACCGAGCACCGTGAGGCAGTCATGACGCCGCTGCAGGACAGGTGGTCCGGGCAGTCGCGTCCGGGGTGGCGGGTGATCGCCGGCCCGCAGTTCGGCGGCTCCTCGCGCGGCCCCTCCTGGGGTCGCCCCTGGGGGTTCGGCTACGAGCCCGAGGAGGAGCGTCCGGCCGCCGCCGGTGCCTATCGCACCGTGTGCGTGCGCCTGTGCGACGGCTACTACTTCCCCATCAACTTCGCCGTCACCCGCGACAAGCTGCAGCGCGACAGCGGCGTGTGCGCCAGCCGGTGCGGCGCGCAGGGCCGCCTGTTCGTGCATCGCAATCCCGGCGGCAGCGTCGAGGACATGGAGGACCTGAGCGGCCGGCCTTACCGCCAGTTGCGCACCGCCTTCCTCTACCGCACTGAGCTCGTCGCCAACTGCAAGTGCCAGCCCGACCCTTGGGATGAGGCGGCTCAGAACCGCCATCGCGCCTATGCGCTTGCCCAGGAGGCGAGGAAGGGCAGCAAGACGGCGGCCAAGGAGCTGCAGACCCTGCAGGACAAGATGCGCCAGGCGGCAGCTGCGGCGCAGAGCCAGCCGGCCCCTGCCGGAGCGGTGGCAGCCGGCGCGCCTCCGCCTCCCGCCGCGGACACGGAGGTCGCACGTCGCGACGACGGCAGCCTCATGCGGCTCGGCGGCAGCGAGGCCCCCAAGGAGCGGCCGGACGCAAAGCCCATGCGCACGGCGCCCAGGCCGGACCCCGACTGGATCAAGCGCGCATTCAACCCTGCCTCGGGCGGCTGACGGGGCACCCTGGCGCCACTGCCCCATGCCGGCCGGCGGGCCAGCCTGCGTTCAGACAAAATTCGCGGATTGCCGGCCATAACCAACTTGCGCCCAGGCCGTGGTGGCCTAGGCCGGGATCGGCTGGCGATGACGTCGCGCGTGCGCGTTGCGTTGCTGTTGGGACTTCTCGTGCTGTGCGGTGCATCGCATGTGGAACCGACGCAAGCGCAGGGCTTCCTGCAGCCGGACTTCGGTTCCAGCCCGCCACCCAGGGCATATCGCTATCCGGCCCTGCCCTACCGCTACGCGCCATCCGGCGCCCCTTTCAGCCCTCGTCAATTCGAGGAGGTCCGTCCCCTTCCCCTCAGCAGCACCTATCGAACCTTGTGCGTGCGGATGTGCGACGGCTACTACTTCCCGATCAGCAGCGCGGCGACGCAGGACACCCTGATGCACGACGCCGACGCTTGCAGCGCCAGCTGCGGCACCGAGGCGCGCCTCTTCTTCCACCCGAGCACCGGCGGCGATGCGGGCAGCGCCGTCGACCTGACGGGCATGGCCTACAGCGCGCTTCCCAACGCGTTCAAGTACCGCAAGACCCTGGTCGAGGACTGCCGATGCCGGCCGCAGCCGTGGTCCGAGGCGGAGCGCGAGCGCCACCGCGCCTATGCACAAGGAAAATCGCCGGGCGATGTCGGCGCCGAGGGTGCTGGACCCAGGAATGCCGAGGTGATTGCAGGCGGCGACTATTCGCGCCGGAGCGTCGTGCCGGTGGACGTCGATCGCGCCGTGCCCCGCCCCGATCCGATCGCCCGCAACATCGAGCCGATCCTGCCCGAGCGGTCCCTCTTCGGCGCAGGCGGCTGGGAGATGCCGCGAGGCCCCTACGGCTGGCCCTACGGCCGCCGCTACTGACCGCCCGCGATCTTGTCCATCGCCTCGGCGAGCTTGACGTCGAGGTCGGTCAGACCGCCCGCCGAGTGCGTCGCCAGCGTCACGTCCACGCGGTTCCACACGTTCGCCCACTCCGGGTGGTGGTCCATCTTCTCGGCCACCAGCGCCGCGCGCGCCATGAACCCGAAGGCCTCGCTGAAGTCCTTGAACTTGAAGGTCTTCTGAAGGGCGTCGCGGCCCTCCGCCAGCCGCCATCCCGGCAGCTTGGCCGACAGTCCCTGCCGCGCCGTCTGATCGAGCTTCTGCGCCATGGGTGAACTCCTCTTGTAGGGCGCAATAGCGCAGCGTATTGCGCCGAAGGCCAACCCATTCAATGCAGTCCCCATCGGCGCAATACGCCCGGAGAAGTCCGGGCTATTGCGCCCTACGCTCTATACGCCCTCGGCGACCGGGTTGCCGGCGTCGTCCAGGTAGGCAATGCGCACCATGTTGGTGGTGCCGGGCGAGCCCAGCGGCACGCCGGCCACGATGATGACGCCCTCTCCGGCTTTGGCAAAGCCCTCGTCGAAAGCGATGCGGCAAGCCTTGCGCACCATCGCCGCCTGGTTCTCGGGATCGCTGGTGAGCACGCAGTGCACGCCCCACACGGCCGCGAGCTTGCGCCCCGTGCCCAGCACAGGCGACAGACCCAGCACGGACAGGCCCGGTCGCTCGCGCGCCACGCGCAGCGCCGTCGAGCCGGTTGCCGTGTAGCAGATGATGCAGGCGAGCTTCAGCGTATCGGCGACCGCGTGCGCGGCAGCCGCGATGGCGTCGGCGGCTGTTGCCTGCGGCGGCGTGCGCGTCGCATGCACGAGGGCGCCGTAGCTCGGATCGTTTTCCACCTCGTTGGCGATGCGGTCCATCATGCGGATCGCCTCGATCGGATATTTGCCGACCGCCGACTCCGCCGACAGCATCACGGCATCGGCGCCATCGAACACGGCGGTCGCCACGTCCGACACCTCGGCGCGCGTCGGCACCGGCGAGGCGATCATGCTCTCCAGCATCTGCGTCGCCACCACCACCGGCTTGCCGGCGGCGCGTGCCTTGCCGACGATCTGCTTCTGCAGTCCGGGCACGCGCTCGACGGGCAGTTCGACGCCCAGGTCGCCGCGCGCCACCATCAGGCCGTCCGAGTGGGCAACGATGCTCTCGAGGTCGGTGATGGCCGCCGGCTTTTCGATCTTCGACATCAGCCAGGCTGCCTGGCCGACCAGCTGGCGCGCGAGCTTCACGTCCTCGCCGCGTTGCACGAACGACAGCGCCACCCAGTCGACGCCGAGCCGCAACGCGAAATCGAGGTCCTTCTTATCTTTCTCGGTGAGCGGTCCGATCGGCAGCACGGTGTCGGGCAGGCTGATGCCCTTGCGGCTCGCCAGGGTGCCGCCGACCTGGACGGTGGCCTCGATACCCCTGGCGTTCTTCTCCATCACGCGCATGCGCACCTTGCCGTCGTCGAGCAGCAGGGTGTGCCCCGGCTCGACCGCCTCGAAGATCTGCGGGTGCGGCAGGAAGGTGCGCTCAGGTCCGCCGGCGCTCTCGTCCTGATCGAAGCGGAAGGTAGCGCCATCGGTCAGGGCGACGCTACCCCCTGAGATCTCGCCGATGCGGAACTTCGGGCCTTGCAGGTCGCAGAGAATGCCGATCGGCCGGCCGAAATTCGCCTCCGCCGTGCGCACGGCCGCGTGCACCTTCTTCACCAGGTCGAAGGAGGAGTGGCTCATGTTGATGCGGAACACGTCGACGCCCGCCTCGAACAAGCGGGCGATCATCTCCGGGGCGTACGATGCAGGTCCCAGCGTGGCGACGATCTTGACGCGCCTTGTGCGTCTCATGTCGGTTTATCGTCCCCTTTCGCTGGGATCGGTCAGGCGGATGGTCCAGTCCTTGGACTCTTGAGTGTCCACCTCGAAGAAGCCGGTGCCCTTATAGCCGCGTCGGCCGCAGTCCTGAACCCCCCGGATCGTGAACGACTTGTCTGTCGTACACATGACCGACTTGCCGGCCCATTCCCCGCCGCGGTCGTAGTCGATAGCGTGGATGTAGTAGAAGCGGCTCGACAAAGCGCCCTTGTAGAGCGTCTCGCAGGTCTGTGGCGCCACGTTCCACCAGCCTTCCGTGGTCCAGCCGTTGGTGTCCTGATAGCCGATGGCGACGCCGATGCGGCTCGAGGTGGTGTTGCAGAGCTTGAGATCGGCGCGTGCCTCCATCGCAGTCAACGCGGCCGCCAGTATGCCGGCGAGGCTTGCGACCGCGTGGCGCAGGAGGCGCAGGCTCGACCTAGGCGGCGTGGAAGGCATGGGCTCGGCGGTTCTCGGATCAGGTTCCGGGCTCACGTTCCGGGCTGGGCATCGACCAGCATGACACGGAAATCATTGACGTTTGTGTGGGTAGGACCACGGACGATGAGCCCGCCCGCCGCCTCGAAGAAGCGGGTAGCGTCGTTATCATCGAGGAACTTCTGGGCGTCCAGGTGGCGCCCATGCCCGAGCGTTCCGGCGTCGACCATTGCCCCTGCCGGATCGGTCACCTGGCCTGAGCCGCCGTCGATGCCGTCGGTATCGGCCGCCAGGGCGGAAATGCCGGGTACGCCCTGCAGCGCGAGCGCCAGGGCCAGTGCATATTCCTGGTTGCGCCCGCCGCGCCCCTCCCGGTTGCGGACCGTGACCGAAAGCTCCCCGCCGCTGAGGATCGCCACCCGCCGCCCTGCCGCCTGGGCCTCGCGCGCCAGCACGGCATGGGCGCTCGCGACATCGCGGGCCTCCCCGGTGAGGGCATCGCCGAGATCGACCACCTCGTAGCCCCAGCGCCTGGCCGTCTCCGCCGCCGCCGCAAGCGACGCCGCCGGCGTCGCGATGATGCGGTACTCGGCGCTGGCGAACGCCGGATCGCCCGGCTTAGGCGTCTCGTTGGCAGGATCGGCCAGGGCCGCGCCGACAGCCGGCGGCACCGAGAGACCCAGAGCCTCCATCGCCGGCCGGCGCCGCTCGAGCACGGCGCGCGCCTCGGCGAGCGTGGTGGCGTCCGGCACCGTGGGGCCCGAGCCGATGGTCGCGGGATCGTCGCCCGGCACGTCGGAGATGGCGAGCGTCAGCATCGGCGCCGCAGTGGCCTTGCGCAGGCGTCCGCCCTTGATGCGGGAGATGTGGCGGCGGACCGTATTCATCTCGTGGATGTCGGCGCCGCACTTGAGGAGGCCGCGCGTCAGGGCCGTCTTCGCTTCGAGCGTCATGCCTGCCGCCGGCGCCGCCCACAGCGCCGAGGCGCCTCCGGACAGCAGAACCAGAACCAGATCGCCCGGCCCCGCCTCGGCAACGAGCGCCAGCGCACGCTCCGCAGCACGCTGGCTCGCCTCGTCGGGTGTGGGATGCCGCGCGGTCACGATGTGGATCACGCTCGGTCCAATCTCGCCCAAGGCCTCCGGCGTGCCATGCGGGGCCGTTACGAAGCCGCTCAGGCGGTCGAGCGCCCCGAGCTTACGGTAGTGCGCCTCGGCGGCCATTGCCATGGCGGCGGCCGCCTTGCCGGCTCCGACGACGATGAGTTGGCCTTGCTCGGGCGGTAGGGGAAGATGCGCGGGCAGGCACACGTCCGGATGCGCGGCGGCAACGGCTGCCTCGTAGAGAGCGAGCAGCTTCTTGCGCGCTTCTGTCAGCTCTTCGCCCGCCATGAAACCGGTCGCTCCCGAGGATCTCGACCCATTTGCAGGCGCGCCCGAGCGAGCGTCAAGCCGGTGCCGTACGGGATTTCGCCGCCTTGCGTGGCGGTCACCCGCAACTATACTTCCGTGCATGGCTCATGACGCAGTGCGGGTTGGCGGCATCCGCGCCGAGGACCACGACAGCTATTGCGTTGTCGCTGGCCGGCCCGACGCAGGCGTTATCCTGCTGTGCGACCATGCGGGCAATGCGCTGCCGGCGGAGTACGGCACGCTGGGCCTGCCGCCCGAGCAGCTCGCACGCCACATCGCCTACGACATCGGCGCCGCCAGCGTGACACGTGCGCTTGCCGAGGCGCTGGGCGCTCCGGCCGTCATGACCCGCTACTCGCGGTTGCTGATAGACCCCAACCGAGGCGAGGACGACCCCACCCTCATCATGCGGCTCTCCGACGGCGCCATCGTCCCGGGCAACCGCCGTCTCGACGAGGCCGAGCGCGAGCGCCGCGTCCGCCTCTACTACCAGCCTTACCATCGCGCCATCGAGGCCGTCATCGAAAGCTGCCTTGCCACCGGCGTCACGCCCTGTGTGCTGTCGATCCACTCGTTCACCGAGAGCTGGAAGGACCGGCCGCGGCCTTGGCACGTCGGCGTGCTGTGGGACGGGGATCGGCGGCTGGCGGGGCCGCTGCTCGAGGCGCTCTATGCCGAGGGCGACCTCATCGTCGGCGACAACGAGCCTTATTCGGGCCAGCTCGAGGGTGACTGTCTGTGGCAACACGCCACCAGCCGGGGTCTCGTCAACGCGCTCATCGAGGTACGCCAGGACCTGATCCGCGACGACGCGGGCCAGGCCGCGTGGGCCGCCCGCCTCGGCCGTATTGTCACGGGCGTTCTGCGCCCTACATTGAGCCGTGAGAAACCGGCCGCGGTCGCTCAGATCGGCATTGCCGCATCGGCGCTGCGCCCGGAGGGTACACAAGCCACCTGAGAGCGGCACCTCGACGGGGCTGCCTCGAAGGTGCGAAGGGAGATGGGGCCATGACCAAGATCGACAACCAGCTGGTGACCGAACTCGAGGCGGCGGCCTTCCGCAAGCTGGTCGAGCACCTGCGCGAGCGCAACGATGTGCAGAACATCGACCTCATGAACCTCGCGGGCTTCTGCCGCAATTGCCTCGCCAACTGGTACCAGGAGGCGGCCGACGCCAAGGGCCTGGGGCTGACCAAGGACGGCGCGCGCGAGGTGATCTACGGCATGCCCTACAAGGAGTGGCAGGCCAAGCACCAGAAGGAGGCAAGCCCCGCCCAGAAGGCCGCCTTCGACAAGACCAATCCCCACAAGCACTGAGCCGGCATCTCGGCACCAATGAGCAGGCTGCGGAGGATCACCGACCCGTCTGGGGAGGCCGCTGGTTGTTGGGCGTGTGCGCCTTGAGGCCGCGCCGCGTCAGCGAGGCCCACCCCTCCTCGGCGGTCTCGGCGTACTCGAAGAGCTTCAGGTCGGAGGGTGAGATCATGCCCTCTTCCAGCAGCGCGTCGAAATTCACAATCCGGCGCCAGTAGTCCTGGCCAAACAGCACGATCGGTGCCGGGGGCGCCTTGGATGTCTGCTGCAGCGTCAGGAGCTCGAACAGCTCGTCCATGGTGCCGAAGCCGCCGGGGAAGATCGCCAGCGCATTGGCACGCATGGCGAGGTGCATCTTGCGCATGGCGAAGTAGTGGAAGCGGAAGCTCAGCTCCGGCGTGATGTAGGGATTGGGCTTCTGCTCCACGGGAAGCGTGATGTTGAAGCCGATGCTCGGCGCTCCTGCATCGAAGGCGCCGCGGTTGGCAGCCTCCATGATGCCGGGCCCCCCGCCGGTGGCGATGACGTTGTCGCGCCACCTGTTCTTGGGGGCGAAGGCGCCGCCGCGCTCGGAGGCGATGCGGCCGAAGTCGCGAGCGACCTGGTAGTAGGCCGAGCCGGCCTGCAGCCGTTCGGCGCGCTGCTTCTCCTCCGGCGTGCGAGCCGCCTGCACCGCCAGCTCCGCCTGCTCCGGGGAAGGCACGCGGGCGCCGCCGAAGACGATGATGGTGGAGCGGATGCCCCAGTCGCGCAGGCTGAACTCGGCCTTGGCGTACTCGAGCGCGAAGCGGATCGCCCGCATCTCGTCGCGGAGCAGAAAATCGGTGTCCTCGACGGCGAGCCGGTAGCTCGCCGATTTGGCCTGGGCGTTGGGCTCGTCCATGCGCGCCTCGTCTGTTGCTGATGCCGCCGGCGATCGGTTCGCGGCCGCATCGAGATACTGCGCAAGATCGGCCGTTGCCAGCAAAACCACGACACCCGGCGTGCCGAGCGGTACTCTGAGCACCCGCGCCCGCAAGTGGGGCGTCACTACTACCGCCAGGATATCGATGCCTCCCGAGCCCAGCTCCGCCCCGAGCGCAGATCATGCCGTCCTGGCTACGGGCGGCGCCGCGCGGCTGACGCTGATCGGCGGGCTTGCCGTGCTGCTGGCGGCCCTCATGCTGGTCGCGGCGCTGGTCGGGGCCTATCCGCTCTCCCTCGGCGATGTGCTGGCGGCTGTCGGCCGGCGACTTTCCGGCGCGCCGCCGGTTGGCCAGATCGACACGGTGCTGTTCGAGGTGCGGCTGCCGCGCGTGTTTGCAGCCGTGGTCGTTGGCGCAGCGATTGCGGCGGCGGGCGCCGCCTACCAGACGCTCTTCCGCAACCCGCTCGTGTCGCCCGACATTCTCGGCGTGTCGACGGGCGCCGGCCTCGGCGCCGTGCTCGGCATCTTCCTGTCGCTGCCCGTGGCCGGCATCCAGCTCGCGGCCTTCGTCATGGGGCTTGCGACAGTCGGCCTCGTCTACGGCATCTCCTTGGTGGTGCGCGAGCGCGACCCGATCCTGGTGCTGGTGCTGGCCGGCGTGGTGGTCGGCTCGCTCGCCGGCGCGGCCATCTCGCTCATGAAGATCCTCGCCGACCCGTACGACCAGCTTCCCGCAATCGTGTTCTGGCTGCTCGGCAGCCTCTCCGCCGTCCGCAAAGGCGAGGTGTGGGCGGCGGTGCCGCTCGTGCTGCTGGGGCTCGTACCGCTCGTGCTGCTGCGCTGGCGCGTCAACGTGCTCTCGCTCGGCGACGAGGAGGCGAAGGCGCTCGGCGTCGAGGCCGGCCACCTGCGCATGCTCGTGATTGCCGCCGCCACGCTGATGACTGCCAGCGTGGTCGCCATATCAGGCGTGATCGGCTGGGTCGGCCTCGTCATCCCGCACATCGCCCGCATGGCCGTGGGGCCCAGCTTCGACCGCCTGCTGCCCACCGCGATGCTGCTCGGCGCCAGCTACCTGCTGCTGGTCGACACGCTCGCCCGCACCATGGCCCGTATCGAGGTGCCGATCGGCATCCTGACCGCCATCATCGGCGCCCCGTTCTTCCTGTGGCTGCTGGCCAGGGGCCGCGAGGGCTGGTCATGACCGGGGACGCCCCGATGCTGGCCGCACATGCGCTGGGCTTCGGCTACGGCGCCAAGGTCGTGGGCCGCGATGTCGACCTCGAGGTACGGCCGGGCGAGGTGCTCTGCCTGCTGGGGCCGAACGGCTCGGGCAAGACGACGCTGTTCAAGACCATGCTCGGCCTGATCGCGCCGCAGACGGGCGAGGTGCGCGTCGGTGGCGCGCCGATCGCCTCACTGTCGCGGCAGGAGGTCGCGCGCCGCACGGCCTACGTGCCGCAGGCGCACGCCGCCCACTTCCCGTTCCGCGTGCTCGACATGGTGGTGATGGGGCGCACGGCGCACCTGGGGCTCTTCGCCTCGCCGACGCGGGAGGACCGGCGCAAGGCGCTCGATGCATTGGAATCGCTTGGCATCGCGGATCTGGCCGAGGCCGAGTACACGCGCATCAGCGGCGGCCAGCGCCAGCTCGCTCTCATCGCCCGCGCGCTCGCCCAGGATGCACCCGCCATCGTGATGGACGAGCCGACCGCCAGCCTCGACTTCGGCAACCAGGTGGTGGTGCTGTCCGAGGTGAAGCGCCTCGCCGCCAAGGGCCTTGCCGTGCTGCTCTCCACGCACGACCCCGACCACGCCTTCAGCATCGGCGACCGTGTCGCGCTGCTCGACAGAGGCCGCCTGATCGCACAGGGCTCCCCGCACGACGTGCTGACGCCCGAACGCCTGCGCGCCGTCTACGGTGTGTCCGTGGCCGTGGAGCGTCTCTCCCAGGGCCAGACCGTGTGCGCGCCGGACTACGCTCTTCCATCCGGCGCAGCACGCTGATGTTATAACGTGTAGCGTTACACGCTACGGATTGGCCAGATGGCGATCAGAAGCTTCCGCCACAAGGGTCTGAAGGCGTTCTTCGAGATGGATCGCACCCGTGGCATCCCGGCGGACCAGGCGAAGCGGCTCCGCCGTGTATTGTCTGCACTGGACACGGGGGCGACGCTCGATCAGATGAAAGCCTTCCCGGGCTGGCGCCTGCATCCTTTGGCTGGAGACCTCAAGGGCTATTGGAGCGTGAGCATCACGGGGAATTGGCGACTGATCTTCCGCTTTAAGGATGGGGACGCTCACGATCTCGATCTGGTCGACTATCACTGAGGAATTGGCGAAATGATCATGAAGAACCCTTCCCATCCAGGCGAGATCATCCGCGAGGAGGTGCTCGCACCATTGGGATTGACCGTCACCGAAGCGGCCAAGGTGCTCGGCGTTGCGCGACCAACCCTGTCCAATCTGCTGAACGAGAAAGCTTCGCTCACCGCGGAGATGGCGCTGCGCATCGAGAAGGCGTTCGGACCCAAAATGGATCACCTCATGCGCATGCAGCTGGCCTACGACCTCGCCAAGGCCCGCAAGCAGGAGAAGGCCCTCAGGGTCAAGCGCTACCGCAGGCGGCCTCAGCGCTCTGCCGCGTAGGGTGTCACGCCGGCCGATAGGGCTCGCGGCGCTCGGCCAGGATCTGCGAGACGACGGAGAAGACGACCTCGCCTTTCTGGTTGCAGGCCTGGATATCGGTGGCGACGATGCCGCGGTCGGGTCGCGACTGGAGGTCGATCTTCTGCGCGAGTCGGCCGCGATACTCGAGCGTGTCGCCGACGTAGGCGGGCTTCATCCAGGTCAAATTTCGGAATCCCGGCGACGGCCCGTAGGCAGCGAGGCGGATGCCCTCGGCGCGCGCAGCCTCGTTGCCGGCGAGCCGCGAGCGGATGTTGCCGCGCGTGGCGTAGGCCGCCGTGTGCCAGCCCGAGGCGCACAAGCCGCCAAACAGCGAGGCCTTCGCCGCCGCCTCGTCGAGGTGGAACGGCTGCGGATCGAACTCGCGGGCAAAGGCGATGATCTCGTCCCTGCCGAAGGTGTGCGTGCCGAGGTCGGTCAGCTCGCCGAGCTGGCGATCCTCGAAGAAGAGGTCGGCGCGCGTCGGGCTGACGGTGCCGGGAGCCTCCCACAGGCTGGCGATAGGCACGCGCGGCTTCTTCGGCGCGGCGGCGTCCGGCGCGGGGCCTGGATGGCGCCGGCGCACGAGCTGGTTGGTGCGCCAGTTGGCCGCTACCTCGCCCTTCTGATTGAGAAGCTCGACCAGCACCTTGGAGATGCCGACGTCCGGCCGCGACGCGAGGTCCCGCTTCTCGAGCACCGTGTAGCGGCAGGTGACCGTGTCGCCGGGGCGCACCGGCACCATCCAGCGGCCCTCGTCGACGCCAGGCGCACCGAGCGAGGCGACGTGGTTGAGCAGACCGTCGGCCACCATCCGCATCATCATGGCGCAGGTGTGCCAGCCCGACGCGCACAGGCCGCCGACCAACGTGTGCCTGGCCGCCTCCTCGTCGACGTGAATGGGCTGGGGATCGTAGGCGCGACCGTAGGCGAGTATCTCCTCCTTGGTCACGGTCTTGGAGCCCAGATTGTCGTAGGGCTTGCCGACCTCGATATCCTCGTGATGCAGCTTCTGGCCCTGGGAAAGATCGTCCTGCACGCGCCTGCTCGCCCCCGTGATTGCGGTCGGCGACACTCTTACAGGCTGGAGCGCGCCTTGTCAGCGCATGGCAAGCATGCATGTCGCCGGGCTCAAGGTGCCCCGAGCACGGCGCTGATGAGCCTCTTCACCTCCTCCAGGTTGAAGGGCTTCGGCATTTGCGGACGACCCTTGAGCTCGACCGGGATTGCCTCGTCGACGAGGCCCGAGACGAAGCCGAATGGGATGGCGAGCTCGGCCAGCCGCCGCGCCAGCGGCATGCTGTCCTCCGAGCCGAGGCGCACGTCGAGGATCGCCGCGTCGAACGGCTCGCTCTCGACAAGGCTCAGCCCCTCGGCGAGGGTGCGCGCCCGGCGCACCTCACCGACGCCGAGCCCGAGCAGCATGGCCTCGCAGTCGAGGGCGATCAGGACCTCGTCTTCCACCAGCAGAATTCGCAGTCCAGCGGGAAGTGCCGGTTCGTTGCCTTGCATGTGGTCTCCCTGCCGGGCAGCCCTGCGCGGGGAACAGTTCGGCTCCCGCCGGCTCCGGCCGCGCTTACTTTCTGCACCCGCAGGGAGATGTCTTTTAACAATGACATGGTCGCTGCAACTTGCTACGCGCTGACGCATGGGCAAGAGAAAGGTCAAGAAGGCGGCTGGCACGCCGATCCAGACGCCGTGCGCACGCTGCCCGCTGCGCAGGCTTCCAACTTTCAGGAAATTCACGCCCGAGGAGGTCGAGTTCATCGCCGCATTCAAGAGCGGTGAGCTGCGGCTCGAGGCGGGCAATACCATATTCAGCGAAGGCACCAACAGCCCGCATCTCTACACCGTGCTGTCCGGCTGGACCTTCAAATACAAGGCGCTCGAGGATGGCCGGCGCCAGATCGTCAACTACGCGCTCCCCGGCGACTTCATCGGCCTGCAGGCATCGATCCTCGACAGCATCGGTCATTCGATAGAGGCGTTGAGCGACGTCGTGCTGTGCGTGTTCCCGCGCGAGAAGCTGTGGCCCCTGTTCGAGAGGCATGCGGGCCTGGCTTTCGACGTGACGTGGCTCGCCGCGCGCGAGGAGAACATCCTGGGCGACTACCTCGTGAGCATCGGGCGGCGCACCGCTGCCGAGCGCGTCGCCTTCATCCTGCTCAACCTGTTCCAGCGCGCGCGGCAATCGGGACTGACGCGCGGAAACACCGTGGACTTCCCATTCACGCAGGAGCACCTCGCCGACACGGCCGGGTTCTCGCTGGTGCACACCAACAAGACGCTCAAGCGCCTGCGGGCCAGCGGCCTCTTCAAATGGAACGCGGCGTCCTTCGAGATGGTCGACGAGGAGCGGATGACCGAGTTCGTCGGCTTGGCCACGCCGGACGAGGTGGTGCGGCCATTCCTTTGAGGCGCCGCTGCGATAGGCGGAGCGTCGCTATTGGCGCGCGGCCCACTCCCGCACTGGCCGGCAGGCTTCCGCGCTCGTCGCCTGCAGGCGAAACCTGACGCCGGCGGACGCGGGATTGATGCGATAGATGCCGCCCCCGCCGCAGCCGCCTTTCATGCGCAGGCCGATGCGCGGATCGAACGACATGACGACTGCCGGCGCGTTGGGCGCGCGCTCGAGGTCGAAGCCGCCGCCGTCGCAGTCGATGTAGCAGAAGAGGCTGCTGGTG
>Ga0247830_10000194_pt1 | contig 19298 bp, 23 predicted proteins | sample 12C_Control_Day5_FD_207766 | JGI IMG/M metagenome (GOLD analysis project Ga0247830, IMG submission 207766) | Soil microbial communities from agricultural site in Penn Yan, New York, United States - 12C_Control_Day5 | ecosystem: Environmental > Terrestrial > Soil > Agricultural land | place...
CCACTTCCCCGAAGCGAGCTGCCGCTCGATGGCGGCGAGTTCCACCTCGAGCGCACCCTTCGGGTCGAGCTCGACGCCGCGGTCGATGCACTGCTTGGCGAGGCGCAGCGCCTCCTGCGGCGCTTCAAGGACCGACTTTGCGATGCTCCGCGCCTCCTCGTCCAGGTCGGCGTTGATGCGCGATACCAAGCCGGCGATGCGCGCCTCTTCTGCGCTGAGGCGGCGGCCAGTGAGCATCAGGTCCTTCGCCAGGCGCTTGCCGAGCACGCGAGGCAGCCGCTGCGTAGCGCCGACGGTGCCGCGCAGCGCTTCCGGCGTGCCGAACACGGCGTCGGGCGTCGCGACGATGAAGTCGCAGGCGGCGGCGATCTCTATGCCCGAGCCGAGGGCCGCGCCCTGCACCAGCGCGATGGTCGGCATGGGCAGGGCCTCCAGCGCCTCGTAGGCCGCGAAACCCTTCATGCGCCGCGCGCGCACCTGGTCCTCGGTCATGCCGGCGCGCTCCTTCACGTCCGCGCCGGCACAGAACACCGGGCCGCTGCCGCGCACGAAGACAAGCCTCACCTCGCCGTCGGTCGCCGCCGTGCGCGCGGCCTCGTAGAGCCGCTCGCACATCGAGAGGTTGAGCGCGTTGCGCGCCTCCGGTCGGTCGAGCATGATCGTGGCGATCCCCGCCTCGACGCTGTACCTCACCATTGCTTGATCTCGTCGAGGATCTTCTGCGTATGCTCGCCGAGCGTCGGCGGCCGGCCGATCTCCGGATTGTCCCAGCCGAGGAACTTGTAAGGCAGCGCGAGCGCCTTGAATTCGCCGACATCCGGATAGTCGAAGCTGCCCACCAGCCGGCGCGCGCGCACGTGCGGATCGGCGAGGACTTCGGCGACGTCGTTCACCGGTCCGACCGGCACGTCGGCCTCGTCGAGTCGCTTGAGCAGCTCGCCGCGCTCCAGGCGAGTCACCGCTTCGGTGAGCCGCTGCATCACCTCTTCTCGCCGCGCCACGCGGATCTCGTTCGAGGAAAAGGCGTGGCCCCATTCCTCGAGCTCGAGCGCCTTGCACAGCGGCGCCCAGTGCTGGTCGCTTGCGGTGATGTGCGCGAACTTGCCGTCGCGGCAGCGGAAGGTAGCGGAAGGCACGCGCCCGGGATGCTCGGTTCCGAGGCGCGGCGGCACTTCGCCGAGCGCGAAGTAACGTGCCGCGGCGAGCGTAAGGAGCGCCACCTGCCCGTCGAGCATCGAGAAATCGACATGGCAGCCATTGCCGGTGCGCTCGCGCCCGGCGAGCGACGCCAGGATCGCGATCGCGACCCAGAGGCCCGATGTAAGGTCGGCCACCGGCAAGCCCGGCTTGACCGGGCCGCCGCCGCGCTCGCCGGTCAGGCTCATGATCCCGCCCATCGCCTGGAACACCGTGTCGTAGCCCTTCTTGCGGGCGTAAGGGCCGGTCTGGCCGAAGCCGGTGCACGAGACGTACACCAGCCGCGGGTTGAGGCCGGACAGCGTGGCGAAATCCAGGCCGTATCTGCCGAGCGTGCCCACGGGAAAGTTCTCGAGCAGCACGTCGGCCTTCTGCGCCAGCTTGCGGATCGTCTGCTTGCCCTCCGGCGACCGCAGATCGACGGTGATCGATTCCTTCGAGCGGTTGCAGGCGAAGTAATAGGCGCTGTCGGTAGCGAGCTGCGGCTCGAAGCTGCGCGTCTCGTCGCCGCTGCCCGGCTGCTCCACCTTTATGACCCGCGCGCCGAGCTCGGCGAGGATCATCGAGGCGAACGGGCACGCGAGCACGCGCGACAGGTCGAGGATGGTGAAGTGATCGAGGGGCTTCATTGACCGCCGCCGAGCTTCTGGAAATTGCGCATGCGCCGGTTGGTGTCGCGCCCGCGCTCGAGCGCCGGGCCGAGCGCCAGGTCCGCCACCTCGTGGAACAGGCGCTTGGTTTCCGCCATGGCAGGACGGGCGACGCCGGCGAGCTTTTCGGCAATGGATAGGGTTTCTTTCAGCAACGCCTCCGGTGGGACCACGCGATTGACCATGCCCAGACGCAAGGCCTGAGCGGCGTCGATCGGCTCGCCGAGCGCCACCAGCTCGAACGCCGCCTTGCGCCCGACCTGCCGCACGAGGTTGGCCATCACGATGGCGGCGACGATGCCGTGCTTCGTCTCCGGATAGCCGAGCTTCGCGCCTTCGGCCATCACCGCCATGTCGCCGGCGATGGCGAGCCCGGCGCCGCCGCCCATCGCCGCGCCGTTGATCGCCGTGACCACCGGCTTGGAGATCTTCGAGAAGAGGAGGTGCAGCTGCATCGTAAGATCGGCGCGCCTTTCCGCCGCCTGCGGATCCTGCAACCCCTTGAACTCCGCCAGGTCGGCGCCGGCGCAAAATCCCTGCCCCTCACCGGTCAGCACGATGCAACCGACGCCTTCGTCCTCGTCTGCCTTCTTAAGAGCGTCCAGCAATGCCTGGGTGAGCTCCGAGTTCAAGGCATTGCGCTTTTCCGGGCGGTTCATCGTGAGAATGCGCACCGGCCCGCGATCCTCAACCAACAAAACAGGGGTGAAAAACGTGGTCTGTCCCTGATTTTGGGTCATAGGGAGGCCAGGCGCGCTCGCGCTTCTTCCACTTCGGCGACCAGGCGCCGCATCACCTCGGCGGCCGGGAGGATCTCGTCGACCAGGCCCGCGCTCTGGCCGGCCTCGACCTTGCCCCATTCCACGTCGCCTTCGAGCGCGGCGGCTTTGAGGGAGGAGGATCTGAATATCGCGTCGAGCTCTTGGCTGGAAGCGCCCGCGCGCTCGGCCCGTTCGAATTTGTCGGAAAAGGCGTTGCGCAGCTGGCGGATCGGCAGGCGGCCGCGGCCGACGAGCACGGTCTGGTCAACGTCGGCCGCGAGCACGGCGCGCTTGTAGTTCTCATGCACGCTCGCCTCGGGCGTCGCGATGAAGCGCGTGCCGAGCTGTACCGCTTCCGCGCCAAGGGCCAGCAGCGCGGCGATGCCGGCGCCGTCGGCGACCCCGCCGCTCGCCACCACGGGCAGATGGACCGCTTTCACTACCCGGCGGACCAGCACCAGGGTGCCTACTTCCGAAGGCGGCGGATGACCTCCCGCTTCGGCGCCGTCCACCACCAGCGCATCGACGCCGGCGGCCTCTGCCTTGCTTGCGTGCTCGACCGATGCCACGACATGCAGCCATCTGGTGCCGATGGCGCGAAAGCGCGCCAGGTGCTCGCGCGGTCCGCCTTGCGAGGCAACCATGACGGGGATGCGCGCCTCGAACGCAATGTCGAGCAGCTCGGCAGCGCGTGGATTGTTGAGCGGGATGTTCACGCCATAGGGCTTGCCCGTCCCTTCCCGTATGGCTTTCAAGGTCCTTCGAAAATCGTCCGGGCGCAGTGGCCCCGCCGCCAGCACGCCCATGCCGCCCGCGTTCGACACCGCGACCACCAGCGGCGCGTTCGAGGAGGCCCAGCTCATCGCCGCCTGGAAGATCGGATGCTCGATGCCGAGCAGCTCGGTGATGCGCGTTTTCATTCCTTTTCCTGCTGGATGAAAGCGCGCGCCTGCCCGGCGAGCTTCGACAGGGCGGCTTCGAAGACCTTGGTCTCCTGCCGCGAAAGACACTCGCGGAAAACCCGGTCGCGCTCGGCGGCGGCGCCGATCAGCCCCGCGTAGACCTTGCGGCCGTTCTTGCTCAGCGTGAGCCGCACGCCGCGCCCGTCGTCGGCATCGGCCGCGCGCAGCACCAGCTTGCGCTTCGCGAGGCCGGAGACCACGCGGCTCATCTGGCTCTTGTGGATGCCCGCGGCATGGGCGAGGTGGCTGAGCGACAGCGGCTCGGTGACCGCGCCCAGCAGCGCGATGGTGCGCCACTCCCACAGGCTCACGCCGAACTCGCGCCGGTAGCGCAGCTCGGCGCCGCGCGAAAGCAGGTTGGCGACGACATGCAGGCGGTACGAGAGAAGGTCGCGAATCGCCGGCATCAGTCGTCGAAGAACGGGGTCTCGTCCTCGCCGCGCAGGCGGATGTCGAAGCGGTAGCGGCTCGGGCCTTCCTTCTTCGCCACCAGCTTCGGGGAATGATCGCCGGGCTCGAAGTACATGACCGTCTGCAGCTGGCGCATGAGGCCGGAATAGAGCAACAGCATGTTGATCGACGGTGCCCTCCCTCCGGGCCGTATCGTTCTGAAGGAGTAAACGCCATCGGAATCGGTTGCCGCGCGGCCCCAGCCGAGGAAATCCGGGTTGTCGTAGCGCCCCTGCGCGTCGCCCTGCCAGATCTCGAGCACCAGGTTGTCGAGCGGCTTGCCGTCGAGCTGGGTGACGCGCCCGGTGATCTCGATCACCTCGCCTTCGGCCGGCCGGCCGTCGAGGTGCGTGAGGTCGTTCATGCCTTGCGCGAACTCCCGCGGGAAGAACGGGCCGAGCGTCATCTCGGCCGTGGGCACGAGCTTCTTCACGGCAGCGCCGGGCTCGCCTTGCGGCCGCGCACCACCAGCTGGTGCTCGTAGACGAGAATGTTCTCCCTGGGCACAAGGCGCGCGATGCAGCCGCTGCGCGCTTCGGGGTCGCGCACCGCGTTGAGGATGGCGTCGTGCTCGTTGAGCGGCTCGCCGGGGAAGAACATCTGGGTCACCAGGCGCGACAGCCAGACTCGCCCCCACACCGAGAAGTGCACGTGCGGCGGGCGCCACCAGCCGCCCGTGCCGGGCACGGGATACGCGGCGGGCTTGATGGTGCGCAGCTCGATCAGGCCGTCGCCGCCGGTCATCACGCGCGCCGCGCCGTAGAAGTTGGGGTCGGCCGGCGCGTCGTTGTCGTCGTTCGGATGGATGTACTTGCCCGCGGCATTGCAGTGCCAGACCTCGACCATCGCGCCGGGCACCGGGGCGCCGTCCTCGTCCACCACGCGCGTGCGGATCTGGATGAGCTGGCCGATGGCGCGCTTCTCGCCGTAGCCGGCGAGGTCGCCGCGCAGCAGCGGCAGCTTCTTCTGCAGCCCTGCGGGACCGCTGAGCTCGGCCGCGCCGTGCGCGCGCCGCGCGAGCGGCTGCGACGGCCAGCGCAGCGCGGTCTGCGCGTAGCCGCGCACCACGCCCTCGGACTGGGTGAGCGGATCGCGCGGCTCGATTACGTACGCCATCGGTTTGACACCGTAAAACAGATTAGTTGATACTGTCAACCATGGCCGCGGTGACGCTCTGCGAGTGCTTCGCGCGCGACGGGCTGCAGCACGAGCCCGCCTTCGTCGCCACCGAGGTGAAGCGCGCGCTGGTGGAGCGCTTCGCCGCGCTCGGCTTCCGCCGCATCGAGGCGACCTCCTACTCCAATCCCAAGGTGGTACCGCAGTTCTCGGACGCCAGCGAGCTGCTCAGGTCTCTCTCCCGGAAGGAGAACATCTACTACAAGGCCACCTGCGCGAATGTCAAGGCAGTCGAGCGGGCGCTCGCCGACCTCGACGCCGGCCACGGCGCCAACGAGATCAGCCTGCTCGTCTCCGCCACCGAGTCGCACACGCAGAAAAACCTCAACCGTACGCGCGCCGAGCAGTGGCAGAACATCGCCGACATGGCGGCGGCCGCGAAGGGACGCTTTCGTCTCATCGGCACCGTTTCCGTGGCTTTCGGCTGCCCCTTCGAAGGAAAAGTGGACCCTGGGGTTGTTATTTCCGATGCGGAGCGCTTCGTGTCCCTTGGCGTGGAGCATGTCGCCCTGGGCGATACCACCGGCATGGCCACGCCACGCACGGTCAAGGCTCTGGTGGAGGCGCTCAGGGGTCTGCGGCTCGTGCCGATCGCCCACTTCCACGACACGCGCGGCACGGGACTCGTCAACTACGTCGCGGCGTACGAGGCGGGCGTGCGCCACTTCGACGCGTCCTTCGGCGGCGTCGGTGGCCATCCGGCGAAGGTCACGTACGGCGGCGGCTACACCGGCAACGTGTGCACCGAGGACCTCGTCGATCTGTTCGAATCGATGGGCATCGAGACGGGCATCGACCGCGACGGCCTGCTCGCCACGGCGCAATTTTGCGAGCAGGTGCTCGGCCGCGAGCTGCACGGCCGCGTGACGCGCAGCGGCCTCAATCCCCTGTCAGCGCGTCAATGAAGGCGCGCACCCGCGGCGGCATGTGGCGGTGGGTGGGGAAAACGACGAAGATCGGCGTCGGCTTCGGCCGGTAGGGCACCAGCACCTCCTCGAGCGCGCCGCTCTTCAGTGCGTCCTCGGCCATGTAGTGGGGCACCTGCACCAGGCCGAGTCCCGCGCACGCTGCGCTCACCAGGCCCTCGCCTTCGTTCAGCACGTGCCTGGGCGCGGGCTGCAGCACGATGGGCTTGCGCTTGAAAAGGAATTCCCATGGACGGTAGCGGCCGCTGCTGGGCATCTGGAAAACCAGGCAGTCGTGCGCCTTCAAGTCCTGCGGCTTGCGCGGCCGGCCCTTGCGCCCGAGGTATTCGGGCGCGCCGTAGACGGCGAGCTGCTGCTGGCCGATGCGGCGCGCCACCAGGCGCGTGTCGGCGATCTCGCCCACGCGCACCACTGCGTCCACGCCCGAGCCGATGACGTCCACGAACTGGTCCGACAGGCGCAGCTCGAGGCGCAGGGCAGGATAGCGCGCCGCAAGGCGCGCGGCGAGCGGCACGATGACCTTCTTGCCGTAGGTTATCGGCACGTCGATGCGCAGCGTGCCCGCCGGGGCGCGGGAGGCCTCGGCCGCAGCGAGCGACAGCTCGGAGAGCTCGTCGAGCACCCGGCGGCAGCGCGCGTAGAACTGCTCGCCTTCCTGCGTGAGCGCGACGCGCCGCGTGGTGCGCTGGAACAGGCGCAGGCGCAGCTGCTGCTCCAGCCGCAGCACGCTTTTCGCCACCGCGGAAGGCGACAGGCCGAGCTCGCGGGCGGCCCTGGCGAAGCTGCGCTGCCGCGCGGCCTCGGCGAAGGCCTGCAGCAGCCGCACGCTCGAGCCCGCCATTGCCGACTTTCTGTCCACGATGTCGTGATTGTTGTTGCTCTTCCCTCGCGAGTCCAGCGCGCCGATACTGCGCCGGTCCTCAACCCGCACGGAGAATCGCCATGCAAAACGTCCTCGAGAATGCCGGCCGCGCCGGCGCCTCGCTTCCCGGCATCGAGCACCTCACCCTCGCCGGCGGCGCGCAGGGTTTGAGCGGCTTGTCGCTGTGGCGCCAATCCATGGCGCCCGGCAGCGCGACGCCGCCGCACCAGCACGACTGCGAGGAAGTGGTGCTGGTGCTCGAGGGCAGCGGCGAGCTGCACCTGGACGGCGAGGTCATCGCTTTCGGCCCGGACACCACGCTCGTGCTGCCGCCCAACCGGCCGCACCAGATCTTCAATACCGGCGCCACGACGATGCGGACCGTCGCCGCGTTCTCGCGCTCGCCGGTTGGCACCTTCCTCCCCGACGGCGCGCCGCTCGCCCTTCCCTGGAAGAGTTGATCCTAGAATGGCGCGATGGAGGCGAGCTTCGTCCATACGCATTCGATGCGGCTCGCCTCGGGCCAGGAGGCGCTGGTGACGCGCGTGCTGACCGGGGACGGCGGGACCTACTTCGGCTTCAGCCTGCGGCTTGACGGCACCGAGGCGCGCCACATGGCGATGTTCCACGCCGGGCTGCGCAGCGAGCGCCCGCGTATTGCGCCCGTGCTGGGCCACCCGTGGGAGACGGCCTATGTTTCACGAGCCCCAATCCCCTGGGACGATGAGGAAGCCTTCTCCCGCCTGAGGTGGTTGCCCTAAGATTGCCCTCCTCTCCAACGGAGGCGACATGGGCAAGATGGTGAGCTTCAAGCGGCCGGACGGCAAAAGCGTCGACGGCTATCTCGCGGAACCGGCGCAAGGCGCGAAGGCGCCGGGAATCGTGGTGATCCAGGAATGGTGGGGCCTCAACGACCAGATCAAGGGCGTGGCCGAGCGCTTCGCCAAGGCGGGCTACCGCGCGCTGGTGCCGGACCTCTATCGCGGCAAAAGCACGCTCGACGCGAAGGAAGCCGAGCACCTGATGAGCGGCCTCAACTTCGGCGACGCCGCCGGCCAGGACGTACGCGGCGCGGTGCGGCACCTCAAAGCTTCCGGCAGCGCCAAGGCTGGCGTCACCGGCTTCTGTATGGGCGGGGCGCTGACGCTCCTCGCCGCGGTGAACGTGCCGGAAGCCGACGCCTGCGTCCCCTGGTACGGCTTTCCGCCGCTCGAGTACATCGACGCTTCGAAGATCAAGGCGCCGCTCCTCGGCCACTTCGCCACCGAGGACCAGTTCTTCACCATCGACAAGGTCGACGAGCTGGAGAAGAAGCTGAAAGCCGGCAACGCGAAGTTCGAGTTCCACCGCTACCAGGCGAAGCACGCCTTCGCCAACGAGGAAGCGAACGAGCGCAAGCTGCCGCCGCTCGAGTACAACCCGCAGGCGGCGGAGCTGGCCTGGAAGCGCACCGTGGAGTTCTTCGACCGGCAGCTCAAGCGCTAGCGCCATGGCCAAGCTCAGGCACATCGCCATTACCGTGCCCGACCCGGAGAAGGCGGCGGCGTTCTACATGAAAGCCTTCGGCCTCAAGCGCGTCGGCGAGACCGACTGGGCCGGCGCGCAGGGCGTGTACCTGAGCGACGGCGTGGTGAACATCGCTTTCCTGCGCTACAAGTCCGAGGAGTACGCCGGCGAGCGTGGCTGCGACTTCGTCGGCGTGCACCACTTCGGCTTCGTGGTGGACGACGTGGCGCAGGCGCGTGCCTCCATCGAAGCCGCCGGCGGCAAGCACTGGATGGGCGAACCGGTCGACGGCACAGGGTTCTACGAGGTGAAGTACCACGACCCCGAAGGGGTCGCGTTCGACATCACCGAGAACGGCTGGCTCAGTTGACCGTGATGGCGAGCTCCTTCACCAGCCGGCCGTACTTCTCGTAGTCGGCGCGGTAAAGGCGCGCGAAGGCTTCGGCCGAACCGCCGACCGCCTCGAGCCCTTGCGGCGCAAAGCGCTCGCGCACGGCCGGCTGCTCCAGCACCTTCGCCGTGGCGGCGTTCAGGCGCTTGATCACCTCGGCCGGCGTGCCCGCCGGCACCAGCAGCCCGAGCCATTGGTCGAGCTCGATCGCCAGGCCCTGCTCGCGGTAGGTCGGCACCTCCGGCAGCGAAGGCGCGCGGGACGCGGTGGTTTGCGCAATGATCCTGAGCTTGCCCGCCTTGTAGTGCGGCATTACCGGCGTCGAGCCGAGCGAGCCGATCTTCACCTGGCCGCCCACCAGGTCGGTGATGGCCTGGCCGCCGCCCTTGTAGGGCACGTGGGTGAGCTGCACGCCGGCGAGCTTGGCGAGCCATTCGCCCACCATGTGCTGCCCCGACCCCGAGCCCGAAGTGGCGTAGCCCATGCCCGGCGACTTCTTTGCGGCTGCGACGAGCTCGGCCACGGTGCTCACGCCGAGCGACGGATGCACCGCGAGCACCAGCGGCTGGCGCGTGAACTGCACTACCGGCACCAGGTCCTTCAGCGGATCGTACGAAAGCTTGTAGACATGCGCGCTGGAGAGCAGCGCGTCGGCCGAAGACAGCACCACGTAGCCATCGGGCGCCTGGCGGGTCACGTACTCGGCCCCGACGTTGCCGTTGGCCCCGGCGCGGTTCTCCACCACGAATTGCTGGCCGAGGTCCTGCGACAGGCGCTCGGCGACGATGCGGGTGACGAAGTCGAGCGAGCCGCCGGGAGCGAAAGCCACCACCAGGCGCACCGGCTTCGCCGGCCACGCCTGGGCCTGCACGGCGCCGGATACGACGGCGAGAACGGCGCAAAGGATCAGCTTGAGCATGCACTCCTCCGTGGGTTGTCTGCAGCGAGCACGCGCTCGGCGAGGGCGCCGGCGGTAGTGATATCCAGGTCGCCGCGGCGGCGCGCCCGGGTCAGGAAGTCGCGCACGACGGCGAAGCGCTCGTCATGCACGCCGCTGACGAAGGCGTGGATGACTACGGTGAGCGTGCTGCCGGCCGCGGCGGCGCGATCAAGCTCCTCGAGCCAGGTTGCGCGCAGCTCGGCAGGCGTGCGCGGCCGCTCGGGATGGCGCAGGTACTGGATCGAGTCGACCATCTCTTCGCGCCACGGGATGTGCGCGAGTCCCGCGGCCAGCGGCGCGGGCTGCGTCGAGCGCTCGTTCGGTCCGCCGGAGCTGCTGTCGTAGCGAAAGCCGAGGGACTGCAGCAACGGAACCGCATGCGCGCCGCGCAGCCCACCCGGCGCGCGAAACCCGGCCGGGCGCAGGCCCAGGCGCGCGAGCGCCGCCGTACCGTCGTGGAGCACCTGCTCGGCGCTTCGGCGGTCCAGGCTAGCGAAGCGCTCGTGCACCCAGCCGTGCAGGCCGACTTCGTGTCCGCGTGCGGCGAGCTCCTCGACCCGCTCGGGATGATGCAAGGCGTTCCAGCCCTCGATGAAGAAGGTGCCGTGCAAGCCCAGCTCATCGAGCAGCGCGAGCAGCCGCGGATAGCCGACCGCGAGATCGGGCGAGGCAGCATCCGGCGCCGCCGCGCGGCCTTCGCCGATTTCGCGCGCGCGCCCCATGTTGTCGAAGGTGAGGCATAACACGCCGGCCTGGCGCATGCGGTCTCCCGTGATCGCGAAGAATACAGGACTGATAGACTGGTGCGCTCGGATACGAGGAGCAAGTTCTGGAACCGGGCCGCTGGCGCACCCCCGCCGCCGTTCTGCTGTGCGGCGGGCTGATCCTGATGATCTCCCTCGGCACGCGGCAGGCGTTCGGACTCTGGCTGCGTCCGATGTCGCTCGACCTCGGCTGGGGCCGCGAGGTGTTCTCCTTCGCCATCGCGCTGCAGAACCTGGTATGGGGTCTCGCCATGCCGCTCATGGGCGCGGTGGCCGATCGCTATGGCGCTGGCCGCGTCCTGGTGGCCGGAGGGCTGTGCTACGCCACCGGCGTGGTGGCCATGGCGCATGCGACCGACCCGCTCGCGTTCCAGCTGTCCGCAGGACTGCTCGTCGGGCTCGGACTCTCGGGCACCGGCTTCGGCGTAGTGCTGGCGACCGTGGCGCGCGCCTACCCGCCCGAGAAGCGCAGCCTCGCGGTCGGCATCGCGGGTGCCTGCGGCTCGTTCGGCCAGTTCGCCATGCTGCCGCTAGGGCAGACGCTGATCTCGGCATTCGGCTGGGCGAGCGCGCTGCTCATCGCGGGCATCGCGGCCTTCACGATGATTCCGCTCGGCGCGGCCCTTGCCGGCCGCAACGCCGCCAGCCACGAAAGCGATCAGTCGATGACCGCGGCGCTGCGCGAAGCAGCCGGCCATCGGGGGTACTGGCTCGCTACCGCGGCCTTCTTCGTGTGCGGGTTCCAGACCATCTTCATCATGACGCACCTGCCCGCGTACCTGGTGGATGCCGGCCTGAGCGCGCAGCACGGCATGGCGGCGCTCGCCACGGTGGGCCTTTTCAACATCCTGGGCTCGTACCTGGCCGGCGCGCTGGGCGGCCGCTACAGCAAGAAGCTGATCCTCGCCTGGATTTTTGCGGTTCGCGCGGTTGCCATCGGCCTGTTCATCGCCTTGCCGATCACCCCGGTGAGCCTGTACGCGTTCTCTGCCGTCTTCGGGTTGACCTGGCTCGGCACGGTGCCGCTGACCAACGGGCTGGTGGGACAAATCTTCGGCGTGAAGTACCTCTCGACGCTGTTCTCCATCTCCTTTCTCGGCCACCAGCTCGGCGCCTTTGCCGGCGCGTGGGCAGGCGGTGTCCTGTTCGATGCCACCGGGTCCTACCAGCTGGTGTGGATCATCACCATCGCGCTTTCGGTCATCGCCTGCGCGCTTTGCCTGCCGATCGATGAAAGGGCGCTGGTGCGCCCCGCGCTGCGTCCCGCGCCATGAGCCAGTCGCACGAGCGCCTCCTGGATGCCATTCCGTTGCCCTTGATGCTGGTGGCGGGCGACGGCGAGATCCTGCATGCGAATCCGGCGATGCAGGAGCGGCTCGGGACCCATGGCGCCCGCGGCAGATTGCGCCTGGATGCCCCTCAGCTCGCGGGCGCCCACGTGGCCACCACGCCGCTGGGCACGTGCGTGGCGCTCCTGCCAGGTCCGGCCGGGCGGCCGCCTGATCTTCCGGCAGCGCAGATCCAGCGGCTCGCGGCGCTGGGCTTCACGCTTGCCGGGGTATGCCACGAGGTGGCCAATCCCCTTTCGGCTATCCACTCCATGGTGCAGATCCTGCAATCGCCCCGCGGCGTCAGTCGCGAAACGCTGGAGAAAGGCCTGACCTCCATCGCCGCGAACGTATCCCGGGTGCTGGAGATAACACGCAAGCTGGGACACTTCTCTCGCGTTGCCGGCGACAAGCCCGCGCCGGTGTCCATCGACCCCGCGATGGAGGAGGCGGCTGCCCTGCTGCGCCACAGCGCGCTCGGTGCGAGCGTGTACCTGGACTATCGCGGCGCTCCCGGCGCGCAGGTGCTCGCGCGCCCGGGAGAGCTCCAGCAGGTCATCTTCAATCTCCTGCAGAATGCCGCGCAGGCCATGTGCGGCAAGGGACGCATCGAGGCTCATGCGGTGCCGATGCCGGAAGGCCGCATACGGCTCACGGTGCGCGACACGGGTCCCGGAATCCGGCCCGAGCATCTCGAGCGGGTGTTCGAGCCGTTTTTCACCACCAAGCCGCCCGACCAGGGGACCGGCCTGGGGCTCGCGATCAGCAACCAGATCGTGCACGAGCTGGGCGGGACGATGCGCGCCGCGAACCACGCGGAGGGCGGCGCCTGCATGGAAGTGCTGCTGCCACGCTACGATGGCTGAGCAGGTGCACGACGCCCCCCTCCATGGCGCCGAGCGCATTCTCGTCATCGACGACGATCCGGGACTGTCGGAAGTCGTGCAGCTCATGCTCGCGCGCGAGGGCTATGCGGTGGAGCGCGAGGGAACGCTCAAGGGCGGATTGCGCCGGGTGGGCGCCGCCGACTTCGATCTCGTGGTGACCGATCTGAAGCTGCCGGATGGCACCGGCCTGGACGCCATCCCGGCGATCCGCAGCCTGCACGAGGGGTTGCCGATCATACTCATGACCAGCTACTCCTCCGTGGAAAGCGCCATTGCGGCGCTGCGCGCCGGAGCGGTCGACTACATCACCAAGCCCTTCCAGAACGACGAGTTCGTGCACGCGGTGGAACGGGCGCTCAACGAGCGGCGCATGAGCCGCGAGAACGCGCTGCTCAAGCGAAGGCTGCGCGCCGCGCACCAGGCGAGGCAGGTCATCGGCGAAAGCGCGGGTGTGCGGCGGGTGCTCGAGCTGGTCCAGAAGGCGGGCCGCTCCGAAGCGAGCGTGCTCATCTCCGGTGAATCCGGCACGGGCAAGGAAAGGGTGGCGCTCGAGCTGCACTACAGCGGCCCGCGCGCCGACGGTCCGTTCGTGCCGGTCAACTGCGGTGCGATCGCGCCCGCGCAACTCGAAGCCGAGCTGTTCGGGCAGGCGGGCAGCCCGCTCGCCGGTGCAGCGCCGCGCACCGAAGGCCGCATTCGCGAGGCGCATGGCGGCACGCTGTTCCTCGACGAGGTCTCGGAGCTTCCTCCAGCGCTCCAGGTAAAACTGCTGCGCGTCCTCGAGGAGCAGATGGTGCGGCCCGTGGGTGGCCGGCAGGCGTATCCCGTCGAGGTGCGCTTCATCGCGGCGGCGCACCGCGACCTCGCCGACGTGGTCGCCCAGGGCCTTTTCCGCAAGGACCTGTACTACAAGCTGGGGGTCATCTCGATCCCGCTGTCGCCGCTGCGCGAGCGCGGCCCGGACATCCTGCTCCTCGCGCGGCACTTCCTGGAGCAGCACGCAAGAAGGCTTGGGCGGCCGGTGCGCGGATTCGACGATGATTTCGCCGCCTTCCTGCAGAACTACCCCTGGCCGGGCAACGTGCGCGAGCTGGAGAACCTGATGGAGCGCGCGGCGATCCTCGGCGAGAGCGAAGTGCTGACCGACCGCGACCTCGCGGAAGTGGCGCCCGCGCTGCCCATGGTGCGGGCAAGCGCGCCGGCGCACGGACACCGTCCGCTCGCCATCGAGGAGTACATCCGCGAGGTGATCGAACGCTTTCAGGACTCGCACAGCGAGACCGAGCTCGCGAAAATGCTCGGCATCGGCCGCAAGGCGCTGTGGATCCGGCGCCGGCAATGGGGATTGAAGCGCGGCCGCAAGACCGAAGCCTGAAGCAGGGTGTTTCGCGCGGAAATGTGGTTTCGTTGGGAAACGCCCGCCGTTTCTCGGCCACGTGGCCGGCGATCCGGGCCTTGCTTTCCCCGCTCCATCTTGCTATCCAACAGAGCGCAACCAATCGAGGAGGCATTCATGGCGGAGCAGAAAGCGGACGCGGCGCAGAAGCCGCGCCGGAAGGTCACCATTCCCATGCTGGTGGAGAAGATGAAGAAGGGCGAGCCGATCGTGCAGCTCGCGGTCTACGACTACGAGACCGCCATCGTCGCGGACCGCGTCGGCATCGACATCCTGTGCGTCTCCGACACCGGCGGCATGGTGCTGTTCGGGCACGAGTCGACCACCTCGGTGTCGTTCGAGGAGGTGATGTTCATGGCCCAGGCGGTCAAGCGCGGCTCCAAGTATGGCCTGCGCATGGTCGACATGCCCTACATGAGCTTCCACCTCTCCGCGCAGCAGGCGGTCGACAACGCCGCCAAGTACGTTTCGCAGGGCGGCGCCGAAGTGATGAAGTGCGAAGGCAACCAGCACCACGCCAAGTACATCGAGGCGATCGTCAAGGCCGGCATCCCGGTGCAGGGCCACATCGGCATCACGCCGATGCGCATGCCGCAGCTCGGCGGCTTCTTCGCGCAGGGCAAGACCGCCGACCGCGCCAAGGAGCTGATCGATGACGCGTTGGCGATGGTAGACGCGGGCTGCTTTTCGATCATGTGCGAGGTGACCACCTCGGAAGTCTGCGAGTATCTGGCGCAGACGCTTCCAGTGCCGGTGATCTCGCTGGGCGCGGGCAACCGCGCGCACGGCGTGCACATCATCGGCTCGGACCTCTTCCACCTCTACGAGGCACACACGCCGCGCCACTCGAAGATCTACGTCGACCTCGTGCCGATCATCGAGAAGGGCCTGTCCGACTACCGCGACGACGTGCGCGCGCGCCGCTACCCGGGGCCCGAGCACACGGTGTTCATGAAGGAGGACGAGCTCGCGAAGTTCAACAAGCTGATGTCCTCCTCCGCGCGCAAGAAGGCATCGGGTTGACCGAGGCGGTCCCCGGCCAGGCCGCGGCGGCGATGGACGTCCTGCTCCAGGCGCGGTTCTTCGCCGGCCTGACGCCGCCGCAGCTCGAGCGAGTCGCGGCGCTGGGGCGCAGCCGCTCGTTCCCACAGGACACGCGCATCTACACCGTCGGCGACGCGGTCGACGACTTCTACGTCCTCGCCGCGGGGGTAGTACGCTTCACGCTGGGCCTGGGCAAGCGCGAGACCTCGGCGGGCGACATCATCCGCCGCGGCGACGTGTTCGGCTGGGCGCCGCTCGTCGAGGGGCACCCGCGGCGCATCGCCACCGCCTACTGCCTGACGCCCTGCGAGGTCGTCGCCATCGACGGCGTGGCGCTGCACGGGTTGATGGAAGCCGACAACGGCCTCGGCTACGCCATCATGAAAACGCTCGCGGTGCTCCTCACCAGCGAGCTCGTCGCCTTCGCCGCAGGATAGCGCGGCGCGATGATGGCCGCGCTGCTTGCTGCAGTGGCGGTCGCCGTCGGCTTCTTCATCGGCTCGGTCGGCGTTGGCGGCGTGCTGCTGATCCCGGGGCTCTCGCTCCTCGGCGGCCTCGAGATCCACCGCGCGAGCGCCACGGCGCTCTTCACCTTCTTCTTCACCGGCCTGCTCGGCACCTGGCTCTTCTACCGCCGCGGCTCGATGGACTGGCGCATGACCGCGCCGGTGTGCGCCGGCTCGGTGGTGTTCAGCTACGTCGGCGCGATGCTCAACTCGTGGATCGCGCCCCGGCCGCTCGCGCTGTTCATCGCGGCGATCATCCTGTTCGCCGGGCTCTATGTCCTGCTGCCCGCGCGGCGCGGCGACAGCGGCTTCCGCGGCACGCGCGGCCCTGCGGCGCAGGCGCTGCTCGCCTGCGTCGGCGCGGCTGCCGGGCTCGGCTCGGGGCTGTCGGGCGCGGGAGGAGCGCTGTTCTCGGTGCCGATGATGATCGCGCTGGGCTTCGTGCCGCTCGCCGCGATCGGCACCAGCCAGGTGCTGCAGATCGTCGTCGCCCTCTCCGGCACGCTCGGCAACCTGCAATTCGGCTCGGTGGATTTCCGCACCGCGGCCTGGGTAGCGGCGTTCTCGCTCGCCGGCGTCGCGCTCGGCGCACGCGCCGCGCACGCGGTCAGCGTGGCGGTGCTGCGCCGCATGGCGGCCGGCCTGTGCATCGTGGTGGGGCTTTTCATGATGGCGCGCTGGATGTGAACAGCGTCGAGGAGCACCTCGCGACCCGCGCGTCCGCCGGGCTTTTCGACTTCTCGTTCATGTCGCTCTACGAGTTCGCCCGGCTCGAGGCGCTCCAGGGGCTGCAGACCCGCGACCTGCGGCGCCTCGCGCCGGGCCAGATCGCGTACACGCTGCTCCTCGGGCCCGATGAAGCGGTGCTCATCGATGCCACGGTATGGCGGCTGGACGAGCGTCGCTTCTGGCTCTTCACCGGCAAGCCGGTGCCCGCCGGCGGGCAGGACCGCAGCGGCGAGCATGCCATCCTCGCCCTTCAGGGCCCGGCGAGCGGCGCGATCCTCGCCCGCCTTGTCGGCGAGGTTGCGGTCCGGGCGCTGAAGTACTTCCGCTTTGCCTCCCTGAAAGACATGACCGTCGGCCGGCTCGGCTTCAGCGGCGAGCTCGGCTACGAACTGCTCGTGCCCGTCGGGCGGGGCCCGCGCCTGCGGCAGACGCTCCTCGACCTCGGCGTGCCCCAATGCGGCTGGGCCGCCGCGGACAGCCTGAGGATCGAATCGGGCTACGTGCTCTTCGACCGCGAAATCGACGGCCGCGCCAACCCGCGCGAGCTTGGCCTGGAGCGCCTGGTCGACGACAGGACGAAGGACTTCCAACTAAGGCAGAAGCTCGTCGGTCTGGAGCTGCTCGAGGGCAGTCCTCCGGAAAACCTGCCGGCGGCATACGTCACGAGCGAATGCCGCTCGCCGACGCTCGGCAGGCGCCTGGCGCTGGGCTTCGTCGGCCCTTCGGTCGCCGAGGGAAGCGCCGTACGCATCGACGGCGCGCGCACCGCGCGCGTCGCTGCCCTGCCCTTCTACGATCCCGAGCGATGCCGGCCGCGCGCAGACCCCATCTAAGGAAAATCTGAATAGTCGCCCCCGCGAAGGCGGGGGCCCATTTTTCTTTTACGAGAACATGGGTCCCCGCAGCCGCGGGGACGACGAACGCCGCTTTTTCAGAGTCTTCCTATGCGCTGCCGCCGCGCATGCCGGCGATGATGAACAGCACCATGCTGACCCCCATGCACGCGTAGCCGGCGATATTGAGCTGCCGGGCGCGCGGCGCGCCGATGATGCCGCGCACTTGCAGCGCGCTGGCGGCGACGGAGAACAGGGCTCCCACGACAGCGAGCCCGATCACGGCCTCGCGCGTGAGGAGCCAGTCCACCGGGGCTAGGACTTGCTGACGCGCTTCGAGTAGGCCTCGACGAAGTCGGCGGCCGCCTTGCTGCCGCGCGAGAAGGACTTCATCGCCTCCTCGTGCAGGATCGACAGTGCGCTCATCTTGATCTCGTTGGCGCGGTCGTCCTCCACCATGGCGATCAGCGTGCGCGGCCGCGGGATGTCGATGTCGAGCACCGCGCGCACCTGGCAGGGAATGTTCGACATGATGAGCAGGCGGTCGGCGAGGAAGATCGCCTCGTCGATGTCCGTGGTGACGAAGAAGTTGGTGCGCCGCGTCTCCTCGAAGAGCCGCGAGTAGTACTCCCACATCAGCTCCTTGGTCATCGCGTCGAGGCCGCGGAATGGCTCGTCCAGGATCATGACGGCGGGATTGTTGATCATGGCGCGCGCCAGCTCGGCGCGCCGCTGCATGCCGCCGGAGAGCTGCATCGGGTACTTCCTGCGGAACTGGGCGAGCCCGACCTTGTTGAGCAGGAAATCCGCCATGTCGAGGGTTTCGCGGCTCACTTCGCGGCGCGCGCGCGGCCCATACAGGATGTTGTCCCAGGTGTTCATCCACGGGAAAAGCGCCGACTCCTGGAAAAGCACCAGGCGGTCGCGCGCCGGCCCGGTCACCGGCGCGCCGTTGAGGGTGATCGTGCCCCTGTCGGGCTTCTCGAACCCCGCCAGCAGCCGGATGAGGGTGCTCTTGCCGCACCCCGACGGCCCGATCATCACCGTGAGCTTGCTGCGGTCGATGGTGAACGAGCAGTCGCGCACCACCTCGGTGCGGAATTGCGCGTCGCCGTAGCCCTTGAAGACGTTCGAGACGCGGATCTCGCTGGGCTTGATGCCCGCGCGCAGCGTCTGCCCGTCGTGCGGAACGGCGCTCATCGCACCCTCAGCCACGGCGTCACGTACAGCCCGAGCCGGCGGATGATCGCGCTAGAGATGTAACCGGCGATGCCGATGCTGATCATGCCAACGACGATGTGCGGATAGGAGAAGCCGATGTAGGAGTTCCAGATGAAGAACCCCAGGCCGCCGCCGGCGCTCGACTGGATCGCGCCGCCGCCGCCCGAGATCATCTCGGCCGCCACCACCACGTTCCACGTGATGCCGATGCCGACCTCGCAGCCCACCACGATCGAGGGCAGCACGCCGGGCAGGACGATGCGCCGGAAGATGTCCCAGTTGCTCGAGCCCATGGAGCGCGCCGCCTGGAAGAAGCGCACGTCGATCGAGCGCGCGCCGCCGATCACGTTCAGCATGATGGTGAAGATCGCCCCGAGGAAGATGACGAAGCCGATGGAGAGCTCCTGCGTCGGCCAGAAGATGATCGCCGCCGGGACCCACGCGAGCGGCGGGATCGGCCGCAGGATCTCGAACACCGGGAACGTGAGGTCGTGGAACACGCGGCTCGTCGCCATGGCGAGGCCGAACGGGATGCCGATGATCATGGCGGCGAGGAAGCCGGAGAGCACGCGGCGCGAGCTCTGGTACCAGCTATACCAGTAGCCCTGATCGGTCAGCAGCGGAATCCAGGTGTCGAGCACCACGCTGGGCGGCGGCACCTCCCCTACCCAGGGCGCCTTGAGCCGCGAGCCGAGCTCCCAGAGCAGGATGAACACCGAGATGGAGATCACCGCCCGCACCACGTGGTGGCGGAAGATGGACTGGCCTG
>Ga0247830_10000195_pt1 | contig 19262 bp, 24 predicted proteins | sample 12C_Control_Day5_FD_207766 | JGI IMG/M metagenome (GOLD analysis project Ga0247830, IMG submission 207766) | Soil microbial communities from agricultural site in Penn Yan, New York, United States - 12C_Control_Day5 | ecosystem: Environmental > Terrestrial > Soil > Agricultural land | place...
GCCTTGTTCCGGCGCCTGCACATCGAGATATCGCGGCATGTCGGGTTCCTCTGGCTGCACGCACGGCACATCGTGGGGCCGGCATTTCTTGGAATTGTTTGCAGGGGCGTGATGCGGGATCACGTCCGGGTGTAACCAGTATATGCATCACGCGATACATGAATGCAACATACAAAATTGTTTCATGTATCTCTTTGCGTCGTAGCGCCAAGCGACGTTTCATCGCCATTGATGGTGATGAATCGTTTATCTAGGCGGATTTCGGCGTGGAACGACGTTTTTTTGCAAAGCAAGCGACACGCTCCAAAGCGATACACGACCCAGGCGATTGACGCGAAATAATATTGTGATACAAGATCTGCGTGCATTTGAAATCATTTCAGGAGCTTTTCCATGCCTTGCTATCGACTGGACGGCCTGACCCCCGTGGTTCATCCGACAGCCTACGTGCACCCCAGCGCCGTGCTGATCGGTGATGTCATCGTCGGTCCTCGTTGCTACGTCGGCCCACTGGCTTCACTACGGGGGGATTTCGGCCGTATCGTGCTGGAGGAGGGCGCCAACCTGCAGGACACCTGCGTGATGCATGGTTTCCCGGGCGGCGATACGGTAGTCGAACGCAACGGGCATGTCGGGCATGGCGCCGTGCTGCACGGCTGCCGCGTGGGCGAAGACGCCTTGATCGGCATGAACGCGGTGGTGATGGATGGTGCCCATGTGGCGCCGCGCTGCATCGTCGCGGCCACGGCATTCGTCAAGGCGGGTTTCGAATGTGCGGCACAAAGCCTGGTGATGGGCTCGCCAGCCCAGGTCAAGCGCCCACTGACCGAACAGGAGCTGGCCTGGAAGCAACGTGGCACGGCGGAGTATCAGCACCTGGCGCAACGCTGCATGAACAGCCTGGTCGAATGCCCGCCGCTGACCGAAGTCGAGCCCCGGCGCCCACGCATGGAAGACACCGGCGTCAGGCCCAAAGGCCAGGCATCGGCATGAGCCTGGCAGCGTCACGCAATGGCCAGGCGGCACGCCGCGCAGGTATAGTCGGTGCTTTATCCGCGCACAGTTCGCCCATGAGCAATCTCGCCCCACTGAACCACCTGATCACCCGCTTCCAGGAACAGACGCCGATCCGCGCCAGTTCCTTGATCATCACTTTGTACGGCGACGCCATCGAACCCCACGGCGGTACCGTCTGGCTGGGTAGCTTGATCAACCTGCTGGAGCCTATCGGCATCAACGAGCGGCTGATCCGCACATCCATCTTCCGCCTTACCAAGGAAGGCTGGCTCACTGCCGAAAAGGTTGGCCGCCGCAGTTACTACAGCCTGACAGGCACAGGCCGCCGCAGGTTCGAGAAAGCCTTCAAGCGGGTCTACAGCCCGAGCCAGCCAGCCTGGGACGGCGCCTGGACGCTGGTGTTGCTCTCGCAGCTGGAGGCCGGCAAACGCAAGGCTTTGCGAGAGGAACTGGAGTGGCAGGGGTTTGGCGCCATGGCCCCGAACCTGCTGGGCTGCCCACGGGCAGACCGCGCCGACCTGGCCGCAACCCTGCGTGACCTGGAGGCCAGCGACGACAGTATCGTCTTCGAGACCCACACCCAGGAAGTACTGGCATCCAAGGCCATGCGCGCCCAGGTGCGGGAGAGCTGGCGCATCGACGAACTGGGGCAACAGTACAGCGAGTTCATCCAGCTGTTCAGGCCGCTATGGCAAGGTTTGAAAGAGCAACAACAGCTCGATGCCCAGGATTGCTTCCTGGCACGCACATTGTTGATTCACGAATACCGCCGGCTGCTGCTGCGCGACCCGCAATTGCCGGACGAGCTGCTGCCTGGGGATTGGGAGGGAAGGGCTGCGCGACAGCTGTGCCGTAACCTCTATCGCCTGGTGTTTGCCAAGGCGGAAGAATGGCTGAATGCAGCGCTGGAGACGGCTGATGGGCCGTTGCCGGATGTGAATGAAGGCTTTTACAGGCGTTTTGGCGGGCTGGTTTGAGAGGTGGGTGCAGAGGTTGGGTTTATATAACTACGCTAAATGAGTATTTAGTGTAGTTATATCTTATTTGCATATAAGAATGGGCACACGAGGGGACCTGAGCGCTCAAGTATCGCTTTCAAGTCAGGACGGACCTACAGGGATGGATCCTGGCTTGAGGGTCGGCGTGAGGTGTAAGCAACTGTCGTCTGAACCCTGCGGGCCCTTGTAGGAGCGACCTTGTGTCGCGATGGGCTGCGCAGCAGCCCCAAGATTTCAAAGCAGACGCATAAAATGCCGGGGCTGCCTTGCAGCCCATCGCGACACAAGGCCGCTCCTACAATTGACCGCGTCAACCGATCGACCAGGGGCTGGTTTGCCGGCGATTGCCATCGCGGCAACCGCAACGACGCTGGCAGCAGCCTTGGTGTGGTCACGCAGGCGTCGGGCTTGGCTTGGCCTGGTCAACAAAGCCGAGGGTAAACGTTACAAGTTACTTGCAAGTACTCAGGTACAGCTGGGAATGGCTGGGTTTCGGATGCTCCAGCCGCGTTAGCCAACAAAGGCAAGCCCAACGCGTCCAGCACCAGGCTAATGCTCGTGATGGTAAGCGGTCGATTGATCGAGATTAAAATCTAGACCAGAGGGCATTACCTGGTCCCAAAGTGCCTCACTCGTGGCCTGGTGACCAAATATAGACTAGCGCATAATGTGTATTATGTTAAATGACGTATTGGGCGAGCAACGTACACGCTGTCAGCGTTTCGTAATCCCTGGACGGAAATTTTCTAAACCTGGAAACCGTGAGCATCGGAAAATCAAGGCTTTGCCCTCCATCGCCTAACCCAGCGCTTCTCTGACCCATTTTTTGAAGCTGGACGATCTAGGCGTGAAAATCCCAAATGTCAGAGCCAACTGATTCCCTAGCATACTCCTCTTCACGATCCATCAAGCGCCCCCCATCGGGAGCGTCTTGCCTGCCGACAAACGACGTCCGAAGCGTGCCATCCTTCTTCGAATGATCGCCGGGATTCTGAGCTGGCCGGCCGTTAGCATTCATTGTCTACACTGACTCCGACATATCAGAACCATGACTGCCCATGACCCGGACGCTGAGCCCGTTTCCGATCTTTCCTACCATGCCGACGTTCGTGCGCTGTATAAACGACGGCCTGGATTTCCCTGCAAACATTCACGTCTTGGAGCGCTTATCGAAGGTTGATGAGTCCTGTCTCCCTGTTGAGATGTGCCGTCACGCAGCGGACTTCATTCTGGAGTCGATGCGTATCAAGCGTACACCTTGGCCTGGCCGATACTCGGATTACTCAGCCGTCCTCCAGATGGCCCTAAACTGGAGCTTTCTCGTAGACCGGCGCCCAATCACCCAATGGGATAACGCTGCCTTCACGGAATTCCTAGGCTTCATTAGTCAACCGGATTGCAACTGGATCAGTCGCAGTCCGGCAGGCAGTCGATTCAATTCCGCTGGACAGCCTGTGCTCACTGCCCAGCCAATTAATCCAGCCTGGCGCCCGTGTTATCGACGCGATCCTGACGCTCCGATCGTGAGCACGGTGATGCGACAAGTGCGCGGCATCACCTATGGCTTCCTCAGTTACTTGAATCGAATTGGCGTCCGGGAGCAGCCAGCGCCCGCTATGGCTAAATCACCGGAAGTCCCCGATAGCAAGGGCTTGGAAACCGCTAACTTTTTGTCCCACGAAATTGATTGGCTATTCGCATATCTTCAGAGCAAGTGCCAGTTTGATGTTGAGCTCCAGCTCTGCAGGTTCGTACTGGCTGTGGCGAGATTCACGACGATTCCTTTGGCCGATTTGTCCCCAGACGCCCAGCATGTCGGTTTGTTGAGCCAATTTATGACTTATCCGCGATCACCTGAGCCTGGTGATCCGCCTCGCTGCAGCCCCTGGGTGTTCATCGACAACCCTGGAGCACCTCTGGAAACCCATAGGCCGTTATGCCTTCAATTCGTTTTGATCCTGAAAGACTACGTTCAATCACGAGGGATTTCGATCAGGGAGGCACTTCCTGATGCTTACACACTGCCGGAAAATCGATCATCGAAAGGAATGCCGACAGGAACTGCCCAGGCAATGATTCGACGGCTACGTGGCGCAATTGCTGAGGCAGCTAGGGGCGATAAAGTGCTTCCGAGTGCCTCAGAAACCGCCCTGAAAATCGAGCAGTTAACGTTCAGCCAAGTGCGTCGGTCGATGCGTGCCTTGAAAATTTCCCAAATGCTCATTGGCGAGTTCCCGCTGACCTTTCTCTTGGAGGTCGCCGTCCGCGTTTCAGCGGCGTTTCTAGCCGTGTTCTTCTTTCTGAAATTCAGTGGTCGACGTGGAATTAGGCAGCTTTCCCGATTCGAGCTCGTGGTGATCCTCACCTTGGGCTCAGCCGCAGGCGATGTTACCTTTTATGAAGATGTACCCCTCCTCCCATTTGCTGCTCTATCGCGGAACCGTCTACATGATGAGACGCAGCAGAACATGCGAGGCCTGGATCGATGGGTTGCCCATCACGGTAGTAAAGGACGGAATGTACGAGATCCATTCGCTGCGAAATTTGAACATCTCATCCAACGAGCTCTTCATGGAACTGCGCCAACAAGGCGTGGAGCATCTCGGCCAAGTTCGACTCGGCCTATTGGAAACCGATGGCGATATCAGCCTGTATTTCTATGGGCCAGATGATACCTGGCCAGGGCTGTCGGTGCTCCCAGTCGAACATCGTCCAGAGTACCTGGCACCGCCGAACGCGGGCTTACATTGTTGCGTCAGCTGCGGCTTCCCAACCTTCTATGAACCTCAAGACTCAGTCGTGTGTGAACGCTGCGGACATAACGTCTGGTCACCTGCACTGAATACCATACGCAACCGCTAGAGCACATCCACTCAAGATCGCGGAGATTGGACAGGCATCGCCTTCACCGACGGGTTTATTCACGTACTTTTCACAGGCGGTGTGGGAACGTTAGCTATCCCTACGTGTGATAGAAGCTCCCTTGCCCGCCTAGCAGCGGGCTTTCTTTTATCCGCCGACTCATGGTACCTGATTGTTACTGTCGTCTTTGCTGCACGCTTAAGTAGGCTGGCCCACCGTTCTACGTGCATGCCGCGCCACGCCAACGGCTTGTGACAACACTGAGTGCGGTTGCAATGAGCAAGAATATGCCGCTGGCGATGAAGGTAGCCTGATAACCCATCCCGTCGTACAGCATCCCTCCTGCAGTTGCACCAGCAGTGATAGCCAACTGAATTACTGCGACCATCAACCCACCACCAGCTTCTGCATCGTGTGGCAATGCCTTGGCCAACCAGGTAAACCATCCCACCGGTGCACAGGTCGCGGCCAGCCCCCACAGCCCCAGCACTGCGGCGACTGGAACAAGCCAGCTACCAACGACGACTATGGCGAATGCGATGGCAGTCATGATCAACGGTATTCCAACCAAAACCTTGTTCAGACTTTGACTAACAAGAGAGCCGGCTAGCATGGTGCCTACCAAGCCTGCGGCACCGATGATCAAGAGCAAGAGCGAGAGAGTGGGCACATCTACATGCGTGACCGTCTCCAAGAAGGGCCGCAGATACGTAAAGAGGGTGAACTGCCCCATGAAGAGAAACGCAACTGCGGCCATGCCAAGGGCAACCTTGCTATCCCCAAGCAGGCGCAGCGAGCCAGTGGCCGATATTTGAATCCGCTCACTCGGCATTGCCGGCAGCGTGAAGGCTTGCCAGATCAACGCCAGTGCAGCCAAAGGCACCACGCAAAAGAATGCCCCTCTCCAGCCGACCATGCCACCCAGATAGCTCCCAACTGGCGCCGCAATTGCCGTAGCCAAGGCTGTACCGCCCTGCATCACAGCAATAGCCTTCGGAACGAGTGCCTCGGGCGCGATGCGCATCATCACTGCGGTGGACATCGACCAATAACCACCAATGGCAATCCCAAGCACGGCACGCCCAACCATCAACGTCAGGTAGTCAGGGGCAAAGGCCACCATGCCCCCGGAAATTAGCATAAGCGCCGTCGTGGCCAGCAGCACAGGCTTGCGGTCGATCCCTTGGGTTACGGTGGCTAGTAACAGGCTGGTGATTACAGCAAAGAAACCCGATATAGAGATGGCCTGCCCGGCCTGGCCTTCAGTCAGTGACAAATCGGATGCAATTGGTGTGAGCAAACTCACAGGCAGAAACTCAGAAGCCACCAAGGCAAAAGCACAGAGCGACATCGCCAGGACAGCGCTCCAGACCTGACGGTTTGAGTGTTGAAGGGGTATTGCTGGGCTGCTCATGGCAATTCTCGTTGTAGCAATTTCAAAAGACACGGATGCCCACGCCCTGCGTGGTGCTGGGCCTGGAAACAACACCCTTTTACTTGAGGTTTTCGCGGAAGAAAGTTGTCAGCTTGGTGAAGGGGATCATCTCTACGCGGTCGTACAGATCCACATGGCCAGTGCCCGGGACAATCACGAGTTCCTTGGGTTCGCCGGCAAGGCGATACGCCTCTTCGCTGAACTCCCGGGAATGAGCCTCCTCTCCTGCGATGAACAACATGGGACGAGGCGAGATCGTCTCGATGTCATTGAACGGATAGAAGTTCATGAACCTGACGTTACTGGTTAGCGTCGGGTGCGTCGTCAGAAGCGGCGACAGCCCTTTGGGAGTGAACTCACCACGAGGTGTGCGGTAAAAGTCGTAAAACTCCCGCTCGATGGCATTAGAGCTCTCAGTTAGCTGATCCACCGTGCCACTGGTGTACTTAGTTTCGCCTCCGGCAAACTCGACATCACGCTGGGCTACTGCTTCGGCGATAGCCTTTTTGCGCTGTTCGACCGAGACGCCATGCTTGAGTCCATTGCGGTTGGCGGCACCCATGTCGTACATGCTGACCGTTGCAATCGCTTTCATGCGTGGATCAATTTTCGCCGCACTGATGGCAAAGCTGCCGCTGCCACAGATACCCAGCACGCCAATACGGTTCCGATCAACGAAACCTTGAGCACCGAGATAGTCAACCGCCGCACTGAAGTCTTCGGCATAGATGTCCGGCGACACTAGATTGCGCGGACGCCCGTCACTTTCGCCCCAGAACGACAGATCGATGGCCAAGGTGACGAAGCCCTGCTCTGCCAGCTTCTGGGCATAAAGATTCGAGCTTTGCTCCTTGACCGCCCCCATCGGGTGCCCGACGATGATTGCGGGATGCTTGGCGTTGACGCTCTGTTTTGTGGGCAGATACAGATTACCGACAGTGGTCATCTGGAACTGGTTCTTGAAGGTGACACGCTCGAGTGAAACCTGCTCACTCTGGTAGAAATTGTTGGCCCCATGAGACATATCGGCGGCTCCCGCAGTGAGTGAACTGACCATCAAGGCAAACGCAACGAACAAAGACTTCATGCACATCTTCCTGTCTGCTCGAAATGGAAGGAATGTGAGAGGACATCGCTCACGGACGCTAGAGTCATCTCATCTGCCACCTATGTTCCTCGCGTGAACCAGCACATCAGTAGAGCAAACCGGTAGTTTTCTTGCCCAATTGTCCAGACCTGGTTGGCTGGGCATGGACACTGAAAGCGACGCGCGAGTAGTGTTTCGCTACACGCTGATCGGAACGCTCACCATGCCCGCAACCGCACTCCCGCCTTCACGCACGACCCCAATGGCCACACTGTGCAGGGTCATCGGTGCCCACGCGCCCACCGCTGGAGATTTCGCGACGAGCATTGCAGGCCTAAGCGTCTATCGACGCAACGCACCAGCCCCACCGATTACGTGCATTGTCGAACCAAGCATTGTTTTGGTTGCGCAAGGGGCAAAGGAAATGGTTATCGGCGGTGACGTATTCCCATACGACACGACTCGTTTTCTGGTCACCTCGCTAAACATTCCCGCCAACTCGGCGGTGACAATGGCCAGCGAGGAAGCGCCCTGTCTTGGCTTGGTGTTCAAGCTCGATTTGCGCACACTGGCCGAATTGATCGCGCAAGATGGTCGCCCTCCTGTGAGCGGTCAGTCCTTTCACACCAGCGCTGGAGTTGGTGGACTGGGCCAGAAGCTGTTGGAGAGCTTCACCCGCCTGATTGAGCTGTTGGAGGAGCCCGATGCGATCCCGGTACTCTGGCCCTTGATTCAGCGAGAGATCCATTATCGGTTGCTGCTAAGTGACCAAGCCCCTCTCCTGCGCTATATCGCCTCCGTTGGCAGCAAGGGTCATCGAATCGCAAAGGCCATCGACTGGATGAAGCTTAACTACGCCGAGCCTCTGCGGGTGGACGAGCTGGCCTCTCAGGTACAGATGGGCCTCTCGACATTCCATCAGCACTTCCGACAGCTCACCGCAATGAGTCCACTGCAATACCAGAAATGGTTGAGGTTGAACGAGGCAAAACGCTTGATGCTCAACGAACACCTCGATGCAGCGACCGCCGCATTCAAGGTCGGCTACGAAAGTCCATCGCAGTTCAGCCGTGAGTACGGGCGCCAGTTCGGCACGCCTCCAAAACGCGATATCGCGGAGCTGCGTTTAGGTGCGGAAAGGTCAGCTGCCTCCACGCCCAACGCACCCTGATCCAGCCTATAAGACGTCGCCCAACCCAGGATGCTAGGAGATGCAATGAGAAGGAGCACACCCCACAAGCCTTTACCTCTAATAACCGAAAAGGCCGCTCTCTATCGATGGTCTGGTCTGCAGCACCTTGCTTGGGTGGGTGGACTACTGGCACTTGGTTTAGCTCAGACAGTTCCGGCCAGCGCATCTGATTTCCAAACGGCGAAGGCCGGCGAAGCGAAAGCTCAACAGGAGAGACCCTGCATGCAGATGTCAATAGGCGAGCGGCATTACAAAATCAGGTTGGCTGACACTGAGGCAGCTCGTGCCTTCTCCTCGTTGTTACCGCTGACGCTCGAAATGGCCGATCTCAACAGTAACGAAAAGTATGTCGATCTCGCGGTATCACTCCCCAAGGATGCGAGCGTTCCAGGAACGATCAAAGCAGGGGACGTCATGCTGTATGGATCGAAGACCCTGGTGGTCTTCTACAAGACATTCAAAACGCCTTACTCTTACACCCTTATCGGAAACATTGAAAACCCCGACGGCCTGATGCAGATGCTTGGCAGTGACGATATCCGAGTCGAATTTTCCCAACACTGAAAGCCAGCTGGACATCTGACATCACGCAAGCTCCTACTCGCTTCGGAGTGCTTCAAGAACAACCCTGAAAGCAGCGGTTTGCTGCCGGCGCGTGGGGTAGTAAAGATGATAACCAGGGAAGAATTCTGACCAATCAGCCAAGACCTCTTCAAGGGCACCGCTGCCGATATGCTCCTGCGCGTGTACATCGGTCACCTGGGCCAAACCCACCCCTGCCAGACAGGCATCCAGTATCTGCAACGAACTGTTCATGATCAGGGGCCCTTGCACCCGGACACGAAACTCGCTGCCATCATTGGTGAATTCCCAAGGATAAAGGCCGCCGTGCGTAGGCAACCGCAGGTTGATGCACCTGTGGGCCATCAACTCCTCGGGGCGGCGGGGTACTCCATACCGCTTCAAGTAGGCGGGTGAGGCTACGGTAACCATCCGCATGGGCGGCCCAATGGGCACAGCCACCATATCTGCATCGATGATGCCGCCCAAACGTACACCCGCATCGAATCGTTCGGCAACGATGTCAGTCAGGCCGTAATCGGTCATAAGTTCAATCGTGACATCCGGGTAGGACTCGATCACCGGCTGTAGTTTCGGCCATAAAACATGGCGGGCGGCGAACTCATCGGCTGTGATCCGCACCGTCCCTGAGGCGTGTTGTCCGAACTCGGTCAGGCCATTCAGGTGACCATCGATCTGATCCAATAGCGGCGCGATATCTTGAAGTAGTTTCTCCCCAGCCTCCGTTCGCGTGACACTCCTAGTGGTGCGGGTGAGGAGGCGAACACCGAGACGTTCCTCAAGACCCCTTACTGTCTGGCTAACGGCTGAAGGTGACACACCCAATCGTGCCGCTGCCCGGGTGAAATTACTTTCCCTGGCTACGGCCACAAAGACCACCAGATCGCTCAGATTGTCTGATTTCATTGTTAAGCTCAGCTTCAAACCGATTTCTTGATTTTGCTAATACACGAATTAAAGCGCGGTCGCTACAGTTGTCTCAATTACATTTTTGGGAGGCTAAAACAATATGGCGGACAACAACCTTTCCAGCGTGGCCATGCAAGTCCACCGTGCAGGGTCGGCCAATGCGATCCAAGGGCCTGCTGAATGGTTCACGGGGCGAGTACGCATCGACCGCGTCTTCACAGCGCCTGCCCCCGCTAGAGTTGGCGTTGCGGTGGTCAACTTCGAGTCAGGTGCTCGTACCCACTGGCACACTCATCCTCTGGGCCAAGCCTTGCTAGTGACCGATGGGGTGGGCTGGACGCAATGTGAAGATGGCCCGAAGACCGAGATCCGCGCAGGTGATCTGATCTGGTGCAACTGCGGACGCCGGCACTGGCATGGCGCGACCGATACTACGGCTATGCAGCATGTCGCGATCAATGAATACATGGATGGCAAGGCCGTCGATTGGCTGGAGCCAGTGACTGACGTTGTCTACCTGAGTGGCCCGCTGGAAAAAGGCTGAGCTGAGGTCACGTGCTACCCAAGATCTCTGACAATGAGGGTTTCCAACATGAATGCTCACCCCATTACAGCTGCGATATGCCTCTCTACTTTGCTACTCGCATCGAGCGAAGCAGCTGAAAATGCCTCACCCCGCCAACAGGAAATAACCAGAGCGGGTAAACAGGCCTCTATGGTTGGCCCCTCTCAATTCTTCACCGGTGACGTCCGGATTGATCCGGTGTGGCCTGCGGACTCGGGTATTAGCGCCTCGGGAAGCTTCGTGACATTTGAGCCGGGGGCACGTTCTGCATGGCATACCCATCCTGCTGGCCAGCGGCTGGTGGTCACTTCGGGGTTAGGGCTGACTCAACAATGGGGCGGCCTTATCCAGGAGGTTCGTCCTGGGGATGTCGTGTGGTGCCCTCCAGGCATTAAGCATTGGCATGGAGCTGCCCCCACAACGAGCATGACGCACCTTGCTGTTACAGCGACAGCTGAAGGCAAAAATGTCCACTGGTTGGAGAAAGTGACCGATGAACAATACAGCGGGCCGCGTGCTGAGTAAGTGGATCAATGCCGGGATAGCAACCACATTCATGATCGGACTAGGCGCTACGGAGATGGCCTCATCTGATCCAATCGGAACGCGCAATGTCATGAGCCACCCCATTTCATCCCAATCAAATTCCAAGTCGCTGAGCGAGCAACAACAAGCGGTTGTCGTCGTAGCCGCGCTTGCTGCCATTGGTGACTTGCCCCGCTTGAACACTGCTCTGGATCAGGCCTTGGATTTGAAACTAACGGTCAGCGAACTGCGTGAGGTGCTTGTACAACTTTACGCCTATGCCGGCTTCCCCCGATCTCTGAACGCGCTGACGGAGCTGATGCAGGTGCTGGAATCACGCAAACAGCGCGGCATCTTTGACGATCCAGGTCGCGAACCTAGCCGTCCAATACTTCAAGGTGACGCCCTGTTGGCCGCAGGTACCGCTAACCAGACGAAGTTGTCGGGTTCGCCGGTTGAGGGGCCACTGTTCGATTTTGCCCCGATAGCTAACCAATACCTCCGCACTCACCTGTTTGGTGACATATTCGAACGAGATATCTTGGATTGGAAGACGCGTGAGCTGGCCACAGTGGGAATGCTTTCCGCGCTTGCAGGAGTCGAGCCACAGCTTCAGGCACACATGCGAATCAGCATAAATACAGGAGTTACGATTCCGCAGCTACGTCATCTCTGTCAAACCTTGAGTGACAGTGTGGACACTCAGGCCGGTGATCGAGCCGCAAATGCTCTAGAAAAACACGTGGCAAGCACTGCCGAGGGATGATTAGCCGTGGACAGATGATCAACTGTGGCACGCTCTGGGTAATCAAAAGTGCCCTACCGCTGTTTTGCGAGCTCGCCTATGACAATGGGAAATGGCCCAAGAACGTAAGAAACTTTCACACTGATGCCACGACCCTGGCCGCCATGAGCGATGGGGAAGAACTGCCTCACCACGCCCTGCTGGACGCCAGAATAATCGCCGGCATGTTCTCCAGAGCAACGCCTGGCTAGAGCTCGACCAGCTCGCCTTCGATCCCATGCCGAAAATGCGCAGGCATGTTATTGGCGATGTTGAAATCCACCGGTACGCCGATCAGTGCCTGGAGTTCATCTTCAAGGCTGGCTATGTCGAACAGCGAGATTGGGCCCGCTCTACCGGAGGGAATGGTGGCGAGTATGTCGAGGTCGCTACCTTCATGATCATCACCCCTCACGGTCGAGCCGAATAGCTGGGGAGATACGAAGCCATAGGATTCGACCAAGCGCTTTATGGCTCCTTCTTTGCCACGGATCGCATCGCTAGGCTCATCGAATTTACTGGCCTTCGAGCGCGCCTTCAGCTGAATCTCTTCACTCAGCTTCTGCAGATGAAGCTGATGCTCGCGAGCAACGCTATCAAGCGTTTCCTGATTCAGAAATGCAGGGCGTTGGCGAACCATCTTGTGATCAAAGGCCCGAGCCGGCACTTTTTCTGGGGCTGCCCGAGTACCACGAGTCATCTTGTTCGCCTGATGGTTAAACAGCTGGTGTCAGTGATGAGTTTTTAGGTAGCAGAGCGCAACTTTTGCACCTTGCATGTTGGTGACCGATCTCGGAAGGCCGGTTGCTAATGGCCTTTCTCTGTGGGGCCGAGGGCTCGGAGCTGCTAGTCGGTGACGGCCTGAAAGCGATGCTCAGCCAACAGCCTGAGGCGCTCCAGCTCGGCTCCAACCACCCCTTGAGCCTGGGCCTGATGGTACAGCGTCAGGGCTTCCACGGCCTCCGTATACAGGGGGTAGTCAGGCATGAGCACCTTGCTCAGATCTCGTTTCACGAACTCACCTTTTCGCCATGGCTATCCTGACATGACGCCATGCTACCAAGGCGTGTGTTTAGCCTACCACTGCTGATCCGCTTGGACTGAGTGGGCGTACATCAATGCTTCGTCCGCGAGCTCCAACATATCGGCCAAGGTTGCTGAGTCTACGGCGTGCGTATCACGTAGCGCATATGCGTGATGCAGAAGCTCCCTGTGATGTTTCTTAGGTGCGAGGAGCAGAGCCTCGGTGTCGTTGAGCAGCTGCCGCCACTCTTGGATCGACATTACGGGCAGATTGGTGCCTGTCATGGCGGTATTCTCTATTACTGTATGGGCATACAGTATTCGGAAAATGCCTGGCTGCATAGGTACTGCGGACGAAATGCGTCTCCGATGATCACAGATCAGTCGCTGGTACGAGGTACGTTTTCGCTGTGGGTGGCGATAGCTCGCCCAGATGAACTACCTGACAGCATCACCAAAGAAAAAGCCCCCGTGAGGGGGCTTTAGCAAACCATCGGTGAAGCGTGTTACTGGGCGAGCCAGTCTTCCACCACATCAGAGCCGTACTCGGCTTTCCATTCCTTGAGCAGCTTGTGATTGCCGCCCTTGGTCTCGATGATTTCGCCGTTGTGCGGATTCTTGTACTGCTTTACTTGGCGGGCACGACGTGGGGCTTTCTCTGCAACAGCAGGAGAGGCGGCGCGACGGCTAGCTTGGGGATCCAGGATGTTGATAATGTCGCGCAAGCTATAGCCATACTTGCTTAGCAGGTCACGAAGCTTGGTTTCAAATTCGATTTCTTTCTGCAGTTCGGAGCTACCTTTCAGCGATTCCAGCTCTGCAAGTTGTGCGGCGAGTTGCTGTTCAAGCTGACGAAATTCTGCCAGACGAGACATATTCGATCCTCAAACTGAAGGGAAACAGGCGGAACATCCTAAAGCATCCCGCGAGCGATGTCCTTTAATAGGACGTTGGTGCTGGATCGTCGTTCGATTTAACTAGGTTTAAAACTTCTCGAGACCAGGCAATTATGCCTGGCCTTTTCAATCATCTGTCTGGGGCGAGAGCTTCAAGGGAGGATAGGAGCTTCTCCAGATCCATGAGCCTGGACACCTTGATGATGTCGTACTCACCACGACTACTGAGCTTGTAAACCTCCCGGGCCTTTTTGACACGCTCAAGCAATGGCACAACTACACCAGATGCCATCTCCAAGAAGTCATTGATGTCAGCTCTCGTTTGGGGAATTTTGTATCCTTTGGACGTGCTCGTGATGATGACATCAGCGTCTCGTAGCTTTGCAACGCCACTCGACCTCACCCGCTGCTTAGAGAGATCGCCAAAGCCCCTCTCCCCCAAATGAGCGAGGATGTCGGCGATTGGGATGTAGTCCTTGGTCACGAACTCACTCTGGAATCTGAGATAATCCAGAATGCTGAGCTGCAGACGCTCGTCCTCGTCCGGGTACTGGCCGGCTTTCTCGATGAATAGGTCTGCCTGCCGCAGAGCTTCCTGATGCACCTGATAGTCCGCGTAGCTGGAGTCATCCATCGATGGAGCAAGCAGCGAATTGAACTTGGGTGGCCATTCGAGTAGGCCGAGGGTCTGCTCGCGGAGGATCTTTTTGTAGACCTCGGCAATATCGCCGACAGCCTTCTGCTCATAGATCTGGGCCACGGATCCCGCAAAGAAATCAGCGACCTGAATCAGGACATCATCCTTGCTGGATTTCGTCTGGAACGCGTGATCGTCCCCGAAGAGATCACCGACGTAGCGATCCTCGACGTAGGCCTTCAGGCTCTCCTGGAACTCAACTCCGCCATGCTCATCCACGGTCATCTGCAGATTGCGGCAGTTCCTGAAGAGCCGGCCATAGAGCAATCCGTTGATATGCTTTACGAACGAGGTCTTGAATTGCAGCCCCCCATCCTTGTAGATGCGCTCCTTGTCCACGACGACGAAATAGAGCTTCATCGGAAGCTCTGCCAGGTCGGTTAAAATGCGAATACGGCGCTCAGCATCCTTCGCACGCACCTTACTAGACTTGATTTCACCTGTCTGGAAGTGCTGCCGACGAAGCTCCTCGGCACGCTGGTAAGCGTCCTGCAGGTCTTTCTCAGCCACAAGGATGGAGCAAACCACGAAGAAGCCAGAGCTCCCAACCTTGGATGTGTCTAAGTCAGAATTTCCCGACTCATCAACATAGGCATATGTTTTGTCCAATCAGGTGCCTCCTCATCAATAGGTGGCTGTGCTGCTACCTGGTGCGGGGCCTTCACTGAAGGTGTAATTGATGACCACATCATCACGGATCAGGACATCTAGGGTCTTCTGCGTGCCAGTGGTGGTCACCTTCATGGTCACCACATAGCTCTGAGCATGGGCAGAGGCATTCGTATACGTGTACACCCATTTCTCATCGGTCTCGCTCACGGCACTTTTCGCGTAAGGCTCTCCAAAAAGCGCCTTTAGCTCAGTCGTCGTGGTCTTTCCTTTGGTGATGCTCGCCACACTTGCTGATGGGAAGTCGCGCCCAGCGGTGTAGTGGGACGTGGCGCATGCACCGAGCAAGAAGCACATCCCAATGACAGCAATGAACCTGTTCATAGTCTTCCTTGAATAATCTAAAGCCCGAGCTTATCTCGCTACAAGGCTAAATGCCATCACCCCAATTCCGTGTTGGACTGATCAAGGTTTATCACTCCTCGCTCTGCGAGGAGTCCTCAAAAAGGTGATCGATGTCAGAACCCGTAAAGCTCCAGTAGTAAGCTACCTTCCTAGCCTTTTCAGCTGCAGCGCCCACTGTCGCCTGGCTGCCCGGGAAGAGCTCTTGATAGAACGCTATTGCCCGAGCGATTACATGGACGCAGGTTTGCAGAGGAGCTACACCAAGCATCCGATGCGCCGCGAGAGTGTTCGCCTGCTCCATTTGCAACGAGCTGATGTAGGAGCAGTGTGCGTAATCGCAAAAATGCGAGTAGACATTCCGGAAGTATTTCTCATTGAAGCCTGCCCTGGCCGCTTCCTCCGCCCATGACCAGCCGATCCTCCAGTCCCCCTTAAGCAGCCGTCTAACCTGATCGGGTTTGTAGGCAGCCAAGAACGGCGAATCCTTGATCTCGGCCAACTGCTCAGCAAGCTGCAACCGAGTTGCAGCAAGCACTACCCTCGCCTCTTCGGTCGTCGGATGGAGCTTCATTCGGTCAACAAGCCCGCGGTGAATACTCGATGATCAAGGCAGGCATCGACAACGCGTGGCTAGATCCGGACAAGGTCATCCTGGAGTCACTGATGTCGTTCAAGCGGCTTACCAGCCGCGTCATGGCTCTTCACCAGCTTTTGCGCGCCGGGAATCAGGCGGATGGTGTCGGAATTCTGCACGTCGAGATTGGTAGTGTGGCACGCTGCAGGTTGATATGAATCTCCCAGAACGCTTTGGCATTGAGTATGTTGATGAAGGCGGTCAACGTAAACGTCCAGTGATGCTGCACCGCGCGCTATTCGGATCGCTTGAGCGCTTTACAGGCATATTGCTAGAGCATCACTATGGAAAACTTCCTGCGTGGCTATCACCAGTCCAGGTCGTTGTTTGCTCTATCTCGCAACAACATGCCGACTACGCCAGGGATGTAGCCAATTTTTTTGGTACAACCGACTGGTCGACAGTTGAAACTATTGCTCATCCCGGAGAGGCCGGCACCGCGTACTGGCGGACTTGTCATTTCGGGGGTATACGGGTTCGCATGGTTGAGTACACGCCTGGCTACCTGGCCGATCACTGGTGCCACAAGGGCCATATTCTGCTCTGCATGGAAGGCGAATTGGATACAGAGCTGGATGACGGCCGCACCTTCACGCTGCGGCCTGGCATGAGCTATCAAGTAGCCGACAACGCGGAGGCACACAGGTCTTCTACCCTCGTCGGTGCCAAACTCTTTATCGTGGACTGATCCAGAAAAGCCAGGGCTTCATCTTTGCGGGGATGGCGGCCACCCTCTGCCCACTGGCGGGTTCGGCGCGGTACAAGCCTGATCAATGAAGCGGAGAGCCTAGAACTCCACCTTGCCCCGACCCGCCTTGACAGTGCTGCGCCTGGCTTTTCCTTCGAGGCGGCGGGTCTTCGAGCCTAGGGTCGGCTTGGTGGGGCGGCGTTTCTTCTCGGTCTTGCCGGCATTGATGATCAACTCGGCAAGACGCGCCAGTGCGTCAGCGCGGTTCTGCTCCTGGGTGCGGTATTGTTGTGCCTTGATGATCAACACGCCGTCGCCGGTGATGCGACTGTCACGCAGCGCCAGCAGCCGCTCTTTGTAAAACTCGGGCAGCGACGAGGCGGGAATGTCGAAGCGCAGGTGCACGGCGCTGGACACCTTGTTGACATTCTGCCCACCTGCGCCTTGCGCGCGGATGTATGTCAGTTCGATGTCGGCGTCTGGCAGATGGACGTTATCAGAGATGGTCAGCATGGCATGGCCCTTGTGATTCCCCTCCATTATCACAGCCTTCGCCGCTCGCCACAGAACAAAATACGGTTGAACTCAACCACTCTGAGCGAGGCACCCTACTCCGCCATTGCCGGTAGCCTCGATATCTGCCACATATAGCGCTGCTCCCATTTGCAATGACACAGGCGACGGCAGCGCCATCACATCAGGCAATAAAATTCCTTAACCTGCGCCACAATCTCTCCCTTCGCATCATAGAGCCGCGCCTCCGGCGTCATCGCCATGGAACGAGCCTCGAGCAAGTAGCGCTGACCAGCCTTGAAATGCTCATAGTCAATGGTCAGGTAGCATTGCCTTACCGTAGTGCCCCCCATCAGGCTGATGCCACCTCCCCCATTTACTTCGTAGTCGAACCTGACGACCAATTCATGGCTGCCGGGGCTGACCTCGAAGAAGCGGCCGTCGCGCAGGCGTTGTTTATCCAGGCGCTCGGCCAACAGCACGCGGTCATTCGGGAATGGCATGGAGAGATCGACCCAAGCCATTTGTGGGTTTGCAGCAGGCATTGGCGCCTGACAACCGGCAAATGCAGCGATCGCGAACAACAGTGTCATCTGGCGCATGGGTAGTTCCCGAAAGGCTCCTGGCCTCGCTATTCAGGATAACCCCGACAATCGAGTATCACGAGCGGTTCGAGATTGAAGGTTGTCGGTAATGGGAGCAGTACCATTCAGCACTGTGCGCTTCCCGTCAGGCACATCCTGCCTGGACACCAATATTTCGTACCCTCGAAATTAATGCGTTTAGTCAGCTTTCCAGATATTTCGTGCATATCGTGTGAACAGGCCTTGGTCATAACACTACACACAGACCTTTCTGTGTCTGACCTGAGGTAAGCGATCATGGCTAACAATCAAGACAAGGGTGGCAACCAAGGTAATGCTGATAGCGGCATGGGTAACAACACTGCCGGAGCTGGCCAGCAAGGCGGCCAAGGTTCGGGCGGTCGGGTGCCCGGTCAGCAGCAAGGTGGCAGCCAGTCCGGCCAGAAACCTGAGGACAAGATGAACAAGGACTGGGAACGTTCCCGTGACACAGGCAGCCAAGGCAGCCAGGGCGGCCAACGTACGACTGAAAAGCAGAACCAGAACCTGACAGACAAAGACCGCATGGGCGGCCAGCAAAACCAGGCAGATGACAAGCAGTGGGATAAAGATCGCTGATCATCGGCAGCGGGCATCAGGGTGAGTTCTACCCTGATGCCACCTCTATCGTACAGCAGGCTCATCATGAACAACTCCAGAGAGCGGCATGCGACTGTCATTTGCCTACAGGCAGGACGCATCCTTTTCGTGCGCAAGCAAAGCGCTGAATGGTCGCTGCCAGGCGGAAAAATCGACCCAGGCGAGCATCACCTGGATGCAGCGCAGCGCGAGCTGATGGAGGAAACTTGCCTGCCCTTCGAAGGTGCTCGATTCCTCAATCACTACGTGCTCGCAGGTGAGGAGCACTACCTCTATCAGCTGCCTGTCGAAACCGGGACAGAACCTGCTGCAGACCATGAGATCGTGGAATGCCGCTGGTTTACGGCTCCTGAACTACACGAAGTGCATGTAAAGCCGTCCAACATCGAGCTGCTTGAACGAGAGCACCTGCTCCCCGTGTAGTGAATTGCCGACAAACAGCACACATGAGTCGGCCATTGTCATTCAGCCGATACCACCCGCCGGGCATCTCTTCGCACCGCTTGAGGCGGAACGCCAAAACCACGAATGAACACCTCCCGCATATGCCGACGGTCCCTGAACCCGGTTTCCTTGGCCACCACATCCAGGCTGTGGCGGCTCTGCTCGATCATCAAA
>Ga0247830_10000199_pt1 | contig 19154 bp, 14 predicted proteins | sample 12C_Control_Day5_FD_207766 | JGI IMG/M metagenome (GOLD analysis project Ga0247830, IMG submission 207766) | Soil microbial communities from agricultural site in Penn Yan, New York, United States - 12C_Control_Day5 | ecosystem: Environmental > Terrestrial > Soil > Agricultural land | place...
CTGGTGCTGCTCGACGTCAAGCTCGGCGAGGACAACGGCATCGAGGTCCTGCGCCAGCTCAAGGCCCGCGGCGAGGACGGGGTCGGCGCGTGGGCCGACATCCCGGTGGTCATGATCTCCGGCCACGCGACCATCGACGACGCGGTGGCGGCGACGCGGCTGGGCGCGTTCGACTTCATGGAGAAGCCGCTCGACCGCAACCGGGTGGTGGTGACCGTGCGCAACGCGCTCGACCGCCGCCGCATGTGGCGCGAGGTCAACCAGCTGCGCCGCGCGGTCGACGCGCGCTGGGAGCTGCTCGGCAACACGCCGGTGATGGCCGACCTGCGCCGGCAGATCGCCAAGGTCGCGCCGACCCGCAGCCGGGTGCTGATCACCGGCCAGAGCGGCACCGGCAAGGAGCTGATCGCGCGGGCGATCCACCGCAACAGCGCGGTCGCGACCGGGCCGTTCGTCAAGGTCAACTGCGCCGCCATCCCGCCCGAGCTGATCGAGAGCGAGCTGTTCGGCCACGAGCGCGGCGCGTTCACCGGCGCGGTCGCCAAGAAGCGCGGCCTGTTCGAGGTCGCCGACGGCGGCACCATCTTCCTCGACGAGATCGGCGACATGGCGCTGCCGGCGCAGGCCAAGGTGCTGCGCGTCCTGCAGACCGGCGAGTTCACCCGGGTCGGCGGCGAGAAGAGCCTGCGCACCGACTCGCGGGTCGTCGCCGCCACCAACCGCGACCTCGAGGAGATGGTCAAGGCCGGCACCTTCCGCGAGGATCTGTTCTTCCGCCTCAACGTGGTGCCGGTGCGCTCACCCGACCTGGCCGAGCGCGCCGACGACGTGCCGCTCCTGGTCGAGGCCTTCGTCGCCGAGTGCTGCGAGGAGAACGGCTTCGCCAAGAAGCCGGTCGACGAGGCCGTGTTCGAGCGCCTCAAGACCTACGAGTGGCCGGGCAACGTGCGCGAGCTGCGCAACGTCGTCGAGCGCCTGGTCATCATGTCCGACGAGGTCATCCGCGAGCGCGACCTGCCGCCCTACCTCGGCGGCCCCCGCCCCGCGGTCGGCCGCACCACCGGCCCCGTCGCCACCGCCTTCGACCTCGGCCGCTACGCCACCCGCTCCCTGCGCGAGTTCCGCGAGGAGATCGAGTCCGAGTTCATCCGCATGAAGCTCGCCGAGCTCAACTGGAACATCTCGCGCACCGCCCAGGCCCTGGGCATCGAGCGCACCAACTTGCACAAGAAGCTCCGCGCCCTCGGCATCCACCGCGGCGAAGACGAGGGGACAGGCTCCTAGGTCGCACTCCCGCGGGATCCCTCGTCTTTTCGGGCGTACCGCGACGAAATCGGCCGCGGTCGTCGCCCGCCCGGCCGCGATTTTTTCGTCGCGGTACTGCCGAAAAGTGCTGCGTTTTCGAGAAGGTACGACCTAGGAGCCTGTCCCCATCTCGAAGCGGAGCTGGAGGTCGCCGACCTGGATGATGTCGCCGGGGGCGAGGCGGTGGGTGGTGACGCGGGAGCGGTTGACGAAGGTGCCGCTGGTGGAGCCGAGGTCTTGGACGACGTAGTGGCCGTCGATGGCGATGACGCGGGCGTGGACGCGGGAGAGCTGGTCGCTGGCGACGGCGATGTCGTTCTTGGGGCTGCGGCCGATGGTGTTCTCGTCGTGGAGCGCGAGGCGCTGGCCGGCGAGGGGGCCGGCGACGCCGACCAGGTAGGCGGCGGGGGCGGTGCGCTGGCGGGCGGAGGCGACGTGGAGCGAGGCGAGCTTGGTCGCCATGGCCTGCTTGCGCTGGTGCATGCGCTCGAGGTCGCTGCTCGCCCGCTCGTAGCTGGTGGCCTCGTCGACGAGCTGCTCGCGCAGCTCGGCGAGGTCGGAGCCGTCGCCGGCGACGAACCACGGCAGCGCGTCGATGCGGGCGATCATCTGGCGCAGCAGCGCGACCGCGGCCGGGGTCGCGCGCCGGTCGGCGTGGGCGCGGGCCTCGACGCGCGCCGCCTCGGCCTGGACCGTCATGACGTCGCGCTGGGCGGCCTCGTCGATCGCCGGCGCGCCGGCGCGGACGTCGACGGCGAGCGCCGCGGTCAGCACGTGGGCGGCGCCGTCGGGGGTGCGCGCGCGCAGGGTCACGGTGGCCAGGGCCCCGCGGTGGCCGGCGCCGACGTCGAGCGCCAGCTCGACCGCGTACAGGCGGCCCTCGTCGACGAACACGTCGCCGATCGCCGCGGTCGCACCGCCCTTGCCGTGGCGCACCGGCGCGGCCGGCAGGATGCGCACGACCTCGACGCCCTCGGCCGGGTCGAGGGTCAGCTCGAGCTGATCGGCGACGATGCCGGCGTGGGCCAGCGCGGCCCGGGCCAGATCGACGCGCGCCGTGCGCGGATCGGGCACGTAGGCGTAGCGGCCCGAGCCGGCGGTCGCGATCGCCTCGAGGACGTCCTCGTCGTGGTGGACGCCGAAGCCGAGCGTCGACACCCCGAGCGGGCGCAGCCCGGCGACGTAGCCGGCGAGGTCGCGGGCGGTCGACAGGCCGACGTTGGGCTGGCCGTCGCTCATCACCACCATGACCTTGCGCAGGCCGGCCGGCGCGCCGACCAGGAGGCCGGCGCCGACCTGCATGCCGCCGTGCATGTTGGTGCTGCCGTCGGCCTTGACCGTGCGCAGCGCGGCCTTGATCGCCGCCCGCCCGGTGGCGTCGACCGGGACCAGGCCGTGCAGCACGCCGGCGTGGGTGCCGAAGGTGACGATCGCCAGCTGATCGCGCTCGGTCAGCAGGTCGGCCAGGATCTCGCAGCTCTGCACGACGTGGTGGATCGGGTCGCCGTTCATCGAGCCCGACACGTCGATCACCAGCGCCAGCGCCAGCGGCGCCCGCTCGGCCTCGAGCCCCTTGCCGGCCGGGTCGATCCGGATCGCCGTCCACAGCGTCGACTTGCCCGGCTCGACGCTCCGGTACTCCCCCCGCACGTGCAGCGCCAATGGTGTATTCATGACACTAACTCTACGCGGCCCGTGGCCGGCGCGCCAGCGAAATGTGAGCGGGCGGCCGCGAACGAGGTGCTAGGGTGTCGACGGTCGTGGGTTGGCTGGTGGAGGTCCTGGTTCGCCGGCGGGGCATCGTCCTCGCGGTGGCCGCGCTCGTCGTCGCGGCCAGCACCGTGCTCGCCCTGCGGCTGCGCCTGGTCACCGATCTGGCCGAGCTGCTGCCGCGCGACGCCCCGGCCGTGCTCGCCACCCAGCGCGTCCAGGCCCGGCTCGGCGGCGTGTCGCCGCTCCAGATCGCGATCGAGAGCCCCGACCGCGCCGCCAACCTCCGCTACGCGCAGGCGCTCGCCGACACCCTGGCCCGCGAGCCGCGCAGCCTGATCGCCTCGGTCGCGTACCACGCCCGCGCCGAGCGGGCGTTCTTCGAGCGCAACTGGTGGCTGTACGCCGAGCGCGCCGATCTCGAGCTGATCCGCGACCGCCTCGCCATCGAGATCAACCGCCGCAAGAACCCGTTGCTGGTCGATCTCGAGGCCGACGACGACCGCGGCGCGCTCGACGAGCTCGAGGCCCGCCTGCGCGATCGCGCGGCCAAGGTCGATCGCTTCCCCGACGGCTACTTCATGACCCCGGACGGCGGCCTGGTCGTGGTCCTCCTGTGGCCGACCGAGACGATGTTCCGCGAGCGCGCCGGCGAGCCGCTGGTCGCCCGCGTCCGCGAAATCGTGGCCGCCCAGCCGCCGACCGGCTTCCACCCCGCCATGCGCGTCCACCTCGCCGGCGCGCTCTACGACGGCATCCTCGAGCGGCGCGCGCTCGAGAGCGATCTCGCCTGGTCGTCGGTGGTGTGCCTGGTCCTGGTCGGGCTCGCCGTGGTCCTGTTCTACCGCCGGCTGGCGGCGGTGCCGCTGATGGCGACGCCGGCCTTGTGCGGCGTGGCGGTGGCGTTCGCGGCGGCGTGGCTGGCGTTCGGCCACCTCAACGCGACCACGGCGTTCCTCGGCCCGATCGTCCTCGGCAACGGCATCAACGCCGCGATCATCCAGCTCGCCCGCTACGAGGAGGAGCGCCGCGCCGGCGCCGACCTCGAGGCGGCGATCCGCACCTCGGTGCTGGCGACCATGCGGCCGACCGCCATCGCCGCGCTCGCCGCGGCCATCTCGTACGGCTCGCTGGCGCTGACCAGCTTCCGCGGCTTCAACCAGTTCGGCGTGATCGGCGCCGTCGGCATGATCGCCAGCTGGCTGGCCACCATCCTCGTCCTGCCCGCCCTGGTGGCCACGGTCGACCGGCGGCGCGCGGCCGCGGCGCCGCGCGGGCTGGCCCTGGGGGTGCCGTTCGCACGGCTGGCCGGCCGCGCCCCGGGCGTGGTCGCCGCCGTCGGCGCGCTGGTCACCGTGGTGGCGGTGGTCGCGCTGGTGCCGTTCGCGCGCGATCCGTTCGAGTACGACCTGCGCCGGCTGCGCAGCGACGAGGGCGTCGAGCGCCGCGAGCTGGTCCAGCGCATCGGCTCGATCTTCGGCACCTTCACCCCGACCGTCCTGCTCGCCGACCGCGCCGACCAGCCGGCCGCGATCGCCGAGGTGCTGCGCGCCCGCGACCGCGCCCGCCCCGGCCTGGTCGGCGACATCGTCACGCTCGACAGCCTGCTCCCCGGCGCCCCCGCCGCGCAGCGCGAGAAGCTCGCCATCCTCGACGAGATCCGCGGGCTGGTGCAGGACCGCCTGATCGACGAGGACGAGGCGGCGCGCCTCGAGCGATGGCGGCCGCCGCCCGATCTCGCGGTCATCACGACGGCCGCGCTGCCCGAGATGGTGCTGCGGCCGTTCCGCGACGTCGACGGCGAGCTCGCGCCGCTGGTCCTGGTCTATCGCGGCCCGAACATCTCGTTCTGGAACGGGCGCGAGCTGATCCGCCTCGCCGAGCTGGTCCGCTCGGTCGAGCTCGACGACGGCACCACCATCTACGCCGGCGGCAACGTCGTGGTGTTCGCCGAGATGATCGAGGTGATCGTCGCCGAGGGGCCGACCGCGACCCTGGTGTCGCTGCTCGGCGTCGCCCTGCTGGTGTTCGCGCTCGCCCGCGGCCTGCGCGGCGCGCTGATCGTGCTCGCCGCGCTGTTCACCGGCGTGCTGTGGATGGCCGGCGCCGCCGCGCTGGCGTCGGAGCGGGTGAACTTCATGAACTTCATCGCGCTGCCGCTGACCTTCGGCATCGGCGTCGACTACGCGGTCAACGTGTACCTCCGCCACCGCCGGGTCGACGCCGGCTCGATCGACGAGACCCTGCGCGCCACCGGCAGCGCGGTCGCGCTGTGCTCGCTGAGCACGGTGATCGGCTACGGCAGCCTCATGTTCGCCGACAGCCAGGGCCTGCGCTCGTTCGGCGCCCTCGCCATCCTCGGCGAGCTGGCGTGCCTGACCGTCGCGCTGCTGGTCATGCCGGCGGGACTGCTCCTCGGGGAGCGCCGGGCGAAGCGGCGTCCGCCGGGGCCCGGCGCCCCGCCCGCCGATGGGTAGCGATCAGCACCCACGCGATCCCCATCGTCACCAGCTGGCGGATCCGCTGGAGCACGACCACGGCGACCGCGGCCGGCGCCGGGATGCCGAGCGCGGCCGCGACCACCGCCTGGGTCGCCTCCTGGATGCCGAGCTGGCTCGGCACCACCGCGCCGATGAACCCCAGCAGCACCGGGATGGTCGCGAACGCGAGCGCCTCGTCGACGGACAGCGGGACGTCGAGGACGACGAAGCCGAGGTAGACCTCGGCGCCGAGCAGCGCCCGCCCGACCACGTGGATCAGCACGGCCACCACGATCGTGCCGCGCCGCCGCAGCATCGCCTCGATCTCGCGATCGACGCGCTCGCCGAGCTCGTCGCCGCCGACCTGGGCGCGGCGGCGCAGCCGCCCGATCAGGCGTTGCAGCCGATCGGCCAGCGAGTGGCGGGCCGCCAGCCAGATCGCGGCCAGCGAGACCACCAGCAGCAGCGCGGCGCCGGCCACGGCGATCGTCGTGTACACGCTGGGCAGGCGGGCCAGCCGGAGCGCGGCGACCGCGCCGGCGACCAGGACGATCGCGCTCGCCGCGGCGTACAGCAGGCGATCGACGATGATCGCGGCCAGCCCGGGCGCGACGTCGCCGCGCGGCAGCCACAGGAGGCGGACCGGCTCGCCGCCGACGCCCAGCACCGGGATCAGCGTGTTGGCGCCCGACGCCGCGAAGCGGCTGGCGATCGTGGCCCGCAGCGCCGGGCGCCGCGCCTCGCCCAGCAGCAGCCGCCACGGCAGCGCGCTGACCGCGGTGCCGAGGCTATAGGCGATCAGGAGCCAGAGCGCGCCTGGGCCCGCGGTGACGAGCTCGTGACCGATTCGTCGCGGCCCGAGTCGTGCACACAACACGGTGAGGACGGCCAAGGCCGCCACGAGCGCGCCGATGCGAATCATCCGCCAGCCGGAGACCGACCTCGACGTCAGCGCGCGCGGCATCCGCGTCCTGTACGTGCAGCCCGCCGCCGACTTCGGAGGCGCGGAGCGCCAGGCGGCCACGATCGTGCCGCTGCTCGGCGAGTTCGGTGTGGAAGCAATTCCATTGGTTGGCCCCGGCTCCGAGATCACGCGCTGGCTGTCCGAGCGCGGGGTCGACGACTTCGTGCTGTCGAAGACGTTCCCGGGCGCGTGGACGAAACCTAGCAGGCTGGCCCGCCTGGGCCTGCCCCTCCGCTACGTTCGGTGCTGCCTCGACCTCCGTGCCGAGATCGCACGGTTGATCCGCGAACGTCGGATCGACGTCGTGCTCGCGGCGATGGCGTTCTCGTGGGTCGCCGCCACCCCGGTCGCGCGCGCGCTCGGCGTTCCGATCGTGTGGCGCGCTGGTGGCACAGAGTGCGCTCCGGTCGAGCGCCGGATTCTGTCGGTGTGGGCGCGGTGGAACAAACCCGATCACTTGATCTGCAACGGCGACGCGGTGCGCCGCACCTATGGCCCGCTGATCGACGCGCCCGCCTCGATCATCCGCAACGGGCTCGACAGCCGCCAGTTCCACCCCGCCGCGGGCGATCCCGCCCGGCTGCGGCCGCCGGGCGCGCGCGTGGTGATCGGCTTCGCCGCCCGGCTGGTGCCGCAGAAGCGTCCGGAGGACTTCATCGCGGCGGCGGCGCGCCACGCCCACCGCGACGACGTCGCGTTCCTGCTCGCCGGCGACGGCAGCCGCCGGCCGCTCTACGCCGCGATGGCCCGCGAGGCCGGCGCGCGCACGCTGCACGTCACCGGCTACCTGCCCGACATGCGCGACTTCTACGCCGCCTGCGACGTGCTGGTGCTGCCGTCGCGCTCCGAGGGCTGTCCCAACGTCGTGCTCGAGGCGATGGCGATGCGCACCGCGGTGGTCGCCGCCGACGTGCCGGCGGTGCGCGAGATCGTGACCAGCGGCCTCGACGGCGTCCTCTACCCGCTCGGCGACATCGACGCCCTCCACGGCGTGCTGACCTCGCTGCTCGACCAGCCCGAGCGCCGCCAGCTGCTGATCGCGCGCGCCGCCCGGCGGGTGGCGCAGCTCACGGCACGATCGTGTGCCGCCCGGACGGCGGCGGTCCTTCGCGACGTCGTCGCCAGCCGTGCACCGCGATCGGAACCAGCGCCGCCACCAGGTATGGCGCTGCCAGCTTGACCAGGTACTCGGCGCGGGTGCGCTCGCGCCGTGGCCCCGGCGCGCACGCCCGCCCGCGGCACTCGGCGGCCAGGTCGTCGAGGAACGGGTTGAACTCGTAGCGGCTCGCCGCCGCGTCGCCGGCCGGATCGAGGAACCAGTCGCCGCGCGCGCCGAGGCTGCCCTTGATCGCCCACGGCGGCCGCACGCCCCCGAGGAAGCGCGACCCGGCCATCGCCGCGCCCATCGGGTGGCCGAGGCGCCCCATCCGGCGGCCGCGATAGAACAGCGGCCCGGTCTCGCCGTCGGTCCACAGCCGGCGGTGATCGAGGTGGCGGCGGGCCCACAGCGTCGCGTACAGCGGCAGCAGCTGGTAGCGCACGGTCTGCCCCGCCGCGCGGGCCGGCGGCTCCGCCGTGGCGCTCCCCGGCGCATACACGAGGCGACCCGGGCGCGCCGCGCACGCCGGCTCGCCGGGCCGGCAGACCGCGATGCCGTGGCCGCCGGACTCGACCCGGAGCAGCGGCCGGCCGTCGGCGGCGCGCGCGACCCCGACGCCGTCGACCTCGCCGACGCGCAGGTGCGCCTTGACGCGGACCTCGACCAGGCGGCCGTCGCCGTCGCCGCCGCCGCCGCGCTCGACGACGAGCTGGATCGTCTCGAGGTCGTTGTCGTGACACAGGAACGGCGCGCAGATCCGCCGATCCCAGTCGCGCGGGTAGTACAGCGAGTAGGTCAGGTACGCGTGGGTGTCGGTCAGGATGGCGGCGCCGTACACCGCCGGCGGCAGCGCCGCGCCGAACCGGGCCTGGCGATCCCAGTTGTCGGTGGTGTCCCAGTTGCCGTCGAAGTCGACGCGGGTCGGCCGATCGGCGCCGCGGTCGTCGGCGTCGACGTGCTGCACGTAGACCGGCGCCCACCGCTGGACGAGCCGATCGGCGACCTCGGGTGGGCTGGCCGCCGGCGTCGCGTCGGCGCGACCAGCGCCGATTGCGATGACGAGGACCAGCAAGGAGAGAGACCAGGTCCGCCCCGACAAGGCCGGCCATGGTTACATCTGGGGAACCGCGTGCAAGCCGATAATCGCTCGGGGATTCTCGGGGGCCGCGTCGATCTGCGCCTGGCTCGGGGACGGTCCTACGCTAGGATGGCGCCGTGCCGCGCGGCCGGATCCTCGCCGTCAAGTGGGGCATGAACCCCAACTCGTCGAGCCTCGGCGTCGACGTGACGTTCCTGCTCGCCGGCGCGTCGGCGCTGGCGCTGGCCACGCCGGTGATCGCGGCGCTCCTGCGCTGGCGCAAGCCGGCCGAGGCCACCACCGGCGCCGCCCCGGTGCCGCCGCCCGACGACCCGCCGGCGAGCCCGTCCCCCTGATGGCCGAGCGGGCGGCCCGGCTCGAGGCGTTCGGCGCCATCGTCCAGCTCGCGCGCCCGCGCGCGCTGGTGTTCGTCGATCGCGACCGCGCCCGGTCGCTCGGCCTGGCGCCGGCCGCCGCCGATCCGGTGTGGGGCGACCCCGCCGCCGACGGCGCGATCGGCCGCGCCCCGCTGTCGGCGCCGCTCGAGGCGCACCTCCAGCTCACCAACCGCTGCGCCGCCGGCTGCGTCGGCTGTTACACCGGCGCCAGCGCCGGCGGCGCGCCCGACGAGCTCGGCCTCGACGCCTGGAAGCAGGCGCTCGACGAGCTGGCCCGCGCCGGCGTGTTCCACGTCGCGCTCGGCGGCGGCGAGAGCGCCACGCTGCCATGGCTGGGCGCGCTCGCCGACCACGCCCGCGCCGTCGGCATCGTGCCCAACCTGACCACCAGCGGCCTGGCCGGCCTCGACCGGCTGCTGCCGATCGCCGACCGGTTCGGCCAGATCAACGTGTCGATCGACGGCCTCGGTCCGACCTACGCCGCGGTGCGCGGCTTCGACGGCTTCGCCCGCGCCGACGCCGCGGTGCGGGCGCTGCGCTCGGTCAAGCGCGAGATCGGCATCAACGTGGTGGTCACCCGCGCCAACTTCGACGAGCTGCCGGCGATCTTCCGCTACGCCCGCCGGCGCCGGCTGTCCGAGGTCGAGCTCCTGCGGTTCAAGCCGTCGGGGCGCGGCGCCGCCGCCTACCAGCGCCTGCGCTGCACCGACGACCAGCACGCCCGGTTCTTGCCCCATGTGCTGGCCGCCGCGCGCCGCCACCGGGTCCGGGTCAAGGTCGACTGCTCGTACACGCCGATGCTCGCCCACCACGATCCCGGCCGGGCGCTGCTCGCCCAGCTCGCCGTGTACGGCTGCACCGGCGGCGACTTCCTCATCGGCGCCAAGCCATCCGGAGCGATCACCGCGTGCAGCTTCGCGGCGCCGCCACCGCCGGCGAGCGGGGCTCAGCGCCCGCGGGTCACCGACCTGCGCCGCTACTGGACCTCGCCGGGGGCGTTCGGACCGTTCCGGACCTGGCGCGACGCCCACGCGCCGTGTGCGAGCTGCGCCTACCACGACCTGTGTCGCGGCGGCTGCAAGGTCGTCTCGGCGCACGCCGGTGACGCGTCGGCGCCCGATCCCGAGTGCCCGCGAGTGATCGAATTCCATAAGCACGACGTTGCTTTCGGCAACATGGGGGGCGAGGTCCGGCGCCGCCTGCCCGTGGTATAGAGCGACGCATGAAGACGGTGATGATCATCAGCGACGCCACCGGCGAGACCGCGGAACGCATGGTCCGCGCTGCGACGCTGCAGTTCAGCGACGTGCCGGTGAACGTGCGCACCTACTCGCGGGTCCGCCTCGAGACCGAGTGCGAGCAGCTGATCGAGAAGGCGGCCGAGCTGCGCGCGCTGGTCGTGTTCACCGTCGTCAACCCCGAGGAGCGCGACCTGATCGCCAAGCTCGTCGAGCGCTACAACGTCGAGTCGGTCGATCTGATCGGCGCGCTCATCGGCAAGCTGGCCGGCTTCCTCGGCTCGATCCCGTCGGGCGTGCCCGGCCTGCTCCACACCATCACCGAGGACTACTTCCGCCGCATCGAGGCGGTCGAGTTCGCGGTCAAGAACGACGACGGCGCCGAGCCGCGCAACCTGCCCAAGGCCGACCTGGTCCTGGTCGGCATCTCGCGCACGTCGAAGACGCCGCTGTCGACCTACCTGGCCCAGCGCGGCCTCAAGGTCGCCAACGTGCCGCTGGTGCTCGGCATCGACCCGCCCGAGGAGCTGGCCCAGGTCGACGAGCGCAAGGTGTTCGGCCTGATCATCAACCCCGACATCCTCATGCGCATCCGCCAGGCTCGCCTCAAGCACCTCGGCATGTCGACCGAGTCCGAGTACGGCAAGCGCAACCACATCGACACCGAGATCAACTACGCGCGCGAGATCTTCCGCAAGCACCCGAACTGGCCGGTCATCGACGTGACCAACCGCGCCATCGAGGAGACCGCGGCGGATATCCTCCGCATCTACCAGGAGCGGATGGGCGCCTGAGCCGTCGGGCGCGGGCTACTCGCGCAGGAACGCGAAGTACCGCTCGGGCAGATCGTCAAAGGTAAGCTGCCCGTCGCACTTCGGACACTGGAACGTCGGCGGCTCGAGGCCGGCGGCCAGCAGCGCGGCCGACTGCAGGAGGCGCTCCTCCTGGTGGTCGCAGCGCGCGCAGTGGTACGGCGCGAAGAACGACGTGACCGTGCCGCGGCCGACGACGTCCTCGACCATCGAGGCCTGAAGGACGAACGGGACCGAGCAGGCGTGGAACTCGTAGCCCTGGATCGGCGCGGCGCGCAGGAACTCGCACCAGGCGCGCACGCCGAGCGAGTTCATGTACGTGACCTGGGCGAGGTCGAAGTCGACCCGGCCGACCATCGACGGCAGCAGGTCGTCGAAGCGGGTCGCCTCGGTGAAGTCGCCCTTGAGCACCACGCGGGTGCGCTGGGTCTCCTCGACGATCTCCCACTGGGTGAGCCGGGCCAGCATCGCGCGGGCCCGCTCGTCGAGGTCGGGGAACTCGCCCCCGACCACGGTCTTGTGGCCCGATGCCTGCGCCCACACGACCTTGGCCGGGATGTCGACCGCGCCGGCGCCGTCGTCGGGCCGGTCGGGCGTGATGCGGATGCCGAACAGGGCGTTCTCGGCGAGCGAGCGGTTGCGCAGCACCACCCGGGTGCCGTCGACCGACAGGTTGGTGATCGACGCCTCGACCACCGCGCCCTCGATCAGGACCTCGATCTTGTAGCGCTCGGCGCCGCGGCGGGGCATGCCGAGCTGGATCGCGACCACGTCGTAGAGCTCGTCGGCGCTCATCGGCGCGACCAGCACCTCGTCGCAGCCGCAGGCGCCGACCCGGCGCATCTGCTCGCCGGTCAGGCGCTTGCCGACGACCAGCACGACGCGGGTGGCCGGCGCGACCGCCTTGAACTTCTCGGCCAGCTCGTAGCCGGTGATCCCGGCCATCTCGGCGTCGAGGATGACCAGCGGCGGGCGATGCGTCTCGAACAGCGAACGCGCCTCGTCGCCGCTCGACGCGACCCGCGGCTCGAGCTCGAGGCGGCGGAACGTCGGGGCTGCGAGGTGCCTCAGCAGCTCGCTGTTGTTCGACACGAGGACCAGAGGCACGTCCGGACGGTAACACAGGCCGCCAACCGGAAGATCCCGCGATCCCTGCGGATTTCACGCACACATCCGCTCACTCCGAATCCCTCGGGGGCAAGCCGGAAGACTAGGCGATCGCGAGGATGATCACGACCAGCGTGATCACGGCGACGATCACCCCGCCCAGGACGGCGTAGCCCCGCAGCAGCGACGGCCGGTCGTAGGCGTCGCGCTCGGCGGTGAGCCGGTCGATCTCGGTGGTGCGGGCGTTGATCGCCGAGCGCAGCCGGTCGATCCGCTCGTACAGCTCGCCGAACTCGGGGCGCTCGACCCGGTGCAGGTTGATGAGGGTGCCCAGGGTCACCAGCCGGCGGTGGATCTCGGCGCTGAGCAGGTCCTGCTCGCGGCTCTTGCGGTTCTGCTCGGCCTCGAGCTCGGCCAGGCGGTGACGGTGGCCCTCACGGGCGTCGTTGAGCGACCGGCGCTGCTGGTCGAGCTCGCCGCGGGCCGCCTCGACCTTGGCCTGGGCGGCGGCGATCGGGCGGTCGAGCGCGGCCAGCCGGCGCTCCAGATCCTGGCGCTCGGGGTCGAGCGACGCCGCCTCGCGGCGGTGGCCCTCGGCCAGGCGGCGCAGCTCGTCGCGGGCGCTGCCGAGCGCCGTGTTGCCGGTCTCGCCGTCGCGCTCCTCGGCGGCCTGCAGGTAGGCCTTCTGGCGGCGCTCCAGCTCCTTGCGCTTGTCGCGCAGGCCGCGCCGCTGGGCCTCGAGGTTGCCGAGCTCGCGCTGCGCCTCCTCGAGGACCTTCTCGGCCTCGGTGAGCTTGATCGTGCGCTCGCGCTCGATCTCCTCGAACTTGGCGTTCTCCTCGTTGCGGCGGCCGACCAGCTCGCCGGCCGCGGCGATGAGCTGGTCCTTCTTCTTCTCGGCCTCGGTGATCGCGTTGTTCTCGGCGGCGAGGACGCGGTTGTCGATGGCCAGCCCGCGCGCCTCGCGCCCGAGCGTGCCGAGCACGACATCGAGCGCGTCGGTGTCGGACTTGATCTCGACCTGGAGGAGCTTGACCGCGCGCCGTCGCTGCCAGCGGGCGCGGGCGAAGGTCACCGAGTAGCGCGCCGCGTTGACCAGGCCGGGCTCGGGCACGCCGGGGATCGGCAGCACCTGCGGCGGCGTGAACGGCCGGTCGGCCATCTCGTCGGAGCGGACGATCCGGGTCGGCGGCGGATCGAGGTTGGTGTGGTCGCGACCGGGGAGCTTGGTCGCCGACGGCGTCGGCGCCGGCGTCATCGTCGCCCCCGCCACGGGCGAGCCCTGGACCGGCGCGGCGGGCGCCGGTGCCGGCGCCGCGGCTGCCGCCGGCGACGACGCGGGCGGCGCCGGCGGCGGGGTGACCTGCGACGGCGGCGGCCCGGTCGGGATCGGCGGCGGCAGGGTGGTCTGCTTGCGCCGCGGCGGCGGCACCGGGCCGAGCGTCGTCGGTCCCGGCGACGCCGACCGGGCCACCGCGGGCGAGATCGCCGGCGCCGGCCGCGGCGGCTCGGCCGCCGGACCGTCGAGCTCGGCGTCGTAGCCGCTCGTCTCGATCAGCCACGACGCGTCGATCGGCCGGGTGGCGTTGTCCGGCTCGGGCGGCGGCGTCGCGGCCGGGACGATCAGATCGTCGCGGCGGCGCGCGTCCATCCCGGCACCGCGGACGTCGCCGGTCGCGCCCTTGCGCCGCACCGCGGTCGGCGGCGGCAACAGGCTGGTCCGCAGCGCGCGCCGCTCGTCGTCGGCGGTCGCGGTCGACGCCGCCGGCGCGGCGCCGGGCACGGGCGCGACGCCGGTCATGGTGGTCACCACGCCGGTCGGCTGGCCCTTCTGCTTGCGCGTCGGCAGCGGCGGCAGACGGCGCCCGCACGCCGCGCAGCTGGCGGCCTCGCTGGCGTTCTCCGCGCTACACCACGGACAGAAGCGCATGGACCGCTACCGCTCCGCCCCGCGCTCGAAGACGATCTCGCCGCCGACGATCGTGAGCGCCGCGCGGGTGTCGAGCAGGCCGCGGTCCGGGGTCAGCGGGCGGTCGAACACGGTCACGTCGGCGACGAAGCCGGGCACCAGGCGGCCGCGGTGATCCTCGACGAACGCGGCGATCGCCGGCGCCGCGGTGAACGCGAAGATCGCCTCGTCGAGGGTCATCCGCTGCCCAGGATACCAGCCCTCGGGCGGGCTACCCTGCGGATCGCGCCGGGTCACAGCGGCGTACAGGCCATACATGGGTGAGGCCTCCTCGACCGGGAAGTCGCTGCCGGCGACGATCAGCGCGCCGGCGTCGAGGAGATCGCGCCAGGCGTAGGCGCCCGTGATGCGCTCCGGCCCGAGCCGGGCCTCGGCCCACGGCATGTCGCTGGTCGCGTGGGTCGGCTGCATCGACGCGATCACCCCCAGCTTCGCCAGCCGCGCCACGTCGGCCGGCATCATCACCTGGGCGTGCTCGACGCGCAGGCGCAGGTCCTCGCCCGGGTGGGCGCGCGCGGCCGCCTCGTAGGCGTCGAGGGTGGCGTGGGTAGCGGCGTCGCCGATGGCGTGGGTGGCGACCTGCCAGCCGGCCGCCGTCGCCTGGCCGACCGCGGCGGTCAAGGCCGGCGGCTCGGTCACCCACAGGCCGCGGTTGCCGGCCTCGTCGCTGTAGTCGGCGGCCAGCGCGGCGCCGCGCGAGCCGAGCGCGCCGTCGGCGAACAGCTTCATGCCGACCACCGCGAAGTAGGCGTCGCCGTCGTCGGGCTCGAGCTCGCGCGCGGCCAGGCTCGCCGCCATCGCCGGCGAGCCCTCGAGATACGCGGTCACCCGCATCGGCAGCTCGCCGGCGCGGGCGAGGTCGCGGTAGACCGCCGCGGTCGCGTCGTCGATGCCCATCTCGTGGACGCCGGTCAGCCCGAGCGCCAGGGCGGCGTCGACCGCGGCGCGGATCCGCCGCTCGCGCACCTCGCGCGGCGCCGGCGGCACCTTCGCCTCGACCAGCTCCATGGCGAGATCGACCAGCACGCCGGTCGGCTCGCCGGCGGCGTCGCGGACGATCTTGCCGCCCGCCGGATCCGGTGTCGCCCGGGTGATGCCGGCCAGCGTCAGCGCGGCGGTGTTGACCCACACGGCGTGGCCGTCGACGCGGCGCAGCGCCGCCGGGCGATCGCCGAGCACGGCGTCGAGGCTGGCGCGGGTCGGGAACGCGCCGCCCCACGGGTTCTGGTCCCAGCCGCGACCGGTGATCCACTCGCCGGGCGGACGGCCCCTGGCGGCCTCGGCCACCGCGGCGGCGGCGGCCTGCTCGGAGGCCAGGCCCCTCAGCGACACCTGCTCCGCGGCGGTGCCGAGCCCGTACAGGTGGCAGTGACCGTCGACCAGCCCGGGCGTGACCGTGCGCCCGGCCAGCTCGATCACGCGGGTCTCGGCGCCGACCAGCGCGCGGATCTGGGCGTCGTCGCCGACCGCGAGCACGCGGTTGCCGCGCAGCGCCAGCGCGGTCGCCCGCGGCCGCGCCGGATCGTGGCTGACGACGTCGCCGCCGACCAGCACGATCGTGGCCGGCTCGGGGGACGTCTTGACCGTCGGTCCACCGCCGCACGCCCCGAGGCTAATCAGTAAGACCGATGGCCAGATAGATCTCGTAGTCACCCCGCTCGAGACCGTACCCGAAATCGAGGCCCAGCAGGGGCAGCACGATCTGGCGAAGATAGAGTCGCGTGCCGACGCCGACCGAGGTCTTGAGCGGCGCCAGCCCCATCACGTCGCTGCCGGGCAGGTAGTCGCGGGTCGGCGTGTCGGTGCCGTCTCGGAAGGTCACGTAGGAGGCGTCGGCGAAGCCCAGCCCGCGCACGGCCAGGCCCTTCACCGTGAACAGCGGCACCGTGTACTCGACGTTGGCGGTGGCGCGAACGTCGCCGCGGAACTGGTCGTTCTTCCAGCCGCGCTGGGCGGTGCCGCCGGCCCGGTACTCCTGCTGGAACGGCAGGTCCTCGCCGTAGCCGAACGCGCCCTTGAGGATCAGGTTGTGGCGGGCCATCAGCCGGATCGCCCGCTGCACCGACAGCTGGGCGTACCAGTACGCGAAGTCGGAGCCGAGCCCGGGCAGCGCGCGCTCGTAGGTCGCAACCACCCGCGACCCCGACGAGATGCCGTACCAGTTGGCGCGGGTGTCGACGCTGAAGATCAGCTCGGTCGACACGTCGCGGCCCTCGATGCCCGGCGACGGCACCGTGGTCGAGGTCGGGTCGCCGGTGACGTCCTCGATCGCCGCCCCCTCGGCGAGCTGGACGTCGGAGTAGCCGACGGTGGCGCCGCGCAGGCGGGCGTCGAGGCTGACGCCCTTCCACAGGTCGACGCCGATGCGGCCGCCGAGGTTGGCGTACCACAGCCGCGACTGGCGCACGGCCTTGGGGTCGTCGCGCCACGCGGTCGGCGCCGCGTACTCGAACACGCGGCCGCTCTTGAGGTAGACGTCGATCTGCCCGTGCAGGCGGGTCTGGGCGATCGACGGATCGACGTAGGCGCCGATGAAGAACGAGTCGCCGGTGGCGACCTGGCCGTAGAGCAAGAGCTTCTTGTTCTCGCCGAACAAGTTGTTCTCGCCGAACCCGACGCCGCCGCCCTTGTTGGTCGGCTGGTTGTAGAACGCCGGCGCGATCACCCACGAGTGCTTGTCGCGGGCGACGATCACCAGGCGGACGCCGTCGCCGCCGCCGGTCGCCTCCCAGTAGACCTCGACGTCGCGGAACAGCCCGCTCGACACCAGGTCGCGGCGGACCCGGGCGGCGACGTCGGGCGACAGCTCGTCGCCCGGCTCGATGTCGGCGATCAGCTTGACCGTCTCGTCGGTAGTCTTGGTGTTGCCGTCGACCCGGATCTCGACGATGCGCTCGGCGCGCGCGGTCGGAGGATCGAGCAACAGCGCGAGCCCGAGCGCCCCCAGCGCAGTGATGGACGCGAACGACGCGCGGCGCACCGAGCCGAGTATCGCGCCGGCAGCCGGGGCGCGACAAGCCGGCCGGCGCCCGTGTTAGAACGCCCCCATGAACCCCGCCGAAGTGGCCACCTCGCTCGTGATCGAACGCACGCTGATGTCGAGCCCGGCCTACCGCAAGGTCGACGACTCGCTCTACGTGATCAAGCAAGGCTCGGCCTACGTGATGATCACCGTGGTGCCGTGGGGCAAGGACAAGGCGTGCGTGCGGTGCACCGCCCAGCTGGTCAAAGGCGCCGACTTCGACGGCAAGCTGGCCCTGCAGCTGCTCGAGCTCAACGCCTACCTGCGCTTCGGGGCGTTCGCCTACGACAAGGAGCAGGAGACCATCCTGTTCGTCCACTCGATCCTGGGCGGCACCACCCTCGATCCCGACGAGCTGATGGCGACCCTGCGCGACGTCGCGCTGATCGCCGACGAGTACGACGACAAGCTGCGCCAGAAGTACGGCGGCCAGCGCATGGTCGACCTGCTCGAGGAGGCGGCGCTCGAGGGGCTGATGGAGAAGCACCCCGGCAAGTTCGACCTGGACTCGTGAGGCGACCCATGGCCAGCCACGACGACCCGACCCTCGGCTTCGGCACCCGCGCCATCCACGCCGGCCAGGCGCCCGACCCGACCACCGGCGCGGTGATGACGCCGGTCTACTTCACCTCGACCTACGCCCAGGAGGCGCCCGGGGTCCACAAGGGCTTCGAGTACTCGCGCACCCACAACCTGACCCGGTTCGCGCTCGAGGCCAACCTGGCCTCGCTCGAGGGCGGCAAGCACGGCCTGTGCTTCGCATCGGGGCTGGCGGCGACCGCCACCCTGCTCCACCTGTTCGACAGCGGCGCCCACATCGTCGCCTGCGACGACCTCTACGGCGGCACCTTCCGCCTGTTCGACAAGGTGTTCCGCCGCAAGGGCTTCGAGTTCACCTACGTCGATCCGCTGGCCGGCGCGGCCGCGGTCGAGGCGGCGATCCGGCCCGAGACCAAGCTGGTGTGGGTCGAGACCCCGACCAACCCGATGCTCAAGCTGGCCGACATCGCCGCGATCGCGGCGGTGACCAAGCGCAAGGGCGTTTTGCTCGCGGTCGACAACACCTTCATGACCCCGTTCCTGCAGCGGCCGCTCGAGCTCGGCGCCGACATCGTCGTCCACTCGACGACCAAGTACCTCAACGGCCACTCCGACGTGGTCGGCGGGGCGCTGATCGTCGCCGACGACGAGCTGCGGGCCAAGCTGGCGTTCCTGCAGAACGCGGTCGGCGCGGTGCCGTCGCCGATGGACAGCTTCATGGTCCTGCGCGGCACCAAGACCCTCCACGTGCGCATGCAGCGCCACGAGGAGAACGCCCGTGCCATCGCCGAGTGGCTGGCCGGCCACCCCCAGGTGACCAAGGTCATCTACCCCGGCCTCGACAGCCACCCGCAGCACGCGCTGGCCAGGAAGCAGCAGCGTGGCTTCGGCGGCATGATCTCGTTCGTCCTCGAGGGCGGCCTCGACGAGTCGCGCCGGTTCCTGTCGGCGTGCCGGATCTTCACCCTCGCCGAGTCGCTCGGCGGCGTCGAGTCGCTGATCGAGCACCCGGCGATCATGACCCACGCCAGCATCCCGGCCGACCGCCGCGCCGCCCTCGGCATCGCCGACGGCTTCATCCGCCTGTCGGTCGGCATCGAGGACCTCACCGACCTGCGCGGCGACCTCGACCGCGCCTTCGCCGCCGCCCGCAGCTGATCGTCAGCGCGGCCGCGGCGGCAGCGCGCGCGCCTCCGGTGGCGGCACCGGGACGCGGCCCTCGCGCTTGACGTGGCGGATCACCGCCGCGAGCCACTCGGCGTGGGTGTGCGACCCGGTGAACACCACGGTCGTCTGGCCATTCGAGCGCCGCACCCGCAGCTCCGCGTTGAGCGAGCCGACGACCTCGACCACCTCGATCTCGGCGAGCGCGATCGGCCCGCTCTCGCCGACGATCTGGGTCGCCCCGATCACGACCCGGCCCGGCGGCGCA
>Ga0247830_10000200_pt1 | contig 19119 bp, 16 predicted proteins | sample 12C_Control_Day5_FD_207766 | JGI IMG/M metagenome (GOLD analysis project Ga0247830, IMG submission 207766) | Soil microbial communities from agricultural site in Penn Yan, New York, United States - 12C_Control_Day5 | ecosystem: Environmental > Terrestrial > Soil > Agricultural land | place...
CGGTGATCGCCACCACGCGGCGCTTGGGCTGCGCGAGCGCCAGGCCCAGCGCCGTCGGCACAGCGAGGCCCATGCCGCCCCAGGAGTAGAGGTACTCCGGGCTGTCACCGGCGGCGAAGCAGTCCCACGTCGGGCTGCCGAGGCCGCAGGCGATCAGTGACGTGCCGCGCTGCTTCAGCAACTCGGCCACGAACGGCCGGCGCGCGATCTTATTGGGCGCGACATTCGCTTGAGCGCTCATTTCTGGCCGAATCCCTTGGCGCCGATGATGCGCTGGCCGACCAGAACGGCAGCGCTCACCCGGCTGTTGAAGGCGATGTCGGCGGCAGCCGCGAAGGTCTCGCCGACCTCCTCGGCCTTGTCGACCGGGTAGCACCTGACGCCGACGGCCTCCAGCGCGGGCCGCGTCGCCTGCCCCATCAGCACCTGCCAGGGATTGAACTCGCCCCACTGGCCGCGCATGGTCACCAGCATCAGGCAGGGCGCGCGGAAGGCCGTGGGCAGGCCCAGCGCGTTGATGCAGTTGCCGACGCCGGAGGACTGCATGGCGATCATGGCGCGCTCGCCGCCGAGCCAGCAGCCGGTGGCGACGCCGATGCCCTCCTCCTCGGTGGTGAGGGTGACGAGCCGCATCTTGCGCTCGCCCCCGATCAGGTCGAGGAGCTGGGTGAGGCCGCCGTCGGGGACTGTGCAGACCGTGATGATGTCGCGGGCGCGCATCTCGCGAAAGACGTCGCCGGACCAGTGGGTGCCGTTCTTGCTCATGCTGCGCTGTAGGTTTCCTGCGATGCCTCTTCGAAGCTGCCGGGCACGTTCTTCAGAAGCCGCCGGCCATGGACCACGCGGAGGATGCGAATCCGATCGTCCTCGACGCGATACATCAGGCGGTACTCGTAGACGAGTGTTTCGCGCCTCGTCCGATCCTGAAATTCAGGAATCATGCGGGCCGAGAAGGGGAAATCCGTGTACTTGTGCGGAGTCTGCCAAATCCTCTCAATGACTCGGCGCGCGTCGACAGGCGATGATCTTGCGGCCAGGTAAGCCTCGATCTCGTCAAGGTCCGCTCGCGCGGTCTCGGACCAGACTACGTGGTACGCCATTTTTCCTCGAAGTACCTAACGAGTTCCTCGTGGGGTATGTCGTTGCTTGGGTCCGAGGCTTCCGCCTCCAGCACCTTCACTACGACGTCGAGGTGGTACCGGATGTCCTCAAGCGTCACGGCGTCGGGAAGGCGGTCGAGGAGCGCGCGCACCTCATCCTTGGGGGACAGCTGCGGCTTGGCGACGATCGCAGCGTCTGCAGTCTTGGTCGTCATGAGACGGCTCCGTGCCTGTCGATCTCGTGGGCAGCCAACATATCACGCTGCAAGCTTCTCGACCTCCTCGAGGATCGCCTTGCCCATCTCGGCCGTGCCGACCTGGCGCATGTTGGGCTGCATGATGTCGCCGGTCCGCAAGCCGCGCGAGAGCGCGCCGGCGATGGCCTTGTCGATCAGGTCGGCCTCGCGCGTCAGGCCGTAGGAGTAGCGCAGCGCCATGCCGTAGCTGGCGATCGCCGCGATTGGATTGGCGAGGCCCTTGCCGGCGATGTCGGGTGCGGAGCCGTGCACGGGCTCGTACAGCGCCTTGCGCTTCCCCGTCTTGGGATCGGGCGCACCGAGCGAGGCCGAGGGCAGCATGCCGATCGAGCCCGTCAGCATGGCGGCCTCGTCGGACAGCATGTCGCCGAACAGGTTGTCGGTGACGATGACGTCGAACTGCTTGGGGTTGCGCACGAGCTGCATGGCACAGGCGTCGGCCAGGATGTGCTGCAGCTCAACGTCCTTGGCCTCCTTGGCATGGACGGCGGTGACGACCTCGTTCCACAGCACGCCCGTCCTCATGACGTTGCGCTTCTCGGCCGAGTGCACCTTGTTCTTGCGCTTGCGCGCGAGGTCGAAGGCGACGCGGGCGATGCGCTCGATCTCGTGCGTGGTGTAGACGGTGGTGTCGACGGCGCGCTTCTCGCCGTTCTGGAGGGTCACGATCTCCTTGGGCTCGCCGAAGTAGGTGCCGCCCGTGAGCTCGCGCAAGATGAGAATATCGAGGCCTTCCACGTGCTCGCGCTTGAGGCTCGAGGCCTCGGCGAGCGCGGCATAGCAGATGGCGGGGCGCAGGTTGGCGAAGAGATCGAGCTCCTTCCTGAGCCGCAACAGGCCGGCCTCCGGCCGGATCTCGTAGGCCACCTTGTCCCACTTCGGGCCGCCGACGGCGCCGAACACGATGGCATCCGCGGCCTCGGCTTTCTTGAGCGCTTCGTCGGTCAGCGGCGTGCCGTGCTTGTCGATGGAGACCCCGCCGACCAGCGCGGTGTCGGTCTTGAAGGAGACCCTGCCCTTCTTGTTGAAGAAGGCGACGAGCCGCTCCACCTCGGCCATCACCTCGGGACCAATGCCGTCGCCCGGCAGCAGCAGGAGAGAGTGTGTGGTCATTGCAGGTCCCCGGATATAGGCGTCGAAATCTGGCGAGGGCATTGCTAGCTTGGGCAATGCGCCCATGCAAGGGTGCGTCGCCCAATGGCTGCGGCGGAGGCCCGCCGATCCAGGAGTTCCCGAGATGCTTCCTTCGCAGCGTCAGCTGTTCGATGTGCCGCGCGAGGTCTGCTACTTCAACGCGGCGGGCTGGAGCCCGCTCCCCCTGGCCACGGTCGAGGCGGCTCGCAAAGCGGTCGCGCGCAAGGCGCAGCCCTGGCTCATCGATGCGGAGTTCCAATCCGCCCAGTACGAGCGCACGCGCCGGGCCGCCGCGCGCCTGATCAATGCGAACCCCGCAGACGTTGCGCTCATTTCCTCGGTTGCCTACGGGGTGGCGACCGCGGCCAAGGTGCTGCGCGTGCGCGGGGGATCGCGCGTGCTGGTGCTGGAGGACGATCATTCCTCGCCGGTGCTCGAATGGATGACGCGCGCGGAGGCGGAGGGATTTGCGGTCGAGACCGTGCGACGTCCCGGCAACGGCGACTGGACCGAGGCGGTGCTGGAGGCGGTCTCGCGCACAGGCGCGGCGCCGATTGCGGTCGCCTCGCTCTCGTCGATCCACTGGTCGGACGGGGGCAAGATCGACCTGGGCCGCGTCGCCCCTGCGCTCAAGGCGCACGGCGCGGCGCTTCTCGTCGATGCCACGCACGGCGCCGGCGTCATGGAATTCGACGTCGGCGCGCTCGATCCCGACTTCGTGGTGTTTCCGACCTACAAGTGGCTGCTTGGCCCCTACGGACGCGCCTTTCTCTATGTGGCAAAGCGCCACCAGGGCGGCATACCCTTGGAGCAGACGAGCCACGGCCGCCGCTCGGTGCGCGCCGAGCAGGACGTCTACTTCAAGGACACGGCACACCTGGGCGATGCCCGGCGCTTCGACATGGGCGAGCGCGACCACTTCATCTCCATGGAGATGGCGGCGATGGGCATGGAGCTGGTCGCCGGCTGGGGGACCGATACGGTCCAGGAGCGTCTCGCGATGCTCACGGGGCGGCTCGCCGACGGGCTCCACCCCACGGGCGTGACGCTGCCGCGCGCGCGCCTGCGCGCCCCGCACATCCTGTGCGCCGGATTTCCGAAGGGCATGCCGGAGGGGCTGTTGCAGCGGCTCGCAGCCGAAAGGGTGTTCGCCGCCCAGCGGCTCGGGCGCATCCGCATCAGTCCGCACGTCTACAACGACGAAGCCGACGTCGACCGGTTCGTGGCCGTCTTCTCCCGGCTGATCGCCTGAGCCGGCCATGGCCCGCTCCCGGAGCGCCGGCGCAGGGCTGCTCGTCGTAGGCCTCGGCACGCTGGCCGCGCCGCTCGACACCTCCGTCAACATCGCCTTCCCGAGCATCACGAGCGCGTTCGCGCTGGAGGTGCAGGATATCCGCTGGGTGGTGATCGCCTACGTGTTGACCTACTCGAGCCTGATGCTCGTGTTCGGCAAGCTCGGCGACCTCTGGGGCTATGCACGCATCTTCCGGCTGGGCCTGCTGGTGAGCGCGGTCGGGTTCGTGGGGTGCGGGCTTGCGCCAACGTACGGGCTGCTGCTCATCGGCCGCATGCTGCAGGGAGTAGGCATCGCGCTGGTGCTGAGCTGCGGGCCGGCGCTCGCCACATCCCTCTACGGCGAGAGCGAGCGCGTGCGCGCGCTCGGCGCCTATGCCGCCATCACGGCAGTCGGCAGTGCGCTCGGGCCGCTGATCGGCGGCATCCTTGTGGAATGGTGGGGGTGGGCGGCCGTGTTCTGGTTCCGCGCCCCGCTGGTCGTCGTCGCACTGGCGCTGTCCGGGCGCATTGCGCCCACCGTCCCGCAGCACGGTGCGAGGCGCGGCTTCGATGCGCTGGGCGCACTGCTGCTCGTCGTCTGGATGAGCGCGCTGCTGCTCGCGTTCGCCATTCCCGCAGGGGTCTTCGGCCCGTCTGCACCGCTAGTGCTCGGAACGCTGGGCATGATCGGTCTTGCCGCCTTCCTGGTGCGCGAGGCGCGCCACCCCGAGCCCATCATCCGGCCATCGCTGTTCCGCGACGCTGACTTCGCCGTTCTCAACGCCGCCAGCATCGCCGTGAACTTCGCTGCCTTCAGCGTGCTGCTGCTCGTGCCCTACTACCTCGTGCGCATCGTCGGCCTGGAGACCGGCCTGGGCGGCCTGGTGCTGGCGCTGAGCGCAAGCGGCACGGTGCTCGGCGCCTGGCTGGCGGGGCGTCTGGCGCGGCACGTGAGGTCGGGCCTCATCGCCCTCACCGGGATCGTGCTCAACGTGTGCGGGCTCGGCGCCATCTCGCTGTGGGGGCAGGATACGGGCTTCGCCGTCATCGCCGCGACGCTGTCGGCCCAGGGGTTCGGCGCCGGGCTGTTCCAGGTCGCCTATACCGATCGGGTCACCGCTACGCTGCCGCCCGAGGATCGCGGCGTCGCCGGCAGCCTCACCATGGTCACGCGCACCATCGGTGTGGTCAGCGCGGCAACGGGCCTCTCGGCCGCATTTCGCGCCTTCGAGGCGTCGGCGCTTTCGGCCGGTGCGGGCGTGCCGGAGGCCTTCCTGGCGGGGTTCCAGCTCACCTTCCTCTGGGTCGCCGTTGGCCTCGCGCTGTTCCTCGTTGTGAGCCTCCTGCGCTTGCGCACGTGGCTCTATGCCGCTTGAGGTGGGACGCGGAATGCTGGCATTGAGGAGAGGCGAGAGGGACCGCCGATGCTTTCGAGCCAGCGAGGCCTTGCGGCCCTGTTGATACCGCGCCTGCCGTTCTACTACGGCTGGGTGATCCTGGCGTGCGTGTGCTCGGCGGGTTTCGCGCGGCAGGGGCCGGCGGTCGCCACGCTCTCCATCTTCGTCGAGCCGATGACGAGCGAGTTCGGCTGGTCGCGCACGGCCTTGTCCGGGGCTGTCTCTCTCGGCGGAATCTTGGCTGCCGTCGCCTCGCCGCTCATCGGCCCCGTGCTCGACCGGCAGGGCGCCCGGCTAATCCTCTGCACGGCCGTGCTCGTCACCAGCGCCACCACCATGCTGCTGTCGCTGACGCAGTCGCTGCTCGTCTTCTACATCCTGTTTTGCATCGGCCGCATGAACTTCGCCGCCACCTTCGACCTCGGCATCTACGGTGCGCTCAACAGCTGGTTCGTGGCGCGGCGCGCTTTCGTCACGGCGATCGCCAACCTGGCGATGATGGCGGGCCTCGTCGTGCTTCCTTTCATCGCGCATCTCGCCATGCAGGCCGATGGCTGGCGGGCCGGCTGGCTGGCGGTGGGCGCCACGGTGCTGATCGTCGGCTTCGTGCCGACGTGGCTGTTCATGGTGCGGCGCCCCGAAGACGTGGGGCTGGTTCCGGATCGCCTGCAAGCGACCGATTCCGCATCGGCCACGAGAATGCAAGCGCCCGCGCTTGCCGAGCCCTCGTTCACGCGCAGCGAGGCGCTGCGCACACCTGCGTTCTGGCTGCTGTCGCTCTACACTATGGCGGTCTTCCCCGTGCAGGCGGGCATCAGCCTGCACCAGGCGCCGTACTTGATCGAGCGCGGGCTCGGCGCGGCGTCGGCGGCAACCATCGTCAGCACCTTCTCGTTCGTCTCGGCGATCGCGGGGCTGGGCTTCGGACTGCTGGCGCGGAGAATTGGCGTACGCGCCTGTCTCGCGGCAGCGGGCGCGTCGCTGGGCATCAGCGCCATCCTGATGCTCGGCATAGCCACGCCCTCGCAGGGTTACGTGGCCGCGTGCTTCTTCGGAGGCGGCATTGGCGGCATCCTTACCGTGCTGCCGATCGCGTGGGCGGACTATTTCGGGCGCGCGAGCTTCGGCGCCATCCGCGGCGTTGCGCTCACCATGCAGGTGACGGCGCAGGCGGCGGGGCCGCTGGTGTCCGGACTGCTGCGCGACCTGACGGGCAACTACTACCTTTCGCTCGAATGCTTCGCCGCGCTGTCCTTCCTGAGCGTCCTGCTCGCCCTGCTCGCGCGCGCCCCGAAACCTCCAGGTGGAACCGCCGGCCCAGCCTGAGTGCGGCGGGCGGGATCAGGGGACTGGCTCGGCCCACTCGGCGCGGACATGGGGATCGGTCTCGCGCGAGAGGCGACGTTCCCGTGCCTGCGACCACTGCCTTGGCCCGGCAAGTCGCTGCAGCGCCCAGGCTGCCATGGCGCGCACCAGCGGCGACGCGTCTGCGAGCAGCCGCTCGACGGCGGGAAGAAGGTTGCGGTCGCCCGAGTTGCCGACGGCGATCAGGGCATTGCGGATCACGCGGTCGCGCCCCGTGCGCTTGACGGGCGTGCCGGCGAAGCGGGAGCGGAAGGCCGCGTCGTCCAGCATCAGCAGCTCCGCGAGCGGCAGCGAGTTGCCGGGACCGAGCGCGGCCAGGCGGGTGTTGCGGGCGGTCTCGGCGAACTTGTTCCACGGACACACGGCCAGGCAGTCGTCGCAACCGAACACGCGGTTGCCGATCGCTTCGCGGAACTCGGGCGCGATGTGGCCCTTGTGCTCGATGGTCAGGTAGGCGATGCAACGGCGCGCATCGAGCTGATAGGGCGCGGGAAACGCCTTGGTCGGGCAGATATCGAGGCAGCGGCTGCAGCTCCCGCAATGATCGGTCTCGGATGCGTCGGGCTCGATCTCGGCCGCGGACAGGATGGCGCCGAGGAACAGCCACGAGCCGAACTCGCGCGAGACGAGGTTGGTGTGCTTGCCCTGCCAGCCGAGGCCCGCGGCAGCTGCAAGCGGCTTCTCCATCAGCGGCGCAGTGTCGACGAACAGCTTGACGTCGGCGCCGCTGGCCTTGGCGAGGCTGTCGGCGACGCGCTTCAGGCCCGAGCGAACCACGTCGTGGTAGTCCTTGCCTTGCGCGTAGCAGGAGATGACCCCGCGACTGCGGTCGGCCAGGGCCTCCAGCGGATCGGTTGCCGGTGCGTAGCTCATGCCCAGCATGACGATCGAGCGCGCCTGGGGCCACAGCTCGAGGGGATGTCGGCGTCGCTCGGCCGTGGTCGCCATCCAGGCCATGTCGCCGTGGCGGCCCTTTTCCAGGAAGTCAGCAAGCCGCTCGCCCATATCCCGGCGGATGCCGACCGCAGTGGTCACGCGCGCGGCATCGAACCCGGCCGCACGGGCCTCCTCCAGCACGAGTTGTTTCAGATCGGTGGGCACCTTGTCCGTGAGTGGGTCAGCGTGTTGCGGCGAGGCCAAGATTAGAGGTGCAGAGCAGCCACAACCAGCGTCGAAATTCGGCACTGTATTGGCCGGTGCTTGAGGCGCATCACTGTGAAGCGTAGTGGAGCGGAGCGCTGAATCTCACGATCTCGCCACTCACCACCTCACCCCCCGGAGGGGCCGGCATGTCGACCTGGCACGTGATCCTGCTCGGCCTGATCGAGGGGCTGACCGAGTTCCTTCCCGTCTCGTCGACCGGGCACCTGCTGCTGGCGGGCCATTTCCTCAACTTCAAGTCGCCCGGCAAGACCTTCGAGGTGCTGATCCAGCTCGGCGCCATCCTGGCGATCCTGTCGGTCTATTTCGGCAAGCTGATGCGGCTGCTGTTCGACCTGCCAAGCGATGCGCGCACGCGGCGGTTCGTGCTCGGCGTGCTGGTCGCGTTTCTGCCGGCGGCCGTGGTCGGCGCGACGCTGCACAAGTACATCAAGGGCGTGCTGTTCGAGGAGCCCTGGCTCGTGTGCACGACGCTGATCTTCGGCGGCATCATTCTGCTCGCCGTCGACCGCATGCAGCTCCAGCCCCGCTATCACGACGTGATGGACTATCCCGTCGCGACGTCGTTCCTGATCGGGCTCGCGCAGTGTCTCGCATTGGTGCCGGGCGTATCGCGCTCCGGCGCAACGATCGTGGCGGCGCTCCTGCTCGGTTCGGACAAGCGCGCCGCCACGGAATTCACCTTCTTCCTGGCGATGCCGACCATGGCGGGAGCATTCGCCTACGACCTCTACAAGAACTGGGCGAACCTGTCGCCAGAGGACATCAAGGGCATTGCGCTCGGCTTCGTCGTCTCCTTTATCGCCGGCGCCATCGTCGTTCGCTATCTCCTCGGGTTCGTCAGCCGGCACGGCTTCGCGCCGTTCGCCTGGTGGCGCATCATCGTCGGCGGCATGGGCCTCGGCGCACTCGCCGTGCTCGGCTGAACGAACCTTTCTAGCGTCACTGCGTGTCCTGACCGAGAGCGGTCGGGCTTGTCATGGCAACCGTGTCCATGGCCGCCGCCTCGCTCAGCACGTTGCAGGCCGAGGTGAAGTCCGACGGCTCGGCGCTGACATGGCCGACGAACTGGTCGTAGTAGTCCTCGGGCACCGTGACGTTGCCGACCTTGGGGATCTGCACCCACACGTAGGGCCGGCCCCAGTTGCGCTCGACGAACGGATCGAACTTGCAGGCCGAGTCGGCGGCGGCAGAAAGGTTGGCCGGTTCCGGCGCCGTCTTGGCGGTAAAGCGGTAGGACGCATTCTGCGGCATCGGCTTGCGCACGCGCACAATCTCGTCCTCCTCCTCGACCGCCGCATACGACAGCAGACGGATGCAGCCGTCGTAGTCGTCGGCCTCCACGTAGCTCACGAAGCGGTCGTAGTAGAGCTCCGGGATCGTCATATAGCCGATGCCGGCGACCGCGACCCAGAGGAAGGCCTTCTTCCAATGGCGTTGGACGAAGGGCGACAGCTTGTGGGCGAACTGCGGCTTCGGCGCCTTCATCAGCGTGAGCTTGGGCTTGAAGTTCTGCATCGGCACGCCAACGCGGCCCTTGAGAGCAGCGGTGGCCATGACCGGCTTGAACACCGGGAGCTTCCCGGCCTTGCCCAGCTTTAAGTGCGATCCGCCGCCGCTCAACAGCACCGGCGAGATGCCCTTCTTGAGCAGGGGCTTGGTCGTGACGAGCTTGGGCGTGTCCTTTTTGGTGACGACCTTGAGCTTGGGTGCATCCTTCTTGGTGAAGACCGGCTTCTTCTCGATCTTCTGCACGCGCTTCATGTGCCTGAGCGCGTGCGACTGCTTGGGCGCGGTCTTGACGACCAACGGCTTCTGGACCTTGCGGACCATCAGCTTGCGCTCGGCCGCACCTGCGGGTGTCGCATCCACCATCGTGACCGCCAGGGCGGCCGCGATTGATGCCGATGCCAGGATCCTCATTCTCATCTGCGTAGCTCCTTGTTTTGGGCCTGACGCAGCAGCCGCGCGCGGCGATCGGCAAAGCGTGCCGCTACGCGCGACGACATCGCGGGCAGACCATGGGTCTGCTGCCGAGTTCACTACTTTGTAGCAATCGCTTCTGTTCCGCACGTAACACGCACGGAAATATCCTCCGACGTCGGCTCAGGCCGCGTGGACGGCAGGCTCGGTCAGCACCGAATAGATCGTCGCGCGATCGCGCGAGGCCCGCAGCCGATCGATCGAGGCCGGTTCGCGCAGCACCCTGGAGATGCGGGCCAGGGCCTTGAGGTGATCGGCGCCGGCGTGCTCGGGCGCCAGCAACAGGAAGATCAGGTCCACCGGCTCGTCGTCGAGGGCCTCGAACTCGATGGGGTCCTCCAGTCGCGCGAAGACGCTGACGATCCGCAGCAGCCCCTGGACGCGCCCATGGGGGATGGCGATGCCGCGGCCGATCCCGGTGGAGCCCAGCCGCTCGCGCTGCAGGAGCGTGTCGAGGATGGCCCGCTCGTCGAGCCCCGTGAGCTTGGCTGCACGCTGCGCCACGGCCTGCAGCGCCTGCTTCTTGCTCTTGGCCTTCAGCTCCGGAAATATTGCATCCGGCGCTATGAGATCGCTCAGATCCATTGACCGTCTCTTGTTGTCCGGGCCCGACGCTCGAGCGTCTCTTGACCCTTATTGCTCGTGCATCTTCCGTGCCGCCGTCGGCACCCACGACCGGGCAAAAGCGCATGCGACCGGCCCGGAACCGGCTCTGGGGCGACTACGGCGCCCACCTATATGAGTATCCCCCGAGGATTCGCCATAACGAGAGGTTGTCAGCGGGTCGTCTGGTGCGTCCCTCCTGGTCCAACCTCAACAGCCTCCCCAAAAAAAACCCGCCGCGCCTGGCTACTGGACCAGCCATCAGCTGGCGGCGCAGGATCACTTGGCACGGGTTGCAGAGCGGCGCGGAAACTAGATCAGCAACCTTGCCCTGTCAAACAAGGTTGCGTCACCTCCTGTTGCAGAGAAAAACAGGCGGTGGGGCGGCCATTTTTGGGGCTCGGCCAGGGTGGTCGGGCCTGTTCCGAGGTGGCGCCAGCCGACCTGCTCAGTTGCCGAGTCGGGCCGCCATCTGCTTCTCGCGCCGGCGCTGCACGGAGGAGGGGATGCGCAGCGCCTCGCGGTATTTGGCGACAGTGCGGCGAGCGATGTCGATGCCGTCCTGCTTCAGCTGCTCGACGATCTTGTCGTCGGAAAGCACGCCGCCGACCGTCTCGGCCGCGATCAGTTGCCGAATGCGATGGCGCACGGACTCGGAGGAGTGCGATTCCTCCCCGTCCGCGGAGGCGATGGCGGAGGTAAAGAAATATTTCAGCTCGAACACCCCGCGCGGCGTCGCCATGTACTTGTTGGAGGTGACGCGGCTCACCGTCGATTCGTGCATGGAGATGGCATCCGCCACCGTCTTCAGATTGAGCGGCTTGAGGTGCTCGATGCCGTGCGTGAGAAAGCCGTCCTGCTGGCGCACGATCTCCTCCGCCACGCGCAGGATGGTGCGGGCGCGCTGGTCGAGGCTCTTGACCAGCCAGTTGGCGTTCTGCAGGCATTCCAGGAGATAGTCGCGGTCCTTCGGCAGCTGCGCGGTTTTGGACACGGTCGCGTAGTAGCTGCGGTTGACCAGCACGCGCGGCAACGTGTCGTTGTTGAGCTCGACCAGCCAGCTGCCGTCGTGGGCCGGACGTACGCTGACGTCTGGCAGCACGGGCTGAATCTGGACGGTGCCGAACCGCAGACCGGGCTTCGGGTTCAGGCCCTTGATCTCGGAGATCATGTCGGCGAGCTCCTGGGCATCGACGCCGACGGCCCGTTTCAGCGCCGCGAGGTTGTGGCTGCCGAGGAGGGTCAGGTTGTCGAGGAGCCTGGCGATCTGGGGGTCGTAGCGGTTGCGGTCCTCGAGCTGCAGGGCGAGGCATTGGGCAAGATCGCGGGCGAACACGCCCGGCGGATCGAAGCCTTGCAGCTCGGCCAGCACCTTGTCGACCAACCCTGCCGGAGCGCCCAGCCTCTCGGCGAGATCGCCGAGGTCGCCGCGCAGATACCCGGTCTCGTCCACCATGTGGATGAGATGGGCGCCAATCAGGCGCTCGGCGGGGTCCGTGAGGGCAACGTGCAGCTGCTCGGTCAGGTGATCGGCCAGGGACTGGCCGGCCGCGACGTAGTCCTCGAGGTTGCTCTCCTCGCCGCCGAAAGCATTGCTCGTGCGCTGTCGCACGGAGGCCCACCCGCCGACATCGCCGCCGGCACCGTTGAGAGCGGGCGCTGCGTTCGCGCCAGCCGCCTCGTGCGCATCACTGTTGTGGGGGAACGCGTCGCCAGCGGCGGCCCACTCGCGATCATCGCCTTCGTCGCCGTCGGAGTCGCCGCTGCGCGGCTTGGTTTCTCCCTCAGGGCCGGGCTCGGGAGCTACCGCCTCGGCCTCCAGCAGCGGGTTGCGCTCGACCTCCGCCTCCACGAACGAGCACAGCTCGACGTTGGACAGTTGCAGCAAGCGAATTGCCTGCTGCAGCTGGGGTGTCATCACCAGCTGCTGGCCTTGCCTCAGCTCCAATTTCGGCAAAAGCGCCATGATGGCCCCAATCGTCCCCAGGACGTGTCATGGGGTCAAGGTATAAGGTCGCCGCATTAATTGAACATATCTCCTAGGTAAACCCGCCGTACATCTTCATTGGCTATGATTTCCTGGGGGTTACCGTGGGTTAGCACCTGCCCGTCGTAGATGATGTAGGCCCGGTCGACAAGGCTCAGCGTCTCGCGAACGTTGTGGTCGGTGATGAGCACGCCGATGCCCCGGCCCGTGAGCTGACGCACGAGCTGCTGGATGTCACCGACGGCCAGCGGATCGATGCCGGCGAACGGCTCGTCGAGCAGCATGAACGAGGGGCGGGACGCCAAGGCGCGCGCGATCTCGCACCGCCGTCGCTCGCCGCCTGACAGAGCCAGCGACGGGGATTTGCGCAGGCGCGTGATGTTGAACTCCTCCAGCAGCTTGTCGAGCTGCTCCTTGCGCCGCTTGCGGTTGGATTCGGTGAGCTCCAGCACCGCCATGATGTTCTGCTCGACCGTGAGGCCGCGGAAGATCGAGGCCTCCTGCGGCAAATAGCCGATCCCCATGCGGGCGCGCCGGTACATGGGCAGTCGCGTCACGTCGTAGCCGTCCAGGGTGACCTTGCCGGCATCGGCCGGGACCAGGCCGGTGACCATGTAGAACACCGTGGTCTTGCCGGCACCGTTGGGCCCCAGCAGGCCCACCGCCTCGCCCCGGCCGGTGGCGAGGCTCACGCCCTTCACGACCAGGCGGCTGCGGTAGGACTTCTTGACGTTTGCAACCGTCAGCCAGCCCTTGCCGCCGTGGACCGGATCGAACGCCTCCAGCCCCCTGGCCTGGCCGTTGCCCGGCCGGCGCGCGCGTCCGCCGGGCGGCCCGCCCGCATCTACCTTCTTGGCCAGGAATGGGAACAGCTTCATTGCCGTCAATTGCTCCGCAGCACCGGGCTGGCGCTGGTGCTCGGCTCCCACCCATTGTCCTTCTTGGCGCCATCGGGAAGCACCTTCTTGATCACCTCCTTGGCCTTCTCCTGCGCCTCCTTGGGGTAGAACAACAGGCATTGTTTGCCGGGGGGACAGGCGCGCCCCGTAGGCGATTGGGCACCGAGCACAGCGACCGGGTCGCCCGTGAAGGCGGGTGCAGCGCTGGTGGCCGGCGACTGCGCCGCGACCGTCTCCGACTCGAGCTCGTAGCGGTACATGCCGGTGTTGAGGTCGATCTTGAGCCGCGGCCCCTCGGCCACGTCCTTGCCCCGCGATACCACGACCCGGTCGCCCATCAGCACGGTATTGGCCTTGACGTCGAAGATGGCCCAGTCGCCGGTCGCGGTCTGGCCGTCCTTGGAGGTGATCAGCACCTTCTGGCGCGCCTCGACCTTGGTCATCTGGGAGGGCGTCTTGGCGGCTGCGTCCTCTCCGCCGCCCGTCATCGCGAAGCCGCCCTGGCCCGTGTAGAACACCGCCATCTCGACCGTGCGCACCACGAAATCGCCCTGCTGGGATTTGACGTTGCCGCGGAAGATCGCCTGCTTCTCCTGATCGTGGACGTCGAGCGTGTCAGCCTCCACATCGATGGGCGCGTTGGGGTCGGTCTTGAAGCTGCCGAACACGCCGCCGGCCGCGTCAGCCAACGCGGTCGGCTTGGGCTTGGGCTGCGGGGTTTGGGCCTTGCCGTCGCTGTTCTGGTAGAAGGTCGCGGCGATCCGGCCGGGCTGCTTTCCCGCCTCCGCCGGCGACTCCAGCCGCGTCTTGCCGGTCTTGCGGTCGATGAACAGCCGCCGCCCCTGCAGCACGTTGCGGAGCTGATTGACGAGCACGTTGCCGGTGAACAGCGCCGTATCGGCCTTGGCGTCGAAGTCGGCCTCGTCGCCGGCCACGCGGCGGTCGATCCCGATCGTGACCACCGCGCCGTTCTTGGCGACCAGCCGCGACAGGCGCGAGCTCTCCTCACCCGGCTGCTGCGGGCCGGCCATCACCATATCCGCCGCGGCCTTGCCCTCGTAGCTGACGTGCAGCTCGGGCGAGCGCAGGGTCGAGTCTCCCTGCACGGCGACCACGTTGCCCGTGAACAGGGCCGTCTTGGTGGTATCGTTGACGTAGAGCTTCTCGGAGGTCACATCGACCGGCTGACGCGAATCGCGACCGAATGCGGGGGTAACGGGGGTCGCTGCTTTGCTCGCGCCCGCCTGCTGGCCCGCGGAGACGAGGTGAACGCGCACGTTGCCGACGAAGTTGGTCTCTTTCGTGTCGGTGCGCATGGTCATGCTCGCGCCGCGCACGGTGCCGGTCGGCATCAGTACGTCGACGGGATGGTTGGAGACGATGCGGTGCTCCTTGGAGTAGACCATGGCGCGCGACAGGCGGGCCTGCAGGCCGTTGGAGCCCTTGATGTCGATGCCGTCGTAGAGCTCGAGCTCGCTCTTGGTGTTGTCGTAGAGGCCGTGCTTGGCCTTCAGGCTCGTGGTGACGTTGTTGGCCTGCACCAAGTCGCCGTCGATATCGATCAGCTTGATCGGCGCGTCGCGGTTGAAGGCCACGACCGCTTTCTGGGCGCGCACCTCGTAGCGGCCGCCGTCCTTGGTGACGCCGAAGTAGCTGGGGCCCTTCATGGTCAGGTCGTCGGCGGTGACCTCGATGTCCTTGACCTTGAGGCGGCCGGGGCCCAGCTGCCAGCTGATGCCGAAGGTCAGGGCGAAATAGGCAGTGAATAGAATTGCGGTAGTGGGCAGGCCAAAGCGCAGGAGCCTCACCAGCCGGGAGTGGCGGCGCGCCTGCCGGAAGGCGCGGGCGCGCGCGTCATCGGCCATCGCCCCCCGCGGGGACGACCCTCTCCGCGCATTGAGATCGCGCGCGTCCAGCGTGATCGCCATGGGCCTCGTCCCCCCTTGCGATGCAAGGGCCCGCTCCGACATCCCGAGTCGCGCTAACTGCCGGGGAATTTGGGTGATATTGGGACCTGTGGCAAGGCGGCGGGGTTCGTTTCTGAGGTGACATCGAGGCCGCTATTCGATGCCGGCGCGCTTGGCGCCCTGCCGGAACAGGGCGGCGCCGTCGGGGGCGAACTGCATGGCGGTCAGGAAATCGTCGATGCGGTAGCCCGGAATCCTCTTGCGGATCTCCGCGAAATGGGTCCGCGCCTCCTCGACCCGGCCCGCCAGCGCCAGGCTGTAGGCGGCAATGCCCAGCACATGGGCATGCGCGTTCGGGCGGGCAGCAGCCTTGGCACCCCAGACGGCCGCCTCCTCGAACTGCCCCAGGCGCACCAGGGCCATGGCCCTGGCGCCCAGCATGGCAAACAGCATCGGATCGAACGGGCTCAGGTGGCGCGAGTAGTCGGAGAACTTGACCGCGGCCTGGGGATCGCCCGACTGCGAGTGCACGAAGGCGAGGGCGTAGTGGCCCTGGGCGAAGTTCGGGCTCAGGTCGATTGCCCGCTCCAGCTCGACGATGGACTGATCCAGGCCGCCTCGCAACCACAGCGCGCGGCCCATGGCCCAGTGCGCCGCCGGATCGCGATCGTCGACCATCAGGCTCTGCCCGGCGGCCTCGAAGGCCCGCGCGGTCTCCGCCTCGCGCGGTGCCCAACCCTGGAACGCGCTCTGGAAGTGCGTGAAGGAGAGGCCGGCATGTGCCCGCGCAAAGGTCGGGTCGAGGCGCACCGCCGCGGCGAAGAACTGCTGGGCGCGATCGTTGTCGTCCTTGTTGAAGCGGTACATGTGCCACAGGCCGCGGTGATAGCCCTCCCAGGCATCGAGCGAGCTCGGCGGCTTCAGGATGGCGCGGTTGCGCTCGATGGTCTCGATCTCGCTGGCGATGGAGGCAACGATGCGGTTGCCGATCTCGTCGAGGACGATCAAGGCATCGCCCGCCTTCTGGTCGAAGACCTCGGCCCAGACGATGCGGGCGGTGCGTGTCTCGGCAAGCTCGACGGCAACGGTGAGGCGCTCGCCCTGGCGTCGCAGCGACCCGCTGACGACGTAGTCGACGTTGAGCATGCGGCCCGCTTCCTCGGGACCGACGCGCCGCTCGCTCAGCGCGAATACGGTGCCCTGCGCTATGACAAACAGGCTCCGCAGCTTCGCGAGCCTGGTGATCACGTCGTGCGCGAGCGCGTCGGCGGGTCCGCCGAAGCCTGCCGGCGCGAGCGCGGCCCGATCCAGGAATGGCATTACCGCGATGGACGCGCGCCGGGGCCCGCTGGCGGCGCTTTCGACGGGCGCGGTCTCGGCGGCGGGAGACATCCGCACTGGCGGGGCAGCGGCAGCAGGGGCCCTCGCCAGTCCTTCTGCTTGCGCCCTGACCGCCCGCCAGGTCTCACGGATAGGCGCGTGATCGAGCCCTTCGGCGTCGAACATGCGCGCCGTCGCCGCCAGGTGCTCCTCGCCTTCGCGAATCCGCCCACGCCGGCCGAATGCGGTGAGCAGGCTCTCGTGCACGCGCGGATCGAACGGCGCAAGCTCGAGCCACTTCTCGAGGTAGCCGAACAGCTCGTCGCCCGTGGCCGTTGCCGCCAGGTGCTCCAGCAGCGCCGTGTGGCAGCCGCGGAACCTGCGCCGCTGCGCCGTGAGCCAGCCGTTGAAAGAGGGGTTGCGATCGATCTCGAGGCCGTCCAGGAACTCGCCCTTGAAGAGGGCGCAGAGCGCCCGCAGTCGATCGGGCGCCAGCGTCTCGATGCCCTGCTGCGCGGCGCAGGCAACCTCCACGGCATCGACGAGACAATCCGAGAGATCGAGCCTGACGCTGTCCCCGGGCGTATCGACCCGGCGCCGACCCGGCCCGTCGAAGACGCTCCTGAGCTTGCTCAGGCACCAGCGCAGCTCGCCGCGCGGATCGTTGGGCACGTCCCAGAGCAGCTCGCACAAGCGGACACGCGGCACGGCCTGCGAGGCAAGGGAGAGATAGGCCGCGAGCGCGCGCACCTTGCGCGAACCCGGCAGTGCCACGTCCGACCCGTCCGGGCGTCGGATCGCCATGGCGCCGAGCAATTCCACATGCAGCAAGGACCCACCGCGCGCCGGGTCCGATCTATCCGTTTCCACTGGCATTTCCACGCGGGCTACCACACCCGCCTCCACGCAAGGCCGCTACAGCTCCGGTCAACGGGCAACGGCGCTTACCCCGCGTCCGACCCCGCCCCGCGCAAGGCGGGGGTCAATGACAGCCACCGCAGCACGAACGGAGAACGCTCATGACCGCTTCCGCCGCCGCCAGCATGATCCGCCAACCGGACCAGATCGACCTTAAGGCGGTCAAGACCCGCCAGCAAGGCGCCTGGTCGTCGGGAGACTACGCCGTTGTCGGCACCACCCTGCAGATCGTCGGCGAGGAGCTGTGCGAAGCCCTCGACATCCGCTCCGGCCAAAAGGTCCTCGACGTAGCCGCCGGCAACGGCAACGTCTCGCTCGCCGCTGCCCGCCGCTGGTGCAACGTGATCTCGACCGACTACGTGCCCGCCCTGCTGGAGCGTGCCAAGGAGCGTGCCGCCGCCGAGCGCCTCGACATCGAGTTCATGGAGGCCGATGCAGAGGCACTGCCCTTCGCCGACGCCAGCTTCGACGTGGTCGTGTCGACCTTCGGCGTGATGTTCACGCCGGACCAGGACAGGGCGGGCGGCGAGATGCTGCGCGTGTGCCGGCGCGGCGGCAAGATCGGCCTCGCCAACTGGACGCCCGAGAGCTTCATCGGCCAGCTGTTCAAGACCTTGGGCAAGCATATCCCCCCTCCTGCTGGCGTTAAGTCTCCGTCGCTCTGGGGTAGCGAGGCGCGCCTGCGCGAGCTGTTCCCTGCGCAATATGCAGCCATCGCGACGAAGACCAAGCAGTTCGTCTTCCGCTATCGCTCGCCGGCGCATTGGCTCGAGGTGTTTCGCAACTACTACGGCCCGCTCCACAAGGCCTTCGCTGCGCTCCCGCCGCAGCAGCAGGCAGCCCTCGAGCACGACGTGATGGAGCTGATGGCACGCTTCAACCGCTCGGGCGACAAGACCCTCGTGCTGCCCAGCGACTATCTCGAGGTTGTCGTCACTACCCGTTAGTTCCGACGTCCTCGAAACGCCGGACGCTGCTCGCATCCGCCCATGCGAGCAGCGTTCGTGTTTGAGCACCCGATCCGTCTTAGGATCGCCAACCATTGGATTCCAGGACACAATTCACCGCCGACGGATGCATTTCCGAGAATCCGATTTCTTTGCTAGATTCCGTGCAAGTGATTTCTTGACTGGGGGCTTTGTTGGACAGCCGGCTGGTGCTGCCCGTCAATTCCGTTCTGGACGGCGGCTATCGCATCATGCGCGTCGTCGGGTCCGGCGGATTCGGCATCACCTACGAGGCCGAGGATCTCAACCTCGGCACCATGGTGGCCGTCAAGGAGTACTACCCGATCGAATTCGGCGACCGCGACGCCACCATGAGCGTGCGGCCGAAGTCGGAACGCCACAAGCCGACCTTCGACAAGGGGCGCACCAACTTCCTCGAGGAGGCGCGCACGCTGGCGCGCTTCGAGCATCCCTCCATCGTTCGCGTCAGCCGCGTGTTCGAGACCAACTCCACCGCCTACATGGTGATGAGGGTGACGAGGAGATCGAGCTCGTTCTGCGAGGGCGAGCGCTCGAGGCTGCGCAGCCAGCGACGGCCGCCTGCAGGGGCCGTGGTCCGATCTCTACGCCTTCGGCGCCACGCTCTACCGGGCGGTCACCGGCAAGCCGCCGGAGGAGTCGATGCTGCGCGTCGACGAGGACAGCATGCGCCCGGCAGTCGAGGCCGCGCGAGGCGACTACCGCCGCGAGTTCCTGGCTGCCATCGACGCCTGCCTCAAGGTGAGGCACGCCGAGCGTCCGCGGTCGGTGGCGCAGCTCCGGCCGATGCTGCTCGGGCGCGCGTCGCAGCCCCCCGCCGCGCGGCT
>Ga0247830_10000202_pt1 | contig 19111 bp, 15 predicted proteins | sample 12C_Control_Day5_FD_207766 | JGI IMG/M metagenome (GOLD analysis project Ga0247830, IMG submission 207766) | Soil microbial communities from agricultural site in Penn Yan, New York, United States - 12C_Control_Day5 | ecosystem: Environmental > Terrestrial > Soil > Agricultural land | place...
GCCATGACCGGCCGCGGCGGGATCGAGCTCATTGGTTCCCCTGACGTCGGCAGACGGTTCGGTGCAACCTAGCCCTCGCTCCCGCCGCGGCCGGTCATGGCCGATCTCGCCGGACAGCTCGCGGTCAGATCGGCTACGACGTGTGAGGGGTCAGGAGCCGAGGACCAGGCCCACCGTCAGCAGGGCCCCGAAGCCGAGCTGCAGGCGGCCGGTGGCGCCCAGGACGGCGACGAGCTCGCGGCCGGCGGCACCGGCCCGGACCTTCCCGACCGGGCCGAAGGCGAGCGGTACGGCGCCCACGGTCAGCGCCGCCGGCCAACGCCACCGCCCGGCACAGACCAGTGCTCCGGCGAACGCCGCCGCGACCAGGAACGTGTACAGCTGGCGCGTGGCGTGGTCGCCGATGCGGACTGCGAGAGTGCGCTTGCCGGCCGCCCGGTCGGTCGGGATGTCACGCAGGTTGTTGACGACCAGCAGCGCACAGGCCAGCGCGCCGACCGCGGCGCCGGCGACGACCGACAGCGCCGTGAGCCGCTCGAGCAGGACGTAGGTCGTCCCCGCCGTCGCCACGAGGCCGAAGAACACGAACACGAACAGCTCACCGAACCCGTAGTACCCGTACGGATGCCGCCCGCCCGTGTAGAACCAGCCGGCGGCGATGGCCGCTGCTCCAACGACGAGCAGCTCCCACCCGACGACCGCGGCGAGGGCGAGGCCGGCGAGGGCGGCCACGCCGAACGCGGCGAGCGCCGCCCGTTTGACAGCCGCCGGCGCCGCCAGCCCGGACCCCACCAGCCGCACGGGCCCGACGCGCTCCGCATCCGTCCCCCGCACACCGTCGCTGTAGTCGTTGGCGTAGTTCGTCCCCACCTGCAGGGCCAGCGAGACGACGAGCGCCGCCGCCACCCTCCACCACGCGAAGCCCCCCTCGCCCGCGGCGCACGCGGTGCCCACGGCGACGGGCACGACGGCCGCCGGCAGGGTGCGCGGGCGGGCACCCGCGAGCCAGCGGTTCACGGCCGCCTGGGAAACCGGTCGACCTCGGGAACCCGCTTGTCCTTGAACGAGTCGCGGAAGTGCTGCGCCTCCTCGCTCAGGTAGAAGAGCATCGTGGCGTCGCCGGCCAGCTGCTGGATGCCGGCCAGCCCGTCGTCGGCCGCGTTCATGGACGCCTTGAGCATCCTCAAGGCCAGCGGCGAGTGGTGCAGCATGACGCGGCACCAGGCGACGGTCTCGCGCTCCAGGTCGGCCAGGGGCACCACCTTGTTCACGAGGCCCATGTCCAGCGCCTCCTGCGCGTCGTAGAACTGGCACAGGTACCAGATCTCACGCGCCTTCTTCTGCCCGACGATGCGGGCCAGCAGCCCAGAGCCGTACCCGCCGTCGAAGCTGCCCACCTTGGGGCCCGTCTGGCCGAAGCGGGCGTTATCGGCGGCCACGGTCAAGTCGCAGACCACGTGGAGGACGTGGCCTCCTCCGACGGCAAAGCCGGCCACCATCGCCACGATCGGCTTCGGCGTGCGCCGGATCTGGATCTGGAGGTCGAGCACGTTGAGCCGGCCGATCCCCTTCTCCGCCACCGCGTCGTCGCCGATATAGCCGTCGTCACCCCGGATGCGCTGGTCGCCGCCGGAGCAGAACGCCTCGGTACCCTGCCCGGTGAACACGATGACGCCGACGTGGTCGTCGTCGCGGGCGCGGTTGAACGCATCGGCGAGCTCGAACAGCGTCTGCGGGCGGAAGGCGTTGCGCACCTCCGGGCGGCAGATCGTGATCTTGGCGATCCCCTCCGGCGAGGTCTCGTAGCTGATGTCGCGGTAGTCGTGGTCGGCCGGGCGCTCCCAGATCACGGGGGCGTACACGTCGCCGTAGAAGTCAGGCATCATGGTCGGGCCAGCATCGCACCTGGATAGCGTCGGCTTCCATGCCGGATCTGGTGGCGCTGGCTCTGCCCGGTGGCCCGGCCTTCGTCGAGGCCCTGCGCCGGATCTGGGACCGTGGTGATGCCGCGGCGCCGATCGACCCGCGCCTGCCGTCGCCAGCCCGAGCCGCGCTCCTGCAGGCCCTGGCCCCCGGCCGTGTCGCGGACGAGGAGGGCGAGCACGCGCTCGCCGGCGGACGTCCGGTCGAGCCGGGCGACGCCCTCGTCGTGACCACGAGCGGAACGACGGGCACGCCGCGGGGCGTGGTGCTCACCCACGACGCCGTGGTCGCGTCGGCCCGGGCCTCCAGCGCCCGGCTGGCCGTGGACGGCCACGACGGCTGGCTGGCCTGCTTGCCGCTCTCCCATGTCGGCGGCCTGTCCGTGGTGACGCGGGCGGTCGTCACGGGAACGCCCCTCACCGTGCTCCCGGGCTTCGATGCCCCCACGGTCGAGGCGGCGGCGCGCGCCGGCTCCACGTTGGTGTCGCTGGTCCCGACGGCGCTGCGCCGCATCGATCCGGCGCTGTTCCGGGTGATCGTTCTCGGCGGTTCCCGCCCTCCGACCGAGCGGCCGGCCAACACCGTGACCACGTACGGCTTGACGGAGAGCGGGAGCGGCGTCGTCTACGACGGCCGCCCGCTCGACGGTGTCGAGGTCCGCGTCACCGATGACGGCGAGATCCTGCTCCGCGCCCCGATGCTGCTGCGCTGCTACCGGGACGGCACAGACCCCAAGGATGCGGACGGCTGGCTGCGCACAGGCGACCTCGGGGGCTGGAGGGAGGACGGCCGCCTCCGCGTGCAGGGCCGCCGGGGGGATCTCATCGTGACGGGAGGCGAGAACGTCTGGCCGGAGCCGGTCGAGGTCCGCCTCGGCGACCACCCCGCCGTGGCCGAGGTGGTCGTGGCCGGCCGGGACGACGAGGAGTGGGGCCAGCGGGTGGTGGCCTTCGTGGTTCCCCGCGCCGGAGCGGTCAAGCCCAGCCTCGACGAGCTCAGGCGCTGGGTGAAGGAGGAGCTCCCCGCTTGGTGTGCGCCGCGGGAGCTGGTCCTGGTCGATGAGATCCCCCGCACCGCCCTGGGCAAGCCCCGCCGGGACGCGCTCCTCGCCGCCGAGGGCGCCGGCGGGCCAGAGCGTCAGGCGGTGCCGCGCACGCCCGCCCCGCCGTCGATCACGTAGGTGTCTCCGGTGATCCAACTGGCGGCGTCGCTGGCCAGGAAGGTGGCCAGAGCAGCGATGTCCTCGGGTTCACCCAGCCGCTTCAGGGGCAGGCTGCCAGCCAGGGTCTCGCCGAAGTTGTCCACCAGCACCTGCGCGAAGTCGGTCTTGACCAGACCCGGGGCGATACCGACCACGCGCGTCGGCCCGAGCTCACCCGCGAGCTGACGGGTGAGGTGGATGAGCGCGGCCTTGGTCAGGTTGTAGATGCCGAGGAACCCCTCCGCGCGCATGCCGCCGACCGAGGCGATGTTGACGATGACCCCGGGCCGCTCCTTGAACGCCCGCTCCCACGCGGAACGGCACCAGAACAACGGACCGCGGAGGTTCACGCCGAGCGTGGGGCCGTAGTACGGATTGGTCGCCGCGTTGTTGACCAGGATGTCCAAGCCACCGAAGCGCTCGATGGTGGCGGCCACGCAGGCGTCGGCGGCCTCCAGGTCGCCGACGTTGGCGGCATAGACGGCGACCTCGCCGTCCATCGTCGCCGCTGCTTCCTCCAGCGCGTCCTGCTTCCGGGAGGACAGCATGACACGGGCCCCCGAGGCCGAGTACTCGGCCGCGATGGCCCGCCCGATCCCCCGCGAGGCGCCGGTCACCAGCGCCACCTTCCCGTCCAGTCGGAGTTCCATGAGGGCGGGACCCTACAGGGGAGCCGGACGACGGGGCCCGGTAGCGTCGCCGGCGTGAACCGGCTCGCCGAGGAGACGTCGCCGTACCTGCGCCAGCACCGCGACAACCCGGTCGACTGGTACGCCTGGGGCCCCGAGGCGTTCACGCGGGCGGCGGACGAGGACAAGCCGGTCCTGCTCTCGGTGGGCTACGCCGCGTGTCACTGGTGCCACGTGATGGCCCACGAGTGCTTCGAGGACGCCGACGTGGCAGCAATGATGAACGACCTGTTCGTCAGTGTGAAGGTCGACCGCGAGGAGCGGCCGGACGTCGACGCCGTTTACATGGACGCTGTGCAGGCCCTCACCGGCCGGGGCGGCTGGCCCATGACCGTGTTCCTCTCACCCGACGGGCGCCCGTTCTACGGCGGCACCTACTTCCCCAAGCCCGCCTTCCTGCAGCTGATGGCCGCCATCGACGACGCCTGGCGGAACCAGCGCGACAAGGTCGACCACACCGCCACGGAGTTGGTGAAGGCGCTCGACCGGACGGCCAGCCTCAGCGCCGGCAAGGACCTGCCCGGTGTGGCCGAGATCAACGCCGCGCTGCAGCAGCTGGCGGGCTCGTTCGACTCCCGCTGGGGCGGCTTCGGCCCGGCGCCGAAGTTCCCCCAGACCATGAACCTGGAGCTCCTGCTTCGCGCCAGCCGCGCCGGAGCCGGAGACGGCGCGCTGCAGGTCGTCACCACCACGCTCGACGCCATGGCTTCGGGTGGCATCTACGACCACCTGGGCGGCGGATTCGCGCGGTACTCGGTCGACGAGCGCTGGCTGGTGCCGCACTTCGAGAAGATGCTCTACGACCAAGCGCTCTTGATCCATGTCTTCCTACACGCGTTCCAGCTCACGGGCCACGACCACTATCGCCAGGTCATCGAGGAGACGGTCGGCTACGTGCTGCGGGACCTCCGCCATGCGTCCGGTGGGTTCTACTCGTCCGAGGACGCCGACTCCGAAGGCGAGGAGGGCCGGTTCTACGTCTGGACGCCCGCGCAGATCGTCGAGGTCGTCGGTCAGGACCGGGCCGAGGCGGTGATGGACTGGTACGGCGTGACCGAGGAGGGGAACTTCGAGGGACGGTCGATCCTGCATCGTCCTGTCCGCGGTGACCTGTTGCGGTCACCGGAGGTGGAGGAGGCGCGGGCGGCGCTGTTCGAGGCCCGCGAGCAGCGGGTGCGGCCGGGCCTCGACGACAAGGTCCTGACCGAGTGGAACGGCCTCATGCTCGCCGCCCTGGCGGAGGCCGGCGCCGCGCTCGAACGGGAGGACTGGCTGGCGGCCGCGTGTGAGAACGCGGAGATGCTTCTCGGCCATCTGCGGAGGGACGACGGGCGCTGGCAGCGTTCCTGGCAGGCCGACGGCGGCGCCCGCCACCACGCCCTCGCCGCCGACCATGCCGCGCTGGTGGAGGCGTTCGTGGCGCTGGCCCAGGCCACCGGCGAGGGGCGCTGGATCGACGAGGCCCGCTCCGTGGCCGACACCCTGCTCGACCACTTCTGGGACGTCAACACCGGCGGGCTGTCGACGACAGCCGACGACGGCGAGGCGTTGATCGTGCGCCAGAAGGACCTGATGGACAACGCCACCCCGTCGGCCAACTCCCTCGCCGCCACCGGTCTCCTGCGCCTGGCCGCGCTGACCGGCGAGGCCCGCTACCGGCACCAAGCCGAGCAGATCCTGCAGCTCGTGGGTGGGGTCGTTGCGGGGGCACCGACGGCCTTCGGTCGGCTCCTCGCCGCGGTGGACATGTGGCGGGCGGGCATCACCGAGATCGCCGTCGTCGGCGACCGGCCGGACCTCGTGGCCGCGGTCCACGCCCGCTATCTGCCCAACGGCGTCCTCGCCTGGGGCGAGCCGTACGACTCGCCCCTGTGGCAGGACCGCCGCGAGGGGTGGGCCTACGTCTGCCGGGACTACGCCTGCCAGGCGCCGGCGGGCACGGTCGAGGAGCTGGCCGGACAGCTCGGAAGCTGACCGCCTAGTCTCGCTCGATGCGCACTTTCAGGACGATGGCGGGGGCGGCCGTGGCACTCATGGTCTTTGGTCTGGCCGCCTGCGGCAGCGACGGCGACTCTGGCTCCGGCGACGGCGGCGGGAACAGCGAGGACCTCTGCGCCGACGCCCGCGAGCTCGAGGAGCTCGGCACCGGCGACGCCCTGACGGACCTCGACGAGGAGACCTTCACGAAGGTGACCGGGCTGGTGGACAGCGTGAAAGCGAACGCGCCGGACGAGATCCAGGCCGACCTGGAGACCGTGTCCAACGGCTTCGCCGACGTTCAGGAGATCTTCGCCGAGTACGACTACGACCTGGCCAAGCTCGGTGCGGCCGCGGCGGCCGACCCGGAGCTCACCCAACGGTTGGAGTCGTTCGGGGGCGAGGAGTTCACCGGGGCCAGCGAGCGAGTGAGCACGTACCTCCAGGAGGAGTGCAACCTGGCCAGCTGAGCTGGTCAGCGCCCAGCGCTACCACCCTCCTCGGTGGATGATCTCCCCGGGTGGACGACGCCGGCGCCCGGCCGACTGCCCGGGCCGGACCTCCTGGCCTGACCCGGTCAGCGGCCAGCCGAGGGCCACGGCCCCCAGCAGCTCCAGCGGCGCGGGGATGCCGAGCGCGGCCCGCAGCTCGGTCTCGCCCTGGAAGAGGCCGAAGAACAGGGTGCCCAGACCGCGGGCCTCGGCCGCCAGGAGCAGCGTCATCACTGCGAACGACGTGTCGACCGTCCAGTACGGCACGGGCCAGGCCTCGGCCCCTTCGCCGAGGCCGGTGGTCCGCTTGTCCGGCTCGCCGTAGCGGGCCACGTACGCGCCCGGATCGGCCAGTGGGAGCAGGAGCAGTGGGGCGTCGAGCAGGCCGGGCCATCCGAAGCCGGACCGCCGGTCGACCGGCAGCGTGAGATCCCAGAAGCGGGCCGTGTCCGGCCCCTCCAGCACGACGACGTGCCAGCCCTGGGTCTTGCCGGCGCTGGGCGCGCGTGACGCGGCGTCCACCAGGTCGTCCACCACGTCGGGTGGGACCGGCCGGTGCGGATCGAACGCCCGTGTCATCCGCCTCCGGCGGACGACGTCCTCGAAGGAGGCGGGGCGGGCTTGGGTCAGCTGCGAGATCCCAGCTTGAGCAGGTCCTCGGCCATGGTCCAGCCGTACACGATGAGCGACCCGCCCTTGCTGACGTTGACCGTGCGGAACATCGCCCCGACGTCCGGATCCAGCTTCTCGGGCTTCAGGGACTCGTGGTCGAGGAAACCGGACTGGCCGTTCGAGCGCACCACGAAGCTCTGCTCCTCGTAGGTGCTGTCGACGCCGAACCGCTTGGCCAGGCGGCGACCCCACGCCCGCTCCTCGCCGACGGCACGGTGGCCGGGGCGGGGGATGATGTCGGTCAGGGAGCGCAGACCTTCCATGGCGTCGGGGATCACGGCGCGGGTGCCGACCACGACGTCCTCGTCGGGGAAGGCCATGAGGGCCCGGTGGAACGCCTCCGCCATGAGGCCCTTGAGCACGGCGTCGCGCTTGGACGTGCGCTTGACGCTGAGCATGCCCAGCAGCACGCACGGCGTCCCGCCGATCCGCTCCAGCGTGGCGAACGCGAACCCGTGCAGCTTTCCGTCGATGCGCGCCCGCGTACTGAGGACCCAGTCCTCCTTGGATTTGGAGAGGTCACCGATCCCGAAGGAGCCTCCCATCGACGCCATCTCGTCGAGGTCGGTATCCGTCAGGGCGGTACTGTCCTTCGTCTCCACCTGGATCGCCATCGCTTGACCGCTCCCCGGCAGCTCGGGCCGGGCTTGGCGCCCGGCACGTCTCGTCGAATCTCTGGCCGCCGGCCCACTTGACCGGCGGGTCACCATTTTGCCACCTGGAAGGGGACCGCGGAAAAGCGCCCCCCACCAGAGGCCGATCCGGCTCCGCCAGTCGGGCGACGAAAGCTGGGTGCCGGCCGAATGGCCGGCTCCAACAACTCGAGCGAACGGAGCGACGCGAGTGAGCTCGACTACAACACGACGGCGTCGTGGCCGAAGGCCACGCGCAGGTCGCCTACGACGCGGGCCAGGTCGACCCGGTGCTGGTCGGGCAGGCGCAGGACCTTGCCCTCACCCAGGTGGAGGAAGACCGGCGACTCCCCCGGATGCTCGGCCAGGACCGTCTTCAGCCGCCCGATTCGCTCATCGGACAGCGCGCTGGCCGGCAGGTGCACGCGCAGCGGCGGGGCGTCGTCGCCGAATCCTTCGAACGGCGTGATGTCCATGCCGATGAGCTTGGGCGAGTCGTCGCGGCGGTCCACCCGGGCCCGGAGGATGACGATGGCGTCGTCGGACAGCTTGTACCCCTGCTCCTGCATCACCCGGGGGAACAGCGTGACCTCCACGGCGTCCTGCAGGTCCTCCAGGACGAAGACGCCCATGGCGTCGCCCTTCTTGGTGAACTTGCGCTGCAGGCTCGTCACCACCCCGCCCACGGTGAGGACGTCGCCGTCCGGCCGCTCCTCGAGGTCGGCGATGGTGCCGTCGGTCCGCCGCCGCAGCGCGCTCTCGACCCCCATCAACGGGTGGTCGGAGACGTACAGCCCGAGCATCTCCTTCTCGAAGCGCAACCGGGGCGCTTTGTCGAACTCGACCTCCGGGATCGTCACCCGCTCGTCGAAGGCGGCGGCTCCGGAGCTCCCCGCGTCCTCGAACAGGCTCATCACGCCTTGGTCCCGCTCCCGGCGGCGCTGCAGGGTGGCGTCGATGATCTGCTCGAACACCTGCAGCAGCCCCTTGCGGGGATGGCCGAGGGTGTCGAAGGCGCCGCCCTTGATGAGGGACTCGACGCTGCGCTTGTTGAGCACCGACGGATCCACTCGTTCGACGAACTCGTAGAACGTGGTGAAGGGACCGTTGCGATCGCGCTCGTCGATGATGAGCGAGACGAGCCCTTCGCCGACGTTGCGGACGGCCGACAACCCGAACGGGATCAGCCCGCGGCACCCGGGGGGCAGCGCCACGCCCGGTGGCGCCTGCTCCACCGGCAGGGCGGTGAAGTCCGACGCGGACAGGTTGACGTCCGGCGGCAGGACCTTGATCCCCATGGCCCGGCAGTCCGCCAGGTACACCGCGGCCTTCTCCAGGCTGGCCTTCACGCTGGTGAGCAGGCTGGCCAGGTACTCCACGGGATAGTGGGCCTTCAGGTAGGCCGTCTGGTAGGTGATGAGCCCATAGCCGAAGGCGTGGCTCTTGGCGAAGGCGTAGTCGGCGAAGCCCTCGATGGTGTCGAACAGCCTGGTGCCGAGATCGCGGCCGTACCCCGTGGTCTCGCAGCCGTCGACGAACTTGGCCCGCTCCTGGGCCATCAGCTCGCGGATCTTCTTGCCGCACGCCTTGCGGAGGTTGTCGGCGTCGGCCAGCGAGTAGCCGGCGAAGCGCTGGCTCATGCGCATCACCGACTCCTGGTAGATCATCAGCCCGTAGGTGTCGGCGAGGACTTCCTCGGCGTCCGGGTGGATGTAGCTGACGTCCTGGCGCCCGTTCTTGCGGGCGGCGTAGTCCAGGTGCATCCGCTCGCCCATCGGCCCGGGCCGGTAGAGCGCGAGGACGGCGGCCACGTCGCCGAAGTCGGTCGGGGCCAGCGAGCGCAGGAGCTGGCGCATCGGCCCGGACTCCAGCTGGAACACGCCCATGGTGTCGCCCCGGCCGAGCAGCTCGTAGACCCCGGGGTCGTCGAGGGGGATGCTGTCGATGTCGAAGCCCGGGTCCTTCGTGGACCGCACCAGGGCCACGGTGTCGGTGATGACATCCAGGTTCCGCAGACCCAGGAAGTCCATCTTGAGCAGGCCCAGATCCTCGACGCCGTGCATCTCGTACTGGGTGACGATCGGGGCCTCGGCCGGCGTCTGACCCGGCTCGGGCTTGCGCTGGATGGGCAGGTAGGTGGTCAGCGGTTCCTTGGTGATGACGACGGCGGCGGCGTGGATGCCGTCCTGGCGGCGCAGGCCCTCCAGGCCCAGCGCCACGTCGACCACCTGCTTCACGTCGGGGTCGGCGCCGTACATGGAGCGGAGGTCGGCCGCCGCCTTGTACCCGTCGGCGAAGCGGGGATGCTCCTCGAGGCAGTGCTTCAGCGGCGTGTCACGACCCATGACCAGCGGCGGCATGGCCTTGGCCACGCGGTCACCGACCGCGTACGGATGGCCGAGCACCCGCGCCGCGTCCCGCACCGCGGCCCGGGCCTTGATGGTGGAGTAGGTGATGATCTGGGCGACGTGATCCCGCCCGTACTTCTGGGCCGCGTAGCGGATCATCTCGTCCCGGAAGCGGGAGTCGAAGTCCATGTCGATGTCCGGCATGGAGATGCGGCTCGGGTTGAGGAAGCGCTCGAACAGCAGGTCGTAGCGGATGGGGTCGAGGTCGGTGATGTCCAGGCTGTACGCCACGGCGCAGCCTGCCGCGCTCCCGCGGCCCGGCCCAACCCGGATGTCGTTGTCCTTCGCGTGCTTGATGAGGTCCCACACGATGAGGAAGTACGAGCTGAACCCCATGTCCGAGATGACCTGCAACTCGTAGGCCAGGCGCTCGGCGGCCTCCTGCGGCAGCGGCCGGCCCCACCGCCGCTCGGCCCCGTCGAAGGCCAGGTGGCGCAGGTAGTCGGTGTCGACGGTGAAGCCCTCGGGCAGCGGGAACTCGGGGAGTTGGGGCTTGCCGAACTCGATGGTGACATCGGCCCGCTCGGCGATCCACAGCGTGTTGTCGCAGGCCGAGGGCACCTCGCGGAACAGGTAACGCATCTCCTGCGCCGGCTTCAGGTAGTGCTGGTCGCCCTCGAAGTGGAACCGGTTGGGGTCGCTCATGAGGGCACCGGTCTGGACGCACAGCAGCGCGTCGTGGGCCAGGTGGTCCTCGCGGTGGGTGTAGTGGCTGTCGTTGGTGGCGACCAGCGGCGCGCCGATCCGCTTGGCGATGGCGACCAGCTTGGGGTTGGTGTCGCGCTGGGCCGGGAGGCCGTGGTCCTGCAGCTCCACGAAGAGGTTGTCGCGCCCGAAGATGTCCTGGAGGCGGCCCGCCTTCTCCAGCGCGCCCGCCTCGTCGCCCTGGACCAGCGACTGCAGGACGTGACCGCCGAGGCACCCCGTGGTGGCGATGAGGCCGGCGTGGTGCCGCTCCAGCAGCTCCCAGTCCAGCCGGGGCTTGTAGTAGTAGCCCTCCAGGAAGGCGAGGCTGGCGAGCTGGATGAGGTTGCGGTACCCCTCGTCGGTCTCGGCCAGCAGGGTCAGGTGGTAGTAGAGCTTCCGGCCGCCCTCCGTCTCGCCCCCCGTGTCGTCGACGCGGCCGCGGCGGGGCGGTCGCTCGGACCGGTGGTCGTGGGCCATGTAGGCCTCGGTGCCGAGGACGGGCTTGACCCCCCGGGTCTGACAGGCCCGGTAGAGATCGAGGATCCCATACATGTTGCCGTGATCCGTGATGCCCAGCGCCGGCTGCCCGTCGGCGGCCGCTGCCGCGACCAACTCCTCCACGCGTGAGGCGCCGTCCAACATCGAGTACTCGGTGTGGACGTGGAGGTGGGTGAACGAGTCGCCCACGACGGCGGCTCCCTTTCGTACTTCGAGGTCGGATCGTCAGCGGGTGCGCTGGGGCGAGTTACAACGGTGTGCTTTGCGAGGGTACCACTCGCTCAGAGGTAGGTCCCCGGCCGGTCGCGACCCCCCTCGGGCGGGACCGGCTGACCAGGCATGAGCTGGCCCCGCATCTGCTCGAGCTGCTGGCGGGCGGCGAGCTGCTGGGCGAACAGCGTGGCCTGGATGCCGTGGAAGAGTCCCTCCAACCAGCCCACGAGCTGGGCCTGGGCCACCCGCAGCTCGGCTTCGGAGGGCACCTCGCCGTCGGCGAACGGCGGGACGAGCTCGCGCAGCTCCGCCTGGAGATCCGGCGAGAGGGTGCCGGCCAGCGCCTGGACCGAGGCGCCATAGATTTCGGCCAGCCGCTCGCGCGACCGTTCGTCGAGAGGGGCGGCCCGCACCTCGTCGAGCAGTTGCTTGACCATGGAGCCGATGCGCATCACCTTCGCCGGCGACTCGATCGCCTCCCGGTCCGGTTCGCCGGCCCCGGGCGGTGGCACCGGCACCGGCATCTCGCCCGGTGCGAGCACCTCCGGCTGCTCAGCGCCCATCGGCTCTGGGGGCGCGGGCGCGTTCTGGTCGGACATCACGAGCTCCTTGTGGTCGGGTCGATCATGCTCCACCGGCGGCCAGCAGCGGAACCCGGACCTCGGCCGCCGTCAGCGAACCGTGCCGGCAACGCAGGACGATGGCACCGGTGTCGGCGGGGTCGTCGAAGCTGACCGGGTCCCGGGCCACGACGGCCACGTCGCCGAGGCGCGATCGGGCGACGCTCGTCACGCGGGGGCCCAGCCATCCTTCATCCAGCACCTGCTCCAGCGGGACGACCCAGCCCTGCCCGCTGTGCGCGGTGGTCGCGGCGTCGAGCAACTCGGCCTCCCGCCCGGCCGCGGCGTGGAGCCAACGGAACCGCCCCTCCCCCGACAGCAGGCGGGTGAACCCGACGACCTCGGGGGCCAGCGGCAGCGTCACCGGCACGTCGACCTGGCCGTGGTCAGCGGTGACGAGCAGGACGGCGCCGGGCGGGAGCACCGCAGCCATGTCCGCCACCAGACGGTCGGTGGCCTGCAGCTCGGCGTCGTAGTGGCGGCCCAGGCCGTACTCGTGCGCCACCTTGTCGATCCCGTCGTAGTAGGCGTAGACGAACCGCTCGCCCTCGCGCAGGAGTGCGCCGATCTCCACCGCCAGGCTCGACGGCAGCCGCCAGCCCACGTGGCGCACGCCGGCCAGGTGGGCGAGCGTGAAGCCGCTGCCCACGAACTCGGTCTTGGCGACGACGGGTACCGAGCTCCCGAGGAAGGGGCGCCGGGGCTGCACCTCGTCGGGCACGATGCGGCGGCGAGCGTCTCCGGCCGGTGTGCTCCAGCGCAGGACGTTGAGCACCTCGCCGTGCATGGCCATCCGGTAGCCCACGACGCCGTGCTCGCCGGGCGTCAGGCCGGTGGCGATGCTGGTCAGCGACGTGGCCGTGGTCGTGGGCGCGACGGCGTCGATAGGCCGGCCGGCCATCGCGGCCAGCGTCGGGGCCAGGACCGAGCGTTCGAGCAGCTGCTCCCATCCCAGGCCGTCGAGCACGAACAGCACGACCTGGCGGGCCCCGTGCGCGGGCTCCGGGAACCAGTCCGGCAGACCGGCCGTGCCGGCCGGGCCGAGGATGGCCGGGACGAGGTTGGTGAGGCAGGCGCCGGCGTAGTCGGGCACGAGGGGGCGGGCGGGCACGGTGGACCAGTCCACCACCTGGCCCCGCCGTGGCGCCAGCACCCCGGGCGTCGGCGCACGGCAGGGGAGCCGTACGATGGACGCATGCGGGTGTCCACACGAGGTGACTACGCCTGCCGGGCCCTGCTGTCGCTCGCCCTGCATCCGGATGCGGGTCCCACCTCGGTGCGGGACATCGCCGAGCGCACCGGCCTGCCCCAGCCCTACCTGGAGCAGATCCTCCTCGCGCTCAAGGGCGCCGGACTCGTGCGCTCCAAGCGCGGCGTCGGCGGCGGGTACATCTTGGCCCGAGCCCCCGAGGCCATCAGGCTGTCCGACATCGTCAGCGCGGTGGATGGGCCGATCGTCCTCGGGGACTTCGGTCAGCCTCACCAGGACGGCGCTTGCGACCACGAGGGCCAGTGCGTGCTGCTGGCCATCTGGGCCGACGTCGGCTCCCACATGCGCCACCACCTGGACGGCTACACGCTGGCCGACGTGGCCGGCCAGGCCCGGGGGGAGTTGCCGTGGCCCGAGCCCCTCGACGACCACGCCGCATCCGACGAACCGGCCTCCAGCCGCTGATCTGATCCTTACGGAGTCCTGACCTCACGAAGCAGGGTCACCGAGGCCAGCGAGGACGCCGGCCAGGTCGGGCGGCAGCGGCGTGTCGAATGCCAGTGCCTGCCCGGTGACGGGATGGTCGAACGCGAGGTGCCCGGCGTGGAGGAACATCCGCGGCACGGCGATCGCCTCCCGCACCCCGCCGTAGTCCCGGTCCCCGACGACGGGATGGCCGATGGAAGCCAGGTGCACGCGGATCTGGTGGGTGCGGCCGGTCTCCAACTCGCAGCCCAGAAGGGCGAGGTCCGCCGGCCGGTCGTAACTCGTGCGCACCTCGTAGCGGGTACGGGCCGATCGCCCGCCGGCCACCACGGCCTGTCGCGTCGGCTGGCGGGGCGAGCGGCCGATCGGGGCGTCGATCACACCGCGCGGCGCGTCCGGGACGCCCCACACGAGGGCCGTGTAGCGCCGCTGGACCCGGCGCTCCCCGAGGGCGGCGACGAGCCCCGCGTACGCGGTCGGTGTCAGCGCCACCACCAGCAGGCCGGATGTGTCCCGGTCGAGCCGATGCACGATGCCGGGGCGGTGCGCCTCTCCCACCGTGCCCAGCGCGGGGTGGCGGGCCAGCAGCCCGTTGACCAGCGTGCCCTGTTCCCAGCCGGCGCCGGGGTGCACGACGAGCCCAGGCGGCTTGTCGACGACCAGCACGTCGGCGTCCTCGTGAACGACGTTCACCGGGACGCCCGGGTCCGGTCCGGGTAACGACTGCACGGGAAGCTCCCGCAGGTCGACGTCGATGGACTGCCCGGCCACGACCCGGTGCCGGCCGGCCGACACCACTCCCCCATCGATCCGCACGGCGCCAGCGGCTACGAGCGCCGCGGCCTCGCTCCGGCTGCAGCCGGTGACGAGGCTGACGACCCGGTCCACCCGCTCCCCGTGGAGCGCGGCCGGGATCTGCTCACGGACCGGCTCGCTCATCGCTCTGATCGACAGCCGGCTGGCTGCGGCCGGCCAGCAGGGAGCCAAGCACGAGGATCACCCCGCCAACCGTGACGGCCATGTCGGCCACGTTGAAGATCGGCCACCACTGCAGATCGATGAAGTCGATCACCGCGCCACCCAGGAAGCCGTCCCCGGCCCGGAACAGACGGTCGGCGACGTTGCCGATGGCGCCGCCGACCACGAGGCCGATGCCGACGGCCGACAGCATCGATCCCGTACGCCGGAGCGAGACCAGCAGCACGACGATGACCGCGAGCGCGACGACGCCGATGAACGGACCGACGCCCCGGCCCTGGCTGAAGGCCATGCCGCTGTTGAACGTGAGGTTGAAGCGGAGGGATCCGATGACCTCCACCGTCCGCCCGCCGCTGAGGTGGCGCACGGCCCAGGTCTTGCTGAGCTGATCCGCGAGAACGACGAGCGCAGCCACGCCCACGCTGACGAGCGTGAGCGAACGCGGCGCAGGTGTGCTCACCGCCGGGAGCCGAGCCCGCCGACCTTCTCCTCGACCAGTTCGGTCGCCCACGGGATGGCCTTCAGGCGCTCCTTGGGGATGGGACGCCCCGACACCACGGAGAGGCCGTACGTCCCGCTCTTGATGCGGGCGAGCGCGGCGTCGATGTCGCTCACCGTCTGGCGGGCCTGGGCCGAGAGGGCGAGATCGCGCTCGCGCTCCACGACGAGGCTGTCGCCCTCGCCCGACTCGTCGTCGAACTGCACGTCCCCCGGATCGAGGTCTTCCATGAGCTCGGCGGCCTCGTCCTCCAGCCGCTGCGCCTGTCCGAGGAGGTTGGACCGCTCCTCCATCAGGAGCTCCCGCTGGGCGGCCAGGAACGCGGCGTTGAAATGCGAGGAAGACCTCGCGGCGACCTCCTTGCGGGGCCGCGCCGCTGGAGCAGCCGTCTTGGCCGCGGTCCGCTTCGCCGTCGAGCTCTTGGCGGGCGTGCTCTTGGCGGGCGCCGCCTTGGCCGGCGGGGCCTTCGTCGCCTTCGCAGGTGTCGCCTTCGCCCGAGGAGCCGACGCCTTGGCCGGTGGCGCCTTCTTCGCGGGTGCCTTGCCGGCCGGAGCCTTCGCGGAGGCCTTCCGGTCCGCCGGCTTGGCCCCCCTCGATTCTGAAGGGAGCTTGGCCACCGTTGACTTCCTTGCGGCGGCCTTGCCAGCCGTCTTGGCTGGAGCGGCAACGACCTTCTTGGCCGGAGCCTTCTTGGCTGGGGTGGGCGCCATCGTCAGGGCCTCCTCCGAGGGGGCGGGGCGTGGGAACGTGCGATGGTACCGGTCCGGACCAGGTGCGCCACAGCACCTTCGCCCAGATCAGCGCGTCCCGGTGGTCGCCGCGACCTCGATGCTGAGCGGCTGATCGCCGAGCGTGAGTGCGGCGTCGGCGGCCGGCTCGACCCAGCGGACGGCGACGGCCAACGTCTCGCCCGCGACCATGTCCGCGAACGGCTCGAGCCGGCGCCGCACCTCGTCCGGCGTGCCGATGGCGAGGTCGATGCGGTCGGACACGTCGAGCGCCGCATCCCGCCGGGCTTGCTGCACGAGCCGGACGAGATCGCGGGCCAACCCTTCCGCCTCCAGCTCGGAGGTGAGGGTCAGGTCCAGAACGACGACGCCGTCGCCCCTGGGGAGGGAGGCGCTCGCCCCTTCCTCCCCCGCGACCAGGCGGAGCGTGTACTCGCCCTTCAGCAGCGGGATGCCGCCGGCCACGACCGTATCCCCGTCGCGCGTCCACTCGCCGGCCCGCACAGCGCGGATGACCGTCTGCACGTCGGGGCCGAGGCGGGGCCCGGCGACGGCGGGGACCACCTGCAGCACCGACTGGGCGACGGAACCCACGTCCTCCGTCAACGCCAACTCCTTCACGTTGACCTCGTCGCGGAGCAGCGCCGCGAACGGCTCCAGGGAGCGGGCGTCGTCCACCGCCACCGTCAGCGAGCTCAGCGGCTGGCGCACGCGGAGCTTGTTGGCCTTCCTGATGCTCAGCGCGGTCGAGCACACCTCCCGCGCGCGGTCCATGGCGCCGACGAGTGCGGCGTCGGCCGGGAGGTCCGACGGTGATGGCCAGTCGGCGAGGTGCACGCTGCGCTCGCCCGTCAGCGCCCGGTGGATTCGCTCGCTGACGAGGGGGAGGAACGGCGCGACGACGCGCGTCGTCAGCGACAGGACCGTGTGCAGGGTGTCGATGGCGTCCTGCTCACCCGACCAGAACCGGTTGCGGCTCCGGCGGATGTACCAGTTCGTCAGGGAGTCAAGGTGCTCCCGCACCGCACCGCAGGCGGCGAACAGGTCGTACGCATCCATGCTGGCCGTGACCGAAGCGACGACGTCGTGGGTCTTGGCCAGGATGTACCGGTCGAGCACGTCCGGCGAGTCTGTGCGGACCGCGCCGTCGACGCCGGCCGCGTTGGCGTACAGCGCGAGGAAGGACCAGGCGTTCCACAACGGCAGCAGCACATGGCGGACCGCGTCACGGATCCCGGCCTCGGCCACCACGAGGTCGCCTCCGCGCAACACGGGCGACGACAGCAGGTACCAACGCATCGCGTCGGCCCCGTAGGTGTCGAAGACGGCGAACGGATCCGGGTAGTTCCGCAAGCTCTTCGACATCTTCTGGCCGTCGTCGCCGAGGAGGATGCCGTGGCTGACACAGGTCCGGAAGGCGGGCCGGTCGAACAGCGCTGTGGCCAGGACGTGCAACGTGTAGAACCAGCCCCTGGTCTGCCCGATGTACTCGACGATGAAGTCGCCCGGGTAGTGGTGCTCGAACCAGTCCTGGTTCTCGACCGGGTAGTGCACCTGCGCGAACGGCATGGAGCCGGACTCGAACCAGCAGTCGAGCACCTCGGGGACCCGGCGCATCATCGACTTGCCGCTCGGGTCGTCCGGGTTGGGCCGCACGAGCGCGTCGACCATGGGCCGGTGGAGATCCGCCGGGCGAACGCCGAAGTCCCGCTCCAGCTCGTCCAGGCTGCCGTACACGTCGACGCGCGGGTAGCGGGGGTCGTCGCTCTTCCAGACCGGGATGGGCGAGCCCCAGTACCGGTTGCGGCTGATCGACCAGTCGCGGGCGTTGGCCAGCCACTTCCCGAAGCTGCCGTCGCGGATGTGGTCGGGCACCCAGGTGATCTCCTGGTTCAGCTCGACCATGCGGTCCCGGAACGAGCTGACCTCGACGAACCACGAGGACACCGCTCGGTACACGAGGGGTTTGGCGCAGCGCCAGCAGTGCGGGTACGGGTGGTCGTACGTCTCGTGGCGGACGACGTGGCCGGCGTCCTTGAGCGCCCGGATGACGAGCGGGTTGGCGTCGAAGACGTGGGTGCCCGCCCACGGGGTGATCTCGGCCGTGTACCGGCCCTGCGAGTCCATCGGGGCGATCGTCTCGATGCCGTTGGCGTTGCCGACCGCCTGGTCCTCCTCGCCGTGGCCCGGCGACATGTGGACGACACCCGTGCCGTCCTCCGTGGACACGTAGTCGGCGGCCAGCACCTGGAAGGCGCCGGGCCCGGTCACGTCGGGTTGGTCGGCGAAGAACGGGAACAGCGGCTGGTAGCGCAGCCCGGCGAGATCCGATCCCTTCACCGTCGCGACCTGCGTGGCCCCCGCCAGCTCGCGCTCGTACGCCTCGAGGCGGGCCTCGGCCAGGATGTACTGCTGCCCGTCCTCCTCCATGACGGCGTAGTCGATGTCCGGGCCGACGGCCAGGCCCAGGTTGGACGGCAAGGTCCACGGCGTCGTGGTCCAGGCGAGGATGCGCCGCCCGTCCTCCAGCTCGAACCACACGGTGAGGGCGGGATCCTGCCGGTCCTTGTAGACGTCGTCCATCCGGGTCTCGGTGTTGCTGAGCGGGGTCTCGCACCGCCAGCAGTAGGCCAGCACCCGGAAGCCCTCGTAGAGGAGGCCCTTGTCCCAGAGGGACCGGAAGGCCCACATGACGCTCTCCATGTAGGGGAGGTCGAGGGTCTTGTAGTCGTTCTCGAAGTCCACCCACCGGGCCTGACGGGTGACGTAGCGCTCCCACTCGTTCGTGTAGCGCAGCACGGACGTGCGGCAGGCGTCGTTGAAGCGGTCGATGCCGTAGTCGACGATCTCCGGCCGGCCCGACAGGCCCAACTCCTTCTCGGCTTCGACCTCCGCGGGGAGGCCGTGGCAGTCCCAGCCGAAGCGCCGCTCGACCCGCCGGCCCCGCATGGCCTGGTAACGGGGGACGGCGTCCTTGACGAACCCGGTCAGGAGGTGGCCGTAGTGCGGGAGGCCGTTGGCGAAGGGAGGCCCGTCGTAGAAGACGTACTCGTTGGCGCCCTGGGCGCCGGCGGGACGTTGCTCCACGGAGGCCGGGAACGTCTTGTCGCCCTCCCAGAACGCGAGGACCTCCGCCTCCAGGGCGGGGAACGACGGTTGCGGATCGACGGAGGGATAGGCCATCGGACCGGCCGGTAGC
>Ga0247830_10000205_pt1 | contig 18980 bp, 14 predicted proteins | sample 12C_Control_Day5_FD_207766 | JGI IMG/M metagenome (GOLD analysis project Ga0247830, IMG submission 207766) | Soil microbial communities from agricultural site in Penn Yan, New York, United States - 12C_Control_Day5 | ecosystem: Environmental > Terrestrial > Soil > Agricultural land | place...
ATACGCGATGGCCCGATCCGTCGTGTCCTTCGAAGATCGTTCCGCCGACCCCGGCGCCAGTTCGTCGTCGTAAATGTCGAATCCGCGCGACAGGCCAAAGCGGCCCGCCAGCACGAATGCCGACACAAATGCGGCGGTCCGATAGCCGCTCTGCTTCAGCCGCTCGGCGAGAACGGGCTGCGACCCGGACAGGAACCGCGCGTTCTCGTGGATGCCGTGACCGGCGGGATAGAGCCCGGTCATGATCGAGGCGTGCGATGGCAGGGTCTCGGGGACGGTGGCGTAGGCCTGGCGGAACCTCACGCCTCGCGCGGCGATCGCATTGAAGGAGGGCGTCTGCATTCCGGCCGCCTCCGGTCCGATCGCGTCGGCACGCGTCGTATCGAGGGTGACGAGCAGAATGGATGGTCGCTCTCCGCCGCCTGAGCCGCTCGAAACGCGTTCAGGCTGCTTGCTGCACCCGGCAAGAACCAGCACGAGCAGAGCGATCGTGATTCGAACAGTCACGACGCGTTGGCGCATGTGCTCATGCGCCTAATCTAAGGCAAAACGGGCGGCTGCATCCAAGCGCAGCCGCCCGCTCAACTCCAACGTTCAGCAGTTTCGAGCTAGAAGGAGTACTTCACTCCAAGCATGACTTTCCGCGATCCGCTCGTAACCGTGTTCCGGATGCGCCCGAACGTCGTGGAGGTCGTCGTCAGCGTGGGGAAGCCGAATACCGGGTGATTCGTCACGTTCGTGCTGTCGGCCCGAAGTTCGAGCATGTGGTTCCCGGCGACGCGCGTTCTCTTCGAGAGCGACAGATTGATGAAGTACCCGCCGGGCCCGCGGAAGTAGTTACGGCCGGTGTTGCCGAATTCTCCCGGTGCCGGCGTGCTGAATTTCGCGCGCTCTTCGGGTGTGAAGTACCAGATGATCCCGTCCTCCTCGTGCACGGACCCGAAGCTTCTGGAGCACCCGTCGCAGTTTGCCGGCGTCTGCACCACGTTGCTCAGCGTGTTGGAACCGCCGTAGACGGTCATGGGACGTCCGCTCTGTGCGACGAACTGTCCCGACAGCTGCCATCCCCCGATGAGAGTGTCCGTGGCCTGGTTTACCGACCCGCCGAAGGCTTTTCCGCGGCCGAACGGGAGTTCCCACACAGCCTGTGCCTGGAGCACGTGCGTGCGATCGAAGTCTGACAGCGCGAAGTTCAGATCGCGGTTGAAGATGTCGAACGGCGTGCTCGAGGCTGACTGGTTGTTGGCCGTACTCACAACAGTGAAGGCCGGGTCGTACGACCGCGTGTCCTTCGACCGCGAGAGGGTGTAGCCCACCAAGTAGCTGTAGCCATTGCCGAAGCGCCGTTCCAGTTTCATTTCCAGGGCGTGGTAGCGCGAATAGTCCTCCGAGTCGATGACGTTGACGGCGCCGAGAAACTGTGGATACGGGAAGAAGAAGTTCGATCCGAGCCCGGCCAGTTCAGGCAGCGTGGAGGTGCCCTGCACACGCTGGCCGAGCGAGGCAGCGAGCGCGGCAACGGAATTCAGCGTCAGGTTCGACGCGAACAGCCGCCGCACCATGTCCGAGCCGCTCTCGGTGGCGCCGCGCCGTGTGTCGGGGGCAAGCAGCTGGTTCATCAACTCGCTTTGTCCACCCGCCTTGACGATGTTAAAGGCGTCGAGGAACCCGTTGTCGAAGATCTCGGCCTGGTTCACGTTGTAAGCGCCAAACAGGTGTTCGGCGCGCCGGCCCACGTACGCAATCTCGAACAGGGTCTGGGAGAACAACTCGCGCTGATAGGTGATGGCCCACCCGTGGGTGATCGGCGTCTGAAACTCCGGATCGACCACGCGGATGCTGCCGCTGCCGACCGGTGCCGGCTGCAGAAAGCTTTCTGGCGAGACGGTCGGCTGCAGACTTGGCAGCCCTTGCCGCAGGCGTCCGCCACCCTGTCCGAATGCGGTATTCACGACGCTCGTCGTGATCCCGGGAATGCTCTGGAAGATGTTCGACGAAAGTACGAACGTGTTTATACGGTCGAAAGCCATACGGTAATTGCCGCGAATGACCTGTCGGCCATCACCGCGCGGATCCCACGCGACGCCGACCGAAGGGGCGAAGTTGTTCCAGTCGTCTTCGTACAGCTTCCCCTTTTCAAAGCTCACGGTGTTGCTCGGCGGCTGCCCCACCGCCAGGCTCTGACTCGGACGGCGGATCAAGTCGTCAGGATTTCGAGGTGCGAGCTTTGCCTCCCACCGCACACCGAGATCCACAGTGACATTCGAGCGCGGCTTCCAGGTGTCCTGCGCATACAGGTCGATCTCCGGGTAGTCAGCTTTGAAGTCGAACAACGTGCCTCCAGGGCCGTACGTATCGCCCTGCTGAACAAAACCCTGCGTCAGCGTTCCCACGCGTCCAAGCAGGAAGTTGATGCTGGACTGGAGCGCCGGCCGGTCGTTCGCCGTCTGGATGTTCGTGGGTATACCGAATGTCGCGGGGTCGACGGCATTGACTCCCGTGCTGAAATCCACCGTCGGCGAGACGTTCACGCCTGCAACGGATCCGCGCGTATCCGTGTGGCGCTGGAAGCGCATGTTGGTACCGAATCGGAAGCCGTGCGCGCCCTTCTGCCAGCTCAGGTTGTCGACAAACTGCAGGGTGTCAACCGAACGAAGATTGCCCCACTGATGATCCTCTGGCAGTGTGACCGGCGCGCTGATCAGCGAGTACTGCGATGGATCGGCCATCGGGCTCACGAAGTCAAACGTGAAGTGGTTCTGGCCGACGACGAGCTCGTTCACGAGATTGTCGCGCGCGCTCCAACGATAGTTGCCCGCCCAGTTGTAGGGATCGCGCTCGGTATCAACGAAACAGGTCGTGCCGGGGAATGCCGGGTCGCCGCCGTTCACCTGGTCGCACAGCGTATTCTGGTAGCCCTTCGAGTAGCGGATGAAGGCGGCGTGGCTCGGGGTGAAGGTGTGGTCGACCTTCGTCGTGAAGTCCAGCTGGCGCTCCTGCTCGAACGCCGAGAACGTGTACCCTGCCGTGTTCAAGCCGTCTCCGGTCGTGAAGTTGTTCGGGAGCGGCGTCGTGCCGAGGATGCCGTGGATCGTCGGATCCAGTCCAAGGCCCTGCGGATCGCTGGCAGGAATGTTGTACGTGCCGATCGGCACGATCGGATTGCCGTTTGCGTCAACCGACGCGCCGGCCACACCAGCCGGCTGGTTGCGGCCGCCTGTGTTGTAGCGCCAGAGGCCCTCGCGCGCCGAGGCGGTGTAGACCGTGCGGGTGAACTCTGAAGACTGCTCCGCCCGGAGCACCTGCATATTCATGAAGAAGAACGTCCTGTTGCGACGAATCGGCCCGCCCAGGCTGAAGCCTGGCATGTACTGCGTAAACTGCCGTTTATCGAGGCCGGCGATGTTGTTCTCCCATTCATTCGCGTTGTACTCGGGGCGGCGGTCAAAATAGAAGGCACTGCCGCTGAACCTGTTGGTACCGGTGCGCGTCACCATCGCGACCTGCCCGCCGCTGTTCCGGCCGAACTCCGCGGTCTGGTTGCCGGTCAGTACCTTGAACTCCGCCAGCGCGTCCGGGTTCGTCCGCAGCGGGGAGAAATTCGATCCGCCCGCGCTCGACTCATTCGTATCGATGCCATCGAGCGTGAAGTTCCAGGACCGGTCGCGCGCGCCGTTCACGTGCACACCGCCGCCGGTGTTGGCGCCCGACACGACTCCGGGTTGTGTGAGGACGAGGTCGAGCGGGTTGCGTCCGCGTCCGCCGAGGATCGGCAGGCTTTCGATCGTCCGCTGGTCGAACGTCGAGCCGAGATTTCCCGACGTGTTGGTCTGGACGACCTGCGCAGACGCGCGCACTTCAACGGTTTCAGTCACTCCGCCTGGGTCGAGCACCGCATTGACCGTAGCCGGTTCTCCGATCCGGACCGCGTTGCCGGTCGATGCGAACCGCTTGAAGCCCTGCAACTCGACGGCGACCGTGTAGGTGCCGACCTGGACGGCCTCGAAGGCATACGTGCCAGTTTCATTCGTGACGTCGGTGAACTTGACTCCAGTGGATTCATTTGTCAGCGTGACCGTCGCGCCCGGAATGACCGATCCCGACCGATCGGCGACGACACCGGTGACACGCGAGGTGGTGCCCTGTGCGAATGCAACGGTAGATACGACCAGCACGATCGCCAGAGCGGAAGCAAGTTGCCGCATAGAGGCCTCCTAGAAAGGGTGGCATCGGTGAGTGCTGCCAGTGGCCGCGACCAAAAAATCGCGTTGAGAACCGGCCTACACTATTCATCCCGGGACGAACAGTCAAGGTCGCGTTCGAGTGCGGGCGCCATGGAAACCCTCATGAATCGAGCGTCAACTGCTGCGCGTGGACGGCGGCCCCGAGCAGGCCGGCGTCGGGATTCAGGATGACCGACACCGGAATGGTGGCCACCAGGTGCGCCATCGGCTCCTTGTCGCGGAAGGCGTCCATGAACGAACCAGACTCGAGCGCCGGCAGAATCTTTGGTGCGATACCCCCGCCGATGTAGACGCCGGCAGTTGCGACATAGCGGAGCGCAATGTTGCCGGTTTCGGCGCCGTACGCCCTGATGAAGATGTCGAACGCCTCGACACAGCGGGCGCAGCGCTTCTCGAAAGCCGCCCGGCTGATCCGCGCCGGCAGGTCGCTCGCATCCTTCGATGGCCCGACGCCTTCGCACAAATGGGACGGGGCGATGCTGTTGGGCGTAATCGTCGGTCCCGAGCCGAATGAGTTGTGCGTGAACTGGTAGATGTTCACCAGCCCCGGCCCCGAGAGAACGACCTCGACGCCGACGCGGCCGAAGATCCGCGTCAACTGCTGCACCATTTCCATCTCGCGCGGCGTTCTGGCGGCGAAATCGCTGTGGCCGCCTTCGGACGCCGCCGGAATGAACCTGCCGTCGACGTTGTGGAGCATCGCTTCGCCGAGCCCGGTGCCCGCCGCGATCACTGCAGCGTTGCCGTCCGCGAGCGGCACTCCGACCTGGAGCGCCTTCAGCTCTGACGGCTCGAGCACGGTCACACCGTACGCCAGCGCTTCGAGATCGTTGATGATCCGCACCCGCTTGAAGTTGAAGGCCTCTTCCACGACATCGCCGTCGACGAGCCAGGGCACGTTCGTCAGCCGCGCGACCTGCTCTGTCACCGCGCCCGCTACCCCGAGGCAGACGGCTTCGATTCGTCGCGGTTCGATGTTCTGCGCGGCGAGGAACTCGCGGATCATCGGCTCGAGCGCGTCGTACTCGAGCGTCACGAACTCGCCCACTTCGATCGGCCGCGGACGCTCGGGCGAGGTGGCAAAGATGCCGAACAGCGTCTTCGTTCCGCCGATGTCGCCGGCCAGAAGCATCGTTTCATTAGAACTCAAAACGTCAACTTCAAACTTCAAACGCCAGACTTCAAAAGATTTCGCGACTGCAAAAGGTACTTTTTGGGAGTGTGCAGTTTGTAGTTTGGAGTTGACAAGGAGCATGCCTTCGGCTCATCTTCCGGGTGAATGACGTCGTCTTCGTCATCGGCTGGTGGTCCACTGGGGCATCGTCAGGTACGCAGTCTCTATCCCGGAGTCACCGAGAACCATCTGCGGTATCTGGAGAAGTGGGGACTGCTGCGCCATCAGTCACACGTTCCTCGCGAGCTGCGCCAATACACGTTCCCCGACCTGCAGACGATCAAGCAGCTCGCCGCGGAGTTGGAGCGCGGCACGCCGCTGCGTATCGTCCTCCGCTCGCTCGACGCCGAGCGGCAGGGGCAGCTGCAGTTGGACTTTCAGGATGCGACGGCCGCGAGCCACGCGCCGCGCGCCAAGGTGGTGGCGCTCGATCAGCATCGCGCCAGGCGTGAAGCGCTCAACGCTCCGCACCCGAAAGACGCGTCACTCCAGTTTCCCTTCGCCGATCCGCAGTCGGCGCTCGCCGCCAAATACTTCGTCGAGGGCTCGCGCCTCGACGACGGGGAAGAGCACAACATGGAATCGGCGGCGGCGGCGTACCGAAAGGCGCTGATCGTCGATCCGGATCTGGTGCCCGCGATCGTCAACCTGGCGAATATCCACTATGCGCGCGACGAGCTGATCGAGGCACAGGCGCTCTATGAACGAGCCATCGGCCTCGAACCCGATTGCTTCGAAGCGCACTTCAACCTGGGGAACATCCTTCACGACCTCGGGCGGTTCGATCGCGCGCTCACCTGTTACCGGAACGCGGTCGCGCTGAATCCGTCGTACGCCGACGCGCACTTCTACCTGGCGGTGACGCTCGAGAAGACGGGTCACTCACCCGAAGCGAGGCCGCACTGGAAGGCGTACCAGGAGCTCGCGCCCAGCGGAGAATGGGTGGAGCTGGCCAAAGAATTCACTGAATAGACTCAACTTCAAACGCCAGACGAGAAACTCCAAGAAGGACGAAGAACGCCCTCTTTTGATTCTTGGAGTTTGTAGTTTGAAGTTTGGAGTTGCCTTTGGTTCAGCGTCAGTAGGAGTTGTAATCCCGCTTCTTGGGTGTGCGGCGAAGCTTGTAGAAGCCGCAGTCGGGGCACCAGGACTCGGCGACGAATCCCTCTTTGCCCGCAAACGGGAGCACGTCGCGATGTGTGCAGAACTCTCCGGAGTCGGGATCGCAGCGCCACCGGCAGGACTGGAACTTCATGATCGCCTGCGAGGCAGCGGAGGGCTCGGCCGCCGCCGCAGGCGCACCATCCCCCGGCTGCGACGATTCGGTCTCGGGAAGAGGCGGCGTGAACCGGTTCGAGTCGTCCATCATCCCTGCATCTCGATGCCGACGGAGCGCTGAAGTGCCTGCAGCGCCCGCAGTTCTTCGGGAGCGACAAGCGTCAACGCGGTCCCCGTGGCTTCCGCGCGACCCGTCCGGCCGACGCGATGGACATAGGTATCGCGATTGGTGGGCACCTCGTAATTGACGACATGCGTGATGCCGTCGATGTCGAGGCCGCGCGCGGCGACGTCGGTGGCGACGAGCACGCGGTAAGTGCCGCTTCGGAACCCTTCGATCGCCTGTGTGCGTTGTTGCTGCGTTCGATCCGCGTGCAGCGCGGCTGCCTTCAATCCGAACGACGCCAGCTTGCGCGCGAGCCGGTCCGCCCCGGACTTCGTTCGCACGAACACCAGCACGGGACCGTGGGCGCGGCGCAGGAATTTCGCGAGCCACTCCGTCTTCTGCCCGGAGGGCACCGCTTCGGCGGTGTGCGTGATCGTTTTTGCCGCACCGGCCTGCGCCCCGATCTGCACGTACTTGGCATCGACGACGAGTTCGTCGGCCAGCTTCATTACTTCCTCGGCTATGGTGGCCGAGAAGAGCAGCGTCTGCCGTTGCGCGCTGTCGGGCAGTGCCTGGACGATCCGGCGGACGTCGGGCCAGAAGCCCATGTCCATCATGCGATCCGCTTCGTCGAGCACGAGCGTATCGAGCTTGTCGAACGCTCCGATCTTGCTGCGCATGTGGTCCATCAATCGACCAGGTGTCGCGATGACGATGTCGACGCCTGATTTGAGGGCGCGTTCCTGCGGGCCCATCTCGACGCCGCCGTAGACGGCTACGCTGGTGATGTCGGTGTGATACGTGAAGCCCTCGACGTCGTCAGCGATCTGGACGCAGAGCTCGCGAGTGGGCGCCAGGATCAGGACGCGGGTGTAACCGCGTTCGTCGGGTGCCGCCGCGCGCGACTTCAGCATGCGATTGAGGATCGGCAGCAGGAACGCGGCGGTCTTGCCAGTGCCGGTTGCGGCGCAGCCGATCAGATCATCGCCGTCCATCACGAAAGGTATGACGGCGCTCTGGATCGGTGTCGTTGCATTGAACCCGCGAACCCGGATCCCCTCGATGAGCGACGGTTCCAGGCCGAGCGACTCGAAGGCAACCGGACGCGGATCGTATTGAGCCTGCGGCCGCGTCACCGGTGTAGGTGCGGTCATCGGGGCTTCGTGCCGGGGGGCGCGGCGCGCGTTCTGGCGCGGAGCCCGACGTCCTCCCCGGCGGCCACGAGCGTTGGATTGTGATGTATGGGAGTTCAAACCTGTTTACTTAGCGAGCGCGGAAGGTGATGATGCCGCGGACCGGATCGTAGGGGGAAACCCCAACGGTGACTCGATCGCCAGGTACCACCTTGATGCGGAAGCGGCGCATCCGGCCGCTCAACTGCGCGAGAACCTCATGGCCCTGGTCACATTGCACGCGATAGAGGCCGCCGCTGTGCACCGCGACGACGGTGCCTTGCACATCAATCAGATCATCCTTGCTCAAGCGCTGTCCTTTCCAAACAAAGATTGTGCCACATTCTGCTCCTCATCTCAATCTCAGCCGCATCCATCAAAGGCTCCGAACGGCCGCTTCAACCCGCCCCGCGAGGGTGCCGTAGTCGTTGCCTGTCAACGACATAGCTGGGCCGAAGCTCACGCGAGCGCAGCCGTATCGCGGAACCGTCCAGGTATGGTGGAGAATCCTATCAAGACCCTCGACACGAACCGGGACGACTGGAATGGCGAGTCGCGACGCGATCATCCCGACGCCTCGCTGGAATTCGGCGATCGCGCCATCATCGGTCCGCCGGCCTTCGGGAAAGATGAGGACCGAATAACCGCTTTCCGCCACCTCACCGATATAACGCAGAGCCTGCCGTGCGCCCGCTTCCCGCTGCGGAAGCGGAAACGCGGCGAAGAACAGCGAAGCGAGATAGTAATTGAGGCTGTTCGTAAGACGCTTCGACAGTGGATATTGATCCGGGTGGAAATGCGGCGCGAAGAACTCCTTGAGCATAGCCGGAGCGACGCGATACCGCCACTGTGGCGGTAGCGCCTTCAGGATCGCGGGCGTGTCGAAGTGACTCTGATGGTTGGCCGCAAAGATCACGGGCCCATGGAGACCACGGAGATTCTCGACACCGCGAACCTCGAGTTTCACGAAGAGTCGCATCGGCGGCAGGATCCACGTCGGCAGGCTGATGCGGCGCGCGGCGCGCGCGACTGAGGATCGATTCCACGAGGGAAGGTCGAAAGTGTCGATGAGGCGCGCCTCCGGGGCCGCGCCTTCGATCGGACGAACCAGCGCCTCGAGATCGCCGACCGTTTTCGCCGCAGCGAACTGCGCCTCGTCGACGGTGACCTCGAACGATTCTTCGAGGGCCATCATCAGCTCGACCCGTTCAAGCGAACTGAGCCCGAGCGCGTCGATCGCGGTTTCCGCGGTGATCGAACGTCCGGGCGCGAAGCGGTCGAGCATCGCGATCACGCTGCGTCCCCGGGAGGGCGGGCGCGATGATCCATGCTGGCCCGCCAGCCACTGCTTCAGCTCGCGCCGTTTCAATTTGCGAGTGCCTTCGGTGCGCGGCAGATCGCCGGCGGTCCAGGCAACGACGGCGCGGATCTTCTGGTGATCCTGCAGTTGGCTGTTCGCTTGCCGCACGACGTCGTCGAGGTCCACGCCTGGATCCGAGACGATGACGGCCTGGACGCGCTCGGTGGTGCTCGAAGATCCGGTCACGGGCGCCCCGATTACCGCTGACTCACGAACGCCGGGAATGGCGTTCAGCACGCGCTCGACGTCCTCGGGAAACACATTCAGTCCCTCGGGCGTGACGATCATCTCCTTCTTACGGCCGCGTATGTGCAGGTGACCGGAGCCGTCGAATTCGCCGATGTCGCCAGTGTGAAACCAGCCGTCCTCGAACGCCGTCTGCGTTTCGTCCTTCGCGTTGTAATAGCCGCTGGTCACGTTTTCACCGCGCACGAGGATCTCCCCGTCGGCCGCGATCTTCACCTCCACTCCGGCGAGAGGCTTGCCGACGCCGCCTCTCGCGGCGCGCAGGGGGTGGTTCAGCGTGACGACGGGAGCCGTTTCGGTGAGACCGTACCCCTGGACGACGAGAAAGCCGAGGCGTCTCCAGAACTGTTCGAGCTCGGGATCCAGCGGCGCCGCCCCGACGACAAACGCCCAGAATTTGAACCCGAAGATGCGATGGATGCGGCGGTAGCGCCACCAGTTCTTCGCCCAGTGCGTGCCAGGCGGAGGAGGCTCCGCGGCTTCGGGTGCGAGGCGCAGGACGTGATCGCGCAGGACCTCGAGCATCTTCGGCACGCACACGACGATGGAGACGCGCCGATCGTGAATCTGTCGAACGATGTCCGGCGGCGCGAAGCTGCGGGTGAACACCGTCATCCCGTCGAGCATCGGAGGAATGAACGTCGCCATCGACTGCCCGAACATGTGGCTGAGCGGCAGCAGGTTGAGGAAGCGGATCGGCGCGAACGGTCTCGCATACTTGCGATACTTTGCGATCTCGCGTTCGATCGGCACGATGTTCGCGAGGATGTTCCGGTGGGTGAGGACGACGCCTTTCGGGTCCGCCGTCGCGCCTGACGTGAAGATGATCTCCGCGGTGTCCGTCGCATCCGCTGCGTAGGTCTGTGGCAAGGGATCGCTGCTGTCGGCGGAGGCCCGGCCAGTGCTGCGCGCCACGTCGCGGATCGACCACACGGCCCGATGCGTCTCGATGTTTCCTTCCACATCGCCGATCACAATGAGCGGCGCGTCGACGATGTCCGCGATGCGAAGGACGAGTTCGGCTGACGATCGATAGTCGATGGGCACGAGGATCGCGCCCTCGAGCAGACATCCCCAGAGCACCACCAGCCATTCGGCCCGGTTCTCGCACCACAGAACGACCTTGTCGCCGCGGCGGACACCGGTGCTTCGCAGGCGAGTCGCGCATGCACGCGCCGCGGCGGCGATCTCGCGGTACGTGAACGTCCACGCACGATAGCCGTCGTCGTACACGACGAAGTCGCGCTCGATCGTGGAGAGATCCTCGAAGAAGTCGAGGAGCGTGCGCCGCAGCATGCGCTGAATTATGATGGAAAACTCCATGTCGCTTCCGCCGGTCTTCGCCGCCAGCGCCCTCTACGACAACCTGCTGCAGGCGGCGCTCAGACAGTTCTTCGGACGCGCGACCTTCGAAACGGAACCGATCCCTTCGCTCTCCTCGGACGGGCGTCTCGCGATCGAGCCGACGAACGACCCCTCGGTGTTGTCGATTCGCTGGTTCGGATCGCGGCACGTGCTTCACGTACCGGCGCGGCGTCCGTTCACGAAACACGAGGTCAGACTTGCGCGCGCGATCGGCACCGTTCTCGCGGCGCGCTACCGCGCGATCTTCGATCCGAAACAGATGCTCGAACGCGGCGAACTGTTCCGCGGATCGATCGAGGACCGCTACGTGAGCGCGTTTCTCGATCCCGTGCCGATGACGGATCCGTCGCAGTCGCGCGCGGACCTCGCTGCCACCGCGATCGAGGTGCTGCGTGTCGCAGCGCTGTCGAGCTACGAGAACCGTGCGATTTCCTCAGGTGTTCTGCTCCTCGGCGGGCTGGAAGATCCAGTCCGGGCGAGCACGCGCCCGTCCGGCAGTGAGTATCGCTACTCCGCGGCGCTGACCGGGATCAAGAGTTTCTACCGTCTCTGCGATGGACTGCGGACGCTCTTCCTGGTGAACCGTGACGGGGCCGTCCTCGACATTGTCGAAGTGCAGCGCTACGACCATCCCGCGCCGCTCGCCGTGCCGTGCTCGATCACCTATCGCTCGCATGCGCGCGCCACGGTCGGCAACGAGAACATCTCCATCGTCTTGAGCCCGACACACGAAATCAAGATCTTCGCGGAGGGGAAGCAGGTTTTCAGCTTCCGTAATGCGAAATGGAACCTGCTGGACGTCGAGGCGAAGTACGAGATCTGGTCCTACTCGTTGGGCAACCGCGCGCTCGCCGAACGGCTGTTCCACACGGCGCTCGATCTTGCGGATTCGCGCGAAGGGGCGCTGTTCGTCGTCCTTCGCGACGCGGCTGCCTCGCTGCCGCTGCTCGTTGCGCCGGGGGACCAGCTGGATGCGATTCGCGTCGTTGGCGGCGAAGTGCCGACGCGGGCACAACTGATGTACATGCTCAGGGGCCGCAGCGTCACGGATCTCGATCCTGCCGTGCTCGAGGGGCTCGCCCGGACTGATGGCGCGACGGTCATGGATGCGTCCGGGCGGCTCCTTGCGGTCGGCGCCATCCTGCTGCATCCGGAGCCACTCGAGCCACACTCGAGTCTGGCCGTCGAAGGCGCACGCACTACCGCCGCCATGGCCGCGGGCCGGTATGGCGCCGTCCTCAAGGTGAGCGAGGACGGGCTCATCACCTTCTACGATCAGCAGGAGCGGATCTGGGACATCTGAACTGAACCTGGCCATGCTGAACGCTGAAGTAAGGCTGCAAGGCGGAAGTGCGCAAGTAAGGCCCGCAATTAAGCAAGCACGCAAGGAAGCAAGGACGTAATCGGAATGCGCATCTTTTTGACCGGCGGCACCGGCTACATCGGGTCGGCGGTTCTCGACGCGTTCGTGCGGGCGGGGCATCACGTGGATGCGCTCGTGCGGAACAGCGAGAAGGCGGAGCGCGTCCAGTCGCGAGGGGCGACGCCGGTGCTCGGCGATGCCTCCGAGCCTGCTTCCTACGCGGATGCCGCGGCTGCGGCGGATGGTGTCGTGCTCACGGCTTTCGACACTTCACGACGGGCGGTCAGAGTCGATGCGACGACTATCGACACCGTGCTGTCGACGCCCGTGCGCCCGGGGCGGTTCATCATCTACACCTCGGGCGTGTGGGTGCTCGGCCCTGCGCCCGCGTCGGTGGATGAATCTGCGCCGTTGAACCCCATCGAACATGTCGCGTGGCGACCGGCACACGAGAAGCGCATCCTCGATGCGGCGACTGCTGGCTGGCGAACGATCGTCGTCCGGCCCGGGATCGTCTATGGAGGAACCGGCGGCATTGTCGGCGATCTGCTGAAGGATGCCTCGAACAGCCTGATTCGCGTCGTCGGCAGCGGCGACAATCACTGGCCCCTCGTCTACGATCGCGATCTCGCCGATCTCTACGTGAGGTTTGCGGCGAACCCCGGCGCCTCCGGCGTTTATCACGCGAACGACGAGGGGGACGAAATCGTCAACGATATCGTTCAGGCGATCAGCGAGCACGCGAAGACGGAGCCGAGCGTGCGTCATCTGCCGTTGTCCGAAGCCAACAAGAAGATGGGCACCTACGCCGAGGCGCTGGCGCTCGATCAGATCGTCCGCAGCCCCCGCGCCCGTGCCCTCGGCTGGAGCCCCTCGCTTCACTCCGTGTCGGGCAACGCAGCGAGGTTGTTCGAAGAATGGAAACAGAAAAAACGCTGAGGAACCTGCGTCGAAGCCCTGCCAAAGACCTCACCACAGAGACCGCAGAGGGCGCAGAGAGAGGTTTTAGAAAAGAAAGGAAAAAAAGAAAAACTCTGCGTTCTCTGCGTTCTCCGTGGTGAGGTCTTTTATGAGCAGTTGTCGCCGATCACCGCACACTTACACCAGCGCTGAACACCGTCACCGAGGTCGACGCAAAGCCAGGCCGCAGGACCGCCGGCGGCTGCGCGTTGATTTTGTAGAAGCGCAGATCGAACGAGAACGCGAGGTGCTTCTTCGCGAACCACCGCGCACCGCCGCCGTAGTTGATGGCCCGCGGTAACGATTCCGGATCCTCGAACGGCGCGTCCTCGAGCTCGGTCGTGAAGTTCGCCCAGCCGATGCCGCCGCTCAAGTAACTCCAGCCATCCCGCTTTCCGAAGTTGAGCGAGACCTGTGGCGAGATCGCGGTGAGGTTCGTGGCGATCGCCGGTCCTTCGGGCCCGTCTTCAACCACCGGCGGAATCGTGCGGCTTGCGTGTGCGCGCAGCAGGATCTCGCCGCCGACACCCAGCGCGAATATGCGTTTACGAACCGGATATAGATGTGCGCCGACGACGAGACCGAGGCCGCGTGTGGGGAGATCCGCGGGCTGGACGCCAATCGCCGCGGCACTCAGCGGATCCTGCTTGAAGCGCGCAAGCGTTCCGCGCGCGTCGACGACGAAGGGGCCGATCGGTTGATCGAGAAGTGGCGGCGGGACGGGATCCTGTGCGAACGCCGAAGCAGAACTGAGGACCAGCAGACCGGCGCAAAGCGCCGTGCGAAACGATCGCGACATCAGCGCCGATTGTACTCGCGTGCGAATGCGAGGCCTTCGTCGGTGGTGGTGATCGTTCCGTCGAGTTGCCGTTCGTAAATGGCGCGAAGCAGCTCACCGACCCGCGGCCCGGGCTGCATCCCCAGCGCGAGGAGGTGCCGGCCGAGCACGAGAGGCGGTGGTGGCGCGTGCTGAACCCCAAGCTGCCGCGCCCGCTCGAGGAACCAGTCCATCGAGGAACAATCGAAGTTGCCGGCGCGCCCCATGCAGTCTGATCTGGCGAGGATCGCGAGCAGCTCGAGGTCGACTTTCTGTGCCAGGCGGCGAAACGCGCCGTCGGAGACTGGAGTCTTCGACATGCCGAACATGCCCGGCTTCAGATGGTGCGCCGTGATCCCGAGAACCTGCTTGCGCACGTCGAACCCATCCATCGTGTGGATGTTCAGGCGATCGAGCAGCGCCGTCGCCGGTCCGACACCAGCCTGCTCGTGATCGATCGAACGGATGCGGCCGTCGACGAATGCCGTGGTCGGCGGCTTGCCGAGATCGTGGCAGACCGCGCCGAGCATCAGCGTGACCTGACGGGGCCGATCGAAACCGCCGATCCGCGTTCTGGCCTGGTCGATGACCATCAGCGTATGGATCCAGACGTCTCCCTCGGGGTGCCACTCGGGCTCCTGCGGGCAGCCGACAAGCGCCTTCAGTTCGGGGAACAGGCGATCGATGACGCCGAGGCGCAGCGCGAGATCGAACCCTCGCGACGGCCGTGGCGCCGCGAGCAGCAGCTTCTCGATCTCACCCCAGATTCGCTCGGCCGGCAGATCGTCGAGCGGGATAGTCCTGCACAGATCCGCCGTCGCCTCATCGAGGTTGAATTCGAAGCGCGCCGCGAACTGGATCGCCCGCAGTACGCGAAGGCTGTCTTCACCGAATGTGGAAGGGTCCACGGCGCGAAGGGTCCGTCGCTCGATGTCTCCGCGGCCGTCGAAGGGATCGAGGTATTCGTCCGTCAGCGGATCCCATGCGATCGCGTTGATGGTGAAATCGCGCCGGCGCGCCGCTTCTCGCGGCGACAGGGTCGGATCGCCGTGCACCTCGAATCCCTTGTGCCCGCGCCCGACCTTCGACTCGCGCCTCGGCAGCGCGACATCGATGTCGGCAACTTTATAGACCGTGAAACTCTCGCCCACGGCATTTACTGGACCGAATGTCGCGAGCACGGCTCGCAGCGAGTCAGCCGGCAGCCCGTAAACCTCGATGTCGATGTCCTTGGACGTCCGTCCCATCAGGCGGTCGCGCACCCATCCACCTACGACGAGCGCGCGTCCGCCGGCATCCCTGATGGCTCCGATGATCGAAGCCGCGAGATCAGGCACGCGAAACGGTCCTGCGGCGTCCGTACTTTCGTACGAGTCGATCGGTGTAGCCCGGCGCGACGGCGTTGAGAATCGCAAGAGCCCTCGACGTGCGATGCGGATATATCTCGGGGCGCGGGTGACGCATGCCATCGACGATGGCGGCGGCCACGTCCTCGACCGACTGCGTCGGTCCGAGCCCGGATACCGAATGGCCGTAGTCACGCGACATCGCCTCGCGGAACTCGGTTTCCGTCGATACCGGATACACGACCGACACGTGGATGTCGGAGTCGGCGAACTCCGTTCTCAGCGCCTCCGCGAATCCGACCTGCGCCGCCTTCGTCGCGCTGTACCCGCTCATGTGCGCGATGCCGCGCTGCCCGACGATCGACGACACGAGCACCAGGTGGCCATGCCCTTGCGCCCGGAAGACCGGGAGCGCGGCGCGCGTGCCGAAGTACGTGCCCATGAAATTGACGTCCATCATGCGCTGCATGACGTCGGGAGGCGTTTCTTCAACCGTGCCGTAATAGCCGAACCCCGCGTTGCAGATCATTCCGTCCAGGCGGCCGAATACTGCCTGCGCGCGCGCGACCATGCGCAGGCAATCCTCCTCCTTCGTCACGTCCATCGTCACCGCATCGGCCTGTCCGCCCGCGGCGCGGATCCGCGCGACGGCGGCGTCGAGGAGCTGCGTGCGCCGTGCACCGAGAACGACGTGCGCGCCGCCGCGCGCGAGACGCTCGGCGCAGGCGAGCCCGATGCCGGATGATGCACCGGTGATGGTGATGGCGCGCCCGCGGAGGTCCATTTCCGCATGATACAGTCCCGCCTACGCCGCTGTGCGGCTTCGGCGTGGCACGCTCCGCACTCGACCTCCGATTTCGTCCGCCCATGGCTGATCCTTGCATCGAGCTTCTGCAGCGACTCGTCGCGATCAATTCCGTGAATCCGTTGCTCGTACCCGGCGCGCCGGGTGAGCGCGAGATCGCCGCCGCGATCGCGGACCATTTCTCCTCGCTCGGGCTCGACGTGCACGTGCAGCAGGCGCTGCCCGGCCGGCCCAACGTGATCGGTGTTCTCGAGACCGGCGTCCAGGGTCCCTCACTGATGTTCTGCGGTCACACCGATACGGTCGGCGTCGAGGGCATGTCAGCGCCGTTCTCTCCCGAGATCCGCGACGGCCGTCTGTACGGACGCGGTTCGCAGGACATGAAAGCCGGAGTCGCCGCGATGATCGATGCGACGCGCGTGGTCCGCGAGCGAAAGCCCCGCTGCGGACGTCTGGTCGTTGCTGCCGTCATCGACGAAGAGTTCGCGAGCACCGGCGCCGACGCGCTCGTCACTGAATGGCGCGCCGACGCCGCAGTGGTCACCGAACCGACCGACCTGCAGATCGGAGTGGGTCACAAGGGATTCGCCTGGCTGGAGATCGAAACCATCGGACGTGCGGCGCACGGAAGCCGTCCGAAGGAAGGCCGCGACGCGATCCTGCGCATGGGACGCGTACTCGGCGGGCTCGAGCGTCTCGACCGTGAGCTGCAGGCGCGCCCGCCGCACCCGATGATGGGCCAGGCGTCTCTTCACGCGTCGATTGTCGAGGGCGGGCGCGAGCTGAGTGTCTACCCGGATCGCTGCCGGCTGCAGATGGAACGGCGCACCGTTGCTGGCGAATCCGGCGAGATCGCCCTGCAGGAGATCGAAGGCATGCTCTCAACCCTGCGCGATGAAGATCCTGAGCTCGAGGCGAGCGCGCGCCTCATCTTCGCGCGTCCGCCGTACGAGACGCCCCCGGGGCATGATCTGGTTCGCAGAATTCAGACGCTGGCCGCTGCATGCGGCGTCGGCTCGGAATCGACCGGCATGAGCTTCTGGACCGATGCGGCCGTTCTCGGTGAAGCCGGGGTGCCGTCGGTGCTGTTCGGGCCGGGTGGCGCCGGCCTTCACAGCACTGAGGAATATGTGCGCGTCGACGAGGTGATCGCCTGTCGTAACGTATTGGCTGAGCTTGCCCTGGCCTGGATGAGCCCCGCGTGACCAGACATTTGTCTGGTCAGAGGCACCGGTTTCAGGCCGATTTGCGCAACACCAACTGGGGTTTCAACGCGTGCCGATGCGCGTCGCCGTCGAACCGTTTGCGCGGACCGCGGCCGCTGATTTCCCATCCCGGCGTGTCATGCCCGCAGGACGTGCACCGCATCATGACCCTGTTGCCCTCGAAGTGCAGCACCGAATCATGACCACTCAAGCCGCAAAGTACCTGTCCGAGGCGTGAAAAGGCGCGTGCCACAACTCCGCTGGTCTTCCCGTACGTGATCTCCGCCGCGACCGCGAGCTGCTGGGGGTAATTGGTAACCATGGGAGATATCCCTCGCTCCTGTCCTCTTTATGACGCCGGACCGGCCTCTGCCGTTCCGCTCCATTCCTGCCTCAGGCATATCAAGAGGTGTGCCACGGTCGGGGCGGCGTTTTCGACCCGTCAGAAGCGTTATTTGGCGCAATTTAACCATTTATTCCAGAAGAGCTGCCAGGCATTGGGGGCAACTCCGGGAGTCACGAACCGGGGCCCAGTTGGCAAACGACACCACAGGTGGAACTCCGCACCTATGGCTCAGGTGTAACTGGAGCTTCAGCGCTCCGCCAGCACGGCGCGCATCACGAACCCGACGTTCGCCGGGCGTTCACCCAGCCGACGCATGAAGTAGGGGAACCATTCACGACCGAAGGGGACGTATACGCGAAGGCGAAAGCCAGCGGCCGTGAGTTGGGCCTGGAGGTCCCGGCGGATCCCGTACAGCATCTGAAACTCGAAGCGGGCGGGGTCGATCCGGCGCTGAGCGGCGTAGGCGCGCGCGGCCGCGATCATCGCCGGGTCGTGGGTGGCGATAGCGGGGTAGGTGCCCTCTGAAAGAAGAAGCTTCGTGATCTCGACGAAGGCCGCGTCGACCTGCGCCTTGTCCTGATACGCCACGAACCGCGGTTCCTTGTACGCGCCCTTGACCACCCTGACCCGTGCGCCCAGTTCATTCATCCGTCGGGCATCGTCGATGCTGCGCGGAAGGGCCGACTGAAGCACCACGCCGGCGTTGCGGTACCCCTGCTGCCACATCGTCTCGAAGACATCGAGCGTCACCTGCGTGAACGCTGAGTTCTCCATGTCGATCCGCACGAAGAAGTCCTGCGCCGTGGCCGTATCGAGGATCCGACGGAGGTTGTCGACGCAGGTCGCGCGGTCGACCGTGAGCCCAAGCTGCGTCAGCTTCAACGAGATGTTGCGGCCGATGCCGGCTCCGACGACTCTGTCCAGCACCGTGAGGTACGTACGCGTCGCCGCGTCCGCTTCCCCCATGCTGTCGACGCTTTCTCCGAGGAGATCGAGCGTGTGCAGCATTCCCGCCGATTCGACGGACCGCGCGGCCTCGATCGCTTCCTCGATGGTTTCTCCCGCAATGAATCGTCTCGCAAAGCCCCGCGGGCCCCGCATGCCGTAGGTGGAAGCGAGATCCTTGAGGGTCGTGCTGGCGGCGAGCGAGGAGAAAACAGCCTTGGAAACCGTTTGCAGCATCAGTGCGTGCG
>Ga0247830_10000209_pt1 | contig 18893 bp, 10 predicted proteins | sample 12C_Control_Day5_FD_207766 | JGI IMG/M metagenome (GOLD analysis project Ga0247830, IMG submission 207766) | Soil microbial communities from agricultural site in Penn Yan, New York, United States - 12C_Control_Day5 | ecosystem: Environmental > Terrestrial > Soil > Agricultural land | place...
CACCATCGACGGCCCGTCGCTGCGTGACCCGACCGGCTGACCTGCGCCCCACCGCCACGACCAAGACGCCCTCGTCGCTGCCGCGCCGAGGGCGCCGCGCTTTCGGCGCCGCTCCTCCGACTCGACAACCAGATCTTCAATCGCATCCGCGATCCGGACTGGTCGAGTGGATCAGTTCTTACGAGCTGAGGCGGGTCAGTTCTGACGAGCGTTGCGGTTGTTGACCGCTCGCCTGCGGCTCGCTGGGGCGCAAAGCCGAGAAGGCCGCGCGCAAGAAGGCCCGCAAGAAGAAGTGACCCCGGGCCTCACCCGAGGCCCCGGACGCTGCGAACTGGCAGCGCCAAGGCAACGGAACCATGTGTTCCGTTCGTTCTGAGCGAGGCCGACCGACGAAGGAGGGAGGCCGACGTCGAAGAACGGCGCCCACGGTGCAAGCGTGAACAGGTTGCGCCGCACTTCGACGTCCGCGTCGGTCGCTGCGCTCCCTCCGCGTCGCTCAGTGCGACGGTTAGAAGGGAACGCGCCAGATTTCATTCCGCCTCGTGAACGGCACGTTCATCCCGTCCTCAGGGCGAACGGAGACCGGCTAGCTAGCGCTTCTTCAGCAGCGCGCGGGCGGTGTCGGCGTTGTCGCCGTCGGGCGCGCGCTCGAGGTACTTCTCGAGCCACTTCTTCGCCTCGCGCGGGCGCTTGGCGGTGACCAGGGCCTGGCCGAGGAGGAAGTAGCCCTCGGTGTTCTCCGGATCGAGCGCCAGCGAGCGCTCGAGGGCGGCGGCCGCGCCGCCGGGATCGTTGAGCTCGCCCAGCACCAGGCCGAGCGCGGCGCGGGCGTCGGCGTGGAACGGATCGAGGTTGACCGCCTCGAGCAGCAGCTGCTTGGCGCGGGCGAGGTCGTCGCCGTAGTAGGTCGCGTAGGCGAGCCAGAACAGCGCGTCGGCCAGCCGGCGGCGCGGAGCCTTGGCCAGCAGGTCGCGCGCCTTGGTGAACGAGGTCAGGGCCTCGGTGGTGCGATCGCCGCGCAGGGCCTGGCGGCCGAGGGCGAGGAAGGTCTCGGCCCGGCCGGGGAACTTGCGCAGCATGTCGTCGGCCTGGCGCTGGGCCCCGGTCTCGTTGCCGGCCAGGTAGTAGGCGTCCATCAGCAGCAGGCGGGTCTCGAGATCGTCGGGCTCGAGCTCGACGGCGGTCTCCAGCCCCGACACCGCCGCGGCCGGATCGCGCTTGCGCTGGGCGAGCCGGCCGCGCTCGCGCGCCACCTTGGCCCGCGCGCCGCCCGCCTGCTCGGCGCGGTCGAGCAGCTTGGCCGCCGCGGCCAGCTCGCCGCTCATGGTCTGGGCCCGCGCGGCCTCGACCAGCACCGCGGCGTCGTCGGCGGCATCGCCGGCCAGGCGGATCAGGGCGTCGCGGCCGCCGGCGGCGTCGCCGTCGTCGATCGACAGGATCGCCGACTCGAGGCGGACCTCGCGCGAGGCCGGCAGCATCTCGGCGGCCTTGGCGTACGCGGCCCGCGCCGGCGCCAGGTTGCCGGCGTCGCGCTCGACCCGCGCGGTCTCGAGCCAGACCCGACCGGTGAGCGGCCCGGGCGGACCGCCCTGCAGGCGCGCCAGCGCCGCCCGCGCCGGCTCGAGCTGGCGCAGCGCGCGCTTGGCGGCGGCGAACGCGACCGTGACCCGCGGCGACGCCGTCGCGCCGTGGCGCGGCTCGACCCGGGCCAGGGCGGCGGCGCCGTCGCCCCGCGCGAGATCGACCTCGGCGCGCGCGACCACGGCGTCCTCGTAATCGGGGCTCCTGGCCAGCGCGCTGTCGAGCCGGCTGGCGGCGGCGTCGAGATCGCCCTGCGCGGTCTCGATCTCGCCGCGCGCGACCAGCGCGTCGATCGAGCCGGTGGCGGCGCCGGTCAGCGTGCCCAGCGTGTCGGCGGCGCCGGCGACGTCGCCGGCGGCGAGCAACGCCCGCGCGCGCACGATCGTCAGCGGCGCGCTGCGCGGCCACCGCGCGATGCCCTGATCGGCGGTCTTGCGGGCAGCGGCGACGTCGCCGAGGGCGAGCTGGACCGCGGCCTCGACCTCGACGAACGCGCGGTCGTCGACGCGCACGCCCTGCGCTCGCTCGAGCGCGCGGCGGGCGGCGATCATGTCACCGACCGCGAGCTGGACGTCGGCGAGCGCGAGCTGCGCCCACGCCGCCTCGCCGGGCGACACCCCGAGCGGCGACTCGGCCGGCGGCCGCGCCGCCTCGGTGACCAGCGCCTCGAGCTCGGCGACCAGCTTGGCCGTGTCCTGGCGCGCGGCGCCGCTGCCGGCGCGGACCCGCGCGCGGGCGATGGTCGCGCCGGGGTGGCCGGGGACGAGGGTCAGCGCCTGGCCGCAGGCCTGCTCGGCGTCGGTCCAGCGCTTGCGGCCGCCGTCGGCGATGCAGGCGGCCAGCCACGCCGCCGGGCGCGCGTCGGCGGTGGCGGCGCCGCGGGCGGCGACCGCGGCATCGTCCCAGCGCGCGTCGGCCAGCGCGGCGCGGGCCAGGACCAGCCCGACCGCGGGATCCTCGGCGGGGCCGGCGTCGGCGGCGGTGGTGCGGGCGCGGGCGGGGTCGCCCTCGGCGAGGGCGAGGTAGGCGCGGGCGAGCGCGGCGTCGCGGCCGGTGGCGTCGCCGAGCTCGCCGACCGCGGCGCGCGCGCCTTCGAGATCGTCGTGGAAGTCGGCGGCGAGCACCGCGCGGGCCAGGGCCAGCGCCGCCTTGTGGCCGGGGCTCGGCGCCGCGCGCTGGACGCCGACCAGGCGATCGCGGGCGGTGCGCCAGCCGGTCCAGGTGTCGGCGCGCGCCGACAGCTCGGCGCCGCGACGCGCCTGGTCGATCTGGCGATCGAGGCGCAGGTCGCGGATCCAGAAGCCGAGGAAGACGCCGGCGCCGATGATCGGCACCGCCAGGAGCGCGTACAGCGCGATCGCGAGCGGGCGGCGGCGGCGCGGGGCCGCCGCGGTGCCCGGGCGGACCAGCTCGGTCGCCGGCCGGGCCGGGGCCGACGGCGCGGTGACCACGATGCCGGTCTCGCCGGGCGCCGCGCCGCTGAGGCCGGCGCGGATCAGCGCCATGTCGTCGGGGCCACGCCCTCCCGGTGGTCCCGGGCGCGCGGTGCCTCCGCCGCCCGGCGGCACCAGCGTCTTGGCCATCGGCCCGGCGCGCGGCACCGCCGGCTCGGCCGCCGGCGTCCCGACCGGCATCACCGGCGGGCGGGCCCCGGCCAGGGTCGGCGCGTTGGGCGCCGCGGTCGGCACGGTCGCGCCCGGCGGCACCGGCGGCAGGCGCCCGGCCAGCCCGGGCGCGGCCGGGGCGACCGCGTCGAGCGGCCCGGCCGGCGCCCCGGCGAGGCGCGGCGGCACGCCGCGGCCGGTGGCGGCGTCGTCGTCGGGGAACAGGTCGTCGATCGCGCGCGCCGAGGCGCCGAGCACGTCCTCGGCCGGCCGGCGGACGGTCGGCACCTCCTCCGACATGCCGCGCGGGGGCGGCACCGGCAGGCGGCGCTCGACCGGCGCGGGCGCGGGCGCAGGCGCGGGCGTCGGCGTCCGGCGCGCGCCCGGGCGGCCGGCGCGGGTGGCGTCGGCGTCGGGTGCGCGCGGGACCTCGGCGACCGCGCTGACCTCGAGCAGCTCGGCGTCCTCCATGTCGATCGGCTGGGTGCCGGTCGGGTCGCGCGCCACGAGCGCGTCGTCGCCGTCGTCCTCGTCGAGCTCGAGGTCGAGATCGGGATCGAGCTCGACGGTGCCCGAGCGATCGCCGACCGCCAGCGGCTCGGGTCGCGGGGTGCGCGCCTTGGCGGTGCCGCGTCGGCGCTCGGCGGCGAGCGGCTTGGTGAAGCTGCCCGAGGTGTGGCCGGGCAACGCGTCGGGGTCACCGCCGCGGTGGGCCGGGTAGTGCTTGGTCAGGCTGTCGCCGTAGTCGCCGAACGACGGCCCGGTCGAGCGCGCGCCGTCGGCCGCGATGGCCAGCCGGGCCTCGGCAAGCAGCCCGGCGATCGCCGGATCGCCCGGGGCCAGGCTGACCGCGCGCTCGAGCACCTCGACGGCGGCGAACCCGTCGCCCTTGCGCAGCAGCGCCTCGCCCTTGAGCTGGTGGGCGCCGCCGTTGTTCGGGTCGAGCTCGATCGCGACCCGCATCTCGGCCAGCACCTCGTCGTAGCGGCGCAGGCCGAGCAGGGCCTGGGCGAGGACCAGCCGACCATGCACCTCGGTCGGCCGCGCCAGCAGGCCGAGGCGGCAGATCTTGACGGCCTCCTGGTACTGCCCCGACTTGAGCAGATCCTGGCCGCGGCTGACGAAGTCGCTCTGCGCCACTCGGGGCCCGACATTACCTCAGTTCACGCGGGCTTGGGCCGGCGGATCGGGCTCGTCGTCGGCCTCGGCCGGGTCGCCCTTGCCGTCGGGCAGGCCGGGCATGGCCGCGCCGCGCACCCGCTCCTCGGCGACGATCCGCCACGACCGGCCGTGGCGCTCCCACGACTGGCGGGCCCAGGTGTCGCGGACCGTGCCCTCGGAGTCGAGGTACCAGCTCAGCTTCACCTGGATCTCGGCGCTGTCGTCACGCTCCTTGACGCGGACGATCTCGTAGTCGGTGATGCGCAGGTCCTCGGCGAGCTCGTCGCGCTCGTCGAGGAACGCCTCGCGCTCGCGCGGCGGCACCGCGGTGGCGGCGGCGGCGAACCGCTCCCACCGCACGCCGTCGTTGTAGGTGCGCGCGGTGTCGAGCAAGGACTCGCCCTTGGGCACGTGGCTGCAAGCGGCGGCCGCGGCGGCGGCGACGGCGATCACGACCACGACCGTTCGACGAGCGTTCATGTCGGATCTCCCCCCTGCCCGCGCTTGGCGCGGACCTGGACGATGGCGCGGAGGTCGGCCTTGCCGAGCTCCCGGGTCAGGACGAGCGTGGCGAGGAACGCGAGGCCGACGATCGCCGCCTCGACCAGGGTCATGAGCGGGGTGCGGAACGGGATGATGCGGCCGACGCCCATCGCGACCGCGATCGCGATCACGACCCGCACCACCGACGCTACCGGCAGGAACGCGCCCAGGCGCCGGTGCAGGAACCAGCCGGCGATGCCGGCGCCGCACACCATGGCGAGCCCGGTGGTGGTCGCGGCCGCGACCAGCAGGGGCTGGCCGGGCGCGACCATCGGGATGACGATCGCGTTGCCGATGGCGGCGATCGCGAGCGTGACCGCGGCGCTGATGATCGCCTCGCGGGTCAGGCCGGCGCCGTTGAGGATCGTCCCGGCGATGGCGAAGATCGAGAACGCGACGTTGCCGAGCGCGAGCGCGGTCAGCGCGGGCGCGCCCAGATGGGCATAGTCCTCGGCATAGGGGATGTCGAGCAGCGGCTCGGGGTTGGCGGCCATCACCACCGCCAGCGCGGTGGCGAAGATCAGCGAGTAGCGCAGGGTGATCTGGACGTAGCGGCGCGTGGTATCGCGGTCACCCTCGAAGGTCGACTTCGACACCAGCGGGAACACCACGAACGTCGCCGCGATGATCGCCTGGTACGACAGCCGGGCCAGGTTCTGGACCGCGCGGTAGTAGGCGACCTGGACGTCGGCGAGCGCGTGCGGCTCGAGCGCGAAGCCGGCCTGCTTGCGCGCCCACGGCAGCGCGTGGTCGAGCGCGGTCGCCATCGCCGGCCCGTGCTCGTCGTACCAGCGGGTGGCCAGCGCCTTGATGAGCAGCTGGTCGACGAACATGATCAGGTTGAGCAGGACCAGGTAGACCGCGACCCGCGCGAAGTAGCGCAGCATCGGCCGGACCGGGACGCGGTCGGCGTCGGCGATCTTGCCCGGCGTGCCGATCGCGAAGGTCGCGGCGATCAGGATCAGCGCGACCGCGGCGACCCAGCCGCCGAGCGCGCCCCACACGCCGAAGCCGGCGGTGGCCAGCCCGACGATGCCGAGCGCGCGCAGGGTCGCGAAGGTGACGTCGAGGCCGGCCTGGCGGTTGAACAGGCGCAGGCCGTTGGCGGTGCCGACGAACACCGCGTAGAACGAGTAGCCGGCCGGGATCGCCGCGGCCAGCATCAGCGGCCCGACCTTCGACCAGTCCTGGAAGACGAGCCCCCACAGCGGCGCGGCGGCGATGAACAGGATCGCCGCCGGCAGGCCGATGACCAGGTGCATGCGCAGGCCGGCGGCCTGGACCGCGCGCGCGGTCTCGGGCCGCTGCGCGGTGAACCGCGACACCGCCTGGATCGAGCCGGTCACCAGCACGTTGTTGAGCGGCGACACCAGCGACGACACCACGCCGTAGGCGCCGAACGTCGCGCGCGACAGCACGCCGGCGAGGCGGAACTCGATCAGCGCGCCGATCGCCATGAAGTAGAACTTGGCGAAGGCGATGTAGAGGACGCCCTTGCCGGCGCCCGTCGCCTTCGCGCCTGCGGTCGCATGGTCCTTCGGCGGTGGGTCCTGGGGCGACGGCTCGCTCACGAGTGCATCCCGGGTAACACGACGGATATCGCGGGGCAATTTCCCGTACAGTCTTCGACGGATGCCCCTCCGCCAGGCGCTGATGTCCCCCGCGCGCTGCCTCGTCGCCGCTCTGATCGTCGCGCTCGCTCCCGGGGTGTCCGCGCCTGCCGCCGCCGCGGTCGGCCCCGCCAAGATCGCCACCGCCGCCCGCGCCACCGGCCCGGTCCACCTCGACGGCGCGCTCGACGAGCCGGCCTGGCAGGCGGCGCCGGCGATCGCCGACTTCCTGCAGAAGGAGCCGGTCGAGGGCGCCGCGCCGTCGCATCCGACCGAGGTGCGGGTGCTGTTCGATGCCGACGCGCTCTACATCGGCGCCCGCATGGACGCCGCCCCCGGCCGCACCCGGCGCTCGATCACCCGCCGCGACGAGACCTCCGGCGCCGAGCGGTTCATCGTGTCGCTCGATCCGTACCGCACCGGCCGCATCGCCTACAGCTTCGCGGTCACCGTCGCCGGCGTGCGCGCCGACTGGATCCACACCGACGACAGCGAGTACGAGCGCGACGCGTCGTGGAACCCGGTGTGGTCGGCGGCGACCCGGGTCCACGCCGGCGGCTGGACCGCCGAGCTGCGCATCCCGTGGTCGCAGCTGCGCTACCCGCGCGACGGCGCGCGGCCGTGGGGCATCAACTTCAACCGCTACGAGCCCGACCACAACGAGGACGTGTTCTGGATCGTCGTGCCGCGCGAGCGCACCGGCTGGGCGTCGTACATGGGCGAGCTCCGCGGCCTCGAGCGGCCGCCGCGCCAGCTCGGCCTCGAGCTGGTGCCGTACGTCGCCGCGTCGCTCGGCGTCGTCGACGACGGCGACCTCGATCCGACCGGCTCGGTCGGCCTCGACGCCCGGCTGCGGGTCGGCGCCGGCCTGTCGCTCGACGTGGCGATCAACCCCGACTTCGGCCAGGTCGAGGCCGATCCCGCGGTGGTCAACCTCGGCGCGTTCGAGACCGCGTTCGCCGAGCGGCGGCCGTTCTTCGTCGCCGGCAACGAGATCTTCGGCAGCGCGCCGGTCGGCTACTTCTACAGCCGGCGGGTCGGCGCCCTGCCCCGCGACACCGTCCCCGACGACGCCACCGCCGTGGCCGACGCCGTCCGCATCCTCGGCGCCGCCAAGCTGTCGGGCCGGATCGGCGAGCGCGGCACGCTCGGCGCGCTCGCCGCCATCACCGACGACGCGGTGGCGACCACGCCGACCGGCGAGGTCGCGGTCGCGCCGCGCTCGGCGTGGGGCGTGACCCGGCTCGAGCGCGAGCTCGGCGCGTCGCGGCTCGGGGCCTCGGCGGCCGCGGTCGCCCACGCGCTCGACGACGATCGCCTGGTCGTGCTGCTCCCCGCCCTGGCCGCCGCCGGCGGCGTCGACGGCCTCCACCGCTGGGGCGACGGCGCGTGGGAGCTGGGCGGCTACGCCGGCGGCAGCCTGGTCAGCGGCGACGCCGCGGCGCTGACCCGGATCCAGACCGCGAGCAGCCACTACTTCCAGCGCCCCGACGCGACCCACAAGCGGCTCGATCCGGCGCGCACGTCGCTGGCCGGCTGGCACGCCGGCGTCGGCGGCGGCCGCCGCGCCGGGACCCTCCGCGGCGAGGCCAGCCTGGAGGCGACCTCGCCCGGCTTCGATCTCAACGGCCCCGGCCTGCTCGACCGGTCCGACCTGATCGCCGCCGAGGCGCGCGGCGCCTGGATCGACACCACGCCGTCGCGGCGGTGGCAGGCGTGGAGCCTCGAGCTGGCCGCCGACTCCAGCTGGAGCTTCGCCGGCGATCGCCGGGCCTCGACGATCTCGGGCGCCGTCAACGGCACCACCCGCGCGTTCACCGAGCTCGGCGTCAACGGTGGCGCCTATGCCCCCGGCCTGTCGGACACCGCGACCCGCGGCGGACCGCTCATGCGCACCGCCGGCGGCGGGTTCGCCAGCCTGTGGGCCAGCTCCACCCGCGGCACGGTGGTCACCTGGAGCACGTCGCTCTCGGGCGAGCACGCGCCGGCCGGCACGACCGGCGCCACCGCCAGCGCGGCGATCGGCGTGCGGCCGAGCGATCACCTCCGCCTCGAGCTGGCGCCGCGCGTGCACGCCGGCCTCGACCGCCGCCAGTACGTCGCCACCGTCGACGACCCGGCGACGACCGCGACCTACGGCCAGCGCTACGTGTTCGCCGCCATCGAGCGGCTCGAGGTCTCGGCGCAGCTGCGCGCGGCGATCACCCTGACCGCCGATCTCGCCATCGACGTCTACGTCGAGCCGTTCGTGTCGCGCGGCCGCTACGACCGGCTCGGCGAGCTGGCCGCGCCGGGCTCGAACGACCTGATCCACTACGCGCGCGTCCGCCGCGACGGCCAGACCGTCCGGGTCGACGACGCCGGCTTCTCGCTGCCCGAGCCCGACTTCACCGCCCGCTCGCTGCGATCGACCGCGGTGCTGCGCTGGGAGCCGCGGGCCGGCTCGACCCTGTACGCGGTGTGGCAGCAGCAGCGGGCGTCGGACGAGCCGCGCGCCCGCGCGGTCGGCCCCGGCCTGGTCGACGCGTTCACCGCCGCGGGCGCCCACGTGTTCGCGCTCAAGCTGGCCTGGTGGTTCGCGCGCTGACCGCCGCGCGGCGCGCGGTCACGGCGACGCCGAGAGCAGCCCGGCCGTCGCGGTCGCGATCGTGGTGACCACCGCGATCCCGAAGACCACGGCGATGCGCGCGCCGAACGCGCGCCCGCCGCCGCCCCACGCCATGCACGCCTTGGCGATCGTGTTGGCCACCACCGCGATCGCGATGGCGAGCGCGGCGATCTCGGCGGCGTGGCTCGAGCCCCGGCCCTGCTCGGCGGCGATCAAGGTGATCGCGTCGACGTCGGTGATGCCCGAGATGGCGGCGGCGATCAGCAGGCCCTCGTCGCCGAAGTAGCGCTGGGCCAGGGTCGCCGCCAGCAGGACCACGCACAGCACCGCGCCCCAGCTCAGCGCGCTCCACAGCTCGAACGGGTTCTTCAGCTTGATCTCGCCGGCCTGGCGCGCGGTCACCGCGTGCAGCCGGCGCCAGCTCAGCAGCGCGGCGACCAGCAGCGTCACCACCATGGCGGCGACCGCGGCCGCGACCCGCCACGCCACCGACGGCGCGATCGCCGCGGTGATCACGACCACCCGGATCGGCATGATCAGGTTGGCGAGGAACGTCGCCAGCTGGCCGGGGATCACCGCCTCCGGCGTCGCCCGCGCGGCGCGCGCCATCGACACCGTCACCGCGGTCGAGCTGGTCAGGCCGCCGACCAGGCCGGCCAGGCCGATGCCGCGCGCCGCCCCGAGCCAGCGGGTGAGCACGTAGCCGACGTACTGCACGCCGCCGATCAGCGCGATGAAGGTCCCGATCTTGCGCGGCGGCAGCGCGCCCCACGGATCGCGGGCCTGGACCGGCAGCAGCGGCAGCACGATCGCGAACAGGATCAGGAGCTGCAACGTGGCGGTGACCTCGATCCGGCGCACGCTGCCGACGAAGCGGACCATCCACGGCTTCGACACCAGCAGCGTGACCGTGCCGAGCGCCAGCGCGACGGCGAGCGCGCGGTTGGAGTGGACCAGCGCGCCGAGCAGCAGCACGACGACGCCGGCGATCTCGGTGGTCATCCCGACCTCCCGGGTCATCACCATCTGCGCGCCGATCAGCACCACCAGCGCGGCCAGCCCGACCGGCAGCAGCCACGGCAGGCCGCCGCCGAGGAAGGCGAGCAACCAGCCGGACAGCCCGAGCAGCGCGGTGGTGCGCGCGCCCATCGCGGCATGGCCCAGCCGCGCCGGCGTCGGCGTCGCCTCGGCCCCCGCCCCGTCGTCGCGATGGCCGGCGGCCTCGCTGTGCTCGCGCTCGAGCCCGACGACCAGCCCGATGCCGATCGCGTAGAGCGCCTCGATCAGCGCGGCGGTGTCCACCGGCCGATCATAAGGCGATCGGCGGCGGCGGCGGCGCCGGCCGGCTCACTTCGGCCGGGTGACCACCAGGTGCGGGTGCTTCTCGGCGTCGACGTAGCCGAACCGGACCGGCAGCCGGCGCTTCGGGTTCGCCTCCCACAGCGCCTTGAACTCCTCGCTGTGCTTGGGGCTGGCGCCCTCGAGGAACGGCCCGGTGAACTGGCCGTAGGTCACCTGCACCATGCCGGCCTTGCGGGCGTACAGCGGCGGGATGCCGGTCGAGTCCGACAGCATCCACGCGATGTGCCCGAGCAGGTAGTCGCGCATCGTCGAGAAGTCGTTGCGCCACAGCAGGTAGCTGGCGCCCTTGACCAGGCCGGCGACCTTGCCCTTGCCGGCGAGGTGGGCCATCAGCTCGGGGTGCTTGACCAGATCGGCGTCGCGCAGGTTCCACCCGAAGTGGCGGTGGACGCGGACGCGATCGCTGGGATCGCCGGCGCGGCGGTACTCGATCTCGACGTTGGCGAACGCCTCGGAAAAGTTGGGGTCGAGCCAGTCGTGCTTGCGGGCCTTGCCCTTGGCCGCCTTGGCCTTGTCCTTGCCCTTGGCCCGCGCCCGCGCCTCGGCGGCCGCGGTCTCGATCGCGGCGATCTCGTCGGCGGTCAGGTAGTGCAGCGCGCCGTCGGCCTCGAGGCGGATGAACCGCATGCCGACCGGCTCGAAGCCGTTGGCGGCCAGGCCGAGCAGGAACGACGACACCTGGGCCGGCAGGTCGTTGCGCTGCGACGACGACAGGTTCTCGCTGGTGTTGGAGCCGACCGACAGCGTGCCGCCGAGCTGGCCGCGCAGCTGGCCGAGGCTGTCGCCGAGCTGGGCCGGGGTCAGCTCGCCGATGCGGCGCGGATCGCCGGCCTGCTCGAGCGAGATCGTGGTGATCTCGTCAGCGTCGGGGAACGCGACCAGCGCCGAGATGAGGTCGCCGCCGCCGAACGGGTAGACCACCGTCCGCGGCACGTCGTCGGGCACCAGCGCGTCGAAGAACCCGCGCGCGCCGACGACGTAGTTGTCGCGGTAGCGGCCGAGCTGCGCGTCGACCCACGCGCAGTGCTTGTCGACGACCTTGGCCCGGGCCGCATCGGCGATCGGCTCGCGGGTGCCGCACGCGACCTCCCGGAACAGCTGCTTGGCCTCGGCGGTGAAGTCGGCGCCCGGCCGCGCCGGGGCCGGCGGCGGCGGGGCCGCGATCGGCGGCGGGGCCGGCGGCGCGGCGGCGGGGCTGGCGGCCGGAGCCGCACCGGGCCCGGGCGCCGCCGCGGGGATGGTCGGCGCCGGGGCCGGTCCGGGCGCGCCGGCGGCGCCCTTGTTCCCGCAACCGAGGGCCGCCGCCACGGCGGCGACCAGCAACATCGACGGCCACGTCCTCGGGTTGGCCACGCGCATCGGGTCTGCGATCGACAACGCGGCGGCGGGGTCGCCCATTCCAGGGTGGTCCGTCACACGTCCGCCAGCGCGCCCTGGTACATGCCGTCGAGCAGCTGCATGTACTTCTTCTCGACCGCCTTGCGCTTGACCTTGAGGCTCGGGGTCAGCTCGCCGGCGTCGACGGTCAGGTCGCGCGGCAGGATCTCGAACTTCTTGATGGTCTCGTACTTGGCCAGCTCGCGGTTGACGTCGGCGAGGTAGCCCTCGATCAGCGCCCGCGCCTGCGGGCTGGCGACGATCTCGCCGTACGACTTGCCGCCCAGCCCGGCGGTGTCCGCCCACTTCTTGATCGCCTCCTCGTCGAGGGTGATCAGCGCGGTGCAGTAGTTGCGCTTGTCGCCGTGGACGATGACCTGGCTGACGTACGGACAGCTCGCCTTGATCTTGCCCTCGATGTGCTGGGGCGCGACGTACTTGCCGCCCGAGGTCTTGATCAGGTCCTTCTTGCGATCGGTGATGCGCAGGAAGCCGTCGCGGTCGAGCTCGCCGATGTCGCCGGTGCGCAGCCAGCCGTCGGCGGTCAGCGCCGCCGCGGTCTCGTCGGCCAGGTTGTGGTAGCCGCGCATCACGCCCGGGCTCTTGATCAGGATCTCGCCGTCCTCGGGCGCCAGCTTGACCTCGGTCCCCGGCATCGGCAGGCCGACCGTGCCGAACCGGTAGCGGGTGGTCCGGTTGACGAAGCTGGCCGCGCTCGACTCGGTCAGGCCGTAGCCCTCGACGATCAGGATCTCGCAGGCGTGGAAGAACTCGGCGATCTCGCGCGACAGCGGCGCCGAGCCCGACACGAACAGCCGCAGCCGGCCGCCGAACCGCGCCTGCAGCTTCGAGAACACCAGCGTCTCGGCCAGCCGGCGCTGCAGGGCGAGCAGCGGCCCGGGATCGCGGCCCTGCTGGCTCAGCGCCGACACCCGCTTGCCGACCCCGATCGCCCACTGGAAGATCTTCCACTTGACCTGGCCGCCCTCCTGCGCGCCCTGCACGACCTTGTTGTAGACCTTCTCGAAGATGCGCGGCGCCGCCGCCATCACGGTCGGCTTCACGATCGCGAGGTTGTCGACCAGCTTGGGGATGCGCCCGTCGATCGCCACCGTGTGGCCGACGCGGATGTGCCCGCCGGTCAAGACCTTGCCGAAGCTGTGGGCGAGCGGCAGCCACAGGTACTCGACATCGTCGGGCTCGATCAGCTCGGTCGCGGCGATCGCGTCGGCGGTGTAGGCCCAGCACTCGTGGGCCAGCCGCACGCCCTTGGGCTTGCCGGTCGTGCCCGACGTGTAGATGAGCGTGGCGAGGTGCTCCGGGCGCGCGCCGGCGGCGGCGTCGTCGACCGCGCGCGGGTTGGCGGCGAGGAAGGCCTGGCCCTTGGCCTCGAGGTCGGCCAGCGAGATGACCCAGTCGCCGTCGGCGGCGTCGGGCTTGCCGTCGATCAAGATGATCCGGCGCAGGTCGGGCAGCGCGCTCCGCTGCGACCGCAGCTTGGCGACCTGGCCGGCGTCCTCGGCGAACACGATGCGCGTCGCCGAGTCGTGCAGGATGTACGCGCACTCCTCGGCGATCGTCGACGGGTACACCGTGGTGGTCGCCCCGCCGGCGCACAGGATGCCGACGTCGATCAGCACCCATTCGACGCGCGTGTTCGCCAGGATCCCGACCCGCTCCTCGCGGCCGATGCCCTCGGCGAGCAGGCCGGCGGCGATGGCGCGGACGCGGTCGCCGGCCTGGCGCCAGCTCAGCGACCGCCACTGCTCACCGACCGGGTAGCGGTAGGCCTCGCGGTCGGGAGTCTTGGCGATGCGCTCCAGGAACAGGGCGGGGATCGTGGTGGTGGTGCGCACGAGCTTCTCGGGTGGCGTCGACGTAGCCATCGGTCCTCCTGCCGGGGTGTCGCATCTTGCCCGGCAGGTGCCGATCCCGCAACCGCCGCGGGACGCCGACGACCGGGCGAGGCGCCGTCAGCGCCGGCCCGGGCGCACCACCCGCGATCGCTCAGATCGCGACCGCGTTCATGACCTCGTCGAACATGCCCTCGAACAGGATGCCGGTGAAGTAGCGCTCGGCGGCGTCGGGCAGGATCACGACGATGGTCTTGCCCTCGTTCTCCTTGCGGCGGGCCAGGCGGTCGGCGACCGTCATCGCGGCGCCGCACGAGATGCCGGCGAGGATGCCCTCCTCCTTGGCCAGGCGGCGCGCCATCGCGACCGACTCGTCGTTGGAGACGTGCTCGACCGCGTCGACCAGCGACAGGTCGAGGTTCTTCGGCACGAAGCCGGCGCCGATGCCCTGGATCTTGTGGGGCGACGGCTTCAGCTCCTCACCCTTGAGCGTCTGGCTGATCACCGGGGAGTGGATCGGCTCGACCGCGACCGAGGTCAGCGGCGTGCCCTTCACCTTCTCCCAGAACCGCGACACGCCGGTCAGCGTGCCACCGGTGCCGATGCCCGACACGAAGAAGTCGACCTTGCCGCCGGTGTCCTCCCAGATCTCGGGACCGGTGGTGGTCTCGTGGATGAACGGATTGGCCGGGTTCTCGAACTGGCGCATCGGCACGTAGCGGCCGGGATCCGACGCGGCGATCTCCTCGGCCTTGGCCACCGCGCCCTTCATGCCCTGCGGGCCGGGCGTGAGGACCAGCTTGGCGCCGAACGCGGCCAGCACCTTGCGGCGCTCCATGCTCATCGTCTCCGGCATGGTCAGCACGCACTCGATGCCGCGCGACGCCGCCGCGAAGGCCAGCGCGATGCCGGTGTTGCCGCTGGTCGCCTCGATGATGGTCTTGCCGGGACCGAGCAGGCCCTTCTGCTCGGCGTCCCACACCATCGACGCGCCGATGCGGCACTTCACCGAGTAGGCCGGGTTGCGGCCCTCGATCTTCGCGAGGACGCGGGCACCGGCGCCGGCGGTGATGCGGTTGATCCTGACGAGCGGAGTCCGCCCGATGCTCCGAGAGTTGTCCTCGAACACGTTCGCCATGGCCGGACACTAGCAGATGTCCATCCGTTTTTGCGGACAGAATCCGCTGTAACGGATGCCACCGGGTGCCAGCCAAACCTGAGTACTGTGGGGCCTCGATGGTCCGTTCCCGTGTCCTGTCCGCGATCTGCGTGGCGTTGGCCGCCCCCGCCGCCCTCGCCTCCTCGGCCTGCACCCGCACCGCGCCCGCGCCGGCGCGACCGGCGGTCACCGGCTGCCTCGCGCTGCCCGGCGCGCACCGCTACAACCTCCGGCTGGCGCCCGACGGCCGCAGCCTCTACTGGACCGAGTGGACGAGCTACCACGGCTACGAGAACAGCTGGCCGCGCTCGGTGCTGGCGCGCTGGCCGCTCGACGCTCCCGCCGACGCCGCCGGCGTGGTGACCGAGCAGATCGACGGCCTGTTCCGCGTGCTGGCCGACGGCCGGGTCGTCGGCCTGCGCGGCGACTCCGGCGTGGTGGTCTGGGGCCGCGACGGCGCGTCGCTGGTGTCGATGGCCGGCGAGATGGACCACCTCGAGGTCCTCGACGACAAGACCGCCATCTACGCGATCAACGGCGGCCTGTGGGTGCAGCCGCTGCACCGCGCCGCCGCGCGCCTGCTGGCGCTCGCCGACGAGCTGCTCGGCGTCGACGGCGGCGCCGCGATCGCGATCCGCGACGGCGCGGTCGTCCGCATCGACGTGGCGACCGGCGCCGAGCGCGTGCTGCCGGCGCCGCCCGGGGCGGTGCTCAAGGCGTTCCCCGGCGCGATCGTGTCGTCGACCGAGCAGGGCCTGGCCCTCCAGCGCGACGGCCGCGCCGCCGTCGACACCCTGCTCACCGGCAGCGACTGGAGCACCCGCCCGGGGCCCGACGCCGTGCGGGCGTGGCGGAAGGCGACCGCCGCCGGCGGCGCCGGCCACCTCGAGATCGCCCTGATCACCGCCGCCGGCCTCGACCGCGTGCCGGCCATCACCGGCGCCGACGGGGTCGAAGGGGTCGTCCGACTCCCGGACGGCCGGACCGCCTACCTGGTCGCCCAGGACACCGACCGCGACGGCGATCTCGACGGCGAGGACGAGACCGATCTGTGCCTGGCGCCGGCCGGCGCCACCACGTTCGCGGTCCCGCCGCGCCGGGTCCCGCGCCGGCTGGCCGCGGCCGAGCCGGCGATCGAGCGCACCGCCCAGGCGCTGGGCGCGACCGGCTGGACCGCGATCGGCCTGCTCGAGCTGCCGCTGGTGCGGTTCACCGGCGTCCCCCACCGGGCCGACCAGCAGGCGCGCTGGCGCGACGCGCGGACCGCCGCCGCCGCGGTGGTCGCCGCGACCGGCGACCCGAGCCTGCGGATCGAGATCGACTACGCCGACGGCCGCAAGGCGTCCAGCGCGTGGTGGGCGATGGCCCACCGCCGCACGGCGATGGCCGGCATCGGCGGCGTGATGGCGCCCGATCCCGCCGACTACGACGTGGTCGTCGACGAGCTCGCGCTCAGCCGCGGCGACGGCGACGAGATCACCTGCGCCGGGTGGCTGACCAACCAGACCGATCGCCCGCTGGTCGACGTCGAGGTCGACTGCGTCGACGGCAGCAACGACGAGATGGTCCCGGTCTACCCGACGACCCTGCGCCCGGGCGGCCGCGGCCGGTTCTCGGGCACGACCACCGCCGCGGCCGGCGAGCGGCTCGAGATCTCGGTCCACCAGGGCGCCGGGCGCGCCGTGCTGGCCCACAGCGAGCGCGGCTTCCCCGCCCGCCGGCAACGCCTGGTCGACGCCGCGGTCGAGGTCCACGACCGCACCCGCCTGCGCTACTGGGACTGGGACGAGCTCGACGGCGGCGCCGTCTTCCAGGTCACCGTCGACGCGCCCGACGACTTCGGCGAGTGGTCCGACACCGCCCGCGAGGTCGCGGCCAGCACGGCCCACGCCGTGTTCCGCCGCCTCGATCGCGACGCGTTCGGCACCAGCGTCGAGGCCGGTGTGCCCCTGCGCCTGGCGGTGCGCAGCGGCCAGCGCCGGTGGTCGACCGACGGCAGCGGGCTCATCGAGGTCGACCCCGAATGATCGAGGACGCGGCGGGCGGCCCCGCCCGCGTGATCGACGGCCGCTACCGGGTCGTCGCGCTGCTCGGCCAGGGCGCCCACGGCCGGACGTTCCGCTGCGTCGACGACGCCGGCCGCGCCGTCGCGGTCAAGGAGCTGATCGTCCGCGGCCAGGCAGACTGGAAGCCGATCGAGCTGTTCGAGCGCGAGGCCAAGGTGCTCGCGGCGCTGCGCCACCACGGCGTGCCCGCGCTCGACCGCTTCTTCGAGGCCACCGACGCGCACGGCGACCTGGCGTTCTACCTGGTCCAGGAGCTGATCGACGGCCCGTCGCTGCGCGACCGCGTCGCCGCCGGCCCGCTCGATCCCGACGAGGTGGTCCGCATCGCCCTCGGCGTGCTCGACGTGCTCGAGTACCTCCACGGCCGCGCGCCGCCGGTCTTCCACCGCGACATCAAGCCGGCCAACATCGTGCTGCGCCCGTCGGGCGCGCCGGTGCTGGTCGACTTCGGGGGCGTGTGCCACGGCTGGCGCGCCGACGACGGCGGCTCGACCGTGGTCGGCACCTTCGGTTACATGCCCGCCGAGCAGCTGCTCGGCCAGGTCGAGCCGGCGAGCGACCTGTACGCGCTCGGCGCCACCATGCTGCACCTGGTGACCGGTCGGCCGCCGGCCGCGCACAGCTACGCCGCCGGCCGCCTCGCCGTGCCGCCCGAGCTCGACGTCGCGCCGACGCTGCGCGCCGCGATCGACGCCATGCTGGCGCCGGCCCCGGGCGATCGACCGCGCACGGCGCAGGCCGCGCGCGGCCTCCTGCTCGGCCAGGCGTCGACCGCGCTGGCGGCGGTCCCCCGCGCCGGTGTCGGCCTGGCCCGGCGGCCGGCCGCGGTGCTGGCCGGGCCGGCGGCGCCGCGCCTCGCCGACCTCGGCCCGCCGCCCCGCGATCCACGCGGTCCGCACGCCGACGTCCTGCGCGTGCTGTGCGAGCCCCTCGACGACGACAGCGAGGGCGTCGGCGCCGTCATCTTCGGCTGGACGGTCTTCATCGTCATCTCGGTCGTCACCGTCGGCGTGGTCCCGGCCCTCTATTACGGCAGCCACGTCCGCGGCCGGCGCCGCCGCTATCAGCCGCTGTTCGAGCACGGCCTGCAGGTGGCCGGCGAGATCGTCTCGGTCGCCCGGACCGACGCCAGCATGATGGCGACCATCGGCTACGAGTACGAGGTGGCCGGCGCTCGCTACCGCGGCTTCATCGACTACGCCGCCCGCCTCGCCCGCTACTGGCGCGAGGGCGACCCGATCACCGTCCTCCACGACCCGGCCGACCCCGGGCGGAGCTGCGCGGTCTACGTCCGCGACCGTCGCGCCGCCGGCGCGCCCGACCGCCGGTCATGACACCCGGGCCAGCTTGTCCGGATTCCGGACGATGAACACCGCGGCGATCCGGCCCTCCTGCAGGTCGAGCGAGATCACGCTGGTCACCACCCCGTCCTCGCGCACCCGCACGGCGGGCAGCCCGTTGACCTCGCACGGCTCGACCCGCGCATGCGCGCCTCCCTTGCGCGTCAGGCCGACCAGCAGCCGGACCACCCGATGGCGTCCCACCACCGGCCGCCGCGCCGCGCGGGCGCGGCCGCCGCCGTCCGACCGGACGACCACGTCGTCGGCCAGCAGCCGCTCCAGCGCCGCCAGGTCACCCGACGCGCACGCGACCACGAACGCTCCCAGCACCCGCGCGTGCTCCGCCCGATCGACCGAGCGCGCGCGCCCCTCGCGCACGTGTCGCCGCGCCCGCGCCGCCAGCTGCCGGCACGCCTCCTCCGACTTGCCGAGCGTGGCGGCCACCTCGGCGTGCGTGTAGTCGAAGACCTCGGACAGGAGGAACGCCGCCCGCTCGGCCGGGCTCAGCCGCTCGAGGAGGAGCAGGAACGCCATGGACAGCGACTCGGGATCGGCGTCGGGCGCGGTCGCGATCGGCTCGGGCAACCACGGCCCCACGTACTGCTCCCGCCGCACCCGCGCCGAGCCGA
>Ga0247830_10000210_pt1 | contig 18848 bp, 21 predicted proteins | sample 12C_Control_Day5_FD_207766 | JGI IMG/M metagenome (GOLD analysis project Ga0247830, IMG submission 207766) | Soil microbial communities from agricultural site in Penn Yan, New York, United States - 12C_Control_Day5 | ecosystem: Environmental > Terrestrial > Soil > Agricultural land | place...
GGCCCGAGCTGGTCGAGCATGTCGATGATGACCGGGGTCAGCTTCTCGATGAGCGGCGCGAGCTTGCGGATCACCGGCATGAGGCCGGTGAGCATCGCCGCGATCAGCGGGCCCATCTCGGCGATGACGTCGCCGAACGCGGGGGCGAGCGCCTGGATCACGGGGACGAACGCGTCGACCAGCAGCGGGATGACCGGGGTCAGCGCCTGGAACGCGTACCCGAGCCCGTCGGCGATCGCGGTGATCCCCGGTGCGGCCGCCTGCAGCGCCGTCTGCAGGCCGGCGCCGACGGCGGTGCCGAACGCCTGCAGGGCGGGCACGATCGGGCGGACCGCGTCGGCGATGATGACCAGCAGGTCACCGAACGCGCCCAGCGCGCCGGTGTTCGCGACCGCCGTCATGACGTCGCCGAGCACCGGGGCGAGGATCTGCAGCCCGAACAGGAAGTCGTCGACCTGCTGCATCGTGTTGGGCGTGACCATCTGGCCCAGCGCGTAAGCGACCGACTTCACCAGGTCGATCAGCGAGTCGAAGATCTGCTTGCCGCCCTCGAACCAGGTCTTGAGGGCCTGCTGCCCCTCGACGGACCCGGCCCACGCCTGGAACTCCCCGGCCAGGTCGGACAGCGACTGCAGCATCCCCGTCGCCGCACCGGAGCCGGCGGTGAACACGTCAGCGAGGCCGCCGGAGAGCTGCCCGATGATGTCCAGCAGCAGCCCGAACTGGCGGGTCGCGTTGTCCATGAACTGGTCGAACTTCTCCGAGCGCGCGAAGTGCTCGAAGAACTGCCCGACGGCCTCGCCCCACTGCATGAACGACAGCGCCATGCGGGCGCCCCACTCGGAGGCCTTGGCGAACAGCGCCAGGAACCCCTCGAGGACACCCGCCGTGCCGATCCCCAGCCGCGCCAGGGTGTCCGGGATGGTGGTCTCCATCGCGGTCTGGAACGCCTTGTAGCCCGGCCCGGTGATGACCCGCTCGAGCGCCTGCGTGATCTTCCCGAACGCCTTGCCGAGCTGCTCCCCGATGCGGTCGGCCCGCCACAGCTTGGCCAGCGACTCGGTGAACTGGTCGAGCGCCGGCGCGAACTCCTTCGCGAACGCCTTGGCGTCGTTGCTGACCTGCTTGTTGAGCTTCTCGAGCCCGTCGACGGCCTGCGGGGAGACCTTCTTGAGCTCGGTGATGCCACGCACGGCCAGCGCGATGCCCCACCCGGCGGCGATCGCCGCCGGTCCGAGCGCGAGGAACGCGGCGACCAGGGAGTTGAGCAGCGCCCCGACGAGCGCGACCAGCGCGGCGGACGCACCGGACCCCAGGGCGGCGATCTGCGGGCCGATCGTCGCGATCAGGCCCAGGACGAGCCGGACGGTGTTGTCCATGCGGGAGAACGCCCCGCCGCGGAACCCGTTGCCGTAGTCGCTGCCGGCGTTGAACCCGGCCCGCTGCCACATGCTGCGCATCGAGCCCGACAGCGACGCACCGAGCCCGCGAACCCGCTCCCGGAACCCGTCACCGAACCGGTCGCCGAACGAGCGCCCGGAGCGCCGGCCCTCGCGACCCATCTCGCGGTTGAGGGCGTTGCCTGCCTGGTTGGCGATCCGGCGGGCCTGGCGGGGGATCGCGTCACCGTCGAGGTCGACGTCGACCTCGGCGTGCGCGATCGTCGGTCCTGCCACGGGTCACCTCCCTGCCTGGACCTGTGACGCCCACGCACCCATGGCGCGCAGCGAGTCGGTTTCGGTGCGGAGCTGGCTGACCGACGCCGTCGTGGTCTGCCTGCCCGGCAGGGGCGCCTCGAGCTGCATGTCGAACTTCTGCCTGTTCTCCACGCGCTCGATCGCCCAGGCGTAGATCAGGTTGTAGAAGCGATGGGGCGGGAGGCTGAACGGGTCGACCGCTTGCGCGGCACACCACCCGTCGACAAGTGCCCACTGGTCGCTCGCGAGGGCAGTGAGGCGAGCGACGACTGCGTAGGGCGGGCGGACGTCTCCTCGACGATCCACTCGATGATGTTCATGATGTCGGCGAGCCCGAACGGGTCCGTGCGGTCGATCAGCCGGCGCCGCAGCACCGTGGTGGTGTCCTCGTCGAGCAGCGACCAGAACACCTCGAGGACGGTCGCGCCGGCCTCGGCCGACGTCGAGTCGGACGCCAGGCCCATGAGCAGCACGATCTGCCCCTCGGACGGCTTGTAGGCGTAGAGCTGCTCGTCGGAGCCCTGCATCTTGAACGGCAGCCGCTCGTCCTCGCCGTCGGTGGCGGCCTGTACCGCCAGCTCGAACGTCTTGCTCATCTGTGCCCCCTGTTAGTTGGACTAGCGGCCTCAGGTCAGGCCGTTGCGGGCCAGGCCGGCGGCCAGGCCGTTGGTGAGGTAGAGGCGCGGCTTCTGCCCGGAGACGAACTGCGTCTTGGCGCCCTTGAACCTCGCGTACCGGCGCGGGACGAACCGGGCGCCGGCGTAGAGCGTCATGTGCTCGCCGAAGCGCGACGCGGAGATGTAGGGGCCGGTGCCGAGCTCGACGTACAGCGCGTACGGCGCGTAGGCGCCGACGGTGAACCGCACCCCGTACTGGTTCGGGCGTCGCCGGGCGGTGACGGACCTGCGCAGCCGCCTCGAGCGGTTGCGGATGCGCCGGCGGGCGGCGGTGCGCACGTCGTTCTCGACCTTGCCGGCGAACTTGTAGATGTCGCCGCCGGGCACGAACATCGACTGGATCGCGACGGGGTTGACCCGGGTCCGGACGGCCACTAGATCGCCCCCTCGGCGACCCACACCGTCCAGGTGCCGCCGACGACCCCGCCGTCGGGCCCGATCGGGGCGTACGGGCCGAGGATCAGGTCCTTGGAGTTGCCCGTGGGGAAGCAGCACAGCAGCGCACGGCGCATCGCGGCCATGGCGGCGACCTGCAGGCGGGTCGCGTCGAACTGCGCGGCCATGTCCGGCGGGGACCCGTCGGCGCCGGGCTCGGGCGCGCAGTACAGGACGCCGAGCTCGACCTCGAACGCGAGCGGCGCGAAGCACCCGACCAGCGCCTGCGCGGGGAACGTCGTCGAGGGGAACGCGGACACCAGCCGCGTCCACGCCATGCCGGCGTCCTCGCTGACGTACTCCGCGGCGATCTGCTCGCCAGGCAGCGGCGTGCAGATGTACACCTCCGGCAGCCCGGAGGCGACGATCTCCTGGCACAGGCACGACGTGAGCGACGCCAGCGCGGGCCAGATCGCGACGTCCTCGCGCAGCGGCGGCGCGTCGATGGTCGTCACGGGGTCACCGGCCAGGACGTGGTGCGCCGCGCAGGGCGCAGGTCCGGCGACCAGACCTGCGAGGCGGACTTGAGCTGGTGCGGGTTCCACAGCCGCACCCACGAATCGACCTCGCGGATGCCGGTCAGCCCGTTCTCGAACATCCCCGACGGGATCTCGTAGGCGACGCCGAGCCGGGTGATCGACTGCACCCCGGACGGCAGCCGGCACTTGCCGCCGGTGCAGGACTTGGCGAACTCCACGGCGAGGATGCCGGCGACCCACGACGCGAGCCCGTCGACGCGGAACCCGTTGTAGTAGGTGACCGCGAACGCGCCCGGCCCGTCCGCGGCCGCCGTCATGTCCTGGCACTTGGGCCAGGTCTGCCCGTCCAGCCGCACCAGCCGGTTGCCGTTGTCGACCCGGTAGGAGTCCTGCGCCAGGACGACGCCGTCGACGAGCACCTCCACGACGCCGCCGACCGGCGCCGGCAGCCACACCTCAGGGACGAACGCGCACGAGCACTCGGTGGTGCAGCCGCACCAGGTGTTGATCCACTGCCCGTCGACGTCGATCGACGCCCACCACGGGCCGACCCGCACCCCCAGCGCCTCAGCGTTCCCGGCCGCGACCGGCGCGGCCCTGAACGACCCGGCGCCGCAGCCCTTGGCGCACGGCCGCACGGTGATCGGGCACCCACCCACCACGTGACCGGTCAGGGACCGCAGCACCTGCGTGGCCATGGCCGCCGACCGGTCCTTGACCGCCGGGTCGAGCCCGTCCAGCCAGGTCTGGTCCGCGCAGCCCCAGTCGACCGGCCAACATGAGTCGGGCAGCGCCGGGATCGTCGGCTCGCTCACCTGCGCCACCTCCCTCGAGGCCGGTGGGTGCGGGGCGGCACGAGGACCCCGCACCCACCGGTGGACCTCACTCGGCCGGCTTCGTCTCGGTCTTGGTGTCGGTCGTCTTCGCCGTGCGGGCGTCCTCGACGACCGCGGCCGCCGTGACCGTCGTCGTCGACGTCGACGAACCGCGGTAGGCCGTCGCGGTGTACGTGCCCGCGGCGGGGTAGGTGTGCGTGATGTCCGCCCCGTCGGCGGCGTACTCCCAGGTGCCGTCGCCGAAGTCGACGTACCAGGGGTCGGTGCCCGCCGGCGTCGGCGAGAACGTCGCCGAGAGCCCCGCTCCCGGCGTCGCGGTGACGCCGGTGAGCGCCTCGTCGGCCGGGTCGAGCAGCGGCGCGGTGCCGCAGTACGCCGGCGGGGGAGCGACGTCGGTGTACCGCACGAGCAGGTGGTCGCCGGACGCGATCGCCGTGTCGAGCGGTGCCGGGTTCCCGCCGGAGCGGATGACGTCGTACGGGCCGACACCCCACCCCGAACCCGTCTTGGTCTGGGCGCCGGTGACGGTGAACGAGATCGCACCGTTCTCGATCGTGAAGTCCCCGAAGATCCCGCCCTGCAGGTACGGCAGGAGCAGGTACCCGCCGGGGACGGCGTCGCCGGCGGTGTCGTCGGTGCACGCCACGCCGGGAACACCGGTCCACAGCTCGAGCGCGAAGCCGGAGTTGCACGCGGAGATGTCGGAGTTCACACGGAACCCGACGGCGTACCCCTCGTCGTCGTACTCGGCGTCCTGACCGGTCAGGATCGCGAACAGCGCCGGGTCGACGTTGCAGAACTCGACCTCCACGCCGTACCCGAGGAACGTCGGGCAGGGGACCTCGCGAACGCACGTCTTGCCGGCGGCGTTCGTGACGTTGATCTCCTCGCCCTCGTCGGTGTTCGCGGTGAACGCCACCGAGACGAACCCGTCGGACACGCCGACGGACTCCTCGCCGTAGACCGGGCGGCCACAGCCGTCCAGCCGGGTCACACGCATCGCCCGCCCGCGGACGGGCGAGAAGCAACGGGACTGAGCCATGTCTTCTCCGCTCCCTACTTCTTGTCCGTCTCGGCGGCGGGCTTGTCCGCTGCCGGCTTGCGCGGCTTGGGCTTGTCGACCAGCGCCGCGGGCACGACGAAGCCGCCGTCCCCGGGAGCGGCGCGGACGACGGACGGGTCGAGACCGGCCTTCTCGGCGGCCTCGAGCAGCTTCTGGGCGGTCTCGGAATCGAGGCCGGCGACGAACGCCTCGCCCTCGTTGACGGTCATGACTGGTCCCCCTGAGTGGCGGTGCCCTGCAGCAGGAAGCCGATGAAGCAATCCGTCGCGACGACGTAGATGCGCTCGGCGAGCGTCTGGGCGGTGTTGGTCCGGACGTCCGGGACGTCGTAGGTGCGCACCGGCGTGCGCCAGATGTGCACCTCGCCGGTCGCCCACATGCGGTCGGCCGGGTAGCCCGCGCCGGCCGCGATCGGGGTGCCCAGACCGGTGGTCAGGAGCCCCGTCAGCGGGTCGATGAACGCGGCCCGCTGCGAAACCGCCAGGGACGCGAGGTAAGGGGCCATGTGGATGATCGGCAGGCCGCCGTAGGTGGTGGCCGCGGCCTGCTCGAGCGCGGCGATCGCCCCGACGGTGTTCCCGGGTGCGAACGTCCCCAGCGAGTTGCCGGAGTCGGCGAACTCGGGCGCCAGGGTCGCCGCGTACGCCCGCGAGACCGTGTACTCCTCGCCGGACTCGAGCCGCGCCCGGGCCTCCGCGCCGTAGGAGCCGAGCAGGTCGCACTCGACGCCGGCGTAGACCGCGAACGGGTCACCCGTGATGACCTGCGGACCCGAGAACTGCTTCTCGTCGTCGAACATGAGGTCCAGGTCGGAGCTGGACGACGCGCACGGCGCGGCCCACAGGCCGTTGCCGAACTCCCCGCACATCGCGAAGCTCTGGAACTCGACTCCGAACGCGGCGTGCGAGTCCGGTGCGTCCTGCACGTTCGCGACCGTGAGCAGGCCGCCCTTGCGCGGTGCGCGAGCCGGTGCGTCGATGCGCACCGGGATGGTCACCGGCATCTGGCCACCTCCCTTCTAGAGAGGTCTCGCCCGCGGGGCACCGGGCCAGGTGTCGGCGCCCCGCGGGGAGGTCTCAGGGGGTGACGGCGCCGTGGAGGCAGTCGGTGATGTCGGCGGCACCGGTGCGGCCGGAGGCGCAGGTGGTGAGCTCGAACCGCACGGGGTCGCCGCAGGTGTTCACCACGGCGACGCCGGACTCGGCGAACAGCGCGGTGTACGTGTTCTGCTTGAGCAGCGTCGAGTCGTAGACCGCGTCGAGGGAGATGACGTCGGTCGTCGCCTTCACGAACGCGCCGGCCGGGTACAGGTACGCGGTCGCGGTCGTGGGGATGTCGCCCGTCGCGTCGTCGAGCGGGTCGAGGTTGTACAGCCACTGCACCCGCACGCCGCGCGCGGTGAAGTAGCCCTCGATCGTGGCGTCGGTGACGTTGATCAGGTCGATGCCGGTGCGACGCGCGAGGTCAGCGCGGACGAGCGCCTTGTACCAGTACGGGAGCAGCAGCTCGAACGACTGGTTGAAGGACATCCGCTCCTTCTGCCGCTGGTGCATGACCGCGAACTCGATCTGCGCCAGGCCGTCGATCGTGTTCGCCGGCGAGCCCACGAGCGTGAGCGAGGTGGACGCGGCGTCGATCTTGGACAGCACGTAGCCGTCGACCTTGTGCTGCTGGGCGATGAGCGCGCCCTCGGTGAAGCGGCGCACGAGCTCGGGGTAGGCGGCCTCGGTGAGCAGCGGTGCGGTGATGCAGATGCCGACCGCGTCGAGGCGGACCTCGGTGAACGGCGGGCAGGTGACCTCGACACACGTCTTGGCCGGCGAGCCGGCGATGACCTGGGCCTCGGTGAGGAACCAGCCCAGGCCGGCGGTGGCGAAGATCGAGGCGAACGAGGGGCCCTTGGTGTAGCGGATGCCGCCGCGGTTCGCGGTGATCGACGGCAGGTCGAGCAGGCCGTCGGTCGACTCGTAGGAGCACAGGTCGTAGAGGGTCTCCGACGGGGCGCACCAGCCGCCGGCGGCCGTGAGCGACCCGCCCGGCAGGCGCGCCTCCTTGGACGCCTTGGTGAGCAGCGCCTGGTCGTCGTCCGGGTGCTTGGTCTGGATGAGGCCGTCGGTGCGGGTCGAGCCGATGTCGATGTTCGCGACCGAGTACCGCTGCTGGATGCCCTCGGCGCCGCCCAGGCGGACGGTCGGCAGGCCCTTCATGCGGGCGACGAGCGCCTTGCCGACCGTGTCGAGGTCGTCGAGGCGGCCGCCGGTGGCGAACCCGGGGACATCGGCCGACGCGGTCAGGACCGCGGTCGGCTTGGCCGGGGTGATGTCGATCGGGGCGTTCACCGTGGTCGCGGCACGGGCGACGACCGGGACGCGACGAGCCGGGGGAGTGGCGGCCGCGGCGACCGGCTCCTCCTCCTTCTTCTCCTCGGCGGCCGGCTCCTCGACGATCTCGGCGTCGACGACCTCCTCCTCGTCCTTGACGAGGGCGGCACGTGCGGCCGCGGCGCGCGCGGAGCGCTCGGCCTTGGCCTCGGAGCGGGTGGACTGCTCGGCCTTGGCGGCGGTGGCGAAGTCGGCGAGGGCGATGAGGCGGTTGAGCTTCTCGTCGTCGAGCTCGTCGTCGGGGACGTCGTTGAACGACGCGGCGTCAGTCAGCGCCTGCTCGATCGCGTCAGCGAGAGCGGCGTCATCGAGGACAGAGAGGTCCTCGGGGATCTCGAACGGCACAGCGGCCTCCGTCGGGCGCGCAGGGACAGGTGGATTCCTGTCCGGCTACGCCGCGACGGGGCAGTGCTTCTGACCGAATCCTGCACCTGCACGAACGCCTGTGACAAGCACGCTTATCGGCGGGTCGGGCGAGTACCGTCTGGCGGATGACCGAGAACGTCGAGCAGAAGTACGAGGCCGCCCTCGAGCGGATCATGCAGCGCGACGCCGAAGCGCTCGAGCTGATGGGCCGCGGCGGCTGGCAGGGCGCGACCGGTCTCGAGGACGCGCCGGCGGCCCCCACGGGCGACTAGGCCCGGATCAATCGCGGTTCTTGCTGGGGGAAACTCCGCAGCCGCCGGCGCCCTGGGGGAGCATGGCTGAGGGGTGCCGCCACGGCCCTGACACGCGGCGGCACCCCTCCGCTCCGGGCGCGCGCTCTGCCCCCCCAATGGGCTGGCGCGCTGTGTGCGGTGCCCGGCTCACCGCTCAGGTGACGACTTGTAGGTCCCGCCCTTCTTGAGCACGGCCATGCGCGCCTCGATCTCCGAGGCGTACGTCTTGGTGGTGCCGTCGGTGAACGTCGCGACGTACACGACCTTCGCGCCGGACTTCGCCCCGCCGCAGTTGCAGCCCATGCCTGCCCCCTCTACCTGAGCGCCTCGAGCCGGGCGCGGGCGCGCTCGGCCTGCATCTTGTGGACCCGCGCCAGGGCCGCGGCGCGCTGCACGGCGCGCGCCTCCTCGGCCTTGACGAGCGCGAGCTCGGTGCGGATCGCGGCCCGCAGGTCGGGCTCGTCGGCGTGCTGCACGACGCCGGCCGCGACCAGCGCGTATCCGGCCTGACCGGAGGCGGCGACGGTGGTGCGCGGGATCGGGAAGCCGGGCACGTTCACGCACAGCGCCGCGACGAGCTCGAGCTTGCCGGCGAGCCGGCGCCAGTCCCCGGACAGCGAGGCCGCCTGCAGCGCGATCCGCTGGTTGTCGGTGATGTCCGGCCGCAGCGCGCCCGAGTACCAGATCCCGTGCTCGTCCTCGCCGACCACGACATCGGCGACGACGGCCCCGGTGTTGTCGTAGTGCGCCGCGGCCGGACGGCCCGGCAGGGACATCGCGGCGTGCCCGGTGTCCATCGTCAGGTGCCCGACGTTGACCGCACCGTCGTCGGTGATCACCTGCCCGGTGTGGAAGTACGCGTACCCGGACGCCGAGTTCGGCGGCCGCACGCACACCTCCCCGTCCCCGACGGACACCCCGAACCCGGTGTGGCACGTCGCCCACCCGGCCAGGTGCCCGTACACGTGCCGGCCCTCGATCGTCAGCGGCGTCAGCCCCTCGAGCCCTGGGTTCTGGAACCACGCCAGCGGCGGGACCGTGTTGACGTCGACGTCGTCGACGAGCGAGAACGCGGCCGCCACCAGGACCTCGCCGGCGTGCTTGCGCCGCTTGCCGCCCTCCTGCCCCGGCCACAGGCCCATCGCGACCTTGTGCAGGTTCGCGCACGTCCCGGCCAGGTACTGCGGGTTCGGCACGTACTTCGCGAGCTGACGCCGGCACCGGTTGAAGTCGCCCGGCTGACCCCAGCGGATCTTGGCCGCGCCCTTGCCGCGGGTCCAGTAGTCCCGCAGCCGCTGCGTGTCCTTGGGGTGCGTCGCCCAGCCCGGGCCGTCGTGCGTGCCCGGGGCGGAGGCGAACGCGGCCGCGGTCAGCGACTCCGGCGGGTCCTCCTCGAGCTTGCGGTAGGCGGTGAGCAGCGACCGCTTCGCCGACGCCTTCTGCTCGTCGGTGGCGTCGACCTGGTCGACGCGCGCGGCCGCGGCGTGCACGGCCGCCCGGTTGAGGTCACCGTTGGGCTCGAGGATCGGCAGGGAGTTGTCGGACTTCGCCTTGGACTCCCCGTTCTTGTGCAGCACGCACGAGCGGTAGTACTCGTCGTCGGTGAACCGGGCCGCCGACCCGTCCCACGCGGCCTCGGAGATCTTGAACGTCCGCCACGAGTCGAACAGGTCGTCCATCTCCTTGGCCGCGCACGGGATGCACCCGGCGGCCAGCGCGTCGTCCTCGGCGTCAGCCCAGGTCCCGAGCGTGATGAACGCCTCCTGGAACGCCGGCACCGTGACGAGCGTCGCGGACGCGACCCGTCCGTCGGTGACGACCGTGACCGGCTGGCTGGCGTCGTCGTTGAGGTCGAACGCGGTGCCGTCCTCGTACTGCAGCTCGAACGCGGCGTCGTCGAGCTCGACGGACACGCCCTGCAGCATCCGGTCGGCGACCAGGTAGATCGCCTCGTCGGCCTCCGGCACGGCGGCGAACCGGCCCTCGGCCTTGATCAGGCCGTCCTCCTCCCAGACCCGCTCGATGTTCCCGACGGTGACCGCACCGCCGTGACCGTCGGACTGGGCCCGCTGGAACGTCAGCGGGACGGGCAGGTTGCGGGTGCGCAGCGCGTCGACGGCGAACTTGCGCCGGTCCCCGGACATGACGCCGGTCGGCGCGATGATCCCGTGCCAGGGCACCTCGGTGTCGAGCTCGGCGTAGTCCGCGAGGTCGTAGAACCCCTCGTCGTCCTCGCCGGAGTCGTCCTCGCCCGGGTCGTCGTCGACGCCGGGGTCGTCGTCGATCTCCGGGTGCGCCGGCGTGCCCGGCCCGGAGTCGGCGTACACGAGCCGGCCGTTCTCGACGGTGACGTAGGACGGCAGCGGCTCCTTGAGCTCGATCGTGTACGTCTGCGCCGCGGTGGTGTTCGTCGCGTTCGTCGTCACGTTCTCCTCCGGGTCCTTGACCTGCCGCACCAGGCACCGGCAGTTGATCCACACGTGCGGCGGCCCGACGGGCTCGCCCGGGAAGTGCAGGCGGTGACCGGCGACGTCGAACGTCGAGCCGCCGGTGACGGTCTCCCCGTCGAGGGGGACGTGGATGTCGCGGACCTGGCCGTCCTGGCGGGTGACCCACTCGAGGCGGCCGCCGCCGGCCGCGGTGGCGGAGTTCAGCGCGAACGCCGACAGCCACCCGGTGATGACCTCGACCTGCGTGTCGTCCGGCGGGTTGGACGGCAGGGAGGTCCGCTCGAGCACCTCGGCGCACGTCGACTGGAACTCGGCGAGCTCGGTCGCGGTCGGGGCGCGGCCCTGCTCGTACTCGAACGTCTCCCACCACAGGACCGACGCGGCGTCGATCGGCGGGTCGTACCAGTCCGCGACCCCGTTGGAGTACTCGACCAGCGCGTCGTCGACGATCGGGCGCAGCTCGTCGTCGGAGGCGACCATGACCTCCTCGCGCTCGGCGCGGAAGGTGGCGACGTCGACGTCGAACGTGGGCACCGCGATCACCCGACCTTCGCCAGGAAGCCGTCGGCCGGGGTGTACATCACCAGGCTCGACAGGACGTCCGCGTCGGGCAGCGCCCGCGAGACCAGCAGCGCGCGACAGTAGGCGTCCAGCCGCGCGGCCAGCGCGGCGGTGTCGACCTGCCGGCACGTGGCGTACCGGTCGAGCCCGGTGAAAGCGTCGGCGAGCAGGTCGTCGAGCAGCGCCGGCGGGACCGGCACGTGCAGGTGCATCTCGGCCGCCGGCGTACCGGGGGGGATCGACCGGGCCAGCGAACCGGGCAGGTTGGAACCGATTCGGGTCCGCAGCCGGTTGCCGGCACGCTCGAGCGCCCGGTAGACCATGACCTCCGATGCCCCGAGCAGCCCGTCGTCGCCTGGGGGCTGTACACGTGCGGACTGCTCGGGGCGGTCGGGTGGTCCCTGCTCGGGATGCTCGAGCAGGGACGGTGTCGGCCGGGCCTGCGCCGGCGGGGCCGGCTCGACCTGACCGATCGGGACACCGAGCGCGCGCAGCGCGGCCGCGACGAGCTCGGGCGTGGTGGACCCGGAGGCGACCTTGCGGATGAACAGGTCCCGCAGGTCCTCGGGCTCCGGGGCGTCGTCCTCGTTGAACCCGGTCTCGCGGCGCAGCGCCTCGCCGTCGATCTGCATCCGGTCGTAGAGCTCGAACGCCTCCTTGGACCGGTTCGGCCGCAGCCGCATGAGGGAGGTGTCCGCGGCGATCGAGTAGTGCTCGGCGTCCTCCTCCGACATCCCGTCCTGCACCAGCAGCGGCCGCAGGTACGCCTCGGTGAGGGACTCGCACACCAGCGCCAGCAGCGGCTCGGCGTGCGCCTTGATCGCGCCCTCCTCGACCGACCACGCGGTCCAGTGGTTGACGTCGGCGACGCCGGTCAGCACCTCCGGCGGCATGTCCAGACCGAGCGCCAGGCGACGGATCGCCTCGGTGCGCAGCTCGATCGACCGGGCGTCGAGGTCGGACCAGAACGTGATGTGCCGGGCGTTGCCGATGTGCTCGCCCGGGGCGGTGACCACGATCGGGACCATCGCGGAGGCGTCCTCGCGATCGCCGATCGCGGTCATCATCGCCTCGGTCAGGTTCGACTGGAACCTGTCGGCCAGCGCCTGCGTGGTGTCGACGTCGCCGTCCTCGGTGACGCTCTGCGTGGTCGGCATCGTCATCTCCGACGGCACGAAGAACACGCCGGCACCGGCCAGGCGGGAGTCGATCTCGGCGAAGATCCGCTTGGTCAGCGCGTCGAGCTCGGCCAGGATCGGCAGCACCGCCCTCGAGGGGGAGTTCGCGTCGTTGTACTTGCGCGGGTGCGGCCGCCAGATCCGGGCGAGGAACGGGTCACCGTCGGACTTGAGCTCCTTGCCGGACACCCAGTACCGGCCGCCGCGGGAGGTGAGCTCGGTCGCGGCGACCACCCGCCACGTCTCGACGCCCTTGTCGGTGAGCCCCACGATGTACAGCTCGCCGGCGACCGTCAGGTGCACGCCGATCTCGCGCAGCATCTGCCCCTGCGACTGCGGCCCGCCGAACAGCGAGTACACGTAGTCGACGCCGGCGACCGACCCGGTGACGGGACGGCCGTCCTTGGTCAGGTACAGGCTCGCCTTGGAGAGCATGTTCCCGACCCAGTCGCACGCGTACCGGTACTCCCCGATGAGGTCGTAGAACCGCCAGGTGTCGTCCTGCCAGCCGCGCCCGGAGCGGGTCGGCTTGGTGTAGTCGGGGTTGACGGGCAGCCGCCGGCCAGCGGCCGTGAGCGTGCGCAGGTCCGCCTGCAGCGACGTCGACGTCGACGTCGTGGCCGGCTCCTCCCGCGTCTTGGGCATGTGCAGTTCCCCCCTGCTTGTGGCGCCCGGTCAGTCCTTCTGGTCGCGCTCGACGACGATCGAGGTGAGGTAGGAGCCGGCGAGCCAGCCCCAGAACAGCCACCAGCCCCAGTGCAGGTCGGTGAGCCAGGCGGACAGCAGGACCAGGGCGAACGCCCACGGCCCGAAGCACCAGTGGCAGGTCGTGAGCTTCGACCAGTCGCTGACCGACCCGTCGGTGCGCACCCACCGGCGCACCCACCACTCGCGGACCGCGACGGCGGGCGGGTAGGAGTCGTGCACGACGAGCCGGGTCAGGCGCCCGGCACCCAGCACGCCGACGACGATGGCGGCGATCCACAGCCAGATGCCGGGCAGGGTGGGCAGGTTGTCGGACAGCGTCATCGCAGCGCCCCCTGGACCATCGCCTTGAGCTTGCGGAAGTTGTCCCCGTGCGGCCGCGAGACGTCGCGGCGGAAGTGCCCGTGCGCGACCGAGATCGCCGCGGAGGTGTCCAGCGCGATCAGGGAGTGCGCGCCGTGCACGAGCGCGTCGAGCCGGTCGGGGGACTTGCCGGTGCCCGGCACCCAGGAGCACATCTCGTCCTCGAGCTGCTCCCAGCGGCCGACGACGTGCGCGCGGCCCTGCTCGAACAGGCCGAACACCGGCTCGGCGCGGATGAACTTGCCGCGCCTCGAGTTCACGGGCTGCACGCGGGCGAACGGGCCGACGTTGGTCCGCAGGTTCTGCGTGACCATCTCCCCGCCGTAGTTCGTCTCGGCGACGATCAGGTCGGCGTTGTAGTCGTGGTAGGCGTCGCGCACGGCCTGCGCCCACTCGAGCGGGGTGTACCGCCCGGAGTAGTCGGCCAGCACGTACAGGTGCCCGTCGACGCCCAGGCCGCACACGACGATCCCGGTGACGTCGGAGCGGTTCGTCGACGTGCCGGCGGGGTCGACGCCGACCACGATCCGACCCAGCGGCGGCGCGATCGCCACCCGCGTGTCGGCCAGCAGCGCGTCCGACCACAGCGCACCCTCGACGTCCTCGAGGATCTGCCCGAACAGCTCCTGGCGGCCCTGACGGGTGTTCGCGAACCGCTCGCGCATCTGCCGGATGAACGCCGGCGGCAGGTTCGCCTCGTTCGCGAACGTCGACACCGTCGTGACCCTCGAGTCGGGGTCGGCGACGATGTCCTTGAGCCACTTCGACGGGGTCGGGGTGGTGGTGATCGCGATCCTGGGGTGCCGCCCGGCCCGCAGGCCGTACAGCAGCATCTGCCAGACGTAGTCGACGTTCTCGTAGTGGCCCGGCTCGTCCATCCACGCCGCGCCGTCGTTGCGGCCGCGCAGACGGTCCGGCTCCTCGGCGGTGTACCCGATGACGACCGCCCCGTTGGGGAAGGTCAGGCGCTTCTTGGACGGCTCCCAGTGCGGGATGTACCCGGCGGACTGCTCGCAGACCCGCAGGATGCCGGACTCGCCCTCGACCATGACGTCGCGCAGGTCGGAGGCCGTCGGCGCCACGATGCACAGCCGGCCCGTGTACCGGGTCATCGAGCGCAGCCACTCCGCGCCGGCGCGCGTCTTGCCAGCACCACGACCCGACAGCAGCACCCACGCGAGCCAGTCCTCGCGCAGCGACGGCGGCCACTGGTCGGAACGGGCGTGCTCGTACTCGTACCCCGGGTGCGGGTGCCCGTCGCACAGCCGCCCCGGGGACGGGCAGTACCACACGCGCGGCTCGGCGTTCGCGACCGCCATGGTCTCGAGCAGCCGTTCCTGCGCGGCGGGGGTCCACCGCTGCGGGGCGTCCGGGTCGAACGGCAGCTCAGGCATCGCACACCCGCCAGGTGCCGAACCCGAGCCCGTCGTCGACCTGCCGCCCCGGGTTGTTCGCCGGGCGCTGGTCGGCCGGCAGCCCGGCACGGAACGGCCCCTCCGGCGGAGCCGGGCGCGGGGTGAGCGCGCAGACCTGCTCGAACGGGATCTGCAGGTCGTGGGCGATGAAGGCCGCCGCGGCGCGGCGCGCATAGCCGCTCGCCGACATCCCTCGTGTCTCAGCGGCCTGTCGGAGGAGCCGCCGGAAGGCGATGTCGGAGACGAGCATGATGCGCGCGGGCCAGTTCCGCATTCCCGCGCCGCGGCGGCTCGCCTTGGTCCGCTCGTTGTCCGTGACGAGCTCGACCAGGCGGTCCTCCCACCCGGGACGCCCCCCTGCGGCGTCCCCGGGGAGGTGCACACGCGGAGCCTGGTGCGTGGTCATCCGACCTGCGCCCCGGGCTCGTCGACGACCTCGGCGTCGATGATGTCGGCCTCGATCGCGCCGGCCGCGGTCCGCATGATCTGCGTGACGTACTCGACGTGGGCCGCGATCTCCTTCTGCGTCGGGGTGTACACGACGACCTGCTGGGCGGCGTCGAGGCCGTAGAGCTTGGCCTGCCGGTCGAGGATCGCCAGCGCGAACCGGCCGTAGGCGACCTGGTCGGGGTGCTCGGAGTTCGTCGCGGCCGGCATCACGCCGTACAGCAGCCGGTCGAGCCGGTGCGACATGAGCGCGCGCATCCGCTCGACGTCGTCGTAGTCGGCCTGCACGTCGGCGATCGCGTCCCAGACCGCGGTCTTCGCCTCGACGGGAGTCCGGTAGTCCAGGATGCGGGCGATGTCGGGGTACCCCGCGCCCTGGACTGCCAGGGTCACCGCAGCCGCGGCCCGGGAGGGCGGGTCCATCGCGGCGACCTTGCGGGCGAGCTTCTTGCGGCGCTTCTCCGCCGGCGTGCCGATCTCCGCCGCCTCGGCCTCGATCTGGCGCGGCACGTCCGGGTAGGCGCGGACCTCCTTACGCATCCGCGACACCCATGGCACAGTGCGGCAGCACATGGCAGCCACACCCTCGTGTCGCGCCCCGCACCCCGCTGTACAGGTCGTTCATGCTTGCCCCCATGGCGCCGTATGACGGACGCCCCCAGTGAGGCAACAATGCCCCTTATCACCCAGGTCCGACAAGCGCGCTTATCGGAGTGTTGCGCAGGGGGCGCAAGATGACGCCGAAGATCAGCCGTGCCAAGGACGTCCTGCTGACGTTCTGGTGCCCCTACTGCGGGGCGCCGCCGGGGGAGAAGTGCCGCACACCGAAGGGCTCGCCGACGACGTACATGCACGAGCTGCGCTTCCGCAAGGCGGTGTTCGCCGGCGCGCTACCGCTGCCGGAGGAGATCGACCCGCAGCCGCCGGTGGTGCGGATCGTGCCCCACGACGACTGAGCGCCCCGCCTCCCAGGGGCCTGGGGGACGGGGCGCTCGTGGCAGCCGGTGGGTGGCGTGCGCCGGCAGCCTAGCCCGCGTACAGCAGCCGGTCGACGCCGGCCCGGGCGGCGTACGTCCCGGTGCCGTAACGGGCCCGCAGCGCCTGGGCCTCGGTCTCGGTGACGCGGCAGGTGAGCACGACCGAGAGCTTCTCCGCGCCCTTGGTCGGCCCGCCTCGGCTGTGCCGCATCTCGTCCGGGATCAGACCCCGCTTCTCCCGCTCGAGATCGAGCGCCAGGCGCAGCGAGACGTCGGCGCGGTAGTCGATGATCTGCTCGCCCTTGTCCTCGTTGCACGCGGCGCACAGGGTCTGCAGGTTGATCGGGTCGTCCCAGCCGCCGCGCGACAGCGGGATGACGTGGTCGACGGTGGCCCAGCGCCCGCGCGTGGCGTGCTTGGACTTGGTCGGGGCGCACAGGATGCTGCAGGCCTGGCAGATCCACCCGTCGCGCTCGAGCACCGCGGCCTTCACCGCCGGCGCGAGGGTGCGGGGCGGCACCCGGCGCCGGATCGGTGGCGACGGCGGCAGAGGGAGCAGCCCGGCGGCCGGCTGGTCGAGCTCGAACAGCGTCTGGTTGTCCATCTGTCACCTCCTCGGCTGCAAGTTTACTGAACACCGTGTCCAGTTTTGCGTCCGATTACCACACTTATCAGTGTAGTGCTAGAGGACTTGCGCTGACATGCGCAGATACCGACAGCCGGCCGCGACACGATCAGTCCGAACCGCGGCTCGGGACCACCTCCGACCCGTCCTCGATGTACGTGTTCCACCGCCAGATGAACGTGGGGGAGTCCAGCGTCGACGCCGAGATCAGCACGTGCGGCGTCTTGCCCGCCTTCGAGAACCGGTTGCCGATCACCAGGAACAGCCCGCCGGCGGCGATCACCCCGTTCCCGTTCTGCGAGGTGTTGAGCGTCGAGCCCGTGGACGGGTCGCCGTACAGCCAGTTGAACGCGAGCACGATGTCGCCGTAGGTGCCGGACTGCTGCTGGATCAGCAGCGCGGAGGTGCGCCCGCCGTGGATCGACGACCCGTACACCGTGTACAGGTCGAGCAGCCCGGAGGACTGCGACCCGTCGTTGTGGGTGATCCCGTCGGACTGGTTCGGGTCGTCGAACGTGACCAGGTCCTCGATCAGCGACCCGACGATCGCGACGCGCTTGGCCGGCTTCGAGCTCGAGCCGTGCGGCTGCGCACCGTCGGTGACCCCACGGATCAGCGACCGGTACAGCGTGACGTTGCCGCCCTTGAGCCCGTAGATCTCGTGCGACTGGTACGACGGCCGCGCCTCGGAGTGCTCGATGCGGCCCTCGAGCACGGCGCCGTCGCGGATGTCGAACAGCGGCCAGATCGCGTTGCGGACCATCGGGTCGGTCTCGCCGCCGGGCGGGACCCCGCCCTCGACGATCGAGTCGCGCAGCACCCAGTCGGTCGCGTCCGGGTTGAACTGCCCGGTGATGATCATCCGGTCGACGACGTCGCCGTCGGACAGGTTCGTGAACGACCCGTCGTAGGTGCGCATCGACGTCTCGGGCACGCGCGGGCCGACGACCGCGGACGGGGTGTACAGCCCGTCCTTCGTCGGCTCGGTGCGGCCCAGGGTGAAGTCGGGCGGCTCGGGCTCGGGCGGGACGGGCCAGGACGGCAGCGTGATGCTGCCGGAGACGTTCAGGGAGAACGGGATCTCGGGCATGGTGGGCAACCCCTCGACGGGTGGTTGCCCCCAGGCGCTCTCAGTCTGGTGCGGGCGGCTCCTGCTCGTCGACCTCCTCGTCGTCCGGCTGCAGGGTGCCGAGCGTCCCGCAGTGCGAGCAGACCAGCAGCCACTGCCGCTGCGCCGACATCTTCATCTGCACGCCGGCGACATGCGCCGGCCCCAGCGGCAGCCACTGCTCGTCGATCGTCAGCGACCCCGCCCGGCCGCACGACGGGCACAGCTTGCCCGCCAGCGCCAGGCGCGCCTCCTCGATCGCCGGCCAACGGTTCACGCGAGCCCGCCCTGCAGCAGCCGCAGCCGCGGCGGTGCCTGCCGCTCGACCAGGTCGAGCTCGGTGATCTCCTTGTGCCCGGCCCACGTGTACATCCGCACCCAGTCGCCGCGGAAGTACCGCGCGAGCGCGCCACCGACGTTCGGCGCGGGCATCGGTGCGCCGGCGTCGAGCCAGGCGTCCCTCGAGGCCCTCGAGCGCTCCCACAGCGCCTGCTTGTGCCGGCTGCAGGCGTCCGCCAGCGTCCGCTCCCCGGTCGCCGGGTCCCAGATGCTGGCCGTGAGCGTCCCACGCTGTCCGCAGGCCCGCGGGTAGCGGATCAGCATCTCCCCGCACGTGCGCGAGCTCGGGTACGCCGGCTGGTACCGGGGCACGTCGCGGCCGACGACCACACGCAACCGTGTCATGTCCCACCCGAGCATCTGCGCCAGCGTCGAGAGCCGGCGCTCGTCGCGCGGCCGCGTGTTCAGCTCGAGGATGCCCAGCGCGACCAGCAGCACCTCGCCGGCGAGGTG
>Ga0247830_10000212_pt1 | contig 18785 bp, 14 predicted proteins | sample 12C_Control_Day5_FD_207766 | JGI IMG/M metagenome (GOLD analysis project Ga0247830, IMG submission 207766) | Soil microbial communities from agricultural site in Penn Yan, New York, United States - 12C_Control_Day5 | ecosystem: Environmental > Terrestrial > Soil > Agricultural land | place...
CTACCGGAGGCTGCTCTGGGCGAGCCGGGATGTCCGAAGCCACTCGGTGATTCGCGGATGCGACTGCTGGCCACTGATCCGGCGAGAGCTCGCTGGTGTGGCGCTGCTGCAGTGGCCATGGTCCGCTCGCGCCATGGACGAAGCGGCGGCCGCGCTGGACACGTTGCAGCCAGGCGTGGCGATCACGTACGCCGAGGCAGGCGGATGGGGGCGCGCGCTGATGCTCGAGGCGAGACGCCGACGCATGCCGACAGTGGGCCTGCAGCATGGGTTCATCTACCGCCATTGGCTGAACTATCTCCACGAACCCGACGAGATGATGCCTGACCCGGGCAACGGGCAGGATGCGGGGTTTCCGAGACCCACGCGCACCCTGCTCTTCGATGAATATGCCGCGCGGCATCTCGTCCAGGCTGGTGGATTTCCCACAGATGCGCTTACCGTAACGGGCAGCCCTCGCCTCGACGCGCTCGCCTCGCAGGCCACGGCGCTCACGCCCGAGGCCCTCCAGCACGCGCGGAGGATGGCTGGCGCCGAAGACTCTCAGGCACTGGTGACGGTGTTCACGAAATGGCGTGAGGCCTCTCACCTGCTGCCGGCACTGGTTGCCGCTGTGGCCGCTCGCCGAGACATCCACTTGGTCATCAAGACGCATCCGGCTGAGACCTCCGAGGCGTACTCGGCCATCCTTGGCGGCGCGACAAACGTCCGTATCCTCGGGGCGAACGCTCCACTCGCCCCACTCATTCGGGTCAGCCGCGCGATCGTGACGGTCAATTCAACCGTCGCGCTCGACGCCGCGGTGATGCACGTGCCAACTCTCGTGCTTGGCACGTCAGGGAACCTGCAACCCTTCGTGGATGATGGGCTGCTGGTAGGCGCGCCTTCGGCCGAAGCACTGCCTGAAACGCTGACGCAGATCCTGTATGATGAAGAATTCCGCCGACAGCTCGCCGGGCGTCAGCGGGCTCTGCTCGCGAACTACGGGATGCGCGCTGATGGACGCGCGGCCGCGCGGGCGGCGGACGCGATCCTGGACCTCGTGGAGTCCGCTGCCGCTGGACATTCCAAGGAAACCTGATCGCAATGCGTGTGTTCATAACCGGGGGCGCCGGGTTCGTGGGCTCTCACCTTTCCGAGGCGTTCCTCGAGCGCGGCGACGCGGTGTCGGTCCTGGACAATTTGTCGACGGGATCCATCGACAACATCGCGCACCTCAAAGGGCATCCCGCGTTCAGCTACACGATCGACAGCGTCGACAACGAGCCCCTGCTGGCGGAACTCATCGACCGCGCCGACGTGGTGGTGCATCTGGCAGCAGCGGTCGGCGTCAAGCTGATCGTCGAACGGCCGGTCCATACGATCGAGACGAACGTGCACGGGACGGAAATCGTCCTGAAGCATGCGAACAAGAAGAAGAAGCTCGTGCTCATCGCGTCGACCTCGGAGGTGTACGGCAAGAGCGCGGCCGTGCCTTTCACCGAAGACGCCGACCTGGTCCTCGGTCCGACCACAAAGCACCGGTGGGCGTACGCGTGCAGCAAGATGATCGACGAGTTCCTCGCGCTCGCCTACTGGAAGGAGCGCAAGCTCCCGATCGTGGTCGTTCGGCTGTTCAATACGGTGGGGCCGAGACAGACAGGCCAGTACGGAATGGTGATTCCGAACTTCGTGCGTCAGGCGCTGGCGGGAAAGCCGATCACAGTGTTTGGCGACGGCACGCAGTCGCGCAGCTTCACCTATGTCGGCGATGTCGTGCGCGGGCTGGTCGCGCTCGTCGACGAGCCGCGGGCTGTGGGCCAGGTGTTCAACATCGGCAACACCAACGAGATCACGATCGGTGATCTGGCCGACAAGGTGAAACGCCTGACGGGCAGCGCGTCGGAGATCGTCCGCATCCCTTACGATGAGGCGTACGAATTCGGATTCGAAGACATGCCGCGGCGCGTGCCGGACATCACGAAGATCCGCCAGCTCGTGGGCTACGAGCCAACGGTGGAACTCGACGAAATCCTCAGCCGCGTGGTCGAATACTTTCGGCAGCAATAAGGACCGATGTCACATCCGGTCGGAATCAAGAAACATTTGCGGAGCGCCGCCGAGAGCGCGCTGCGCAGCCAGGCGAAGCCTGTTCGCAGGATCATGCTGGCGACCGGCCGCGACCATTCCCCGATCCTGCCGGAGATCGTGCAGATCGAAAGCACGAACATCTGCAACGCGAAGTGCGTTTTCTGCCCGCGCGACGAGATGCACCGCCGGCAGGGGATCATGAGCTTCGATCTCTTCAGGAAGATCGTCGACGAGTGCGTGGACCTCGGGATCACGCACGTCCGTGTCCACAACTACGGTGAGCCCTTCGTCGACCGCAAGCTGGTGGAGAAGGTGCGCTACGCGAAACAGAAGGGCATCAAGGAAGTCGGCATGATCAGCAACGGATCGCTGATCACCGAACAAGTCGCCCGCGGCATGATCGAGGCAGGCCTCGACGCAATCAACATCAGCGTCGATGCCTCGGGCAAGGAAGTTTTCGAGTCCACGCGCATCGGACTCAAATACGACAAAGTCATCGCGAACATCGAGCGCCTCGTCCGCCTGCGCGGCGAGGCGGGCAGGCGCCGGCCCAAACTGATCCTCTCGTTCGTACGCCAGAACAACTCGGCCGACGAGCAGGCCTTCATCGAGCACTGGCGCAAGGTGGCCGACAAGATCCACATCACGGATCTGCACAACTGGGGCGGCACGCTGCATCAGCAGTCAGACGTCAATTACCCCTGCTATCGTCCGTGGCTCACGTTCACCGTTCTCTGGGACGGCCGCGTTGCCCTGTGCTGCGCCGACTTCGACGGGCACACGATCCTCGGCGATCTCAACACCGCGTCCATCAAGGACATCTGGAACAACGACCTCTACAGGAGTGTCCGACGCGAACATCTCGAGAGCGGCGGGCCCGACGTCTGCCGCGCCTGTGACCTGCCGCGGAAAGACTCCCCCCTCTGGGTTACCAAGCTCATCTAGGTCCCGGCGGCCTCCTTTTCCAGTCCGTCCCGCTCGCCATCCTCTCTAACGAGGCGTATACTGAATTTCTGCTTCGGGAGTCCAAAAATATGCGCAAGTTCCATCTGCTCTTCGTGATCCCGGCGCTGCTGGCTCTCGCGACCCCAGCCTCTGCGGGCGAGTTCAAGCTCTCAATTCAGAACGGCCTCGTCACCCTGACGGCTGACGACGTGCCGCTGTCGGCGATCATGGCCGAGTGGGCACGCGTGGGTCAGACGCGGATCGTGAACGGGGAGAAGGTTTCCACTCCCGTCTCGATTCGGATCGCTGACATGCCCGAGCGGCGCGCGCTCGACATCCTCTTGCGTGCGGTCAGCGGCTACATCGTCGCCGAGCGTCCGACTCCGATTGCAGGAGCGTCGGTGTTCGATCGCATCATGATTCTGCCCACGAGCCGGCCGCCCGCGAACACCGGTCCGATCAACACGTCGGCGCCGCCGATGTTCACGCCGAGACCCGCGGCTCCCGCGATCCCCGATATGGATGACGAGCCAGTGCTGCCGCCGGGAGTGAGCAACCAGGCTCAGCCCAACATGCCGCCAGGCGCGCCGCAGCCGATGGTACCGGTGCCGGGGCAACAGTTTCCGCCGAACGCGAACGCGCCGCTCACGGCGCCGCGACCAGGTCAGCTCCCGGCTCCCACACCGCAGCAGCCAGTTCCGTTCGGGACGCCAGTCGGAACGCCGGCAAAACCAGGGGGCGGCGGCGGCTCCGGCGGCGGCGGCTTCTAGATCCGCGGCATCGGCGCAGGCTCGTCCGCGCGAACGGCGAGCCTGTACAATCTCCTGATGCAAGCCAGGTCACCGGTGGTCCGGCGTGACGGTGAGTACGCCGCCCGCGGCGAGTACCACCGCGAACTGGATCCGGACTGGGACTACTACCCGACCTACATTGCAAAGCTCGACTTCGTGAGGCGCTGGCTCGACGCGCTTCCGGCCGGCACGCGTGTGCTCGATGCAGGATGCGGTGAGGGCGTGCTCGTTGACGAGTACACCGGCCGCCTCGCCATCGAAGGCATCGATGCATCCTATTCCTCGGCGGCGGTGCGGCACGGCTCACTGACGTCACTGCCTTACCCGGACCGCAGCTTCGATCGCGCCCTCTGTCTCGACGTGCTCGAGCATCTCTCGTTTGCCGAGCAGCCGGTCGCGCTCGCGGAACTCCACAGGGTTCTGAAGCCTGAAGGTGAGCTCCTGGTCTCGGTGCCCAACCTGGCGCACCTGCAGTCGCGCGTACATTTCCTGCTGCGGGGCCGGCTGATTCGCACGGCGTCGGAGTTGAAACACCCGGGAGACCGGCCGGCAGAGGACTATATCGACCTCGGGCGACGCGCCGGGTTTTCACTCACGTCGCGAAAGGGCGTCTTTCCCACGGTGCCACTCGTCACGCGCATGATCCGCCGGAAGCCGAAGGCACTCGCCCCACTGCATCGCTGGCTGACTCGGCTCCTGCCGATGCCGGGGTTGTGCTTCCTCAATCTCCTGACGTTCCGCAAACCTTGATTGGCTCGGTCCTGCAGCTGATCGAGCGTCGCACGGTATACGTGATCGTCGCCATCGGCCTGCTGTTCACCCTCGCGTACGTGACCAATCTCGTGCTGTTTCCGAAACCGGATGGGCGCGTGCTGATCGGAGATGCGGTTCACCATTACGTGCAGCTGCGATCGGCGGTGATCGATCACGATCTCCAGTTCAGGAACGATTACATCCGCATGTACCGGTTGCAGGGCGGAGAGAAGGACACCGATTGGGTGTACGAGGACACGGCGACGGGCCACGTTCGCAACTACATGCCTGTCGGCCCCGCGATTCTGTGGGCGCCGTTGTTCCTGCTGGTATGGATGGGCGCCTCACTCGCAAACCTTGTCGGCGCCGGCTGGCCCGTGGATGGTTACTCGCGCTTCTACCAGGCGACGGCCGGCATCAGCGGCGTGCTCGCCGCGACGGCAGGTGTCGTGCTCTCATGGCGGCTCGCCTCCAATGTCTTCAGCGCGCGCGCCGCCGCGTGGGCCACTCTCGTCATGTGGCTCTCCTCGAGCGCTATTTACTACTCACTCGTATCACCGAGCTATTCGCATGCCGCCTCGCTGCTCGCCACCAGTGCGTTCTGGTACGTCTTCATCCGCACGCGTGAATCGAACGACTTGCGACGCTATGCGATGCTCGGCACTCTCGCCGGATTTGCCGCCCTCATGCGCTGGCAGGATGCGATCCTGCTCGCCTCGATCGCTTTCGATCTCGGCTGGCGGCTCAGGGCGCGCGCCATCCGCCTCCCCGAGGCGCTGATCACTCTGTTTGTGGCCGCCGGTGCCGCGCTGCTGGTGTTCGTGCCGCAGATGATCGTCTGGATGTCGCTTTATGGCCGGCCCCTGGCGATGCCGCAGGGACCCGGATTCATGCTCTGGACGCAACCCGCGCTGCTCGCCGTCCTCGTGTCGGACTGGCATGGTCTCTTCACCTGGACCCCGGTCGTGGCGATCGCATTGATCGGCTTCATTCCGTTGTGGCGGCGGCAGCCATTGATCGCGGCGAGCGCGGCGATCTTCCTGATGCTGTCGTGGTATGTCAACGCGGCGGTCGCCGACTGGTGGGCGGGTGAGGCGTTTGGATCACGCCGTTTCATCAGTTGCATTCCGGTGTTCGTCCTTTCGCTCGCGGCGCTGATCGACGCCTGGTCGCCGTCAGCGCGACAGGTGGCGCTCGCCAGTGCGGCTGTCATCGGTTACACCTTTCTGCTGCTGGTCCAGTACCAGGCGTTCATGCACGGGCTGCGGCAGGTCGCCCCATATCCGCTCGGCGGTTACAACCTGTGGCTGGCGCGCTTCGTCGTGCCGATCGATGTCATCCGGGAGTGGCTCGGCCGATGAGTGATACGCGCAGCCGGAGTGGTGTCGTCCAAGTCGATGCACCCGGGTCCACTCTGGATGCTCGCCGCTCTGTGATCTGGGCGCTCGGAGCGGTTTCGGTCGTTGCACTGGTGCTGCGTCTCGTCGGCATCCAATACGGCCTGCCCGCGGTCTATAACCCGGACGAAGTCGCCATCATGACGCGAGCGCTGTCGTTCGCAAAAGGGACGCTCAACCCTGGCAACTTCCTCTACCCCACGTTTTACTTCTACGTTCTCTTCGGCTGGGTCGGTGTCTATCTCGCCGCGGTCTGGTTGACGGGCGGGGTGTCTTCTCTCGCGGCACTGCAGGAGCTGTATTTCACGAATCCGGTGGGCATCTATACCGCCGGACGGCTCCTCACCGCACTATGTGGAACGCTGTCGGTCGTCGCCGTATACCGTCTCGGACGAGAGTTGTTCAACGTTCAGGTGGGGCTGGCCTGCGCGCTGTTTCTCGCAGTGTCGCCGCTCGCCGTGCGCGATTCACACTACGTGAAGCACGATGTTCCCGTCACGCTCATCATCGTGCTGGCGCACGTGGCGATCATCAGGATCTGGCCGTGTATTCGAACGCCCAACCGCGCCGCACGTGATGTGATCGCAGCGGCCGCGATCTGCGGCGTGGCCTTCTCGACGCATTACTACGCGATCTTTCTGACGTTTCCGTTGGTGTGGGCGATCGTGCAGCGCTGGCGTGGAGCCGGCACACGCGTCGTGCTGCGCCACCTCGTGGCCGCGGCGATCGTGTCGACGATCGTCTTTTTTGCCCTGTCGCCGTTTGTCCTCGTCGAACCAATCACGGCCATGCGCGACATCATCGCGAACCGCCAGATCGTCATCGACAGAGCCGTCCATGACCAGCCGTTCGCTCCGCTGGGGCGCTATATGGAGATGCTGTGGATGGACTCTATGGGAGGTATCGTCGTTGCCTTCGGCGTGGCCGGCGCCACCTGTATGGCGTTCGTCGCACCCGCGCGCGCGGTGCTGCTCCTTCTCTTTCCGCTCTCGTTCCTGCTGTTCATCGCGAACACGGCGCCGGCCAGCCGCTATCTGAATCCCATGCTGCCATCGATTGCCATCCTGGCCGCATGGATGATCGACCATCTCGCGTCTACGTTTCGTGTATCGCGCGTCGCCGCATGGATCGTGATCCTCGCGGCGGTGCTGACGCCCTTGCGCGAGAGCGTCCGCGTAGACCAGTTCTTTCGCACCGACGACACGCGGACCGTCGCACTGCGGTTCGTGCACGACCACGTTGCTGCCGGCGCCACCATCCTCATCCAGCCGTATTCCGTGTCGCTCACGCCGTCGCGCGACAGTCTTCGCGAAGCGCTCGCCACCAATCTTGGAACGGTAGAGGCGGCCTCTACGAAATTCCAGATCCAGCTGAGGATCGAGCCATATCCGACCCCCGCATACCGGCTCATCTGGCTCGGCAGCGGTGGACTGGACTCCGACAAAATCTATGTGGACCCCGCAAGACTCTCCGCGGCGGATGGCGTGCGGGAACTGAAACGGCTGGGCGTGACGTACGTTATCCTGAAACGCTACAATAACTTGGATCGTGAGCTAGCGACGTTCGTCACGGAACTGTCCGAACACGGACGGCTGATCGCCCGGTTCTCGCCCTACCGGCCTGAAGCTACACAGGCGGAACGGTCGCGAACGGAACCTTTCCTGCACAACACCGACACCCGGATCGACGACGCTCTCGAGCGTCCAGGTCCGCCGCTGGAGATCTGGCAACTGGATGACCCTTCGTAGACTGCGCGAATCGGTCGCGACTCGAGCGCGCGCGATGCCCCTTGCCCGTCATGCGTGGGCACGCTATCGCCGGCACCGCTACGAGCGTCGAATCAGTCGCTTCGTCCGGGAAAAGTCCGGTCGCGCCGATCGGCTTCCCTTCGGCGCGGTGTACGAAGCCACGATGCGGTGCAATCTGCACTGCGAGTTCTGCTACGTCGGCGACTTTCTGAACATCGAGGGCGAGTGGCGCCAGGAGCTGAATCTGGAGTCACTCGACCGCGCGTTCCCGGAGCGCGACGGGTTTCAGATCAGTCTGACGGGCGGAGAGATATTCATGCGGAAAGACATTCTGTCCGTCATGGATCTCTTCAAGCAGAAGGGCTACGCCTGCGGATACCTCACGACCAACGGCACGATCATCACCGAACAGCGCGCAGACGCACTCGCTGAACTCGCGGCGAACGGCTTCCTGAAGCACATAAGTGTTTCGATCGACGGGCCCAAGGAACTGCACGATACGGCTCGCGGCCTGAAAGGGACGTTCGAGAAAACGTGCGCCGGGCTGGGGCGGCTGCAGGCGGCGGCGCGACGCCGGCAGGCGCCGCTTCGCGTCAGCATCAACACGACCGTGACGCATGAAACCCTCGACGCGCTCGATGAGATGGTCGACGTCGCGGATGAACTCGGTGTCGACGCGATCGGGCTCAACCATCTGATGTTCAGCACGCCCGAGGAAGTGGCGGAGACGGTGCGGTTGCTCGATGCCGCGTCGCCTTCGGTTATCGCCACGTTCGTTACGCACGATCCCGGTCTCGACATCGCGCGAGTGCGCGCAAAAGTCGCAGCGCTCCAGCAGAAGTGCCGTGAGCGGAATATCCTCTTCGACTATCGACCGAAGGTTCACCCGGAGTTGATCGACAGCTACTACACGCCGGGAGCGAAACTCGAGGGCCGCTGCCTTTATCCGTTCCTGCAGGCGCGCGTGTCCTATTCCGGAAAGGTCTACTTCTGTCCCTTCATCCGGGTCGAAGTCGGTGACCTGAACACGCAGACACTCGAAGAGATCTGGAACGGCGAGAAGCTCGTCGACATGCGGCGGCGCCTCGTCGAGAACGGGATCTTTCCCGTGTGCCGCCGCTGCTGCAAGGTGGAGCTGTCGCCGCACCCGGTCACGCAGGCTGTCAATTCCGCTGTCGCCGCGACCCCGCGACGGTCGATTCCGTTGACGGTGGTCCGCTGATTCAGACGATGCTCGGTCAGAAGACACTCCTTCTCAATCCGCCCCTGATCAATGGCGTGGCGTTCACGCGCCAGGGTCGCTGCCAGGAGCGCGACGACGTGCTCGGCACGACGAAGCCTCCGTATACGCTGGCATTGCTCGCTCAGCTCCTCAGGCATGCCGGATGCGAAGTGCGCCTGGTGGACGCGACCATCGAGCGTCTCTCGATCCAGGACGTGATCAGAAAGCTCGACGACGAACGGTTCGAGCCGACGCTGATCCTGTTCCCGAGTACGACACCCACGCTCGACGTCGACGCCGCGGAAGTCGGCCGCCTCAAGACGCGCTACGGCGCACCGATCTTCTGCTTCGGGCCGCATGCGTCCACGGTGCCGCAGCTGGCCATGGCGCGGTCACCGCAGGTGGACGGAATGTTCGTCGGCGAACCCGAGGACGCGGCCGTGCAGCTCGCCACGCTCGGATCGATCCTGGAGTTGGGCGCAGTGGCGAGTCTCACGTGGCGATCGGCGGATGGGAGCGTGGTGCCGCATCGCGCGCACGGCAGCTACAGTGGATTTCTCGACGCGCCGTATCCGGCATGGGATCTGCTGCCGCTGGCGAAATATGTCTTGCCGCTCGTCGACAAGCCGTACGTGATCGTCGAAACCAGCCGCGGCTGCCCGTACTCCTGCGATTTCTGCGTCGCACCCATTCATCAGGGGCACAAGTTTCGTGAGCGCAGCGCAAAATCGCTGGTCGACGAGATCGAGCGCAATCACCGCGAGCACGGAATCGAGTTCTTCTATCTGTGGGGCGACACGGTCACGCTCAACGTGAAGTCCTTCACCGCGTTCTGCGATGAGTTGATCGCGCGGCGGCTCCCCATTCAATGGTTTGGCAACGCCAGGGCCGACAACCTGACCGATCCCGCGTTCGTGCATCGCCTGAAGCGCGCTGGTTGCTGGATGCTCGCGCTGGGCATCGAGACCGAGTCCGAAGATGTGCGGAAGAACATGATCAAGCGTCTCGAGCGGCAGAAGATCCAGACCGCCTTTCGCAATATGCGCGAGGCGGGGATCCGCTCTTTCGCGTTCTTCATCTTCGGATATCCAGGGGAGACGCTGGCGACGATGGATCAGACGGTGGAGTACGCGATCGAACTGGATCCCGACTTCGCGAATTTCTATCCAGCCGTTCCTTATCCGGGCACCGGCCTCTACGAAAAGTGCCTGCGCGACGGGCTGCTGCCCGCCGACGCCCGGGATGACTGGTCACGCATGGAGTATTCGTACTACGTGCTCGAAGGCAACGGGCTGAACCATCGCGTCGTCATGGCGGCCATCAACCGCGCCAAGCGACGGTTCTTCCTCCGTCCGTCCTATGTCACGAGACACATTGGCGATCTCGCGCGGCTTGCCGTGACGAAACGGGCGATTGCGTGGCAGGTGGCGTCGCGGACGTTGTTCGGCACCGAACCGTTGGTGACCAGGGACGCAATTCGCGACGCGCGCTGAGACGCGTAAGGACGGGCGCGCGTTCGGCGGTGCGGATCAGGCGCGGGTGATTTCCAGAATGCGGGCCGCGGCATTCACCTGCGCGAGCAGGTCGGCTGAACGAAGCAGACGCCGCAAGGTCTTGAAATCCGACGCGACGCCCTCGGCGAGTGCGTCGGAGGCTGCCTCCCGAATACCCACATTGTCGCTTCGCATCAGGTCATCGAGCACGTTGTTCGCCAGCGTGGTGTCGTACGGCGCGATCAGTCGCGCAGCGCCGAGGCGCACCACCGGGTCGGAATCATTCGTGAGACTGCGCACGAGGCTCTGCCAGGACGCATCGGGCCGGGCGGAGAGCTCCCGCGCCGCAACCAGGCGAATGGCCGCATGCTCGCTCGAGGCGATCTGCATCAGGAATCCCAGACCGCTGGAATCGTTCAAACGGAGAAGCGCTCCTGCCGCTTCGACCTTGACGGGGAAACTGGGATCGTTCAGCAGCGGCCGCAGGTCGTTGATCGCATCCGTCGCGCCGAGTCTCCCCAGCCCGTCGGCCGCGGACGCACGATTGGTGTCATTGGGGTCTTTGAGCAACGCTCTCAACGGAGGAATGGCCTTGCGGCTGCCGCTGTCGCCCAGAGCATCGATCAGGGCCGTTTTTGATCCTGGCATCACAGCGAGCTGCTGGATCAGGCGCTCGACCGCACGCTCGTTGCCCAGTGCCGCGAGTGAGCGCGTCTCGACGAACTGAGCCGCCGCCGACCCTTCTTCCAGCCGCGCCGCCGCCTCGGCGTCGCCATCAGCGGCAAGTGCTGATAACGCGTTGACTCTCGCCTTTGGGTTCGCTTGTTTGCGTGCGATGTCCTGCAGAAGGGCGCGAGCGATGCGGCGGAGCACATGCGCGTCGTCGAGACGCCGAGTGCCTACCCATTTTTCGTACGCGTCGAGGGCGGCGGGTGCGCCGCTGCGCTGAATTTCGGCGTCGACGAGCAGAACGAGCGCCGCCGCGCTTTGCGGATCGCGAGTGAGTTGTTGCACCGCGATGGCTGCGGCTCCGGCGGCGTCGCCCCGGGCGAGCAGCCCCCATCCGTTTGCGAGCGCAGCAGCTTCCCCGGAGGGAGAGCGCTGCTGCGCTAACGCGATACTCGTTGCGCTGAGGGTCAGCGCGGCGGCGAACAAGTGGACGCCCAGATTACGGGCGAACCTCCGAAGGAACATCGATCAGATCCGCGCGGTGGCCCTCAAGGAAGACGAACGGGGAATCCCTGGGGGACCCAGCCGCCGTTGATGCAGACCCCGCCGCCGAGACTCGTGAATGGATCGGGGCCAATGCACGTGCCGGGGAACCCGTTTGGCACCCAGCCGCCGTTGAGACACACACCACCACCGAGCGAGGCGAACGGATCGGGCGTGCTGCATCCCGTGGGTGCCGGCGCCGACGGTGGTGGGGGCGTCGGTGCGACTGAGGGTGGAGCGAGCCCGGGAGGCAGCCATCCACCGTTCACGCACGTTCCCCCGCCAAGGCTGGTGAACGGATCCGGCGTGGTGCAGCCGGTGTTCGTAGGCGGTGGCGGCGGAGGGGGTGTCGCCGGCGGAGGCGCGGGCGCCGGACTGCCGATCCCAGGCGGCAACCAGCCTCCGTTTACACACGTACCGCCGCCGAGGCTGACGAATGGGTCCGGAGTGCTGCACCCATTTGTGGGCGCTGGTGCCGGTGCCGGCGTCGGCGTCGGCGTTGGGCCCGTCAGCGGCGAACCACCGCCGCCACCGGTCGTTCCGGAAGCGACGATCTGGTCGGTGGCGCCTCGGAAGTCCCGCGAATAGATGACATTCCAGTTGTTCGTTCCCGCCCGCGAGGTAGCGAGGGGATGGAACGAGCCGAGAGCCGCGCCATTCGTGACGACCTGCGCGGTCGTGTTCGGCTGACCGTTCCCCGCCACTTCCAGCGCTCCGACTTCGAGCGAATCACGGTCCGAACTGACGGCGAGGAACGTCCCCGTCGCGGAGTTGAACGCCAGACCGAGCGACTGATCGAAGCCGAGGCGGCTCGTCAGAAAGCTGGTGCCGAGCAGTGAACCGCCCGCATCGAACACGGCCGTATTGGTTCCGGGATGTAGCGCCCACGCCATGACGTACTGGCCTGTCGAAGTGTTGACGTCGATGCCGGTGGCGAACGTGCCAGCGCCGAACCCGAATGTCGTCTTGGCCGAAACGCTCCCGTCGGATGCACGCACCCTGCGGAACATGGCAAACGCGCTATTGCCGCTCCAACCGGTGTAGGCGAGGCCGAATTCGTCGGTTGCCGCATTCCACGCCAATGATGGATCGCGACTTCCGCCTGGATTCTCCAGCTGGATGATCCCGCCGAGTGGATTACCGCCGATATCGACGAGCCGTCCCTGAATGCCGTATTGGACCGTTCTCCACGCCACCAGGAAACGATGGCTCGAGGCCGAAAACGCGACGGCCGGGCCAGTCTCCCACCATGTTCCTCCCTCCTGGCCATCAGAGAACTGCCGGATGGGCGTCTGCAGAAAGCCGGGGGCAACGTAGGACACCATTCGCCCCATGACGAAGTTGGGCGAACCGATATTCTGATGCCAGGTGACGAGAAATGCGCCAGCGTCTGAGGTGTACTTCACGCGCGGGAAGTGGGCCCATCCGCTGCCGCCATCCATGATGACGAACGGAGCACTGACTACGTTACCCGCACCATTGACGAAGACTCCATACACGGGACCGTTGCCGGTCACGACGAGGTAAACCCCGTTCGTAGGGTCGTAGCCGACATCAGTGCCTCGCATGGTCCCGCCGGGTTCGAGCACCCCTTTGGAGATGTCGAGGCGCGTCAGCTGCGCCAGCGCGGGGGCACTGGTCAAGAACACCATGGCAATCGCGCCCACCGCCGAGCGGGCGAGGAGCCGATTAACGCAACGTTTCCCGCAGGAGAGCGTCCGGATCATAGAAATCGAGCCTTTCAGGTACTTGTGGGCAGATGCGATACGCGAGCGGTATCGGTCGCTCGTGGTTCCGCCTGTAGGGGGAGCGTTGCCGTATAGTACAGGCTCAGCGAGTGATTTTCAACCTGACCGGCTCCAATTCCAATCTCAGCCGGCCTGCTCTTACTCCCTGATGCGAAGCGACTTAGAGCTGCGGAAGCTCATGCCGTGGATAGTCATGGTGCTCGTGCTGCTGGTGTTGCGGCTGCCGTCGCTCGCCGAACCGGCTGGCGGGGACCAGGGGCTGTATGCCTACACCGGCAGCCGCATCATGGCGGGCGGTGTCATGTACCGGGACGCCTGGGACCAGAAGCCTCCCGCAGTCGCCTTCCTTTATGGGCTGATGCTCACCGTCTGGCCGCATGAGAGCGTCGTCGCTGGCGCCGATCTGGCCGCCGCCACCCTCGTTGCACTGTTGCTCGTCAGGTTGGGATGGATGAGGTTCACCCGGCGAATCGGACTGGCCGCGGCGGGTCTCTTTCTTCTGCTCGGCGACCCGTATCTCCACAGACTGAGCGGCATCTACGTAAGGGGCCAGTGCGAACCGTTCATATCACTGGCTGTGACCGTTGGCGTGGTTCTGCTGGCCCATCCACGACGGCGAGCAGTCCATTCGCTGGCTGCGGGCACTGCACTCGCTGTCGCGTTCTGGCTGAAATACAACGCGGCGGCGTACGCGCTGCCGGTCGTGGCCGCGAGCTGGTTCTGGAGCCCGCATGATCCGCGGGATCTTCGGAGCCGCGCGGCCGACCTGCTGCGCATCGCGATCGGATTCGCGACGGTCACCGTCATCGTGCTCGGTTACTTTGCGCTGAATGGCGCCCTCAACGAGCTGCGGCTGGCGACGATCGATTACAACGTGCGGTATTCGCAGGAGACCTACCACGGGCCGGGGACCATCGTGCGTTATCTGTTCACGTTCCCGTTCGAGCGCGCCCGTGTCGAGTTCCTGTGGTTTCTCGGCGGCGCGGGAACATTGCTCCTGTTCCCCTGGCGCGACGCGCGGTCGATCGTAAGCCTCTCGTGGCTGGCGGCGGCGGCACTTTCGATTGCGGTGAACGGCAGCCGCGATCTTCCGAACTACTTCGTGCAGGCGGATCCACCCCTTGCGCTCGTTGCCAGCGCCGGTCTGGCGGCACTTGCGCATCGCGGCTGGACCGTGCGGATCGCCACGGCTGCCGTACTCGTCGCAGCGCTCGCGCGCGTTGGCGCCGAACAGCCACTGTGGGGCCTGCGCCTCGCTGGTCTTCCAGGGCTCGTGGAGAATTTGCAGTATGACCTGCGTTTCATCCGCGGCCGCGTCGATCGGCAAACCTATTTGGAACGGTTCAGGGGACAGAAACATGACGTGCCCGAGATCGATGCTCTGGTCCGCTACGTCGCGGCGAATACAGCCGCGGAAGATCCGATCATGGTGTTCGGATTCTCGGGCGGCAGCGTCTGCTGGAAGAGCCATCGCGTCAGTTCGTCTCGTTTCTTCTGGAGCCGGCCTGTCATCATCGAGTTTGCCGCCGATCATCCGGGTTACGGCTCCGCCGGACTGCTGAGCGATCTCATCGCGCGTCCCCCGGCGATCGTCGCGCTCCAGAAGGACGAGTGGGGATCGCGTGAGTTTTTCCTCGACACGCCGCGGCTGCACGCGTGGCTGCAGGAGGGCTACGTTCTGGATCACGAGACGCGAATGTTTTCGGTCTGGCGGCGAACGCCGCTGACGAGAGCCACTGGAAATTGACGCGTCACCACCTCTGTTCCATGATGCTCGGGTGAGTGTGTTCATCCATCAGCGGTTCGAGCAGGTCTTTCAGCGCGAGCCGCTCGTCCTCGTCGATGTCGGTGCGCGAGGCGGCCTGCGGCCGAACTGGCGCGCGGCGCAGCCGCACCTGAAAATCGTCGGGTTCGAGCCGGAGGCCGACGAGTTCGAGCGGCTGAATCGGCAAGCCGGCGCTGACGGGATGACCGTGTTCTTTCACGCCGCGCTCCACAAGCGTGCCGAGTCGCTGGTGCTGCATATCGCGCGTGACCGCGGCCTCACGTCCATCTTCGAGCCCAACCGGGCATTCCTCGACAGCTTTCCGGAAGCGGAGCGCTTCGATACCGTCGCCACCGCGGAGATGACGACCGACACGATGGACCACGTGCTCCACACGGGGGGAATCGGCGACGTCGACTTCGTCAAAGTCGACACACAAGGCAGCGAGCTGTTTATTCTTCAGGGCGGGGAGCAGACGCTTCGAAGGTCGGTCGTGGGCGTGGAAGTGGAAGTGGAGTTCGCGCCCGTCTACAGGAACCAGCCGCTTTTCGCGGACGTCGATGCGTATCTGCGATCGCTCGGTTTTTCGCTCTTCGACCTGCGGCCCTGCTACTGGAAGAGAGCCGATGGACGTACGGTCGGAGGACCGCAGGGGCAACTGATCTGGGCCGACGCCCTCTACCTTCGAGAGGTTACGGCGCTGCCCGAGCTCCTGAGCGAGCTCGAGCCCGCACGAAGAGCCGCGAAGTTACTGAAGTCACTCTCTGTATCCATTCTCTACGGCTACTTCGATTACGCCCTCGCGCTACTGACAGCATCAGGCAGCGTGCTGTCCGCGGAGGACCAGAGGGTCGCGCGCGAAGCCGTGTTGTCGGCGGGAAAAGAACGCGACCCGATGCCGACGTTCCCGGGTCGGACCCACGTGGCGCGCGCGGCGCGCCGGCTATGGAAATTGAGCGCCGAACGCAATCACGCCTGGTCGATCAGCGACGCGGAGCTGGGGAATCCTCGCTGACGGGCGGCTCCGGCGCCGTCGTCACCAGTTCTCCAGCCATTTCGACCTGCACCGACTCCGGCTCGGGCCGTTGCGCTCCGCCGCGCGCGCGAACACGCAGCCACGTGCTCTCCAGCACCCGCAGCTCGCCTGAATGGAAGAAACCGCTCACCGCCAGGACGCCGCCATACACGCACGCTGCGACACTGCCACGAACCAGGATCGCCGTGAGTGGATGCGAGGTCAGCGGGAACGCCGTAGCGGCTACGAACGCGAGGCCGCCGGATAGGCCAACCCTCGCGAGACGACCCCATTCATATCGAATGGGATAGACGGACTGAGAGAACGCGATCGTCACCCCTGCGAGAGTCGCGTAAGCAATGGTCTGCGACCACGCAGCGCCCATCAGTCCGAACCGTGGAATGAGCAGGACATTCGACGTGACGCTCGCGATGCCAGCGATGCCCGTCGCGATCGGATAACGCGAGGTGCGACGCGTGATGATCAGACCGATGGAGCCAACCAGATACAGTCCCTGGAACATGACGCCCAGAGCTATCCACGGGGTGACGAGCGCCGCCGAGTGAAATCGCGGGTGTGTCATGAAGCGGATCAGATCCGTGGACACCGAACAGAGCCCCGCTACCAGCAAGACGAGGACGGCCACGATATAGGTGGAGATCTTGGTATAGATGCTCTTCGCGTCCGGTTCCTTCATCACGCCGAGAAAGAACGGTGTCCACGCATACTCGAACGCGCTCAGAAACAGCTTCAGCGCGAGCCCGAACGTCGCCCCCATCGAGTAGAGGCCGACCTGGTCGAGTGTGCCGAAAGCTTTTAGGAAGTAGCGGTCGGCGATGCCGATCACCTGCTGCGAGAGGCTGTGTGGAATACGTGGCAGACCGAATTCGAGAGCCCCCCGGAGCACTGCCCTGGAAAACATCGGCCTGATGAGCGGCGCAAACCACCGCAGGAGTACGAGCGTGAACACCGCGGTAACGATCAGATCCGCGAGCACGATCCCCAGTACGCCGAGGCGCACCCCGACCACGAGCACCAGCCGCATGAGGAGCGTGCCGACGGATCGGCCGAATACGAGCGCGATGAACGTTCTCGACTGCTCGTTGATCCGAAGCACTTGCAGCGGAATGAAATAGAAGCCGACCACGAACGTGTTGAGGATCACGAGCGTGATCAGCGTCGCGTTCTCTCGTGAGCCGAGAAGCTCGCCGCTCAACCACGGCGCAGCGGCGATCGCGCCGGCCAGCAGCAGACCGTTCGCACACAGCAGGAAGCCCAGGATCGTGCTGGCCAGCCGCTGCCGCGAGCGCGTGTCCGTGTAGTCGTAATACATGCGCATGAAGGCGGTGTCGACTCCCCAGCGGAAGAGGATCTTGGCCACCGCCTCGATCATCAGCAGCATCGCGATCACGCCGTAATCCTCCGGGGAGAGGACGCGCGTGTAGATCGGCAACAGCAGCAGATTGGCAAGCGAGGTCGCGACGTCGCCCAGGCCGTAAACGGCGAGACTGCTGAAGAGCGCTTTCAGACGCGAGAGCACGCGGCGAGGGTCAGAGCGGAGGGTGAACGGACGGCAGGAGCGTTGCGACCCGCGCCGACGACAACCGCTCGTAACGGCGCGATGGCGAACGCCGACCGGTGAGACGGAGCCGGTACAGGTCCCGCAGCTGCAGGAGATAGCCCAGCGCCTCTCGCAGGCTCATCTTGCTTTCGCCAAGCTCGCGGTCGTCGAAGCGATACGGCACTTCCACCAGGCGCTCGGGCCAGGCGCGAACGATGATCTCGAGGCAGATCTTGAATCCTCCCGCCTTGATGGTCAGGCCTTCGATCACTGGCCGGCGAATCATGAAGAAACCGGAAGCGGCATCGCGGATCGGCGAGAGCGGTCGCGCCAGCGCGCACGCCAGTTGAGAGAGCACACGGCGCTTGAACGGCCAGCTCGGTGTGCTCCCGCCAGGCACATACCGGCTCGCGACGACGATGTCGGCGCCGGTGGCTTCGATCGTCGCGAGCAGGCTCGGGACCAATGACGGCGGGTGGCTGAAATCGGCGTCCATGACGCCGACGATCGGCGCCGTCGACACCTTGAATCCCTCCATCACGGCGGTGCCCAGGCCCAGCTTGCCGGCGCGATGGACCACGCGGACAGGTCGCGTGCGCGCAAGGTCGTCGGCAACGGCTCCCGTACCGTCCGGAGAATTGTCATCGACGATGACCAGCTCCAGGCCGATACCGTGCGGTGCACAGGCAGCAAACAGCGCGTCGGCCAATGGCGCGATGCCTTCGCGCTCGTTGTACGTCGGCACGACCATGGTGAGATCCGGCCGCTTGTCATGAGACGCCATCTGCTGGGCTCCAGCGGGTACTATAAATCACCGTGCCTTCATTGATCCGGCGCGCGACACGATCGCACGCCGTGCTCACCTGTGCCATCGCACTGTGCCTCGCGACCACGTTGCGTGTCGTCTGGCTCACCAGCGATCCGCCCACCCACGCCACCGTCGGCATCGTCTGGCACGACGAAGGCGCGTGGACCCACAATGCACGCAACCGTGTTTTGTGGGGTGCCTGGAGGACGGACGAATGGAACCCGATGTTCCTCGCACCGGTGTTCACGGGACTCGAA
>Ga0247830_10000215_pt1 | contig 18656 bp, 27 predicted proteins | sample 12C_Control_Day5_FD_207766 | JGI IMG/M metagenome (GOLD analysis project Ga0247830, IMG submission 207766) | Soil microbial communities from agricultural site in Penn Yan, New York, United States - 12C_Control_Day5 | ecosystem: Environmental > Terrestrial > Soil > Agricultural land | place...
GCGGTGAAGGATGCGGCGAATCAGTTCTGGGAGGATACGAAGCCTGTCTTTATTCAATTAAAGGACTTGGCTGTCGTCGCCTTTACGGAGATCTGGGCCATTGTCAAGTATGTGTTCTCCGCCATCGGGGGATACGCGAGTACGTTGTTTGGTCATATTGGCACGACGGGGGTCGGAACCTTTAAGCAACTGATGGCCGCGACGCTGGACTGGCTGCTGTTCACCGAGTTTACCTTCAAGAACTCCAGTCAAATCCAGAGTTTGTTACTCACCCAAATGCAACTACGTTGGGAGGAGTTCGTTAGCAAGGGGAAGTATCTACTTTCTTGGTTCGGCGAAAACTGGAAAGAGATCTTCATGAATGCGTGCCTGAACGCGGCACAAATGATTGACAACTTTGCCTTAAATGTGAAGGAAGTCTTCGTCGCTCTCTGGAAGTTTATCAAGAGTGGAGGCACTGCTGGATTTAATCCGAATATCAGGGCACTGACGGAAGGGTTCACTGACGAAATAAAGAATATGCCCGACCTTACCAAACGGGTGGTCAGCGACGCGGAGAAAGCCCTGACAAAGCAAGTCGATCAGATGGCGGAGAAGGTTGGTCAATCCTTCGATGATTTCAAGAAGCTCAAGGAAGCCCAGAAAGGGATGCTTGGTCTGCCCAAAACAGATCTGAAGATGGCGGAGTCTCTAGCCAAGCCTCCGGCCTTAAAAGCTCAGGATGAAGTGGACAAGCTCACGGAGTCCCTCAAGAAGCAATCCCATGCCCTTGGGCTGACGAGCTTTGAAGCAGAAATCTACGAGTTGAAGCTCAAGGGAGTCACGGATGCGCAGCTCAGCCAAGCCGTCGCTCTCAATAACACGGTGGAGGCATTCAAGCTTGTCAAGAGCGTGCAGACTCCAGTCCAGAATGCAATGGACAAATATGAGATCGGTCTAAAGCAAATCGAACGGTTGCTGGGTGCAGGAGCGATTGACCAAGACACCTTCAACAAAGCCCTCGTCAAGATGAATAAGGAGCTGAATGACGCGACGAAGAAGGAGCACGAGGTCAAGCTCCGGGTTAGTGGCACAGAAACGGTGAAGGCAGGAACCAAGGCGTTCTATGACCTGATTAAGCAGACGGAAGACTTCAATAGGACTCGTGCCCGTATTCGGATGGGACCAATCGTTCCGCCCAGGAAGAATATGAATCCCAACCGCCCACCGTTACCAGCCCAACCCGCTCAAGCGGTGCCTGCCCAAGCGGCTGTAGCTCAGCCTGCGGTGGCCGGGATGGCTGCTCCAATGGCTCCAATGGCAGCACCGGTGGCTCCAGTGGCTCCGGCTCCAATGGCTCCTCCACCAGCGGCAGCTCCAGAAGCCGGTATATGCGAGTGCCTCTGCAAATGCCTCACTGAGGCCATGGAGCACCTAGCGAAGGTGCTCAACCGTGGCACCCTACGGGACAGTAAGGAAGTCCTCGACGATATTCACAAGGAGGTGAAGACAGCGAATAGTCCGAAGAAGGCTCCACCGAGTCCGCTCCCTGTCAAGCTAATCCATCCGGTTCCTATGCCGGTACGAGTTGGGCAACCCTCACCTCCTCCGATCTACGCTAGTGCATTACGAACAGGCGGAGCGCCAACGACGTATGGAGGACCTCAGACTCCTCCTGTTGTAGGTCCCGTAGCCGGACCTGCTGTAGCACCTGCTCCGATGCCTAAGCCGGGCGGAATGCTGCCGGGGTTCGGTACGCGACCCGGATTTCATGGTATGGGCGGACCTGGTGGTGGCGGACGCACCGGACCTGGACACCGAGCGGACCGGTTGGGACGGATGGCCGAGCGTGCTGCGAAGGAAGCGGAACGGATGGCCGCTCGCGGCACCAAGGACTTCCGTACCACGCTGGACACGACGGGTCTCGTGCCGGACATGGGATGGGCTATGGGCACGCCCAAACGGAAGCGAGGGGCAATGGGTAGAGCAATGGGTGCTCATATGGGTCCCGCTGCTCAAGGTGCAGTTAAGGGCGCAGTTGAAGGTGTGAAACCCAGTATTAGAATGCCGGAGATGGGGGAATCAGGGAAGGTTCCAGTCCCGATGATCCCGCAAGAACCAGTACCAGCTGCTCCAGTAGTTCCACCGACGCCTCCGGTTCCACAACCAGCTGGGACTAAGGAGGAACTGGGGTGGCCACCGATCCCTAAGCACCTATGGCAACCGGGGCAGCCGGGTGTACCCGAAGGACTGCCACCGGTCGCTCAGGCTGTGCCAGCTACTCCGGCTCCAGCTAGACCAGCTATACCGCCAAGGGCGAAGAGCGACGCGGGGATCGCAGCCGCTAGAGTCGCTAGAGATGCGGAGCGTAGCAAGCGGATGGCCGACAGAGACGCGATGCGTGCGGCCAGGCGGACGACGAGACTGGATAGAGAAGCGAATCCGCTGACGGCGGTTCAAAGAGCCGATGCGAGAGCTACGGCGGCAGCAGCAAAGCAGGGAGAGCTTGCCAGAAAGAAAAGCTCTCTAGACGCCGCGAGAATTGCGGAGAATGTGAAGAAGCAAAAGGGGATGAACTTCTTCGCTGGCGGTGGAGCCGCTAGGGTTCAAGCCGCAATGGCTGCTCGTAAGGCACTCCGAGGCGAAGGAGTTGGCGAATCCGGATTTAAGATCTTCGCTGGCAGTGCCATGGATAGAGTACGTAGGGACGTGGCAAAAAGAAGAGCAGCCGAAGGAGCCGAAGGTGGATTGACCGTAGGTCAGCAAGTCGGTAAGGATATGGAAGCTCGGATGGCTGCAAAGCGGGCGGAACGGGAGAGAACCGGTGGGGTGACGGCGAGGCTGGAAAGAGAAGCAGGAATGCGTAATCAGCGGAAGGCTTATATTGCCAGTCAGACAGGCGAGAAAAGCCCAGAAGAGTTGAAAGAGATCGCGAAGGGTATCAAGGACTTGGTGGACTTGACGAAGAAGAAAGATACAAAACTCACCATCGAACCGTTGGGGCTTGAGTAAATGGCAGGTCGCTTACTATCCGGTCCCCGGCATTGGGAAGCCGAAATCGATCAGGAAGGCTACCGTACCTACAAGGTAGTTCATCTCGTCGAGTGTGACATCGGGGATTGTCCCTACACGATCATGCTCACCCCAGGACTACCTGTCGCGGGAAGCCTCTGGAACTTCGGGACAGCTACCGACGTGTGGGCCTTCTGCTACCCCGATATGCGGGTGAGTATCCACCAGGAGAAGGAAGGCGACCCCGTCACCCACTACGCCGTGGAGCAGAAGTTCAGTACCCGTCCTATCAACCGCTGCATCGAGAATCAGAACGATAATCCCCTGCTGGAGCCGGATAAGATCAGCGGGAGCTTTGTGAAATACACCGAAGAAAGGCACATCGACAAAGACGGCAACTTTATCACGGCTTCAAACTTTGAGCAGTTCAGCGGACCCCTGACGGAGTGGGATAACAACCGACCAACGGTTTGCATCGAACAGGCAGTCGGCGAGCTAGGACTCGCAACCTTTGCGGCAATGGTAGACCGCGTAAATGACAATGACATGTGGGGTCTACCGTCGCGGTGTATCAAGCTCTCGAATGCGTCCTGGACCCGCGAACGCTATGGCTCCTGCAATACGTATTTTACCCGTCGCTTCGAGTTCGATGTCAACTTCGACACCTTTGACCGCTACATTCCAGACCAGGGTAGCAAGGTCCTGTATGGTGATCCAAGCAATCCGAGTGAGTCAGAGCAAAAGCTGGATCGTAATGACAACCCGGTCAAGGTGATGTTGAACGGATCCGGTCAGCCGCTGACTAATGGAGCAGCCCCGATCTTCCGCCACGTACAGATGTATAAAGAAGCGAACTTTCTTGAGCTAGGAATCCCTATATTCCTAGGCTAGAGCACCTGAACTTAGACAGTCCACCTAGACAGTGAAGCCATTCCTTACCCCGCAGCCAATGGAGTAAACGATGGCGAGTAACCTGAAGATTTCTACTGCCGCCAGGAACGCGGCTTGTGACGGCATTGTCGATCTCATTGACGGCGGTGCTAGTGCCGGTACGCTGACGATCTATACCGGTTCGCCGCCCACCAACGTCTCGGACGCCGACTCTGGTACGACGTTAGCTGTCCTTACCTTTAGCGACCCAGCCTTTGGTGCAGCGGCTACTGGTACGGCAACCGCTTCCGCGATTACCTCAGACTCCTCCGCGAATGCCTCTGGAGACGCTGGGTACTTCCGCGTAAAGGACTCCAACAGTAACGTCATCTTCCAGGGCACTTGTGGTGAAGCCGCCGATACGCCGGATATGGTATTCGATGAAAAGTCGATTGTTATTGGCGGTGTTGTTGCCTGTACTTCGTTTACCGCGACTATGCCAATTCAATAAGGAGTGATTTAATGTATTCCGAAGAACTGAAAGAGAAGCCCAAGTTCGTTACTGTCAAGAAGAAGGCTCCGGCAGGCGTCTGTACCAGCAGCTTTACAGAAGAGACGATCAACCGTCGCCTTGAGACGCTCGCCGCAATGCCTCAAGAAGCAGCGGTTATTTCTGAGATCGACTATCTGGAGAAGCTCAAAGCACGGAAGTTCCCCAAGGAGTAATAAACAATGGCGACCTACCTTGAACTCTATGGCCTCAAGAGCAACGATACCTTGCGTAACAAGGTGGAGATTGCCTGTTTAGTCGCAGCGGAAGTGGTTCGCTCGGAAAGCGATCAAACGGCGAACCATGCCAACCGGCTCATATGGGCAAAGGCAGTATTCGAGCAACCGCGTATTGAGTCCGAACGAATGCTGATGGCAATCCTCGCAGTCAACAATACGCTGACGACGGGTCAGATCACCGGGGCTTCAGACGCTGCGATTCAGACTGCCGTGAACAACGCTGTCAACGTCTTTGCTCAAGGTTAAACGTGGCTAACGAAGCTCTCGTTAAGAATGGTACGCCGATCGTCTGGGCCAATAGCGGTGACTATAGCAGCACCGGCTCAGGCTATACGCGGACGCACCAGATGAACCCAGGGGGACTAGGCTCCGACCAAGCCTGGCAAGGGGTCAAAGCCGATCTGGGGGCAACGCGAGCCAGAGTCTACGCCGTCTATGCTTGTGTGTCGTTTGATAGCTCGCCTACTGCTGGAGGCATTGTGGAAGTATGGTGGTCTGAGTCGGCAGACGCAACAGCAGGAGTTGGAAATACCGGTGGAGCTTCGGGGACCGATCTGGGCTACACGCCGGACTACGAGGAATGGAAGGAACAATTGCGAAGGATTGGGGCATTAGCTGTCACGGCGGATAACGGAGTCGCGGAGCGGCAGTTTATTGGCTTTCTCTACCCCCAGCAACGCTACGGCATGCCGATCATTATCAACATAGCAAATACAGACTTCACTACGGACGGTATCGAACGCTACATTGCAATCGTCCCTCTCATCAATGAGGTTCAGTAATGGCAAACGAAGTCCTTCAAAAGCTAGGCACTCCTATTGTCTGGGCAGACACCACGGATTACAGCAGCACCGGCTCAGGATTTACCCGCACTCATCAACTCGACCTTACAGGCATTGCAAATGGAGCGGCGAGACAAGGGGACAAGGCCGATCTAGGAGCTACGCGAGCGGCTCAATACGCTGTCGTCTGCGGGTTCGAGATCGACGTGGCTCCGACAGCGGGAACCCTAGTTGAGGTCTACTGGTCTAGTTCCTTCTCTGGAACGGCAGGGACCGGTAATGATGGTGGAGCATCTGGAGCGGACGCCGCATGGAAAGCCGGTGAAGAAGACGAGTGGAAGAAGCAACTAATTCACTTGGGTAGTATGCAACTAACCGCCGACGCTTCTACCGTAGTCCAACGAGCCGTTATTGGGTTCTTTACTCCGCCAAATCGCTACGGCATGCCGATCGTGTTGAATAAGGCTGGGCAAGCCTTAGAACCAGACGCGGTAGAGATGTACGTCGCTTTAGTTCCGATTATTGATGAGATTCAATGATCCTAGCAAAATCGCATAAATTGGTTGGTCGGCAGGGATTCGCTCGTGCGAAGGGTGAGTCCGCCACGCCGAACCTCTGGGACGGGCTGGCCGGTCTGTGGGCACCGGCTGCTGGGTATAGCGGAATCACCACGCTCTACGACTGGTCCGGCAATAGCAACAACGGCACGCTCTTAGGCACAATAGCCGCGACGAATTGGGTGCAGTCTCCCTACGGTTACGTGCTCAACCTAGACGGCACGGATGATTATGTTTCTGTGGCTGACCATTATTCCCTGGACATTACGCCGTCGCTCACGGTACACGTTACCTGCTATCCGACGGCTAGTGGCAGTAGTGCGTTTCGGACGATTCTGTCGAAGCGGGAAGCAGTCACTCCGACCAACTACCAGATGTACCTTAGCAACGCTGTAGGTGCGAACGCAGGAGTCCTTAGCTATTACAACGGAACAGCGGAGTACAAAAGCACGGAGATTCCGGTTGTCAACACTTGGAACAATCTTGCAGCAACGGTTCTTGGCACCTCACTGACACTTTGGATCAATGGTAAAGTAGTACACACGGCAACCCTTTCCGCTGCACCAGTTGCGAATGCTGGTATCTTGGCGATCGGTCGGCCAGGCAGCTACACCGTCGGGGAATACTTCATCGGCTATATCGCAGCGGCGTATGTCTATCGTCGCACTTTGTCTGCGTCGGAGATAAATCAACTCAACGCCGATCCGCTGGCAGCCTTGCGACGGAAACGAGTCTATGTCCTAAAGTCACAAGCCGTTGTAGGCAAAGCCCCACCGCCGTACTCTGTAAGAACCGTTCGCCTCTGGCCGCGTAGACCAAGCTTGCAATAACTAACCAAGGAGAACCAATGGGACGCCTCTATACCTTGCCGTGGACTGGTGCCCTTGAAACCGCTTCCGGCAATATCGACCTTTGGGAAGTGCTTCCAGCCGACGACAAGCCAATACGGATTCGGGGAGTGCGGCTTGGGCAGACCTCGGAGTTAGGAGACGCCGCTGAGGAAACGCTCCTGCTCGCCTTCATCCGCCTTGCGGCAACCGTCACAAGCGGCAACGGTACAGCCTTTACTAGCACGACGGCTCCACGACCTTGCGATGATGCGAATGCCCAAGCTGCTGGATTCTCGGCGGAATACAACGCCGCTTCCGTTGGTACTTCGACGACGGACATCGGCATCATCGAATACTTGCCGTGGAATATACGCCAGACGCCGTTTGAAGTATGGTATCCCGACGATATGTTCGCTCCTTCGTGCCGCCAAGGGTCCGCGATCGTCCTACGGCTAATGGCAGCAGTTACTGATAGCATTACCTTCGCCGGAACGATGTGGGTGGAAGAAATCTAGGCAAGAGACTCCGCGATGAAGGAGGTCAACCTTGCCTTCGCTAATCACAAGAGTACGCCGCCAGTGGTATCGCCGTCGGCTCTTTATCCCGACCAGTTCCAATGTTGCAGCAACGACTCCCGTTACCTTTGGTGGCTTGGAAGTCGCGGCGACAGCGGAGTTCTCTGGAGTCGGGGTCAATTACAATTCGGCGGCTGTCGTATCGTTCGCCAGCTTTCTAATCGAAGCCCAGAGCCTAGCTGCCGCGTACTACGAGATCACCCAAGCGGATGTGATCTTCGGTGGCTTACGGGTTATCGCGAACTCGCATGGCACGATTTACACCGGAACAACGGACCTAACCTTTGGCGGACTCGAAGCCGCTGCGGTAATGGACTCCGAGTTACCAGACTTCCTCGCCTCCGCCGCGATAACCTTCGGTGGACTCGAAGCCGCTACGACAGCGACGTTTACTCCAGCAACCTACGCCGGTTCCATCGCAGCAACCTTCCCCAGCTTCGACGCCTCAGCGGGAGGTACTGCACCCGAAGACCCACTGTTTATCACCGGCGAACTTATCCAGCAGCAAATAGAGGAGGACATCTTGGCTAACGAGGCACAAATACTTTCGAGTCTGACGATCCGCAAGGGCAATCTCGTCTACCAGAGTCAACCGGTATCCTTCAGTGCCGACGTAGACGGTACAGACGGTCCTACCCCTGGAGCCGTCTCGGTCAGCTACGTCGGGACGGTTATTGACCTCTCGGAGTTAACGACCCCAGGATTCTGCCGTATGGTCAACATCGACGATAACTACATCGTTGACGTCGGTATCTACGACGGGGTCAGCAAGTTCTACCCCATGATCGAGCTACGACCTGGGGAACCTACTGTAGTTCGCTTGTCCCGCTACCTCGGTGAAGAAGCCGGTCCTGGTACTGGTACTGGAACAACCGGAGCCGGTATCAATCAGCTTATGATGCGGACTCGTGTCGCCGACACCGATACCGTCGTCATAGTGGATGCGTTTGAAGCGTAGGGACGGCGTAAGCATCTAGGCCGAGAAGCGTAGTTCCTAGGATTCGGCTGGCGACGCCTATAAGCCCATATAAGCCACGATTGGGCTTTAGGGTAATTATACCCACCCTAGCCGTCGATCTAGCCACCGTGGGCCAGCTAGGGGGCCTTAAACAACCTGTCTTATTAGGGGGTTAAGCCTAAATGCCTTACGCCGTCAAGCCTCCACTGGAAACCAAGCGTATCTGCAACGTCCCCCACGTCCGCCTGACCTGCGGTATTTGCAGTAGCCGGGTGTGGACGCAGAAGACCGCTACAAAGGGAATGGGGGCAGGGTTAGCTCCTTCCTCCAATGATCGGTACGTCTGTAAGAGTTGTCTGGACAAAGCCGGGATCAGTATCAGTATCCTCGATGACGTTCCAACAGGCGAGGATACTTGGAAGCAGAAGGGACCGGAGTAATGGGACTACAAGGTGACTTGGTTGAAGCTAGTAAGCTGTTCACAGAAGCGAAGGACTTGCCTGAGCGGTTAGATCAACTCGACCTGTCCGTAGAACTTGCTCCACAGAAGTCGGCGGAAGAAAGAGGCAAGCCAGTCCTCCGCTTGACGGTAGTGGAGTCGCTCTACCACCAGGGAACCGCCGATGAGCCGTTTAACTTCGTGAGCAAGTTCGAGCGAATGCTGATGATTGACGAGCAACCCTACGTAAGACAAGCGAAGGCAACGGAGGAGTGGAAGAAGCTGGACTTCGCCTGGCTTAACGAAGGCTACGGAACGGTAGTCATCCGCAATGAAGAGGGAACCTTCCCGAACACCAAGCCTACCGATGAGGAGAAGCAGGAAGCGGAAGCCAGAGTCCTAGAGGTTGGCTACGAGAACGAGACGCCTTGGTTGGTCTATCCACGAGCGTCGATGCGAGTCTGTCCCACCAAGCCGTTGTTCATCCGCAGTCGTTCTGGCAAGTCGAGATTCACCCTTTGCGTTATTCCTAGCTAAGCAAGTCTGGAGCAGCCATGGCCAAAGCGTATGTCTTAAACGAGAAGGACGCGAAGACACTCGCGGAGTTGTTAGCCGCTTTCCGTGGTAAGCGTCAGAACGTCCTACGGTTCACTTACGACGATGCCCTCCCTTCTGGTAATCCCAAGCGGACGAAGCGTGGATTTCTAGCTTCGAGTCTAAGCCAAGGAACTCCGATAACCCACACATCAGCAGAGTTTGATATCTGGACACTAGATGACGATGAAATCTCTTGGGAGTTCTCTGGCGATACTATCACAATCTGGGACGACGGCATGGTCCCGCTCGATGGACTAGAAGCGGGTACTTGGATTCAAATAGTTAAGCTTGAAGGTTATTGGTGGTATGACGGAGGCTGCTCTCAGCCTGGAACCGGATCAGGATCAGGTTCGGGGACCGGAACGTAATGGCTCTACTAACCCAAGAGTGTCAAGGATGTGGCTGCGGTCCACCGCCACCTCCTCAAAGAGAGTGTGATCGCGCCTCTTGCGCTTATGTGGCGATACGAGAAGACATTCCTCTCTCGATGATGTATTTGCAGCTAACGGCAACATACATCGAATATGGACCTACCGTACCTTCGCACTGGGTTATCTTTCTAAACAAGCTCGTGAATGCCACCCAGCTACCAGGAAATCCGGCAGTAGGCCCGAATCAATTAACTCTCCCTACCACAACAAAGTTACCTGGAGTTGCTCTAGCATCAAGCGATGGGTTTACTTGGTCGAGAGTATTAAGTGAGAGCGGCCCCGGAACGGGAACGGGGACTGGGACAAGTTGCGGCGGTGATGATATCGCTGTTACAATTATCTTTGCTTCAGAGCCTGGAACCGGAACGGGGACCGACGAACAGCTACTGAAGTTTACTCCTAATTCTCTTCATCCTTGGATTTTCTGGAGAAGAATCCAGACCATTATCCTGGAAGACGAAGACAACATTCTTACAATGGAATATCAAGACGACGAGGACCGTTTGCGAGTGATCTACGAGCAAAATCAAACGTCTCTTGACGTGTGCTTAGAAACTTACCTTTACACAGTCTTCTGTGCCAGACGCTATTCCGGTGATGTATTCCCAACAACATATAAAGTCACAGCTACGGTCGCTGGATTCAGTAGCGTCAACTTATGTCCCCAATTCAACCGAGTCTACACTCTATTTCTGATGAACAAGTTCTGCCCAAGACTTTCTCTGTTTGGAACTTGCGTTTACGGCGGTGCATCCACTGCTTTCAGGGCAATAGAGATTGATTGTAACAAGTTCTGCTCTCTTACTGGATTTATGTGGAACACCGCAGCAAACGGTTTCGCTCTTATCCACGCTTTCGATTTCCTTAGTGCCAGAGTCGCTCAAGCGTGTAGTCCTACTCAAATCATCTATAACGTAAACGACGTAAACCGGGCGACAACTCAATTCATCGACCTATGCCGACTCTCTCTATTCGCCGTGAACGGCGGGTGTCAAACGGAACAGCACGGAGCCGATATTTTGGACTTAGGACCGATAGGTCAAGGGACCGCTTTTGGAGGACAGCCTACTCGGTGGGTTCGGTACAGATATGACTTCTCTAGCCACAGTCCTTATTCCGCCTTTATTCACAACAAGTTCTCCTTAGACGGGTTCTATGTTTGTGGAGCCGGTTCTGTTACAGCTTTCCAAGAAATCACCAATGGAGTTCTTCCGAACTGTCCTACTTAGGAGTAGCAAATGGCTATGCCAAAAGGTTACGTGTTCTTGAACAAGCCTGGAATACGGTTGTCGACTGGAAGGGTCATCCTTCCCGATGATCCTCCAACAGACAACACTTTCGATACCCAGCCGCATATGAATGCCGAGCAAGCAAAGGAGGCAGCGGCAGAAGCCGAACGGAAGTTTTGGGAGTCCGTTGGCCTTCCAGGTGGCTGCTCAGCCTGCTAAGATGAAGTGGTCCTACGGAGTTACGACGGTCCCACGGCGGTTCGATAGCGGGCCAGGCAACGAACCCATCCTGCCGCGAACGCTGGAGTCCCTAGCGAAGGGGGGCTTCGATAAGCCGTGGCTCTTCGTGGACGGAGCAACGTCCCTGCCACCGCATCTCAGTAGTGCCGTCGAAGAAAAGCGAGTGACCTTCCGTGCCCAGCCTATCCGCACCCACGGCAACTGGATACTCTCGATCTACGAACTCTACATACGAGAACCTGAAGCCGATCGGTACGCCTTGTTCCAAGATGACTTCGTAACCTACCTCAACCTTCGGCAATACCTAGAAGCCTGCCCGTATCCCGACAAGGGTTACTGGAACTGCTATACGTTCAACTCGAATCATACGCTTGCGGAACGTGGGGGCTTTAAGCGATGGTACGAGTCGAATCAGATGGGTAGGGGAGCGGTTGCCCTCGTCTTCAACCGCGACGTACTGATGACGTTGCTCTCCACGAGGTATATGGTCGAGCGACCGATCGACCCACACAGAGGCTGGAGAGCGGTAGATGGCGGCATCGTTACGGCACTCAAGCGGGAAGGCGTCAAGGAGTACGTCCACAATCCTAGCTTGGTGCAGCATATCGGCGAGATCAGTTCGATGGGTAACAAACCGCACCAATCTGCACCGGCTTGGAAGGGCGAAAGCTTTAACGCCCTAGACCTACTCACTTCTTAGGTTAAGATACCGAATCTAATAAGGGGGCTGTCTAGCCGATCCTAGTCTGGCGGTAATCAAGTTTTAGACGAGATTGCTTCACTAGGCATGGCAAGATCAACCTACTCCCATCTAATACTTCTCTATTAGGGGGTAGGGGGTGTCTTGTACTGAAAAGGTAGTGGTAGTTAGATGGTACTCTTACTAGGTGACCGAATCTCTGAAGCTCTGGCTTCTGTAGGCGTTACCGAAGACCGTGTGACTACCTGGCTAGGAAAGCCGTGTAAGTGCGGCGGTCGAAAAGAGAAGATCAATCAGGTAGACCTCTGGGCACGTCGGGTGATTAAAGGCAAGATCAAGTTCGCGAAGGAATACTTAGATCAGATACTAGGACAGGAGTAGCCGATGGATTTTCTTTGCGGAGTTATTGGAGGACTTATAGGTGCGCCCATAGGCTGGCTATTCGCGGAATGGTGTAGAACGAAAGGTTGGATCAAGTGACACTTCCTAAGCTTGCGATACTCCAGATGAGCGACGAGCCTCAGATCGAGTCTACAGCGGTGATGCTACGACACGCTGGTTACGAGGTGAAAGTCTGTGGCCAAGAGCTACGCAATGAGTTAGTAAACGTCGGTTTCGATACCGTGATCTCCGTTCAGCACATGGAGCAGCTAGGCTATGATAAGCTAGACTCCTCCGTAGGCGAAGCTACGGTAAAGGACATGGACCGGTGTGACCTCTTCGTAGAAATCAAGGTCCGCAACCTCGCTCCGCTATGGAACCGCTGGCCACGTCTACATAATAAGACGGTGTGGTGGAGAGTCAACGGTGCTCAGCCTGAGATATGCGATAAAGGCGGCGATGAAGTAAATCTCCTGTGCCCGCTTATCACAGCATGCTTCTGGTACGGCATCGAACGCTACCGCAAGCCGAAGGAATACGCTCAAGGTCAAGCTGCTCAGGAGCATGAAATCTCGCGGCCTGTGTCTTCAGACTACTTCGAGCAGCTAATGAAGGAGATACACGTCGGCGATAACGGCATGGCGTATACGTTCTGGCCGCCGTTTCCCAAGTCGGAGAAGTTCGACGCTGTGGATCGGAGTAAGTACGGCTACAAGACTTGGAAGACTCCGTACAGTCTGTGCCATAGTGCGAGAGCGTGGGGCTATGGTTCGATTATCGACTGGGCGGTAGAGCAAGGGATTCAAATCTTCGGCAATAACTCTCCTGCCGGGCAAACTCCTCATAAGAACGTGTATATTCTGGCTACGTATGCGAAGTGTCTCGTCCACTTGAAGAGCGTCGATTGTCCCGGCTGGGCCCTCTACGAAGCGTTGCTCTCTGGTTGTCCTGTGGTTACGGGCAGGCTTCTCAATTCGAGAATGCTTGCGTATCAACTTCTCCAACACGAGGAGACGTGCTATGAGTTTGGAGTTCCCGCTAGTCTGGAATATGGCAGAGGTGATATGGACTTTGGGAAGTGCATGGAGGATATCAAGTATGCTCTGGAACGACTATCTGATCCCGCCGAGAACCTCCGCATTGGTGAGAACGGACGTAAGCGACTCAACTCTTTGATGTGGAGGTCAGACCGCGATGGCGACGAGTTCCTCAAGTTTATGGCACGGCACGGGCACGGCTTATAGGCTACCAAACGGAGAGTGGCCAGAGTTAGGTGTGAATGTTCCGGCAGGAGCCGCTGTAGCTTTAGGTCACTGTAATGTTCTACAGACTCTCCTAGCGATTGAGAAGGCGAAAGATGATCTACGCCTCCCAATCGTACCACGATCAATTCTCGGCGATAGCCTGAAGCATTCCCGCAAGCTTAGCCTGTGGCGGATACCCGACTAATGGCAGAACGCAGTCTAGCACAGAGACAAAGGAAAGCGATGACGCAAATCGCAGCACTGTATCCCTACTGGCCCGCAGAAGCCGAGTGGTTCGTGATCGGTGGACCTGCTTGTGAGCTAGAAGCCCAAGAGGTTCACAGCAAGTTCCCGCATATGAAGTGCGTCGGCTTTGAACCGAACGAGGAAGCTTGTAGGAAGCAGAATACGGAGTTAGCTTTCCCAGGCGTAGTCCATCCTTATGCTCTCTGGAGTGAAACTGCCGATCTTACACTAATGCTCCCAGGCGGCTTCGATCCCAAGCGTGCTTCCGTCTGCGCTCCAGAGAACCGGCCTGACTTCGCTCCCGAAGCTGTTGTCAAGCCCTTCCAGAAGACAATAGGCAAACCTCTCGATAGTCTCTCAGACTTACTTGGCCCTTTTACCAACGCGGTGCTATGGATCGACATTGAGTTTGCTGAACTAGCTGCTCTCCAAGGGGCGACAAAGCTCCTCGATCAAGTGCTGCTAATCAACCTTGAGTCCTTTTTCTACCGTCCAGACTTCGTGAAGATCAACCGGCTGCTTACCCACCGAGGATTCGTACTCCAGCAAGTATGGAACATGGGGGAGAGGACTTACGTAGATGCCCAGGACTATATCTACGCCAGAGAAGATATCAACGGCTTAGCGTACAAAGTACAGACGTACTAGGAGGCGAAGTGAGTTCACAGGTATTTCGGGGATGGGTTTGCGAAGACTGCGTAGGTCAGTCGGCGTCGTGTAGCGGCGACGATAGCATACCGCTGCCTCCAGAGGTTGACCGTTGTATTATCTGCGGTTCGATTACGAGAGAGCTAAGCTGGGCTGAAGGCGTGATGAAGTATTACGACGGCTCACCTTCCGATGTGTGGAAAGAAAAGGCGGAGTGATGGAGTTATTAGGCAAGCCGGACAGCAAGACTCCGCGTAAGATTGGACGTTCAAGACGGGTGGGACCAAATATGCGACAAGTCGAATCCTTGATCCTTGATGATCGCGAGTACCACAAGCCTGCTCAGCTCTACGACCACTTCCGTCCGCACATAATCACTTCCGGCATTACTCCAGAGTGGTTCCTAGACCTCGGCCCAGGCAGCTCCTCGGAATACCTAGAAGCGTCGATGGTGTGGCCTAAACTCAAAATCCTCGCCCTGGAGCCGTCGGAGGTTGGCTTCAAGCTTGCGGCCAAGAGGTTCCCGAAGCACGTCGTTCCTGGGTTGTTCAAAGTCGCCGCTTGGGACCGTAATGAGCAGGTAAAGATTTACCAGAGCGACGATCTAAACCACGGAGAGTTGTTTATCGACTATGACCATGCCTTCAGCGATAATCTAGCGAATGAGAAGAACCGGCCTTTCACAACGACCTTGGGGATGACGCTAGACACCCTCGACGAACAGTTCGCCGTTCTCTACGGCAGGATCAACAAGGCAATGCTGTGGATGGACGTTGAAGGCTCGGAGCGGCGGGTACTCAAGGGAGCCAAGAATCTGCTGGAACGCGGAGCGATCTACGCCATCAATATCGAAATGCGGCCAGGCTACGTTACCGAAATCCACGGTATACTTTCGGGCTACGGTTTCGCTCTAAAGTCAAAGTATTTCGAGTGTGATACCTATTGGGACGAGGTGTGGATCAATGCTAACGCTGGAACAAAGGGCAACGAATGACGCGACGTTTAGGCATATTCGCCGTGTCTGTGAGTTAGTTCAGGTTTGTATAAAGGAGCTACTCGACCGCTGTGTTCTCCACGACCTGACGAAGACAGAGACTCCAGAAGTCGAAGCCTTTACGGAGTATACGCCGAAGCTTGCGACTTCTACGTACAACAGCCCAGAGTATAACGGCTTCAAGAAGGCAATGGACCATGCCTTACAGCATCACTACGCTCACAACCGCCACCACCCTGAGCACTTCAAGAACGGCATCGACGATATGAACCTCATCGACATTATCGAGATGCTATGCGATTGGAAAGCTGCGGGCGAGCGTCATAACGACGGCAATATCCGTAAGTCCATTGAAGTCAACGCCGATCGGTTCCGTCTCAGTCCACAGCTAGTAAAGATTCTTGAGAACACCGCTGACCTACTCGACCCAGCTTAGGAGTAGTCATGGAAATCTACTACGAGGACGACAAGTTGTTTCCTGTCGAGGTACGTTGCAAGAGACTGAAGATCGAAGCCAATAGCTTCATGGAGGAGAAAGTCCTCGCGGCGATTATGGAAATGTTCAATACCGGTATCGGTGAGATGACAATCGAGACTGGTACTGGGTGCATCTCCTGGAGACCTGTAAAGAAAGCCGACCAGATTTACTGAAAGGATTCTCGCGATGTCCGCAGCCAGCCAAGAAATAGTCACCCGCTACTCCTGCCGCCTGTGCAATAGCAACGGTCTACGTAACCTGTTCTCGCTCGGCGAGCAGTACATTAACGCCTTCCCTACGTCGATCAAGGAGGAAGATCAGGGGATTAAGTGCCCCATCGACGTTGTGATCTGCGAGAACTGTAGCCTAGTTCAACTCCGCCATACCGCTCCTCAAGAACTCCTCTACGCACGTCACTACTGGTACAAGAGCGGCGTTACCCAGACGATGAGGACCGCTCTCGCTGAGATCGCCTTCCAAGCCGCCGATGTTGCTAGGTTGCGGGAGAGCGATGTAGTCCTCGATGTCGGCTCCAACGACGGCACACTACTCCGCAGCTTCCCCAAGTATTGCTTCCGTGTCGGTATCGAACCGGCGACCAATCTCGTCGAGGAAGGCTCCCAAGGCATTGATCTTCTCATCAATAGCTTCTGGGGCACGCCGTCGGCGATGGCGGAGTATGTTAAGCGGGTTGCGGTGAAGGCAAGCGTCGTTACCGCAATCGGCATGATGTACGACCTTGAAGACCCCAACCCCTTCATTGCGGACGTTGCCAAAGTTCTGGCCCCGAACGGCGTCTTTATCGCCCAGTTGATGTGCCTGAAGAACATGATGGTCATGAATGACATCGGCAACTTCTGCCATGAACATCTCGAATACTACTCTCTCAAGTCCCTCAACTACCTCCTCAACAAGCACGGCCTGGAGTTATTCGACATTCAGACGAATGATACGAACGGTCAGAGCTACCGGCTGTTCATTCAGCATGAGAACGGCTCACGAGAGAAAGTCGTATCCAACCTAGAGAGGCACCAAGGGCCTGAACGCTACCTAGACGTACCAGCAATCTATGAAGGATTCCGGCAGGAGATGGAGGATACCCGCGAGAAGGTAGTCAACTTCATCAACAAGGAAGTCGCTGTTGGCAAGAAGGTGTGGGTCTACGGTGCTTCGACGAAGGGCAATACGATCCTCCAGTATTTCGGGCTGAAGTATCCGACGATTACTGGAGCCGCCGAACGGAGCCCAGAGAAATGGAACCGCTATACCGTCGGCTCTTGTATCCCTATCTGGTCCGAGGAGTTGGCCAGGGCTAGTAAGCCAGATTACTTCCTCGTCCTGCCCTACACTTTCCTTCAAGAGTTTATCCGCCGTGAACAGGACTGGCTTCGGACGGGCGGCAAGTTCATCGTCCCGCTGCCTGTACCGAAGCTCGTGTCTATCAACGGGGAGGAGAGACTGTGACCTCAACGGATTTCCTAGCTCATATGCAGACGCTGACAGAAAAGGTTGTCAAGCTAGAGTATGAACTTGAGAGGAAGGATATAGTCATTGAGTTCCTCAAGACTCAGTTGAGGAATAAGCGTAAAGAGATCGTTGCGATGATGGCTAAGGCTCCTGTAAACTGCGGCATAGGAGACCAGGGTTGTCAACTCGCAAAGGAGCATTTGGAGACGTGGCAATGAAAGACCTTCTGAACATACTCACGATCGTTGCTCTGATGTTGTTGGCCACTTGGGGAAGTATCCTCGGTCTTGAACGGCTTCTTGGCAGAAGGGAACTAAGTCCTCCTGGTTATACTCTGCTAGGAATGTACGTCAAAGAGTTTCCAGAACTGGGTCAAGAGGCAGCTGAAGCATTGGAGGATGGTATCGTAACAAACGATGAGTACGAAAAGATTGCCAGGCAAGCTCGCATGCTCCGACTCCAGAAAGCGATTGGTAGAACGGAGAAGCCATGAGAATCTGTGATATATGTAAGAAGCAAGTTCAAAGCGGATCGAACTACCGCATTCTGGTAGTTGAAACCGAATCGGAAATTGAGGCTATTGTCCTTGAAGACATTGACCTCTGCACTGGGTGTCAGGAGGGTTTGCAGCACCGACTCAACGTCATACTTGGAAGAGAAGAGGCGAAGCGGTAATGACTAAGCGAGCATTCATCACCGGTATCGGCGGACAGGACGGAAGCTACCTCGCCGAGATGCTATTGGAGCGTGGATACGAAGTCCACGGTCTGGTACGGCATTCGTCGGTAGACAACCTGGTACGCATCCGGCCTATACTCGACAAGATCACGCTCCACAAAGGCGATATGCTGGACATTAACTCTCTGGACAAAGCGATCATCGACGCGAAGCCAGACGAGGTTTATCAACTCGCCGATCAAGATAACGTGCGGTGGTCTCATAACCTTCCCGGCTATCAGCGGGCGATAACGTACCACGGAGCCGTCAACGTAATGGAGATTGCCTGCCGGGTGAATCCCGCTGTCCGCATCTTCCAGCCGCTAAGTGCGACGATGTTCGACGCTTCAACGGTCCCACAAGACGAGACTACGCCGTTCAAGCCGAAGTCACCCTACGCTACGGCGAAGGCTAGTGTATGCGGCATGGTTCAGAAGCTCCGCAAGAAGCAGAACGTCTTTGTGTCGTGCGGGATTATGTACAACCACGACTC
>Ga0247830_10000217_pt1 | contig 18536 bp, 16 predicted proteins | sample 12C_Control_Day5_FD_207766 | JGI IMG/M metagenome (GOLD analysis project Ga0247830, IMG submission 207766) | Soil microbial communities from agricultural site in Penn Yan, New York, United States - 12C_Control_Day5 | ecosystem: Environmental > Terrestrial > Soil > Agricultural land | place...
GTCGATGGTCGGAAACGATGCCGCACGGATGGTCCGCGGCATCGTTTCCGACCATCGACTAGCGTGCAGCCAACGAGCGAAGGGGTTCCCCGATGGCATCGAACGAGGACATGACCGAAGCGGAACTGGCGCGGGTGAAGGCCGAGCGCGACGAGTTGGCGGAGCAGGTGGCGGCACTCGAGGACCGTCCCGGCAGGCGGCAGCGGACGCGCCGGGTCTTCACGGCGATCCTCGTGATCGTGTCGGTGCTCGCGTTCTCCCTGGCCGTGCCCGGAACGTGGGTACGGCGGACGCTCGGCGACACCGACCGCTACGTCGCCACCGTGACGCCGCTGCCCGGCGATCCCGCCGTCCAGGAGTACCTGGCGCGCACGATCACGACGTCGGTGTTCGAGGCGCTCGGGGTGCAAGAGCGGCTCCAGACGGCGCTGCAGGACAAGGCACCCCGGATCGCGTTCCTCGCCGGGCCGATCGCCACCTCGATCCAGGGCTTCGTGCAGGACAAGGTGCAGGAGCTGGTCGCATCGCAGGCGTTCGCCGACCTGTGGGTCTCGGCGAACCGACTCTCACAGCAGGGCGTCAAGGCCGTGCTGAACGGAGACACGCCCGACGAGATCTCGGTGGTCCAGGGGGCCGTCGTGATCAACCTGCTGCCGATCATCAGCAAGGCGTTCGCGCAGGTGTCGACGATCGCCACCGACCTTCTCGGGCGCCCGGTGACGCTCCCGCCGATCGACCTCCAGGAGATCCCGCAGGAGGCGATCGCGAAGATCGAGTCGGCGACGGGGATCGACCTCCCCGAGGCCTTCGGTCAGATCAAGGTGCTCGACCAGACGGTGCTCGCGCCGATCCAGGACGCCGTGAGCCTCGCCCAGCGGTTGCTGATGGCGGCGGTGCTGCTCCTCCTGCTCGCGACGGTCGGGGCCCTGTGGCTGTCGACGCGACGACGCCGGACGCTGATCCAGATCATGACCGCGTGGACGATCGTCCTCGTGATCGAACGACGGCTCGCGATCGCCGGCGGGAACGAGATCGTCGACTCGGCTAGGCCCGAGAATCAGGCAGCGGCCCGCTCCGTGGTCGACGCGGTGCTCGGCACACTGCTGCGGTACACGGGGTGGATGCTCGCGATCACGCTCCTCGTGATCGTGGTCGCCCTCCTCACGGGCCCGTACCCGTGGGCGGTCCGCTTGCGGACCTGGGTCCGCGATCTGTTCGCCGCGCTCGTGAGCGCCGCGAAGGGGGCCGACCGCACGGCGGCGGCGACGTGGGTGACCATTCACCGCGACGCGCTGCTCATGGCGGGCGCCGCCGTGGCCGTCCTCGCGCTCCTCGTGCTCGGGGGCGGATGGGGGTCCTTCCTCGCGATCGTGATCATCGGGGGCTTGTACGCGCTGGCCGTGTGGCGGATCGCCGACTCGGCCTCAGCCGACCCCGACGCGGGGTCCGAACCGCCGGGCGCCTGACGGGCTCGCGGACGACCGCGGCGTAGGCTTCGACCGTATGGCCGAGCCCGACGAGCCGCAGCCCGTTAGATCTTCCCGGACGCACGCCCGCCAGCGTTCCTACGCGCTGCGCGAGCGCGTCGATCAGACGCGTGAGCGCGCGACCGGCTGGGTCGAGGAGCGGCGCGTGGAGCGCTCCAAGATGGGCGCCGTCGTCAACGTCCTGATCGACGCGTGGAATCGCGACACGAGCGCGGCGGGTGGACTGCTCGCGGGTGGTCTCGCGTTCCGATTGTTCCTGTGGCTCCTCCCGGCGGCTCTCGTCGCCGTCTCGGTCCTGGGGGTCGCGACCGACTACTCGGGCGAGAGCGCCTCGCAGGTCGCACGCGACTCCGGGCTGAGCGCCGTCGTGGCCGCGACGGTCGCCCAGGGCGTGCAGGCGTCCCAGACAGGCGGACTCTGGCTCGCGCTGTTCGGCACGGCCTTCCTGCTGTGGGCGAGCGCGGGGGCGGCGCGCGGCCTGCGGGTCGCCTCGTCCCTGCTGTGGCAGGCCCGGCCGCGGGCGTGGAACTCGACGCGCGCGGCCCTCGCGTTCCTGGGGCTCACCTTGATCTCGATCACGGTCCAGACCCTCGTTGGCCACCTGTGGGCGGGCGGCATCCTCACCACGTTGCTGGCGCGGCTGCTCACCACCGCGGTGATCGTCGGCATCGTGTGCTGGGCGTTCTTCCTCCTGCCGCACGACCCGCGAGCGCCGTGGTGGTGGCAGGCCCCGGGTGCCGTCCTCGTGGGGGTCGGCGTGCAGCTGCTCGCGCTCGCCACGACCCTGTACTTCGCCGACAAGCTCGACCGCGTCGACGACCTGTACGGGTCGCTCGGGGTCGCCACGGTGATCCTCGGGTGGCTCTTCCTGATCGCGCGGCTAGCGATCTGGGGGATCGGACTGAACGTCGCGATCTGGGAGCGGTTCGGTCCTGGCCCGGCGGCCGGGCCCGGTGCGGCCGGTGGTCGCGATGCCGGCGGAGCCCGCGGGGCCTCCGCTCCTCGCGGGGGAGCCGCCGGGGTTTCGTAGACTCGGCGCCATGTCCGACAACGCACGCGCCGGCGCCGAGATGGCGACCCGCTACGATCCGCAGGAGGTCGAGCCTCGATGGGCCGAGACCTGGGTCGAGCGCGGGTACTTCACGGCCGATCCGCGATCGGGCAAGGACCCCTACTGCATCGTGATCCCGCCGCCGAACGTGACCGGCCGCCTGCACGTCGGTCACGCCCTCGGTCGCACGCTGGAGGACACGCTGATCCGCCGTGCCCGGATGCAGGGCTTCGAGGCGCTCTGGGTCCCCGGGATGGATCACGCCGGGATCGCCACCCAGGTCGTCGTCGAGCGGAAGCTCCGCGAAGAGCGCGTCGAACGCCGCGACCTCGGGCGTGAGGCATTCGTCGAACGGGTCTGGGCCTGGAAGGAGCAGTACGGGGGCGAGATCGTCGAGCAGATCAAGCGGATGGGCGCCTCGCTCGACTGGACGCGCGAACGGTTCACGATGGACGAGGGCCTCTCCCGTGCGGTGCGCGTCGCGTTCGTGCGGTTGTACGGGGCCGGCCTGATCTATCGCGGCGAACGGCTCGTGAACTGGTGCCCGACCGACCGCACGGGCCTGAGCGATTCCGAGGTCGAACACGACGAGGTCGACGGCGAGCTCGTCACCTTCCGGTATCCGCTCTCGGACGGCTCGGGGGGGATCGAGGTCGCGACCACGCGCGTCGAGACGATGCTCGGCGACACCGGCATCGCGGTGCACCCCGGCGACGAGCGGTACGCGGCCCTCGTCGGGACCACGGTCACCCACCCCTTCGACGGGCGCGAGATCCCGATCGTGGCCGACCACCACGTTGACCGGGAGTTCGGCACCGGAGCCGTGAAGGTCACGCCAGCCCACGACCAGAACGACTTCGACATCGCGCAGCGCGCCGGGCTGCCGCTGATCAACATCCTCAACGCCGACGCGACCCTGAACGATGCGGTGCCGTCCGAGTTCCGCGGCCTCGACCGGTACGCCGCGCGCACCGCCGTCCGCGACGCGATCGAGGCGAAGGGGCTGCTCGTGGCCGAGGAGCGCCCCTACCGCCACGCGGTGGGACATTGCTACCGCTGTCACTCCGAGATCGAGCCGTGGATCGCCGGCCTCCAGTGGTTCGTGAAGGTGAGCGGCCTAACCGGTCCGGCGAAGGACGCCGCGCTCGACGGTCGGGTCGTCTTCGCGCCCGAACGCTGGCAGCGCTCGTACACGACCTGGCTCGACAACCTGCGCGACTGGAACATCTCGCGTCAGCTCTGGTGGGGGCACCGGATCCCTGCGTGGTACTGCCCCCAGGGCCACGTGACCGTGGCGCTCGAGGATCCGACGGCGTGCGCCGAGTGCGGGAGCGCGGAGCTCCGACAGGACGAGGACGTTCTCGACACGTGGTTCTCATCGCAGCTCTGGCCCTACTCGACGCTCGGGTGGCCCGACGAGACCGACGACCTCCGGGTCTTCTACCCGAACGCCGTGCTCGTCACGGGCTACGAGATCCTCTACCTCTGGGTGGCGCGCATGATCATGTCGGGCCTGTTCCTGGTGGGTGACGTGCCCTTCCGGGTGGCGGTGATCCACGGCCTCGTCCGCGACCAACAGGGACGCAAGATGTCGAAGTCCCTCGGGAACGTGATCGACCCGATGGAGATGATCGACCGATACGGCGCCGACGCCCTGCGGTTCTCGCTCGCGCGCGCCGCGACCGGAGGCCAGCAGGACATCCCGCTGTCCGAGGAGGCGATCGAGGGCGGCCGCAACTTCGCGAACAAGCTCTGGAACGCCTCGCGCCTGGTCCTTCGCGCGTATCCCGGCGGCGTCCCGGCGCTCCCGCCGCCGGAGCGGCGAACCCTGGCTGAGCGCTGGCTCCTCTCCCGCCACGAGGCGTGCCTCGCGGAGGTCGACGCGGCCCTCGACGAATTCCGGTTCGCCGACGCTGCCCAGGCCCTGTATCGGTTCGTCTGGTCCGAGTTCTGCGACTGGGGTCTCGAGCTCGAGAAGGGCCGGCTCGACGGCGGCGGGCAGGAGGCGGCGGACGCCACGCAGGTGCTCGCGTGGGTGCTCGAGCGGACCCTGCGCCTGCTCCACCCGACGGTGCCGTTCGTCACGGAGGAGATCTGGCAGCGGTTCGGCGTGCCGGAGCCCGCATCGCTCGCACTCGCATCGTGGCCCGTCGCGATCGAGACGCACGCGGACCCCGGCGCGGAGGTCGCTATGGGGTCCGTCCAGGAGGTCGTCACCGCGATCCGTCAATTCCGCTCGAAGCACGGGATCTCGCCGAAGGATCGCTTCAGCGCGACGGCCGGCGTGCGGGCCGACCTCATGGACGTGGTGCGATCGCAGGCCGACGCGGCGCTGCGACTGGCCGGCGTCACCCTCGAGGTCGCGGACGCCGGCAGCAAGCAGGTCCCCGGCACGACCCGCGTTGCGCTGACCGAAGGCTGGGTCGAGCTGTCCGCCGACCTGTTCGACACGAGCGCCGAGCGCGAGCGCCTGACGAAGCAGCACGGCGAGCTCGAGGCCACGCTCACGCGTGCGGCGAAGAAGCTGGCGAACGAGGGCTTCCTGGCGAAGGCGGCGCCGGAGGTCGTGGCCCAGGAGCGCGAGAAGCACGACCGGCTCGTCTCGCAGATCGCCGAGGTCGACGCGCAGCTCGCCGAGCTGGGCTGAGGCGGCCATGGACTACCGCGAGGCGATCGCCGACCTGGACGCGCGTCGCGAGACGCGGATGTTGCCCGACCTCTCGCGGATCCTGCGCCTGGCCACGCTCATGGACGATCCGCAACTGACGTACCCCTCGATCCACGTCACCGGCACGAACGGCAAGGGCACGATCGCGCGCGTCGCCACCGCGATCGCCTGCGCGCACGGGCTCACGACGGGCCTCTACACGTCGCCGCATCTCCTCGAGCTCACCGAGCGCCTGTCGGTGTGCGGCCAGGACATGTCGACGTCGGAGTTCTCGGCCGAATACGAGCATCTGCTGCCGTTCCTGCAGCTCGTGGACCGGGAATCCGACGAACGGGTGACGTACTTCGAGGCGCTCACCGCGCTCGCGTACCTGTGGTTCGCCGACCGGCCCGTGCAGCTCGGCGTCTTCGAGGTCGGGATGGGCGGCCGGTGGGACGCCACGAACCTGGTCGAGGGGGACGTCGCCGTGCTGGCGCCGATCGCGCTCGACCATCCGGAGCTCGGGGCCACCGTCAACGAGGTGGCCGGCGAGAAGGTCGGGATCATCAAGCCCGGCAAGGTGGCGATCAGCCGAGAACAGGATGCCGACGCGCTCGAGGTGATCGAGGCTCGATGCGCCGAGATGGGCGCCGAGTTGAAGCTCGAGTTCCGTGACTGGGAGCTGGAGGACCGGCTCACGGCGGTGGGCGGCCAGTCGCTCCGGGTGAAGGGGTTGCACGGCACCTACGACGAGCTGTTCCTGCCGATGTTCGGGGAGCACGCGGCGCGCAACGCCGCCGCCGCGATCGTGGCCTTCGAGGCGCTCGTCGAGGAGCCGCTGGGGGAGGAGACGACCAGGGGGGCGCTCGCCGGGGTGCGGTGGCCCGGGCGGATGGAGGTGGCCGCCCGCCAGCCCACGATCATGCTGGACGGCGCACACAACCCGGCCGCGGCCGAGGCGCTCGCCGCGGCCCTCCGCGAGTTCTTCACGTGGGACCGGCTCTACCTGGTGATCTCGGTGAGCGGGAACAAGAACCTGGAGGGGATCGTGGCCGAGCTCGCGCCCCTGGCCGACGTCGCGTACGCCGCCCGCAACGAGAGCGAACGCAGCGGCGACGCTCTCCCGATCGCCGAGCGGTTCGGCGCCGAGGGCAAGCCGGTGACCGTGCACGCGAGCGTGGCCGAGGCGCTCGATGCCGCCCGCGCGGCCGCCGGCGAGGGAGATCTGATCCTCGTGACAGGCTCTCTGTACACTGTCGCGGACGCCCGCCGGGCGCTCGGCGACCCCCTGGGAGACGTGTAGCTATGGCGATCGAATCCACCCTGCTCATCGTGAAGCCGGACGGCGTGCAGCGCGGTCTCGTGGGCGAGGTCTTTCGCCGGGTTGAGGCGAAGGGGCTGGCGATCGAGGCGATGAAGCTGTTCACGATCGAGCGGACGACCGCCGAGGAGCACTACGGCGAGCACCGAGAGAAGCCGTTCTTCGGCGAGCTCGTCGACTTCATCACGGGTGGGCCCGTGGTGGTCGCGAAGGTCACCGGCGAGGACGCGATCACCTGCTGGCGCACCCTGATGGGACCGACGAACCCCGTGGACGCGCCGCCCGGCTCGATCCGCGGCGACTACGCCACGTTGATCGGCGAGAACATCGTGCACGGCAGCGACTCTCCCGAGTCGGCCGTCCGCGAGCTGGCCCTGTTCTTCGGGGAGTAGACGTCCGCTGATGCCCGGGCTCGAGGAGGCGTTCGAGCTGATCGGGGAGGCGGTCGAACACCACCTCCCGCAAACCCACGCCGCGGGATTCGCCCTCGCCGTGACCGACCCTGAGGACGTGCTCGGGGTCGTCGTGCGCGGGCTCGCCGACGTCGGAGCCAGCGCGCCGGTGCGCCCCGAGACCCGGTTCGAGATCGGCTCGATCTCGAAGTCGTTCGCGGGGGTGATCGCGGTGCAGGAGGGCGAGGCCGGCCGACTGGATCTCGACGTCAGCATCAACGACCTACTGCCGTGGCTCGGTCTCGCCGAGCCGTTCGGGACGATCACCCTGCACCACCTGATGACGCACACGAGCGGCCTGCCGATCGGTACCGAGGAGTCGCCGACCGGTCCTGGAGCGCTCGCGATCCTGCGCACGCTCGCGCCGACGTCGCCGCCCGGTGAGCGCTTCTGGTATTCGAACGACGGGTGGAAGCTGGTCGGCGCGGTGCTGGAGCGGTCGACCGGTGCGCCGATGCACGAGCTGCTCCGCGAACGGATCCTCACGCCGCTCGGCATGACGTCGACCGAGGGCGCGATCACGAACGAGACGCGGCTGAACCTCGCGGTCGGCTACGAGCCGGTGTTCGACGATCGTCCGGCGCACCTCGGACACCCGCTCGCGCCCGCCCGGTGGCTCGTCAGCAACACCGCCGACGGCTCGATCGTCTCGAACGTGATCGACATGAGTGCCTACGTCAGGATGCTGCTCGGCCGCGGCAGCACGCTCGTCGGCGGGCACGAGACCACGATCCTGTCGCCCGCAGGCTTTGCCCGGTTCGTCGAGCCGCGCGTCCTGATGGACGAGCCCGGCGCCCATCGGGGAGAACGCTACGGCTACGGCGTGTGGACCTCCGAGGAGGACGGCCGCGCGTTCGTGACGCATTCCGGAGGGATGGTCGGGTACACGGCGCTGCTGATGGTCGACGTCGATACGGGGATCGGAGCGATCGCCCTTCAGAACGGCGGCGGCGACAAGAAGCCGGTCGTGCGGTACGCCCTCGACGCGGTGCGCGCGGCGCTCCGCGGCGAACCGGTCGTGGCGATGCCGCACCCACCCGCGCCGACCGCGATCGGGAGCGCTCCCTCGCTCGCGGGCATCTACGTGGGATATCGCGAGATCGAGCTCGTCGCGACCGACGACGGGCTGCGGTTGCGAGACGGCGCGATCGGGGTCGAGCTCGAACGCTGGCCCGACGCCGACGATGCCTTCCTCGTGCCGCACCCTGCGCGCGACCGGTACCTGCTGCGCGTGCTCCGCGACGCCGAGGGAGCGGTCACCGAGCTGGTCCACGGCCCGGACCGCTTCGTCCCGGCTGGCCGCGCGCTCGAGGGGGAGACGCCCCCGCCCGACGGCTGGGTCGGACGGGAAGGCCTGTACCGCAGCAACAATCCGTGGGCCCCCACTCTTCGGATCTTCGCCCGCGGCGGCGAGCTCTGGTTCCTCGCCCCGCCCGACGGGGTGGAGGAGCGCCTCACCCCGCGCGACGACGGCAGCTTCGCGGTGGGAGAACCGGAGGCACCGCAGCGCCTCACGTTCCTCGACGAGATCGAGGGGGTCTCGACGGTCGTGGTGTTCAACGGCGGGCGCTGGTACCGGGCGCTCGACGCCTAGGCGCTGGGGCTCGCCTCGGAGCTCGCCGTCGGGGAAGGTCCGGCGCTCCCCGCCACCGCGTCGTCGGCCCACGCGATCACCTGCTCGAGCAGCTCGGGGTGATCCTTGAACACGCCGCTCCCGTGCCCACTCCCGCTGACGATCACGGCCTCGACCCCGGCGGCGTCGGCGATCTCACGCGCCTCGCTCGCGTACGGCTCGTTGTCCTCGGAGGCGGCCACGAACACCGCGATGTCGTCGGGCATCGTCCGCGCCGCGTCGAGGGCGTCATAGGCGGTGGCTGGGGCCGAGAGGCTGACGACCGCGTCCGCGTGGAGCGGCGCCGCCATCGCGAGCGACAGCCCCGCCCCCATCGAGCCACCGATCAGCACCACGGCCTCGGCATCCGTCGCGCGGGCGTGGTCGACGACGGCCGTGAGGGCCTCCGCGCGATCCTCACCGTTGGTGCCGGTGGAGTCGCCGACGCCGGGGCCGTCATAGGCGATCACGCGCCAGCCGTCGGCGGCGAGCGCCTCCGCGATCGGATAGAAGTCCTCCTTCGTGCCGGTGGCGCCGTGCGAGAGCACCGCGACCTTCGGGGCGTCGCCGAGCTCGATCGCGTCGAGCTGGATCCCGTTCGGGGTGGTGATCGTCGTCCGGGTCGAGCCCTCGGGCGGCGCCGGTTTCGAGCACGCGGCCGCGAGGAGCACCACGGAGAGCGCGAGGGCGGTTGTCGGTCGGCGCATCGACCCGAGCCTAGCCCGGCTGCCCCGCGCCACGGATGGCCGTGACAGGAACGTCACAGACGCGCCTCCGTCACGCACGGCGCGGTCAGGCCCTGGGGAGCCGGTCGAGCAGCGTGACCGCCGTCCCCACGAAGGGCACCGCGATCACGCCGATGAGGACCGCCCACCGCACGAGCAGGGACGCCCGCAGGTACACGAACAGGATCCACCCGACCACCGAGGCCACCAGCAACAGGAGCGCCCACATGCCGAGCGCGGTGTCGGTCTCGAGCGAGCGGTCGTACGTGCGACCGGCGATCGCGATCACGAAACCCATCGCGAACTCCAATCCGAACCAGATCGCGCCGCCGATCGCCACGTGCAGCAGGATCCATCCGGCCCTCGCCTGCCGCCATCGAGGGAGGTGCGGCGGCGTCGGTGCGGTCGGGTACGCGGGCGTGTTCGGGCCCCAGAGCGGGGACCCGGGCGGCGGGGGCAGCGTGCTCACCGCCTCAGTCTCGCACGCCGGTGCGCGCCGACGAACCTGCTGTGTCCTAGACCTTGCGGAACGCCACGCAGGCGTTCTGGCCGCCGAACCCGAACGAGTTCGAGAGCGCGAGGGTGACGTCGAAGTCGCGCGCCTCGTTCGGTGTCACGTCGAGGTCGCAGTCGGGGTCGGGCGTCTCGTAATGGATCGTGGGCGGGATCGTGCCATTCGTGATGGCCAGCGCACACACCGCGCCCTCCACGGCGCCGGCCGCCCCGAGCATGTGCCCGGTCATCGACTTCGTCGACGAGACGGCGACCGAATGGGCGAGCTCGTCGCCGAGCGACGCCTTGATCGCGGCGGTCTCGGCCGCGTCGTTGAGGGGCGTCGACGTGCCGTGGGCGTTCACGTACGAGACCGCCGCAGGCTCCTCGCCCGCGTCCTGGAGCGCCCACCGCATCGCGAGCGTGGCGCCTGAGCCCTTCGGGTCGGGCGCCGTGATGTGGTGGGCGTCGTCGGATGCGCCGTACCCAGCCACCTCCGCGTAGACGCGCGCCCCGCGCGCCCGGGCGTGCTCTTCGCTCTCGAGGATCAGCGCGCAGCCACCTTCGGAGAGCACGAACCCGTTGCGCCCGGCATCGAACGGGCGCGATGCCGTCTCGGGGTCCGGGTTCTTCGTCAACGCGGTCATCTGCGCGAACGCGGCGACGGTCAGCGGGATCGTGGCGGCCTCGGAGCCACCGGCAACGCAGAGATCGAGGTACCCGTCGCGGATCAGCCGCATCCCCTCGCCGATCGCGTGGTTCGACGAGGCGCACGCCGACACCGTGCAGTAGTTGGGGCCGGTCAGCCCGTACCGCATCGCGATGTGGCCGGCGCCCGCGTTCGCCATCAGCATCGGCACCATGAACGGCGAGACCCGGCCCGGCCCCTTCTCGAGCAGGACGTCGTGCTGGTTCAGCAGGGTCTGGACCCCGCCGATCCCGGTCGCGTAGATGGCCCCTCCGCGCTCGGATGCGACCTCGGGGTTGCCCGCGTCCTCCCAGGCCAGCATCGCCGAGGCGATCGCGTACTGGGCGAACGGGTCGGTACGCCGGGCCTCCTTCGCCTCCAGGAAATCCGTCGGCACGAAGTCCTGGACCTCGCCCGCGACGCTCACGGGGAGTTCGGAGTGGTCGAACCGGCTGATCTCGCGCACGCCGTTGCGGCCCGTGCGCAGCCCGTCCCAGAACGCGTCGACGCCGATCCCGATCGGTGTGACCGGCCCGATGCCGGTGATGACGACCTTGCGGCGTGCGCTCAACGCGTCCCTTTCGGCTTACGGAGGCGGCCGGCTCAGCCGACCTTGGTGGCGACGAGGTCGATGGCCTGCCCGACGGTCTTGACGGACTCCATCTCTTCTTCGGGGATCTCGATGCTCCACTCCTCCTCGAGGGCGAGCACGGCCTCGACGAGGTCGAGCGAGTCGGCGTTGAGGTCCTCGGCGAAGCGCGCGTCGGGCACGACCTGCGCCTCGTCGACGGCGAGCTGCTCGGCCAGCACCTTCTTGACGCGGGCCTCGATATCCGAACGATCGGTCATCTGACTGTTCCTCCCGTTGTTCCCGTCGGTCCGCCACAGGCTAGTGGTCGGACCCCCGACACGACTACGCCGTAAGCCCCCCGTCCACGGGGATCACGGCACCGTTCACGTACGACGACTCATCCGACATCAGGAATCGCACGACCGCCGCCACCTCGCCCAGCGTGGCGGTGCGCCCGATCGGCGTCTGGTCCAGGTAGAACGCGCGCGCCTTCTCGTCGAGGTACGACGTCATCTCGGTGTGGACGAGGCCGGGGCACAGGGCGTTCACGGTGATGCCCTTGCCGCCCAGCTCGCGGGCGAGCGACTTCGTGAGGCCGATCAGGGCCGTCTTCGACGCCGTGTAGACGGTCTGACCGGCGTTCCCGCGGAGCGCGACGGCGCTCGACATGTTCACGATGCGTCCCCACTTCTCACGGAGCATCCCGCGCATCGCGGACTGCGAGCACATGAACGCGCCCTTCACGTTCGTGTCCATGACCTTGTCGTAGGTCTCCATCGAGTACTTCAAGAGCAGCCCGTCCTGGCTGAAGCCGGCGTTGTTCACCAGGCCGGTGACGTTCCCCATCTCGTCGGCCACCCGACGGAACCCCTCCTGCACGCTCGCCTGATCGGTCGCATCCAGGAAGACGGTCATGCCCGGCGTGCCGGCGGCCTCGAGTTCGGCCAGGGCGTCCTTCGCGGCGGTCTCGTCGCTTCGGTAGCCGACCGCGACCGACCATCCGGCGCGCGCGAGCTCGACCGCGCATGCCCGGCCGATGCCGCGCGTGGCGCCCGTGACGACGGCGACGCGCGAGGTCACGAGGTGGGCTCCGGCATCGTCCACCGCACGAGGGTGGCGCCCCACGTGAGCCCGGCGCCGAACGACGCGAACAGCACCAGGTCGCCCTGGCGGATCCGCCCGGCGCGCCAGGCGCGGTCGAGAGCGATCGGGATCGAGGCGGCGCTCGTGTTGCCGACCTCCGCCACGTCGACGATCGCCTTCGCCGGGTCGATGCCGAGCCGGTCGACGACGGCCTGCATGATGCGCGCGTTCGCCTGGTGGGGGATCAGCACGTCGACGTCGTCGATCGAGTGGCCCGACTTCTCGAGCAGCGCCCGGCAGGCGGCGGCCATCTCCGTCACGGCCCGCTTGAAGACCTCCCGGCCGTTCGGCATCTTCACGAAGTGGTCGCGCGCCTCGACGGTGTCGCGCGACGCGGGAGCCCGCGTGCCGCCTGCCGGCATCCAGAGGATCTCCGCGGCCGTGCCGTCGGCGCCCAACACCGTGCCCTCGATCCCCGGCGCATCCGATGCCTGCACGACCGCCGCGCCCGCGCCGTCGCCGAACAGGATGCACGTGCCGCGGTCGGTGAAGTCGATGATGCGGCTGAAGATCTCGGCGCCCACCACCAGGATCGTGTCGGCCATCCCGGCCTGGATGAACGCCGTGCCGGCCGAGAGCCCGTAGGAGAACCCCGAGCAAGCAGCGTTCACGTCGAACGACGGGCAGCTCACGCCGAGCTTGGTCTGCATCCACACCGCGGTGGCCGGGAACTGCGTGTCGCCGGTGATCGTGGCGCACACGATCATGTCGAGCTGCTCGGCCTGGATGCCGGCCGACGCCAGCGCGCCACGCGCAGCCTCGACGCCGAGGTCGGAGGTCTGTACGCCGTCGTCGGCGAAGTGACGGGCCTCGATCCCCGTGCGGTCGCGGATCCATTCGTCGTTCGTCGCGACGATGGTCTCGAACCAGCTGTTGGGCACGAGCCGGGGCGGGAGCGCGGAGCCCACGCCGGCGATGGTGGCGAACCGGGTCACGGCGCCGAGGATATCGGACCACGCGGGGCGATGCAGGCGACGGACCTGCGGCGATGGCGCACGATCACGAGCCCGCGACCGCACTCGCGGCCGCCTCGGGCGATCCCACCGCGACAGCCCTCGCATCGGGCACGACCCGCTTCGCGAGCTTCGTGAGCACGTCCCCGGGGCCGGCCTCGAGGAAGGTGGTGGCGCCCGCAGCGGCGAGCGCCCGGACCCCGGTCTCCCACCGGACCGGCGTCACGACGTGCATCGCGACGAGCTGACGGATCTCGTCTGCGTCGGTCACGAGCGAGCCCGTCACGTTCTCGGCGATGGGGACGGTCGGGGCGCGCAGCTCGATGCGAGCGAGCACCTCGAGGATCGGCCCGACGGCCGGCCGCATCAGCTCGCTGTGGAACGCGCCCGCCACGTTCAGGCGGACCGCACGGATCTTCCGCTCTTTCGCGAGGGCTTCGGCTCGCTCGACGGCCGCGACGTTCCCGCTGATCACGACCTGCACGGGAGAGTTCTGGTTCGCGACGACCAGCTGTTCACCCGCTCGTACCTCGTCGCAGAGGGCCTCCGCATCCCGCGTGCCGACGCCGAGGAGGGCGCTCATCGTTCCCGGCCGTGCGGCGCTGGCCAGCTGCATCGCGGCGCCGCGCGCGACGACGAGCTCCAGGGCGGTGGTCAGGTCCAGCACGCCGGCGGCGACCAGCGCGGCGAACTCGCCCAGCGAATGTCCCGCCACTCCCTCGAGGGGGGCGCCGGCTCCGCCGAGCCCCCACGCCACGAGCACCCGGAAGGCCGCCACGTCGCACGCGAGCAGCGCCGGCTGCACGAACTCGGTGGTCGCGAGGGCAGCCTCGTCGTGGCAACCGGCGACCACATCGCGCCTCATCGCGGCGGAGGCCTCGTCGATCACCGCCTTCGAAGCCGGGTGCGTGATCCACGCATCGGCCATGCCGGCGAACTGCGACCCCTGCCCCGGGAACACCACTGCGAACGACATCCGCACCCCTCCTCCTGGACTACATCGCAGCCTATCGAGCCGTTCAGGGCTTGTGACGGGGACGTGGTTTCGCGGTCGCGAAGTTGCCAGCGGCGAGTGCACTCCTGTTAGATGAACGGGAATCCCATGGCCGAACGGGTTCAGCGATCCTCTTCCTCCACGTCCAGACCTTCCCAGGGGACGGAGGGGGTACTCGGGTTCCTTGGTCGTGACATGGCCGTCGACCTCGGCACCGCGAACACGCTCGTCTACGTGCGTGGCCGCGGAGTCGTGCTCAACGAGCCATCAGTCGTCGCGATCAACACCCTTACTGGAGCCATCCTTGCCGTGGGTGCCGAGGCCAAGCGGATGATCGGACGAACGCCGTCCCACATCCAGGCCGTACGACCCCTGAAGGACGGCGTGATCGCCGACTTCGACGTGACCGAGAAGATGCTCCGCTACTTCATCCAGCGTGTGCACAAGCGCCGTCTCCTGGCCAAGCCGCGCGTGGTCGTCTGCGTCCCCTCTGGCATCACCGGGGTGGAGCAGCGCGCGGTCGAAGAGGCGACGATCGCGGCGGGATCCCGTCGCGCCTACATCATCGAGGAGCCTATGGCGGCGGCGATCGGCGCCGGGCTCCCGATCCACGAGCCCACCGGCAACATGGTGGTCGACATCGGCGGCGGCACGACGGAGGTCGCGGTGATCTCGCTCGGCGGGATCGTCACGAGCACGTCGATCCGCATCGGCGGCGACGAGCTCGACGAGGCGATCATCCAGCACGTGAAGAAGGAGTATTCGCTCCTGTTGGGTGAGCGCACGTCCGAGGCGATCAAGCTCGCGATCGCGAGCGTGTTCCCGATGCCCGAGGAACTCGTGGCCGAGATCAAGGGGCGCGACCTCGTCTCCGGCCTGCCGAAGACGATCACGATCACCGCGGAGGAGATCCGGCGGGCGATCGAGGAACCGGTCAACGCGATCATCGACGCGATCAAGACGACGCTCGACCGGACCCCGCCGGAGCTCTCGGCCGACATCATGGACCGGGGCATCGTCCTCACGGGCGGTGGCGCCCTCCTGCGCGGCCTCGACAAACGCCTGCGGCACGAGACCGGTATGCCGGTCCGCATCGCCGACGCGCCCCTGCAGGCCGTCGTGCTGGGGTCCGGGAAGTGCCTCGAGGAGTTCGAGGTGCTGCAGCGGGTCCTTGTCAGCCCGTCGCGCCGGTAGCCTCGTGTCGACCCGGCATCGCCCCCGCAGCACGCGGCTCCTCGTGGTCGTGCTCGTCTCGATCTCCCTCGCGGTGATCACGCTCGACTATCGCCAGGGGCAGTCGGGGCCGCTCGCCGGCGTCGGGCGCACTACCCGCGCGGCGATGGCGCCCCTGCAGGAGGCCGTGACCACCGTGACCCGCCCCGTCGGCAACTTCTTCTCGGGGCTCGCGCACCTGCCGTCGATGGCCGACGAGATCCAGCGGCTGAAGGGGGACCTCGCGGCCGCGAACGCTCAGAACGAGACGAACGCGTTGCTGCGGGAGCAGTACCAGTCCCTGCTGGACCTCCTGAACCTGCAGCAGAGCCTCGACCCCAACGCCGTGCCGGCCGTCGTGATCGCCAACGGCGTCTCGAATTTCGAGTGGAGCGTCACGATCGACAAGGGGTCGGCCGACGGGGTCGAGCCGAACATGCCGGTGGTCGCCGGCTCAGCGCTCTCACCGTTGCTAGTGGGGATCGTGATCGAGACGACGGAGCACTCGGCCGACGTCCAGCTGATGCTCGACCGCGACTGGTCGGCAGCCGCCAGGCTCGGTACGTCCGGGGAGGCCGGCGACGTCCAGGGCCAGGGCGATGCCGACCTTCGCATGAGCCTCGTCACGCCTGGCACCGAGGTCGCCGGCAACGAGGCCGTGTTCACCCTCGCGTACCAAGCGGCCGGCCGCCCCGGGCTCTACCCGCCCGGGCTCCTGATCGGGCAGGTCTCGCGGACGGTGCCGTCCGAGAACTCGATCGAGGAGTTCGTCGACGTCCGGCCGGCCGTCGACTTCTCGACGCTTCAGTTCGTGCTCGTGCTCCAGACGCGCGCCGGGGACGAGGCCTGATGCTGCGCCGGGTGCTCACGGTCGCCCTGGTGATCATCACCGCGCTCCTGCTCCAGTCGACGATCTTCGCCCAGATCAAGCTGCTGGGTGTCCGTCCGGAGCTGCTCTATCTCGTGACGATCGTGATCGCGATCCTCGAGGGACCGCAGGAGGGCGCGATCGTGGGCTTCGCCGGCGGGATGATGCAGGACTTCCTGCTGAACCAGCCGAAGGGCATCACGGCCCTCACGCTCACCCTGCTGGGCTACGCGATGGGGATGGCCCGTCAGTACATCGTGTCGGCCTCGCCGCTCCTGCCGACCTTCCTCGTGGCGGCAGGCACGGCGGCCGGCATCGCCTTCTACGAGGTCGTATCGTTCCTGCTGGGCCAGCTCGACCAGCCGTTGAGCTACTCGGTCAAGGTGATCGTGCTCACCGCCGTCTACAACGCGGTGCTGACGCCGATCTTCTTCCCGCTGCTCCGGCGGATGTTCGAGGGCTCACGCCCCCAGAGGGTGGTGCGCTTCTAGATGGAGAAGGCTTCCTCTCGCCTGAAGGTCGTCGCGCTGCTCATGGCGTTCATGTTCGCCGCGCTCACGACGCGCCTGTGGTTCCTCCAGGTACTGGCCGTCGCCCAGAATCGCAGAGCGGCGCTCGACAACAGCGTGCAGGTCGCCGAGACCGACGCGCTTCGGGGCACGATCAAGGACGCGAGGGGCAGGGAGCTCGTTGAGAACCGGATGAGCTTGGAGGTCCGCGTCCGCAAGGACCGGCTCGGTCAGAACGCTGAGCAGGTGCTGCTCGACCTGGCCGACCTCCTCGACGTTCCCGTGAAGTCGATCACGCAGTCCCTGCAGGACAAGCGGTACTACGACTACCAGCCGAAGCCGGTCGCTGAGTTCGTCCCCGAGCGCGTGGCCTACTACCTGAAGGAGCATCCCGATGAGTTCCCCGGCGTCAGCGTCGTGCCGGCCAGCGTGCGCGCGTACCCGTGGGCACGCGAGCACCGCGATCCCGAGTTCGCCGCCCACGCGCTCGGCTACCTCGGCCAGATCCAAGGCAAGGAGTACGAGGATCCGAAGTTCAACCACGGGCTCACCGAGTACGGGCAGAACGACCTCGTCGGTCGCAGCGGCCTCGAGCAGGTCTACGAGAAGTACCTCCGCGGTGAGAAAGGCGCGCAGAAGTACATCGTGAACTCCGACGGAGAGACGATCCGCACGCTCGGCGAGCAGCCCGCCACACCCGGCGACAACCTCGTGCTCGCGCTGGATGCTGACGTCCAGCAGGCCGCCGAGGAGGAGCTGCAGAACGGGATCGACCGCGCGCGCACGATCGTCGACGAGCAATCGGGCACGTACCTGAAGGCCGACGGGGGCGCCGTGATCGTGCTCGACGCCCAGACGTCGGGCATCGTCGCGATGGCATCCTGGCCGGCCTACAACCCCGAGTGGTTCGTGAAGGGCCTCACACCGGAGCAGAGCAAGTACCTGTTCGGTGACAACACCCTCGCACCGTCACTGAACCGCGTGACCCAGCAGGTCTACGCGCCCGGCTCGACCTTCAAGCCGTTCGTCGCCCTCTCGGCCTTCAGGGAAGGGCTCGCCTATCCGGGCGGCTACTACGCGTGCCCGACCGAGTACGTCGTGCCGGGTGACACGTCGGGAGCATCGTTCGGGAACTGGTCCGCGGGGCAGGGGAGCGTCACGATCGCGAGCGCCCTCAAGTACTCGTGCGACACGGTCTTCTACGACTTCGGGACGCAGTTCTTCTTCGACTGGCGTGATCATCAGCTCGCCGCGAACAGCGAGCCCTTCCAACGGGACCTGCGGCAGCTCGGGTTCGGGAGGCCGACCGGCGTGGACCTTCCGCTGGAGACGAGCGGCACCGTGCCGGACGCGAAGTTCATGCTGGATCACCCGGAGCTCTATCCGGACGGCCCGATCCCCGGCGTGAACATCCTGCTCTCGATCGGGTCGGGCGAGATGCGTGCGACCCCGATGCAGCTGGCGACCGCGTACCTCGCCCTGGCGAACGGAGGGAAGATGTGCAAGCCGCACCTCGTGGACCACATCGAGGACGCGCAGGGCAACACCGTGAAACAGATCGGGTCCCGATGCTACGCGGACCTCCCGTACACCCAAGCACAGCTCGACTACATCGTGCGGGACGGGCTGGCACAGGTCACTCAGGCCGGCGGAACCGCTGGGCTGGCCTTCGCCGGGTTCCCGCTCAGCACGATCCCGGTGGCCGGCAAGACGGGCACCGCAGAGCGTCCTCCCTTCCAGGACACCTCGTGGTTCGCCGCGATCGTGCCGGCGTACCAGCCGAGGTACGTGGTGATCGCGATGGTCGAACA
>Ga0247830_10000219_pt1 | contig 18524 bp, 17 predicted proteins | sample 12C_Control_Day5_FD_207766 | JGI IMG/M metagenome (GOLD analysis project Ga0247830, IMG submission 207766) | Soil microbial communities from agricultural site in Penn Yan, New York, United States - 12C_Control_Day5 | ecosystem: Environmental > Terrestrial > Soil > Agricultural land | place...
AGGCTGTCGCGATCGGGAAAGTGCCGGTACGGCGCGTTGTGCGATACCCCGGCACGGCGCGCCACCTCGCGCAGCTTTAGCCGCGCAACGCCTTCTTTCTCAAGCATTTCTCCCGCGGTTCGGAGTAGCGCGGCGCGCAGGTCGCCGTGATGGTACGAGACAGATGTTGACATTGTCTACATAGGAGACTAACTTTTATGTTGTCGTCGTCAACATACCACATCGGAGGCATCCATGCTGTTTTTCGGGTTGCTATTGATCCTGACGCTCCTCGCCGTCCCCGCCGCCAAAGGGTGGCCGGCTCGCATGCGGTTCGCCATGGCGCTCGCGCTGTTCTTCGTCGGGAGTGACCACTGGATCCATCCCGACCGCTACCTCGCCATGATGCCGCCGTGGATCCCGCTGCACCTTGAGCTGGTGCTCTTTACCGGGGCAGCCGAGATCGCGGGAGGCCTGGGGTTGCTCATTCCGCGCTTTCGCGCCTTGGCGGGCGTCCTGCTTGCCGTCTATTTCGTCGCGGTTTTCCCGGCCAACCTCCATAACGCCCTGAACGGGCTGAGCGTCGAAGGCCTGCCCGAGGCGAGCTGGTACTACTGGGCGCGCCTGCCCTTCCAGCCCCTCGCCATCTGGTGGGCGCTCTTCAGCGCGGGGGTGATCCGCTGGCCGTTCGCCGGCCGCAGGCATCGGGCGCCGGTGCAATCATGAGGGTCCTTCCCCGCGGGCTCTTTCACTTCCTTTTCGAGTAGCTTTAGGCGGCCTCTTCCTCGGCGAACACCTGCTCGCGCGTGCGGCGCAGCGCGGGCAGCGAGAGAAGAACGAGCATCAGCACCGAAGCGATGATGAAGCCCGCGGAGATCGGCCGCGTCAGGAACACCGTCGGGTCGCCGCGCGAGAGCAGCATGGCGCGGCGCAGATTCTCCTCCATGAGCGGGCCGAGCACCACGCCGAGCGCGAGCGGCGCTGGCTCCATGCCGAGCTTCATGCAGGCCAGGCCGAACAGCCCGAATACCACCATGATGAGCACGTCGAAGGGGTTGTTCGCCACGCTGTACACGCCGATCGCCATGAACACCAGGATGGACGGGAAGAGCAGGCGGTAAGGCACCTGCAGCAGCTTGATCCACATGCCGATGAGCGGCAGGTTCAGCACCACCAGCATCAGGTTGCCGATCCACATCGACACCACCATCCCCCAGAAGAGCTGCGGCCGCTCGGTCATCACCTGCGGGCCGGGGGCGATGCCCTGGATCATCATCGCGCCGATCATCAGCGCCATGACCACGTTCGACGGAATGCCGAGCGTGAGCATCGGGATGAAAGAGGCCTGCGCGCCGGCGTTGTTGGCCGATTCCGGGCCGGCGACGCCTTCGATCGCGCCCTTGCCGAATTCCTGCGGGTGGCGCGAGAGCTTCTTCTCGACCATGTAGGAGGAAAACGCGCTCAGGATGCTGCCGCCGCCGGGCAGGATGCCGAGCAGCGAGCCGATCCCGGCGCCGCGCAGGATCGGCTTCACCGAGCGGCGCATCTCCTCGCGGCTCGGCATGAGGCTCTTCACCGCCTTGGTGAACACCTCGCGCGTGCCGGTGTGCTCCAGGTTGGCAATCACCTCGGCGATGCCGAACATTCCCATGAAGAGCGCGATGATGGACACACCGTCGGAGAGCTCCGGAATGCCGAAGGTGAAGCGCAGCGTGCCGGTGTTGACGTCGGTGCCGATGATGCCGATCAGCAGGCCCACCAGGATCATGATGATCGCCTTCAGCACCGAGCCGTGCGCGAGCACCGTGGCGGAGATGAGCCCGAGCACCATGAGGGAGAAGTACTCGGACGGGCCGAACTTGAGCGCCACCTCGGCGAGCGGCGGCGCTGCCACCGCGATGACCAGCGTGGTAAAGCAGCCGGCGACGAAGGACCCTACGGCGGCCACCGCGAGCGCCGGGCCGGCCCGCCCGCGGCGTGCCATCTGGTAGCCGTCGAGCGCGGTGACCACGGAGGAGATCTCGCCCGGGATGTTGACCAGGATGGCGGTGGTGGAGCCGCCGTACTGCGACCCGTAGTAGATGCCGGCGAGCATGATGAGCGCCGAGGTCGGATCGAGCGAGAAGGTGATCGGCAGCAGCATGGCGATGGTCGCCGACGAGCCGATGCCGGGCAGCACCCCGATCAAGGTGCCGAGCAGCACGCCGATCAGGCAATAGAGGAGGTTCTCGGGGGAGACGGCGACCTGCAGCCCGAGCGCCAGGTGGGCTAGCGCGTCCACCGGCTAGTCGAGCGCCTGCGGCCAGAGCGGGAAAGGCAGTCCCAGGCCGTACACGAACACGCCGACGGCGAATGCCGCGAGCCCAACGGCGAGCGCGAGCACTTCGCGCCAGCGGAATTCGTGGCCGCCGGCGGCGCTGATGACCACCAGCAAGACGGTGGCGAGCACCAGGCCGAGCGGCTTGAGGAAATAGCCGAAGGCAAGCGAGCCGCCGAGCACGAACGCGATCGGCCGCAGCCGGACGCGAGGCAGCGCCGGGCCGTCCAGCTTCAGCGAGCGCAGCGCCAGGGCGAGGCCCAGGAGAGCTACCAGCCCGCCCACCCAGGTCGGGAAGTAGCCCGGCCCCATGCGCACGGCGGTGCCGAGGTTGTAGTGCGTCGCAGCGTACAGGGCGGCGAACAGGCCGAAGCCGCCGAACAACAGGCCGGTCCAGAAGTCGGTCGGGTTCCTGATGCGCATCCGCTGCATGCTACGAACCGCTTCCTTAAGGCAATCTTAAAAACGAGTCGCCGCTACTTTTCCTTTCGTGCGTACGGGTTGCGGCCGGTGCGGAACTCCACGCGCAGCGGCGTTCCCGCCAGGCGGAACTGCGCACGGAAGAAGCCCTCGAGATAGCGCTGGTACGAATCGGGCACGCGGTCGAGCGCGTTGCCGTGGATGATGACGCGCGGCGGATTGACGCCGCCCTGGTGCGCGTAGCGCAGCTTCGGCCGGATGGGACCGCGCTTGGGCGGCGCCTGCCGCTCCACCGCCGCGATCAGCGCGCGCGTGAGCTTCGGCGTGGAAAGGCGCGCCATGGCTGCGGCATAGGCCGCGTCCACCGAGCGCATCAGCGGGCCGAGCCCCTTGCCGTCCTTTGCCGAGATGGTGTGCACCTCGGCGAAGCCAAGGAAGCCGAGCTTCCATTGCAGCTCGGCCTTCATGCGCGCGCGCTGCTCGCGGTCGGCGGCGTCCCACTTGTTGACCGCCAGTACCACCGCGCGGCCGCGCTCGAGGATATAACCGGCGACATGCGCGTCCTGCTCGGTCACGCCGTCGGCCGCGTCGAGCACCAGCACCGCGACGTTCGACGCCTCGATCGCCTGCAGCGCCTTCACGATCGAATAGAACTCCACCGGCGTGCCGGTCCTGCCGCGCCGGCGCACGCCCGCGGTGTCGACCAGCGTGTAGCGCCGCCCGCCGCGCTCGAAGGGCACCTCGATCGGGTCGCGCGTAGTGCCGGGCTGGTCGAAGGCGATCACGCGCTCCTCGCCGACCAGCGCGTTGATCAGCGTCGACTTGCCGACGTTGGGCCGGCCGACGATGGCGACCCTGGGGTGGCCTTTATCGGGGTCCTCTTCGCGAATTTCATTTTCAGGGATTCGAGAAAGAACCGCATCCATCAATTCACGCACACCCTCGCCGTGAGCGCCGGAGACGGCCGCCGGCTGCCCCAGGCCGAGCTCGTGGAACTCGGCCACCGCGGTATCGGACTGCATGCCTTCGGCCTTGTTGACCGCGACGAACACCGTCGCGCGCAGCCTGCGCAGCTTGTCGGCGATCTTGCGGTCGCCGGGCGTCAGGCCGGCGCGCGCGTCGACGATGAAGAGCACCGCGTCGGCTTCGGCCATGGCCTGCTCCGCCTGGCGCGCCATCTCGACGAAGATGCCTTCGGCGGCGCCGGGCTCCAGGCCTCCGGTATCGATGGCGATGAACGAGCGATCGCCGTGGCGCCCTTCGCCGTAGTGCCGGTCGCGCGTGACGCCCGGCACGTCGTGCACGATCGCATCGCGGCTCCGGGTAAGCCGGTTGAAGAGCGTGGACTTGCCGACGTTGGGACGGCCGACCAGCGCGACTATGGGCTTCACAGCCCTAGTGCGTACAGCGCGCCCTCCTGCGTCTGCACCAGGACGCCGGCAGGGAGGCGCGCGGGCGGCACGCGCACCGCGCCGCCGCCGGTCGAATAGCGGGCGACGAAGTCGCCCGACTCGCGCGCGAGGAAATGCACGTAGCCGTCGAAGTCGCCCACCGCCACGGCGGCGCTGAGACCCGACGGGACCGAGAGCTGGCGGTAAGAGAGCCGGTCCTGCTTCCAGACCGAGCGGCCGTTGCTGCGGTCGAGCGCATGCACGCCGCCCCGGTCGTCGCTCACGAACGCGTAGCGCGGGTCCAGGCTCACGCCGCTGATCGAGGAAAGCTCGCGTCCCCAGATCTGGCGCCCGCTCGCCGCCTCGTAGCAGGCGACGCGCCCCTGGTAGGCCGCGGCACATACTTCGCGGCCCTCTACGGCCGGCTCGCCCACCACGTCGGTCACGCGCTCGAGCTCGGTGGCACCCTTCGGCAGCGCGACGGTGGCCTCCCAGCGCACGTTGCCGCTGGCGAGCGCGAGCGCCACCAGCTTGCCGCCGGAAAAGCCGGCGAACGCCGTGTCGCCGAGGATGCTGACACCGGCCGGCGTGCGCACGATGAGCGAGGCGGGCGCGCGCTGGTACACCCAGCGTCGCTTGCCGTCGTCCTCGCCGAAAGCGAAGATGCGGTTGTCGAGGCTGCGCACCAGCACCATCCCCTCGCCGACCGCGGGCGCGGCAAGCACCTCGCTCGACACGCGAGCCCGCCAGCGCACCTTGCCGCTGTCGGCTTCCAGCGCGATGACCTCGCCTTCCTCGCTCGCCACCACGGCAGTGCGCGCGCCGGCTCCCACGCCCCCCGAGAGCTTGCGCTCGGTGGAGACGCTCCACCGCTCGGTGCCGCTCGCCGCGTCGAGGCGTGCCACCCTGCCGTCGTGCGCCGCGGCGTACACCGCATCGCCGACCAGCGCAGGGGCAAACGCGAACGAGCCGGCGCTTCCGACCCGCGCCGACCACAGGACGCGCACTTCCCTGGGCTTCTCGAGCCGCGGCAGCTCCGCAGGCTTCGGGCCGGCCGGCGAGCTGAGCCAGCTGCATCCGCCGAGCAGCGATGCGAGGACGAGGGCGATCGATCGCATGCCTATCCGCCCAGCGCTTCCAGGCGCATGCGTACGCTCTCCTGGAATGCGGCGTTCTTCCTGTCGGACTTCTCCAGCGCGAGCTTGTACGCGGCCTTGGCTTCGGCGGCCTGGTTCTTCGCCACCAGGACGTCGCCGCGCAGCGCCGCGTATTGCGCTTCGTAGGCCGCGGCCGGCTTGGCTTCCAGAAGCTTCAGCGCTTCGTCGTGTGCCTTCTCGTCCAGCAGCACCGCGGCCAGCCGCAGGCGGGCGAGGTCCTTGAAGTCGTCCGAGGAGCCGCGCTCGAGCACCCATTGCAGCTGCGCCTTGGCGCTCTTCAAATCATTGCGGTCGTAGTAGTGGCGTGCCGCGAGCAGCGCCCCCATCGACGCGTACGCCGTTCCCGAATAGCTCTCCGCCAGCGCTCCCGAAGCGTCGCGCAGCGCCTTGGCGTCATTCGCGCCCGCCGCCTTGGCGACCTGCTCGTAGAGCGCGCTCGCCTGCTGCGACTGGCTCTGCGAGTACGAGCGATACGCTACCCAGCCGGCGAAGCCCACGGCCACGGCGGCGATGATCGACAGGATGCGCGTGCCGTGCTGCCTCCACCACGCCTTAAGCTCGGCGATCTGCTCCTGCTCTTCGAGATCGAGTGCCATCTATCCATTTCCTTGCAGGGATGAGGCGAGCGCGTCGCGCTTCACCCGGATTTGCGGTTGATCGGTTCTGAGCGGCTTGACGGATACCTCGCCCGCCTTCAGCTCGTCCTCCCCGACGATGAGCGCGTAGCGCGCGCCGCTGCCGTCGGCCTTCTTCATCTGCGACTTGAAACTGCCGCCGCCGGCGTGGAGCACGACGCGCAGGTCGCGGCCCCTCAGGTCTTCTGCAAGGACGAAAGCGTACTCCAGCGTGCCCACGCCCTGATGCACCACATAGGCGTGCGGCGCCTCGAGCTCCGGCTTGCGCCCAACCTCCCGCAGCAGGGCGATCAGGCGCTCGTTGCCCATGGCGAAGCCCGTCGCGGGCGTCGGCTTGCCGCCGAGCTGGGCGAACAGGCCGTCGTAGCGGCCGCCGCCGCACACCGTGCCCTGCGCGCCAAGGTGCGGCGAGATCCATTCGAACACCGTGAGGTTGTAGTAATCGAGGCCGCGCACGAGCTTGGGGTTGATTTCAAAACGGATATCGGCCGCCTTGAGCAGGGACTTGAGCCCGTCGAAATGCGAAAGCGAGGCCTCCCCGAGGTAGTCAATCAGAGAAGGCGCCGAGGCGACGACTTCCTGCACCATGGGGTTCTTCGAGTCCAGCGTGCGCAGCGGATTGGTGTGCAGCCGGCGCTTCGCGTCCGCGTCGAGCCTGTCCTGGTGCTTCTCCAGGTGCTGCACGAGGTCGGCGCGATAGCGCGCGCGCTCCTCGGCATTACCAATAGTATTGAGATGCAGGGCTATGTCGCGCAGGTTCAGATCTCTCCAGAGCGCGGCGCACATGGCGATGTGCTCGGCGTCGACGTCGGGGCCGGGAAAGCCGAGCGCTTCCACGCCGTACTGGTGGAACTGCCGATAGCGGCCCTTCTGCGGCCGCTCGTGACGGTACATGGGGCCCGCGTACCAGAGGCGCTTGGGGCCGTCGTAGACCAGGTTGTGCTCGATCGCCGCACGCACGCACGAGGCCGTTCCTTCCGGGCGCAGCGTCAGGTCCTCGTCGTTGAGCTCGTCGCGCCAGGAATACATTTCCTTCTCGACGATGTCGGTGGCCTCGCCGATCGCGCGCCGGAAAAGCTGCGCATGCTCGACCAGCGGCGTGCGGATGTTGCGGTAGCCGTAGCGGGCGAGCCAGTCGCCGACGCGCGCCTCGAACTCGAGCCAGAGCTCGGCCTCGTCCGGCAGGATGTCGTTCATGCCGCGCACCGCCTGGATGGCGGTCATAGGGTGTCGCCTTGGCGGCTCATGACGCGGTTTTGATCGGGATGCGCTTCTTATACTTCCGCTGCACGTAGTCCTCGACGATCGCCTGGAACTCCTCGGCGATGCGCTCTCCCTTCAGCGTCACGGTCTTCCGTCCGTCAACGTAGACCGGGGCCACCGGCACTTCGCCGGTGCCGGGCAGGCTGATGCCGATATCGGCATGCTTCGATTCGCCCGGACCATTCACCACGCAGCCCATGACCGCCACGCGCAGCTCCTCGGCCCCGGGATGGCTTTCCCGCCAGAGCGGCATCTGCTCCCTCAGGAAAGACTCGATCTTCTGCGCGAGCTCCTGGAAAACGGTGCTGGTGGTGCGGCCGCAGCCCGGACAGGCGCTGACCATGGGCACGAACGCGCGCAATCCCATGGTCTGGAGGATTTCCTGCGCGACCTGCACTTCGCGCGTGCGCTCGCCGCCGGGCTCGGGAGTCAGCGAAACCCGGATGGTGTCGCCGATGCCCTCCTGCAGCAGCACCGCCATGGCGGCGGTGGAGGCCACGATGCCCTTGGAGCCCATGCCCGCCTCGGTGAGCCCGAGATGCAGCGCATAGTCGCAGCGCTGCGCCAGGCTGCGGTAGACCGCGATGAGATCCTGTACCTGGCTCATCTTGCACGAGAGCACGATGTGCTCGGCGGGCAGCCCCCACTGCTCGGCCTGGCGCGCCGACTCGAGCGCCGAGCGGATCACCGCTTCTCTCATGACTTCTTCGGCATCGCGGGGATGCGCGAGGCGCGCGTTGTCGTCCATCATGCGCGCCAGCAGCTCCTGGTCCAGGCTGCCCCAGTTGACGCCGATGCGCACTGGCTTGCCGTAGCGCATGGCGCACTCGATCAGCGTGGCGAACTGCTCGTCGCGCTTCGTGCCCTTGCCGACGTTGCCGGGGTTGATGCGGTATTTCGCCAGCGCCTCGGCGCAGTGCGGGAATTGCGTGAGCAGCCTGTGGCCGTTGTAGTGAAAATCGCCGACGAGCGGCACGGAGCAGCCTCGCGCATCCAGCCGCTCGCGGATACGCGCGACCTGCGCGGCAGCTTCGGGCGAGTTCACCGTGATGCGCACCAGCTCCGAGCCGGTGCGCGCCAGCGCCTCCACCTGCCGGGCGGTGGCTTCCGCGTCCGCCGTATCCGTGTTCGTCATGGATTGCACCACGATCGGCGCGCCGCCGCCGATGCGCACGCCGCCCACGGCCACCTGCTTGGAAGCACGCCGGCTCATTGGATAACCACGCGAGCGACCTCGCCTCGCGTATGCCGCTTCAAGTCCACCGGCTTGTCGTCCACGACGAGCCGCACGGCACGGGCGTTGCCGATGACGATCTCGAACGGGCCCCGGCCGCGCACCACGCGCTCGCTGCCCGCCGGGTACAGCGACTGCACCACCGAGCGCCCCGTGCCGTCCCGCACCTCGAGCCACGAGTCTTCCTCGCAGATCAGCACGATGCGCCGCACGTTGCCGGTTGCTTCCCGGGGCTGCGTGTCTGCCGGGGCTTGCGGCGCTGTCGCCGCCTGTATGGGGGGCGTCGCCGCCGCCTGTGGAGGCGCTGGCTTCTCGATCGCCGTCTTCGGCTCCGGCTTCGGAATCTTCGGCTCCGGCTTCGGAATCTTCGGCTCCGGCTTCGGAATCTTCGGCTCCGGCTTCGGAATCTTCGGCTCCGGCTTCGGAATCTTCGGCTCCGGCTTCGGAATCTTCGGCTCCGGCTTCGGCTCCGGCTTCGGCGCTTCGGCTACCACCGGCGGCGGCGCCGGATCGGCGAGCCGCTCCACCGGCGGCGGCTCGGGCTCCGCGGGTCGCTGCGGCTCGGCGGGCGCCACGAACTGCGGCGCGCCGGCGCGCTCCTGCTGCCACCCGTAGCCAAGTACCGCCGCCAGCGCCAGGACCGCGAGCGAGAAAGCGGCGTAGATCCACGTCGAGCGCCCGCCGCCGTCCGAAAACGGCACCGGCTGCTTCAGCGCCGGTCCCTGGAGGGTGGCATCGGACACGGGCGGGACCTTGGGCGACATGCGCGCGACCATGGACTCCGGCTCGAGGTTCAGCAGGCGCGCATAGTTGCGCACCATGCCGCGCGCGATGGTGGGCCCGGGCAGCCGGTCGAAGCGCTCGTTCTCCAGGAAGTCGATCTGGTGCGGGGCGAACTTCAGCTGCTGGGCGACGTCCGCCAGCGTCAGCCCCTGGGACTCACGCGCGCGCCGCAGCTCGGCGCCGATGCCTGTCAGCTCAGTCAAACTTTCCCTTCAGCAGCGCCTGGTATTCGGGCGAAGCCGGGAAGCGCCGGCGCAGCTGGGTGGCATAGCTCTGCTCGGCGACGCGCTGCCCGAGCCGCCGCTCGACGCGCAGCGCGAGCCACAGCGACTCGGCGGAGGGCGCCACCACCTTGTTGTGGCGCGCCACCAGCCGGCGCGCCTCGTCCATGCGACCCTGGCGATAGCGTATCTGGCCGAGCTGCAGCAGCGATGCAGGCTCGTCGGGCTCCAGGCGCAGGGCGCGCTCGAAGTACTGCTCCGCCTCCTTGACGTTGGCGCTGCGCAGCGCGCAAACGCCGGCCGCGGAATACGAGCGCCACGGAGTGGAGTACAGCGGATTGCGCACCGCTTGCATGAAATACTTGATCGAGTCGGGCTCGCGCTGCGTCTGGCACAGGAACCAGGCGTAGTTGTGGTTGATGTCCGCGTCGTTCGGCGCGAGCTTGAGCGCGCGCTCGAAGCTTTGCTCGGCAAGCCGGTTCTCGCGCAGATCCATGTATACCAGCCCGAACAAGCTGTGCGCCGGGGCGTAGCTCGCGTCGGCCGCCGTGGCGATGCGCAGCTCCTCGAGCGCCACGCCCATGTTGCCGCGACCGTAGTAGGCCGCGGCGAGCTCCGTGTGGGCGCGCGCACGGTTCTTGGCATCGCCGGGGTCGGCGATGAGCGGGCCGCTGTCGGCCGTGGGCGCCTGCGGCTCGGACGATGCGCAGCCGGCGGCGAGCAGGACGGCCAGCGCCAGCATGGTTGTTCTTGTCATGGACGGACCTCCTTGAGCTGCAGCCGGCGGCTGCGCCGCGTGCGATCGGCCACGTCGCCGGCGAGCTGGCCGCAAGCCGCGGCGATCTCGTCGCCTCGCGTCTTTCGCGTGGTGACGGTCACGCCCGCCCGCTGCAGGACCTCGGCGAAGCGGCGGATGCGCTCCGGGCTCGAGCGCCGGTAGTCGGACTGGCTGAACGGGTTGAACGGGATCAGGTTGTATTTGCAGCGCACGCGCCGCGCCAGCGCCGCCGCCTCGCGCGCCTGAGCCTCGCTGTCGTTCACGCCGTCGAGCATCACGTATTCGAAGGTAATGAAGTCGCGCGGCGCCTTCTCGAGGTAGCGGTTGCAGGCGGCGACCAGCTCGCGCAGCGGGTACTTGCGGTTGATCGGCACGAGCTCGTCGCGCAGCGCGTCGTTGGGCGCATGCAGCGACACGGCGAGCGCCACCGGGCACTCGTCGCGCAGCCGGTCCATGCCCGGGATCACGCCCGAGGTCGACACCGTAACGCGCCGGCGCGACAGCCCGTAGGCGTTGTCATCCAGCATCAGGCGCAGCGCCGGGATGACGTTGTCGAGGTTGAGCATGGGCTCGCCCATGCCCATGAAGACGACGTTGGAGATGATGCGCTCCGCTCTCGAGGGATTTCCTAATTCTCTGTTCGCGACCCAAAGCTGGCCAATGATTTCCGGAGTGGTCAGGTTGCGGTTGAAGCCCTGCTTGCCGGTGGCGCAGAACGAGCAGTCGAGCACGCATCCCGCCTGGCTCGAGACGCATAGCGTGGCGCGGCCGGTCTCGGGGATGAACACCGACTCGACCGCGTTAGCCCCGTCGACCTTCACCAGCCATTTGCGGGTACCGTCTTCGGCCGGCGTATCGCCGACGATTTGCGGCGCTTCGACGCAGGCTACTTGCGCGAGCTTTTCGCGCAGCGCCACCGAAAGGTCACTCATGCGCGCGAAATCGGCCACGCCCATCTGGTGAATCCAGCGCAGCACCTGGCGGGCGCGGAAGGGCTTCTCGCCCAGGCCCCCGAAAAAGCGGACCAGGCCCTCCGCATCCAGACCCAGCAGGTTCTCCTTCACCGGGAGAAAACCTCGCAAGCCGGGAAAAAGTAGGCGATTTCGGTTCTGGCCGTGTCCGGACCGTCCGAGCCGTGCACCGCGTTGGCGTCGATCGACTCGGCGAAATCGGCCCGGATAGTGCCCTTCGCCGCCTTTTTCGGATCGGTGGCCCCCATCAGCTCACGGTTCTTCGCGATGGCGCTCTCGCCTTCGAGCACCTGCACCAGCACCGGCCCGGAGGTCATGAACTCGACCAGGTCGTTGAAGAACGGCCGTCCGCGATGCACCGCGTAGAACCCCTCAGCCTCGGTGCGCGACAGGAACATCATGCGCGCCGCGATCACCCGCAAGCCGGCGCCTTCGAAGCGCGCGAGAATCTGGCCGATGACGTTCTTCTTGACCGCGTCGGGCTTGATGATGGAGAGCGTGCGCTCGAGCGCCATTTGCCTGCGTCCTTGGAAAAATTTCGTCATTCTAGCAAAGGGTTACAGCGAAATCAGGGACAGACCACGATTTCCGCGGCGGGGCTAGCGGGAAAACGTGGTCTGTCCCTGTTTTCTGAGGCGCTGCCAGAGGTAGATCGGCACGCCGATCGCCAGGCCGATCAGGTCGGTGATCGACCCTGGATGGAGCAGGCAGAGGGCGGCGCCGAACATCAGAACACGTAGCGGCATCGCGAGCCGCCCGCCGAACCAACCCTCGGTGGAGCTCGCGAGGAACCACACGCCGATCGAGCCGGTGACGGCCGCCTGGATGATGGAAAGGGTCGAGCCTTTCCACAGCAGCACCGGACTGAAATAGAACATGAACGGCACGATGAAGGTGGCGAGACCCATCTTCAGCGCAATCCAGGAGGTCTTCCACGGATCGGCCTGCGCCATGCCGGCGGCGGCGAAAGAAGCGAGCGCGACCGGCGGGGTGATCGAAGACAGCACCGCGAAGTAGAAAATGAAGAAGTGCGCGACCAGCGCCTCGACGCCGATGCGTCCCAGCCCGGGCGCCAGCACCGCTGCGCCGATGGCATAAGCAGCGGTGGTGGGCATGCCCATGCCGAGGATCAGCGCCACCATCGCGACGAACACCATGGCGATGAGCTGGTTCGCCCCTGCGATGCCGAGGATCATCTCCGAAAAGCGCCCACCGATGCCGGTGAGCGCCACCACGCCGACGATGATGCCGGCAACCGCGCACACCGCGACGAGCTGGATGGTGTCGCGCGCCGCGAGGTTCAGACCCTGCAGCGTGCGCCGCCAGCCGAACAGCAGCGCCGGCACCGCGACCAGCGCAATGCCGACGGCGATGCCGGTCCAGGGCCCGAAGCGCTCGGCGGCGATCTGCGAGCCATACACGAGCGTTCCGTAGAACAGCCCGCCGACGGCTACGAGCGCAACGAAGCGCAGCACCAGCGCCGCGAACACCGCCGCAGCCGAATCCGGCGCGGGCTTGAGCGACACGCCGAGGTCGTGGAACAGGCCCGACAGCCACCCGGCCACCAGCGCCGTCAGGATGCCGAGGCCGCCCGCCCGGAACGGCGAATAGCCGCTCATCAATGCCCACACCAGCACCACGATGGGCGAAAAGAGGTAGAGCATCGTCAGCATGCGCTTGACCGGCGGCAGCTCGGCGCGCGTCAGGCCGCGCAGCCCCAGCCGAATGGCGTGGTAGTCGACATGCACCCAGCAGGCGACGTAGAAGAGCAGCGCCGGCAGCACTGCGGCTAGCGCGATCTGGCTGTACGGAATGCCGGTGATCTCGGCCATCAGGAAAGCGCCGGCACCGAGTACCGGGGGAGTGATCTGGCCGCCGGTCGACGAGGTGGCTTCGATGGCGGCGGCAGTGGGCCGGTCGTAGCCCACCTTGCGCATCATGGGGATGGTGACCATCCCCGACGCCACCACGTTGGCGACCGACGAGCCCGAGATGCTGCCGAACAGCGCGCCCGAGGCGACCGCCGCTTTGGCCGGCCCGCCGCGCGCCCAGCCGAACAGCGAATTGCACAGGTCGTTGATGTATTCGCCCACGCCCGAGACCTGGAGGAACGCGGCGAAGCACACGAAGAGAATGATGTACGACGACGAGACCTGGGTCGTCACGCCGAACATCCCGTACTCGCTGTACATGTACGTGAAGACGTGGCCGAAGGCGTAGCCGCGGTGCTGCAGCACGCCCGGCAGCCAAGGCCCGGCAAAGCAATAGAGGAGGAAAACCCCCGCGATGATCACCATCGCGAGGCCCGAGGTGCGCCGGCCGAACTCGAACACCAGCAGCGTGCCGACGAACCCCATGACCACGTCCGCCGCGGTCCATTGCGCCCCGGCACGGAAGAGCAGCCCGTCGATCTCGTAGACCACGTAAGCGCCGCAGGCAATCGAGGCGAGAGCGAGCAGCCAGTCGTACCACGGGACGCCGGCGCCTTTCGGCTTGAACGCCGCGTAAAGGAGAAAGCCGATTGCGCCGCCCCACGCCACGTGGACGGCGCGGAACATCAGCGGCTCGAGCGAATAGACGTTGAGAACGAAGAGGTGGAACAGCGTGAAGCCGACGCACAGCACGGCGACGAGCTGCGCCTCCCAGCGGCGCAGCTCCCGCTTGTTGCCGGCGAACTCCTCCTCGGCCTGCGGAGGACGGACCGCTTCTTCTACAGTTTTTTTCAGGACTATTTCCCGACCAGCTTCGCCGGGATGCTAATGCCCTTCTCCTTGTAATAGCGCACCGCGCCCGGGTGGAAAGGCAGGAAAGTGTTGCGGTCCCAGTTCTTGGCGAGCGTCTCCTTCGCCGCGGCGTGGCCCTTCACCATCTGCGCGTTGTTCTCGAGCACGGCCTTCGTGATCTCGTAGACCAGGTCCTCGGGCAGATCCTTGTGCGCGATGCCGAAGTTGTACACGCCGACGGTCTGGTGGTCCTCGGCGAGCTGCTTGTAGGTGCCCTTCGGAATGGTCGAGTCCGACAGCTCGGGCATCGCCGCCTTCAGCTTCTTGATCTCGTCCGCCGTGAAAGTGAAGAACTGGACGTCGTTGGTGGTCTCGAGCTCCGAATAGGAAGCGATCGGGATGCCGGCGCAGAAGGGGAAGGCGTCGATCAGGCCGTCCTGCAGGTTGGCCGCCATGTCGGAAGCCTGGCCGTTGCGGATGGTGGCATTCACGCCGAGCGTCTTGAACATCAGCGGGAAGTAGGTGCCGCAGGTGCCGGCACGCGGGCCGACGCCGGCGCGCTTGCCACTGAGGTCCTTCACCGCCTTGATGCCCGACTTCTTGAGCGCGACGAAGTGGAAGGGCGTGTCGTACATCGGGAAGGTGGCGCGGATGTTCTGGAACTTCTTGCCCTGCGTCCACCCGTCCTTGCCTTCCCAGGCCTGCAGCGCGACCCCCATGGTGGTCATGCCCAGATCGATCTGGCGGCTGTCGGTGAGGATGATGTTCTGGTTGGGACCCTGGGTCTGCTGGGTGCTGATCTGCGTGCCGACCTTGTCGTTCACCAGGCTGGCCCACACTTGGCCGTAGACGAAGTACGTGCCGCCTACTGAGGCCGTGCCCAGCGTCAGCGTCTTCGGCCAGTTGGCTTTTTGGGCGTAGGCGGTTCCGGCGGCGAGCATCGCCGCGGCTGCAATGCCAGCAATAAGGCGTTTCATCTCGCAATCTCCTCGATCATGAAGCGGGCGAGAATATCAGAGCAATCGCCATTCCGGGATCAGCCCGCGCCCGCGGTATCTAACGTCCACCCCGAGTCCCGGGGCCCAGACGAGCGCGTTGCCGCAGTACAGCAAAGGCAATCGCTCGCGCGCCCAGGACGGCACGCCTGCCTCCTGGAACAGGTTCTTCAGCGTGCGACGCGGGCGGCGCGGGTGCAGCTGCAGCCGTTCGCCGCCGCGACGCAGGCCGATTTCGAAAACACATTCATTGATCCATCTGGACGCGATTCCTTCTCCCGGCTTGAAGCGAAGCTCGCCGCCCAGCTCCGGGATCGGCAGCCGCCGCTCGCCTTTCCACAGGCGAGGCGAGAATGCCGCCCTGGTGCCCTTCGGCTCCTCGAGAAGCGCTCCGCGGTAGGCGCGCATGGCGGTGCCGTCGTGCTCCAGGAGCGTGCGGGCGCCGCCGGAGGTGAGCTGCTTCAGCATCTCCACGAGCTTCGCTTCGCTCGGCGCGTTCAGGCCTCTTTCCTTGAGGAAACTCCTGAGAAGGCCTTCGGCCAGAGATTCCTTTCTGGCAAACAACCTTGCCGCGCGCGCGAGCGAGCGCTTCCACTGCGGGAAGCGCGTCTCGATGAGCGGCCCGAGGCGCAGGCGCACGAAGTTGCGCGTCAGCGACTCGTCGGCGTTGCTTTCATCCTCGATCCATTCCAGGCGGTGCCTTTTCGCGTACTCGAGGATCTCGCGCCGCGACACGTCGAGCAGCGGCCGCACGAGCTCCTTGCGGCCAAAGCGCGACCGCGGCCGCATGCCGCTCGCCCCGCGCAGCCCGGTGCCGCGCAGCAGGTTCATGAGCACCGTCTCGGCCTGGTCATCCAGGTTGTGCGCGAGCGCGATGACCTCGGCCGTCTCTTTCCCCAGGGCTGCATGGCGCGCATCGCGCGCCGCGGCCTCCAGGCCTTTGCCCGACCTTTCCACCCTCACCTTATGGACCGAGAGGGTGATGCGCCATCGCCGGCAAAGCTTGCGGCAGAACGCCGCCCATGCGTCCGCGTTCGCGCTCAGGCCGTGATGCACGTGTACCGCCGACACGTTCGGGCGATCCTTCAGCATGTGAAGCAGGACTACGGAGTCGACGCCGCCCGAGAGCGCTACGGCGGTGCGCTTACTTTTCCGCGACTTCCTTGAACTTGCCATAGCCCATCAGCCGCTCGAGGCGCGTTTCGACCAGCTCTTTGGGCTTCTTGTCCGAAAGCTGCTTCAGCGCCTCGGTGAGCGCCTTGCGCAGCGCCTGCGCCGTGACCTGCGGATCGCGGTGCGCACCGCCGAGCGGCTCGGGCACGATCTTGTCGATCAGGCCGAGCGTCTTCAGGCGGCTCGCGGTGATGCCGAGCGCCTCCGCGGCCTCGGGCGCCATCTCGGCGCTGCGCCACAGGATCGAGGCGCAGCCCTCCGGCGAGATCACCGAATAGGTGGCGTACTGCAGCATGAGCACCACGTCGCCCACGGCAATGGCGAGCGCGCCGCCCGAGCCGCCCTCGCCGATGATGGTGACGATCACCGGCGTGCGCAGGCGCGCCATCTCGAACAGGTTGCGGCCGATCGCCTCGGACTGGCCGCGCTCCTCGGCATCGATTCCCGGGTACGCGCCCGGCGTGTCGACGAAGGTGAACACGGGCAGCTGGAATTTCTCCGCGAGCTGCATGAGGCGCAGCGCCTTGCGGTAGCCCTCGGGCTTGGGCATGCCGAAGTTGCGCAGGATCTTTTCCTTCGTGTCCCGGCCCTTCTGGTGGCCGATCACCACGCACGCCTCGTTGTTGAAGCGCGCGAGCCCGCAGACGATCGACGGGTCGTCGCCGAAATGGCGGTCGCCGTGCAGCTCCTCGAAATGCGTGAACAGCGCCTGCACGTAGTCGAGCGTGTAGGGGCGCTGCGGATGGCGCGCGACCTGCGCCACCTGCCACGGCGTAAGCTTGCCGTAGATATCCTTTGTGAGGGTCTGGCTGCGCTTGGTGAGGCGCTGGATCTCCACCGAGATATCCGCCGCCGAGTCGTCCTGCACGTAGCGCAGCTCCTCGATGCGCGTCTCCAGCTCTGCGATGGGCTGCTCGAACTCGAGGAACGTGGTCTTCATGAGGCGGCGGCGATTTTACAAGACTCTGTCGCGTTCCGCCGACTGTGGACTTTGCCCGGTCGTTCAGGCGAATCCCTGACGGTCAATGTCAGTATTCCACCGGCAACGGGTCCAGCGAGCGCCACAGGTACCAGGTGGCCACCGAGCGCCAGGGGCGCCAGCCTTCCCCGAGGTGCCGCATGGTTCTCAGGGAAACGGCTCTTTTCCTGAAGTACGCGAGGCGTATGCCCTTCTGCAGCCCGAGGTCGTCGAGCGGGAACACGTCGGGGCGCAGCAGGTTGAACATCAGGAACATCTCCGCGGTCCAGCGGCCGATGCCGCGCACCTCGACGAGCTCGGCGATGATCTCCTCGTCCGTCATCTGCGGCCAGCGGTGCACGTGGATCCTGCCGTCGGCGAAATGCTGCGCCAGGTCGGCGATGTACTCGGTCTTGCGATCCGACAGCCCGCACGCCCGCAGTAGCGGCCTCTCCTTGAGAAGTACGTTTGCGGGGGTTACTTCCCCGACGCACCCGGCGAAGCGGTTCCACACGCTTTGCGCGGCCTTCACCGAGATCTGCTGCCCGACGATGGCGCGCGCCAGCGTCATGAACGGCTCCCCGCGGCGCATCATGAAGACCTTGGGATGGCGGCGCATGATCTCGCCCATCACCGGGTCGCGGCGCGCCAGCGAGCGCTTGGCCCTGTCCCAGTAGTTGGGCTTCACATTCGAGCGGTCAGGCTTCATTCAACGGCAGATTGGTGAGCAGGTTCTGCGGCTTCATGCGCACTACCTGGTCGGCGTCGCAGGAAAGCGCCAGGTAGACGGTGCGTCCGGCGATGTCGCGCCGCATGAGCGCCGCATCGTCGAAGGTCAGCGCGAACAGCGCCAGGATGTTGCGCATGCGCCCCTGCTCCACCTCGCCGCCCGCCCACAGCTCGTTCAGGATGGCGCTGGATTCCACGTCCAGGCCCACGTGCCATGCCCAGCGCGGCTCGTCGATCTTCCTTATCGGCTTCACTTTGACTTGCACGGAAAAGAAGTGCGCGACCCAATTCTCCAGCACGCGCGAAAAGGCATCGAGCGCGGGCCGGCCGTACGTCAGGCTGATTACCGTGTCGTGCTTCGAATCGCGCGACCAGTAGATGCCGGCGTTGGCGCGATCGAGCACGTCTAGGTCGACGCTGCCCAGCTCGCCCTGCGCCTCGACGATCAGCCGGCCGATGCTGCCGTAGCGGCTGCCGGCGGCGTGCATCTCGACCGTCTCGAGGTCGGCGAGCAGCACGTGGCCGTCCTGGAGGGTGGCCTTCTGCTCGCGGAAGAAAAGCTCCGCGGCGCGCAGCCGCAGCGGATCCTCGGCGGCGTCGAGGACGTTGCGCACGATGACGTGCGCAAGCTGGTCGATGAACATCGGCGGCACGTCGATCGGTGCCTTGAAGAGGTTCATGTACGCGCCCTCGACCGTGCCGGCGGCCAGCAGCCGGTCGCGAAAGCGCATCAGGATTCGATAGTTGTCTCGCGCGTCCGCATCTTCTATGGCGTGAAGGTGTTGCTCATACATTTC
>Ga0247830_10000223_pt1 | contig 18443 bp, 17 predicted proteins | sample 12C_Control_Day5_FD_207766 | JGI IMG/M metagenome (GOLD analysis project Ga0247830, IMG submission 207766) | Soil microbial communities from agricultural site in Penn Yan, New York, United States - 12C_Control_Day5 | ecosystem: Environmental > Terrestrial > Soil > Agricultural land | place...
TTCCGGGCAGCGTCAAGATCACGGTCTACGACGGCGTCACCGACGACCTGCTGTCCGCGGGGCTGAACCTCGAAGGCTTGCGCGATGCGGCGCCCGCGCCGGGCTTCCTCGACCCGCTGAACCCGACGCCCGCCGAGCTGCGCCGGCGCGCGCTCTACAACAACTACCGCGCGATCGTCGATCCGGTCAGCGCAGGCGGCATGGGCCTGCTGTGGGGCCCGAAATCACCGGGCACGCCGGTCATCCCCGGCGCGACGTTCGGCCTGATCCCGGGCGTGGAATACAAGGCGTACCTGCGCGACCGCGACGGCATCCACGTGGACAACATCCCGGCGGCGGTGCAGATCCCGAAGCATTTCAACCCCGACAAGCCGTGCATCGTCGCCGCCATGCCGTCGGGCTCGCGCAGCCTCTACGGCGCCATCTCCATTGCCGAGTGGGCGCTCTTCAAGGGCTGTGCCGTGGCGCTGCCCGGCAAGGGCACCGACACGGGCTTCCACCTGCTGACGCCGGATCTCGCCGACGACCTCGATGGCGTCTACGGGCCGGCGGACGCGCTCGGCGACGAAGCGCAGTTCGCCGTGCGCGAGTCGCCTTCGCTCGAGGCCTACGTCGGTGCGAACCCGCACCGCATCGCCACCAAGCACGCGCATTCCCAGATCAACGCCGAGCGGCTGTGGGGCAAATACGGGCTGAAAGGCATCGAGTTCGCCTTCTGGGCTCTCAACGATCACTTCGGAAAAGAAGGAAAGCATCGTTTTCGTAAAGGAAACACCCTCGTCATCGCCGCAGGCGCTTCCAACGGCGGCGGCATGGCGCTGCGCGCGCTCGAAGCGGACGACGAGCACCTGATCGACGGCCTGGTGGTCACCGAGCCGAACATCCAGCCGCGCGACGGGCGCTTCACCATCCGCGTCGGCGACGAGCCGCCGTTCGATCCGCAAGGCCGCACGCTCTACGACTCGATGACGCTCATGAGCGTCTATGCCGCTTGCGCGGCGCACGCGCCCGGCGCGGCCGGCACGGTGCTCTTCGGGCCGCAGGCCCTGGGGATCGCGCGCTGCACGTCGTTGCGCGAGAAGGGCCTGGTTTCCGGCGATACGCTCGCCGAGCAGGCCGAGTCCGCGCGCGAGAAGCTGCGCGAGCACGGCTACACCGCGGCGCAGGACTGGGGCATCGCCTCGCACGACACGCTCGGCCTGTGGCGCTCGCTGCAGGTCACCTACGCGAACAGCTACGGCCGCTTCGCCGTGCAGGACAACCTGTGCGGCATGAGCTTCGCCGGCCTCGCCGGGCTGGTGCCGGGCCCGCTCGCGCCGGATGCGGTGGCGCGGCTCTTCGCCGACAGCTCGGGCGTGCCGCCGACCGGAGGTGCCAACATCTTCGCCGACAAGGCGGCGAACGGGCCGATCGTCGAGGGCGCCGCGATTTCGCCCTCCACCGGCCGCGCCGATCTCAACCTGGACGGCGCGCTGTGCTTCCGCTCGCTCGAGACCGGCAAGGGCCTGGACGGCGCGGGATGGGCGAACTTTGCACGCGTGCAGTTCGGGACTCGCGAAGTGCAGACGACGGGCCGCCTGGATGGGCGCCCTGCGATCGTGATCCACGGCCGCCAGGACGCGCTGGTGTTCCCGAACCTGCATTCCCGTGCGTACTATGCGCTGAACCAGCAGGTCGAGCGCGGCAAGAGCCGTTTGTCCTACATCGAGGTCAGCACCGGCCAGCATTTCGACGCGTTCATCTCGTCGCTGTTCTTCGGCCCAGCCGGCGTGCAGTTCGCGCCGCTGCACTACTACTTCGTGCAGGCGATGGACAACATGTACGCGCACCTCACCGAGCGCGCCAAGCTGCTGCCCTCGCAGGTGGTGCGGCCGACGCCGCGCGGAGCGCAGGCATACACGGCCGGCAATGTGCCGGCGCTACTGCCCCCCGCGAAGCTCAACCCGGCGGCGGGTGATCGCATCCGGTTCCAGGGCCACCAGCTCATCATTCCGGAGTAAAACCATGGACAGCCGACGCGCATTCTTCAAGAAGACGGCAGGGCTCGCCGCCGTAGCCACCGCGCTCGCCAGCGGGGAAGTCCGGGCCGACGGTGTCAACCGGCACAACCTGATCAAGGCGGTGAAGCGGGCGCGCATCTTCGATCTCTCGCACCTCTGGGACGAGACCTCGCCCATCGCGGGCGTCAACCCGCCTTACAGCATGACGCTGGATCCGAACCAAGCGACGGGAGCGGCCAACCACGCCAGCACGCGAGGCACGTTCGGCGACAATGGCCAGCTGTCCTTCGCGGGCGAGGTACAGCACTGGAGCGGTCAGCACGGCGCGCCCAACTTCGACACGATCGGCCACATCGGCCAGGACGGGCTGCTGTTCGGCGGCGTGGACGCCGCGGCCTCGACCAGCAACCCGCTCGGCATCGGCCGCAGCGGCGTCGGCGCGCACCTCGACGTCGCGCATTACCCCAAGGAACTGCTCATCAACCACGCCGTGCTGCTCGACGTGGCGCGCTTCATCAACCGCAGCAATGCGCCGCTGCCGCCGGCCTTCAACATCACGGGCGAAATTCTCGCCGACACGGCGCGCCACCAGCACGTGAATCCGCGGCGCGTGGACACGGTGCTGATCCGCACCGGCTGGGGTCAGTACTTCTCGACGAACGCCGCGCTCTATGCGGGAGCCGACGCGGCGGGCGTGGGGGTAACCGGCGCCCAATACCTGGTGAAGCAGGGCGCGAAAGTGGTGGGCAACGACACGCTCACCTTCGAGGTGCGGCCGCCGATCTCCTTTCCGCCGGAAGTGCCCCAGTTCCAGGTATTCCCGGTGCACATGCTGCTCATCCCGCAGAACGGCATCTACATCATCGAGAACTACTACCTCGAGGAGATCGCCGAGGCGAAGGAGTACGAGTTCCTGCTGGTGGTGCCGCCGCTCAAGATCCGCGGCGGGACGGGATCGGCGCTGCGCTCGTTCGCGCTCGTGCCGTAGCGCCTGGCGGCGCACGCCGCCGAGCGGTCAGGGAAGGTCTGAAAAAGTCGTCCCCGCGCAGGCGGGGACCCAGTTTCTGCTGTTGGAGAACATGGGTCCCGCAATTCCGCGGGAACGACGGTCCGCCGCTTTCACAGTTTTCTTAGCCACGAGCCGCTATCTTCACCTGCCGGCTGCACACGACCTCGCCGCGCATGAAGCGCTCGTGGTTGGCTTCCACCGCGTCGAGGTCGTAGAGGTAGTTCACCATCACGCCGAGCGACTCGGCGAGGCCCTTGGCTGAAGGGTCGGCGCCCAGGTTGATGCGCTCCAGGCGCGCGCCGTTGTCGAGGTGGAAGCGCGCGACCGGATCGCCGGTCGCCGTGGCGCCGTAGCGCGCGAGGTAGGTGGCGGTGCAGGCCGTGAGCATCGCCTGCTCGTCGCGCTCCAGCGTGCCGTCGCGCGCCGCCGCGGCGAGGCGCTCCAGGTCCGCGCCATGGCGCTCGCGCAGCGCCTCGGCGACCGCGACGCCTTGCGCACCGGCAAGCCACTTGCGCAGTCCGGGCACGGGGGAAAGGGTGCAGAAGCGCTTGAGCGAAGGCACCTCGCCGCGCAGCTTCTCGGCGACGCGCTTGATGAGAAAGTTACCGAGCGACACGCCGCGCAGGCCGGGCTCGCAGTTGCTGATGGAGTAGAACGCGGCGACGCGCGGCGGCTTCCCGTCGCGGTAAGGGCTCCTGCGGTCCTCGATCAGCCAGGTGATGGAGCGCGGGATGGCCTGCAGCAGCGCAACCTCCACGAAGATGAGCGGCGTGTCGGGGAGCTGGGGATGGAAGAAGGCGTAGCAGCGCCGGTCGGACTGCAGGCGGCGGCGCAGGTCCTTCCAGTCGCGGATGGCGTGCACCGCCTCGTGCTCGATGATTTTCTCGAGGAGCGAGGCGGGAGAATTCCAGTCCACCTGCCGCAGGTAGAGGAACCCGGGATTGAACCAGGAGGAGAGCAGGTGGCTGAAGTCGGCATCCACCGCCTTCAGCTCGGGACGCTTGCGCAGCAGGCCGACCAGCGCGCGCCGCATCGCCACGATGGTCGCCACGCCGCCGCTCGAGCGGTTGAGGCGCTGGAGCAGCGTGCGCCGCTGCGGATAGACGGCCTTTTGCAGCGCGAGGACGCTTTCGCGCGAGCCGGTCTCGGCGTAGGCGTGCGCCATGCGCAGCACGCGCTCGCGGTCCGGCGCCAGCGAGTCGAGGAAGTCGAAGAACGCGGCGCGCCCGGCATCGCTCAGCTCGCCCCACAGCCGGATCACCTCGGCGGCCACCGCCTCGCCGTTGGAGGTGCCGGCTTCGGACAGCAGCTTCTGGCAGCCCGCCTTCAGCTCCTTCAGCGCGGCCGCGGACCGGCCTTCCGTGGAGCGGGTAAAGAGACCGAACACCGTGCGCATCCTCCCTTGCCTTTGATGTGCATTGTGGCAGGCGCGAGGCGGAGCTGACAGCTACCTGACGTGCAAACTATTGTGCTGCGCGAATCAGTGGCTTCCGCGTGGCAGGGCGGGCGCCGTGGGCAGCGGCGCCTGCGGCTTGGCGCCGGGCTTCGCCGGCTGGGTCGGCGCGGTGTGGACGAACTTCCAGTCGGAGTACTTGCCGGCGCTCTCGAAAGCCGCGTCCCGGACCTTGAAGCCGGCGGTCTTGAAGGGCTTTTCCTCGGAGGTGCTGTGAACCCCGACGATGCCCCCGTCGGGCGCCTTGAGCAGCGCGAACGGCTGGCCGGTGAGCGGGTCCGGATAGAGCTTGCGCAGGTAGCGCTCGGCGCCCGGGCGTCGGGGATCCTTGAGAAGCTCGGAAAGCTCGCGCGGGTACTGGCGCTGCGGGCCCGAGAGGAAATAGCGCTCGATGGCCTTGCGATACTGGTTGCCGGCGAAGAGCAGCTCGGCTTCCTTCTCGCGCGCCGCAGAGGTGTGCCAGACCTCGCCCACCAGCGCCAGCCCGCCGGCGAGGATCGCCACCATGAAGAGCACCGTCAGGTAGGTGAAGCCGCGCTGCGCGCTCACCATTGCGCGAACTCGGTCCCGTCGAGCGCCTTGCCCGTCGCGCCGCTGCGCACGTCCCACACGCCGCCCTTGTCCGGGTTCTCCGGCGGCACCACGATCCAGGTCGCGGCGCTCTCGGTCACCGGGTCGAGCGGCACCTTGCGCAGGTACTTGTCGGAGGCGAGCGCCTCCAGGCTCTCCGGGTACTTGCCCTTGTCGGCGTGGTAGCGCGAGATCGCCTCGCGCATCTGGAAGAGATTCTCGCGCAGCACCGCTTCCTTGGAGCGGTCGATGCTGCCGAAGTAGCGCGGCAGCGCAAGCGTGAGCAGCGTGCCGACGATGGCGAGCACCACCAGCAGCTCGATCAACGTAAACCCCCGAAATGGGGACAGACCCCATTTCAACTGAAATGGGGTCTGTCCCCATTTCCATTTGACGAGGCGATTCACCATTCGCGGTACGGTCGGCCGTTGATGCCGACCGCCTCGGAGCGCGAGTAGATGTCGAACACGTCGTCGCCCTCCTGGGGGTCGTCCGGGGGGCTGGCGTAGGCGCGCACGCCCCAGCTCGCCACGGGATCCACGTTCGGATCGCCGGCAAATGGATCGCGCGGCAGGCGGCGCAGGAAGTAGATCTTCTCCTTCTTCGGGCTCTTCTGGTCCTCGACGCCGGCCACCAGCTCCTCGAGGCGCCGCGGGTAGCCGGATTCGCCGACTTTCTTCTGTATGCGTCCTGCCTCGGAGGCCTCCTTGTAGGCGTCGATCCCTTCGCGGATCTCGCGCAGCGCGCGGCGCAGGTCCTGCTCCTTCGCGCGCTGCACCACCAGCTCGTTCAGCGGCAGCGCCACGGAAGCGAGGATCGCCACGATGGCGACGGTAATCACCAGCTCGATGAGGGTAAAACCCTTCTGGATCATTGCGCGGGCGGCTTCACGCCCCCGAAAGGCACGAGCAGCGGCGCCGCGGGCTGCCGCTCGGCCGGCGGTTGCACGGCGGCCGGGGTCTCGGACTGCGGCGGGGGCGCGGACACGGACGGGATGCTAAGCGGCGCGGCCCCCAGGCGCGGGGTGCCGGTCGAAGCCTCGGTGCCGGCGGCGAACTCCACCGACCCGGCTTCCGGCCGCGCCAGCGTGCGCATGAGGCGTGGCGTGATGAGCAGCACTATCTCGGTGCGGTTCTTGTTGTCGGTGGTGTGCTTGAACAGGCGCCCCAGCACCGGCATGTCGCCCAGCGCCGGCACCTTGTCGGCGATATGCCGGTCGTCGTCGCTGATCAGGCCGGCGAGCACCTGGGTCTCGCCGTCGCGCAGGCGCAGGTTGGTGGCGGCGGTGCGCGTGCCGATCTGGTAGACGAGGCTGGTGGAGCCGGGCGGGCGCACCTCGCGCACGATGTTGCTCACCTCGAGCCCCACCTTGATGCCCACTTCGTCATCGAGCGAGATGAGCGGCTCCACCTCGAGCTTCAGGCCTACGTCGAGGTAGCTGACCGACTCCGACACGAAGCCGCCGGTGGCCGCCGCGGTGGTGGTGATCACCGGCACGCGGTCGCCGATGTGCACGCGCGCCTTGTCCTTGTTCTTCACGCGGATGCGCGGATTGGCGAGCACGCCGGTGATGCCGTCCTGCTGCCGCAGGCTGAAGAGGAATAGCGGGTTGGTGAAGTTGAGCTGCACGATCTCGGAGCTGCGGTTCAGCCACTCGGGCAGCGTGAGCTGGCCGGGCTCGCCCGCGGCGCCCACCAGGCTCACGGCGAGCGCGTCGGGATAGCGGATGCCGAGCTCGAGCAGCCGGCTGCGGCTCACTTCCAGCACCTCGACCTCGAGCATCACCTCCGGCTCCGCGAGGTCGTGCGCCGCGATCAGCCGCTCGGCCAGGCGAATCGCGCTCGGCGTGTCCTTGATGACCAGCAGGTTGATCTTTTCGTCGATGAAGATGTCGCGCGTCTTCACCAGCGTGCGGATCATGTTGGCGGTCTGCTTCACGTCGGCGTTGGCGAGGTAGAAGCCCTTCACCACCAGCTCCTGGTACTCGCGCTGCTTCTGCGGCGTGTTCGGGTAGACGAATACCGTGGTCTCGTTCACCACCTTCTGCTCGAGCGAGTTGGTGAGCAGGATCAGGCGGATCGCCTCCTCGACGGTGGCGTTGCGCAGCGAGATGCTGGTGCGCTGGTCGGTGCGCACGTCGCGGTCGAACACGAAGGTGACCCCGGTGGCCTTCTGCAGCACCTCGAACACGTTGCGCACGGTCACGTCGCGCAGGTCGAGCGACACCGGCTGCGTGGTGGAGGGCTTGAGCTCGGCCGACACGAGCACCGGCTTCACCAGCTTCTCGTCGATGGCGCGCTGCAGGCGGCGCGCGTCGCGCTGCTGCAGATTCTCGGTGAGCACCGGGCGCAGCACGTCCTGCGCCTCGCGGTACTTGCCGCCGCGCACGAGCTGCTCGGCCGTCGCTACCGCGGCGCGGTGGCGGCGGTCGGCCTCGAGCTGGGCCAGGCCGGAAGCGGCGCGCGCGTTGGTGGCGTCGTGCGTCTGCACGCGCCGGTACAGTCCTTCGGCCAGCTCGAAGTGCCCCGACTGGCGCAGCATCTCGGCCTGCGCCAGCCACTGCGCGAGCAGCAGCTCGCGCAGGCGGAAATACTCGGCGCGCAGGCGCAGGTCCTCGGGATCCTTCTTCGACGCCTGCTGCAGCAGCGCGAGCGCCTGCTCGCTGCGGCCTTCGCGGAAATGCTCGCGCGCTTCGTCGACCACGGTGGGCGGCGTGGCGCAGGCAGCCAGGAAGACCAGTAGGAGAAGGGGGGAAAGCAGCTTCATCGCCCCTCTCCCGCGGGGCGCACGTGGACCGTGACGCGCACCTGGGCCTCGAGCTGGGTATCGGCGGCGCGCTTGCGCTCGAAGCGCAGCGCTTCGATGGACGCGACCGGCACGTCTTTCAGCACCGCGCCGAGGAAATCGCGCAGTTGCGGATAGGTGCCGCGCACCGGCAGCGTGACGCGGTAGGCCCACAGGCCCGTGGTGCGGCGCTCGAGGCGGTATTCACCCTGCGCGAGGTCGAGCCCGGCCGAGCGCCCGAGGCGATGCAGCCGGGCCACTTCCTCGGTGAGCCGCTCGGTGGTCGGGAAAAGGTTGTAGAAGCGGCGCAGCTCCTCCTCGCGGCCGCCGGTGGAGGCGGGGCGGAACGGACTGCGCGACTGCAGGCGCTCGAGCGCCGCATTCTGCGCGGCGATTTCCTTGTCGAGCGGCACGAGCGCCGACGCGTAGAACGCGCCGGCGGCGAACAGGATGCCGACGCCGAGCACGCCGGCGGGGCCGAGGCGGCGCAGCAGGGGGTTCAGGCGCAGCTTCATCGGAGCGCCGCCTGCACGGAAAACTGGATCGGGCGCTGCGGGTCGTCGCGCTGCACCTGGTGGCTCACCAGGTGGGTGTCGCCGAGGTTCTTCGCCGCCGCGAGCCGCCGCAGGTACGCGAACATCGCTTCCTGGCTGCGCGCCTCGGCGGTGAGCTTGACCACGCGCAGATGCGCGTCCGGCTGGAGCTGCAGGATGGCGACGTCGCGCGTGGCCGCTTCTTCGAGGCTGCGCAGCAGCGGCGCCCACGGCAGCGTGAGCTCGCGCACCACGGCTTCGGCGCTTTTCGTCTCCTCGTCGATGCGCTCCTTGGGCACCGCGCGCACCGGACGGCGCTCGGGCGAGGCGACGTTGGCCGCCGCCTCGAGGCGCGCCAGCTCGCTCTGGGAATCGCGGTACGTGATGAAGACGTGGGCCGCCACCGCCAATGAAAGCGCAAGCACCCCCATGCCCAGCCATTGCGGCCGGCGAACGGGGGCGACGTAATCGAGCTCTACGCGACGCGGGCGAATCTTCTTGCTCCTCCCGGGAGCATATTACCGCTCCCCGGGAGGTTTTATGACAGTAGTCGATGCGAACTAACGAAGGGCTAAAAAGGTCGTCCCCGCGCAGGCGGGGACCCAGTTCTCTGCTTTTGAAAAACATGGGTTCCCGCCTTCGCGGGAACGACGGTACGCCGCTTTTCCAGAGTTTCCCTAATCGAGTCCGGCGCGTCGGCGCGTGTCCCGATGCCAGTACATGCGCTTGCGGCCGTCGAGGTCGTCGTGCACCACCTTGCCGTTCACGACCGTAAGCACCGAATAGACGTCCTTGATGGCCTCGTCGGACACCTTGCGCGCGTCGAAATAGTCGTCGGAGAGCACGATGAGGTCGGCAAACCTGCCGGCTTCGATGGTGCCGATCCTGTCTTCGGCATTCAGGAACCAGCCGTTGTCCGCCGTGTAGAGGCGCAGCACCTCTTTGCGGGTGATCTGCTGGCCGCCGTTGATCAGGTCGCCGCGCGCATTCCGTCCGGTGACCGCGTAGTACATCCCCAGCCAGGGGTTCATCGGCGAGATCTGCATGCCGTCGGAGCTCATGCCGGAGGGAATGCCGCTGTCCACGATCAGGCGGAACGGCGGCCCGTTGCCGGCAGCGGTGCCGGAGATGTAGCGCCAGCCGCCCACCAGGCTGATGCCGCCGCCCAGGTTCTTCAGCCTGGCAAGGTACTCGTTGTCCATGAACGGCGCGTGCGCGAGCACCCAGCGCAGGTTCTTGATGCCGTCCTCGGTGCCCGGCATGCCCGACAGCTCGTCGTGCACCTGCTGCCAGCTGTCGATGATGAACTTCCAGTCCGGCACGCCCGGGGCGACGTTGAAGCCGAGCGAGTGGTTCTCGTTGCGCCAGCGCGCCTGCGCCACCAGGCGCGTGCCGTTCAGCCAGGCGTCTCCTCCCGGGAACAGCCCGCCCGCGGTGAACTCGCCGATGCCTACTATGCGCAGCAGGTCGTCGCCGTAGTTGTTGAATACGTTGAGCAGGCGTGCACGCAGCTCGGGCGTATCGGGGTCCGACTCCATGTGCAGGAAGTTCACCCAGATGCGGTTGGTGAGCTTGCCTTGCTGGTACAGCGCGCGCAGCGAATCGTAGGCGCGGTAGCGGTCGAAATTGGCGAGCGCGTCGACCGCGTTGTCGCTGTTCGGCTGCCCCGCGTTGGGGAAACCGCCCTGGTCGAGGTGCGTGGTGACGCCGACTTGCGCGGCGTAAGTCATGGCGAAGCCCAGGCCGCGCTTCTGCTCCTCGAACGTCTGCAGCCCGCGCAGCGCGTTCAGCGCGCGGACAGATTGACCGCCGCTGGGGATGGCGCCGTCAGCGTTGACCGTTATGCCTTTGGCTTCAAAAAACGCTCGTCCCAAAGAATTGGTGGCGGTCGGCCCGTTGAAGCCCTGCATGATGAGCACGGGGTGCTTCGGCGTCACGGTGTCGAGCTCGGCGAGCGTCGGCATGCGCGGCGCGGCCGGCGGCGGCGTGAACTGGCTGATGTTGAAGCCGCCCAGGGCCGTGATCCAGTCGCCCGCGGGCACCTCCTTCGTGCGATAGGCGAGCGTGCCCAGCACCTCGGCGATGGAGCGCGCGTTCTCGATGCGCGTGTCGTGCCCCGGGCGCAGGCCGAGGAGCACGATGTGGTCGTGGTTGTCGATGATTCCCGGCACCGCGGTGCGGCCGCGCAGGTTGATGGTGCGCGTGCAGCCGTCGCCATTGCTCAGGCCGTCGCGCCCGACGCCGGCGAAACGCCCATTGCGGATCAGCACCTCGTGCACCACCGAGTCCTTCGCATCCATGGTGTGGATGCGGCCATTCACCAGCCTCAGCGACTCGTTGCCTTCGCAGTCGTCGTCCTTTGCTCCATGCGCGGCACTGGTGGCGAGACACAGGACGGCAGCGGTGAGCGCCACGCCTCGAAAGCGGACTTGCATTTTTCTCCTCCTCCCGTTGGGACTACGTTCGTCTTTCACCCCGCCAGCTCGCGGAACTTCCAGTGCACCGGTGACGCCGGCGCCTTGTCGCCGGCGAGCAGCACCACGTCGGGTGCGTCTTCGCTCAGGCGGTAGCGCTCGCGGTCGAGGAGCTCGAGCCAGGCGCCCTTGCCGTTCAGCACGCCGCTCCAGCCGGCGCGGCCGTGCAGTGCGATGCAGGCCCGGTCGGGCTCGGCGAGCACCAGCCAGGCGCCTCCGGCGGGAATGAATCCGCGCCATTCATTGAATTTGCTCATGAGCTCGGGCTGCACCGAGACGAGCTTCGCCTTGCCGCTTTTGGGGAAGAGCGCTTTCAACTCCTCGACGAGCCGGCGGTCCACCGCGCTCGCCAGGCGCGGCCCGGCGCCCACGGCCTCGCTCGCGCGCAGCTCCCAGTCGCGCGCCCGCTCGCCGTAGACCTTGGCGAAGTGGTGGCGCACGTAGGCGTCTTCCTCCTCGGGCGTGTCGAGGCCTTCGCTCCAGGGCACTATCGCGTAGCGCACGAGCGAGTTGGCGAGCACTACCGTTACCTTGCAGGGCGATTCGAATCGCTGCGCGGCGAGCGCCGCCAGCGCGCCCTGCCACGGCTCGGCGCCGTACGCGGGGTCGCAAGGAATCGTTTCTCCGTTGAGCGAAACCTCGCTCGCCCCGACTTTTGCAACCACCCTTTCAGGAAACAAAAGTGACACGGTTGATCTCCTGCAGGGTGGTCTCTCCGGCGCGCACCGCATCGAGCGCCGCGTCGCGCAGGAAGCGCGTGCCGGCGCGGCTCGCGGCTTCCTTCAGCTCGCGTGCCGGCGCGCGCTTGGTGATGAGCTCGCGGATCTCGTCGTTGAGGATCATGAGCTCGGCGATCGCCTTGCGGCCCTTGTAGCCCGCGCCGCGGCATTCGCGGCAGCCTTTGCCGGTTTGAAATCTCCAGCGGGAAACATCGGTGCTTTCCAGCCCTGACTCCGCCAGCAACTCTTTCGAAGGAGCGTCATCCTCGGCGCAATGCGGGCAGGTGAGGCGCACCAGGCGCTGCGCGAGTATCCCGTTCAGCGCCGACACGAAGCCGTAGAGGTCGACGTTCATGTGCATGAAGCGCCCGATGACGTCGAACACGTTGTTGGCGTGCACGGTGGTGAACACCAGGTGGCCGGTGAGCGCCGACTGCACGGCGATGTTGGCGGTCTCGGGGTCGCGGATCTCGCCCACCATGATCTTGTCCGGGTCGTGGCGCAGGATCGAGCGCAGGCCGCGGGCAAACGTGAGGCCCTTCTTCTCGTTCACCGGGATCTGCAGCACGCCGGTGAGCTGGTACTCCACCGGGTCCTCGATGGTGACGATCTTGTCCTGGCCGTTGTTGATCTCGCTGATGGCCGCGTACAGCGTGGTGGTCTTGCCGCTGCCGGTCGGCCCGGTGACGAGCAGCATGCCGTAGGGCTCGCGCGACAGGCGCCGCAGCTTCTTCACCTCGTCCGGGTTGAGGCCCAGGGAGTCGAGCGAGAGCTGCTGCTGCGTGCTCTCGTAGAGCGACTGCTTGTCCAGCACGCGCAGCACCGCGTCCTCGCCGTGGATGCTCGGCATGATGGAGACGCGGAAGTCGACCGCGCGTCCGCGTTCGAGCGCCTTGAAGCGCCCGTCCTGCGGCACCCGGCGCTCGGTGATGTCGAGCTCGGCGAGCACCTTCACCCGGGCGATGGCCTGCTCGGCCCGGCGTGCGTCCTGGATGAGCTTCGCCTGCGAGAGTATCCCGTCGATGCGGAACTTGATGGCGAGCCCGCCGGGCACGGTCTCCAGGTGCACGTCGCTCGCGCCAGTCATCAGCGCGTCGCGCAGCGTGGAGCGCACCAGGCGCACTACCTCGCTCGTCTCGTCGCCGATCGCCTTGAGCGACAGGTCTTCGACCCGGCCGCGGTCTTCGGCGCCGACGGCGGCCTCGCCCTGCACGTCGTCCAGCGCGCGCAGCGACTCCTCGTGGGCCGCGAGGTAGGCGACGAGGTCGCCGCGATGCGCGAGGCGCCAGCTGAAGCCCTGCGCAATGCGCTCCTCGGCCCAGGCCTGCAGCTCGGCCGAGAACGGGTCGTCGAACGCGAGGAGCAGGCGTCCGCCGGGTGCGCGCAGCAGCACGCAGCCGCGCTGCGCGCATTCGGAGAAGGGCAGCAGGTCGAAAGCCGGCGCCGCCTGGCGCAGCTCCGTCATATCCAAGGATGGAAGTTTGAGGGTGGCCGCCAGCCGCGTGGTGAACGTATCCGGATCCTGCGCCAGGCGTTCCTCCAGCACGTCCACCACGCGCCGGCGCGAGGCCGCAGCCGCGGCGCGCGCTTCGCTCACCTGCTCGACCGTGATGGTCACTGGATGCCTCCCGCGAGCTCGAAGATCGGCATGTACATCAGGATCACGATAGCGCCGATCACCAGGCCGATGAGCGCCATCAGGATCGGCTCGAACAGCCGCGTGAACCAGTCCACCCAGCGGGCCAGCTCCTCGTCGTGGAACGCGGCGATCTGCTCGAGCATCTCGCCCATGTTGCCGCCGCGCTCGCCCACGCCGAGCATGCGCAGCGCCACCGGCGTGGTAAGGCCGGCGGCCTCCAGCGATTGCGATACGTTGCGGCCTTCGCTGATCGCGCGCCGCGCCGCGGCAAGCCGCGTGCGCAGCACCGGGTGCAGCAGCTCGGCGCCCATGTCGAGCGCCTGCACGAGCGGCATGCCGCCGCGCAGCAGCATGCCGATGGTGCGGTAGAAGCGCGCGAGCTGGTACACCTTCAGCCGCTCACCGATGGCGGGGACGCGCCACAGCGCGTTCCCGATCTGCGTCCTGGAGGTTTTGAAGAAATACCATCCGAGAAGCACGAATGCTGCGAGCCCTGCCAAAACCAGAACCCCGTGCGTGTGCATCGCCTGGCCCCAGGCGAGCAGCACCTGCGACACGAGCGGCAGGTCGGCGGCGCGCTCCTCGTAGATATGCGCGAAGCGCGGCACCACGTAGAGGAGCAGGAACAGGCTCACCACGCCCCCGACCGCGATGAGCAGCATCGGGTAGATCGAGGCGTTGACCACGCGCTTGCGGATCGCCTCGAGCTGGTTGGCGTAGGCGACGTAGCGCGCGAGCGAGGGCGCGAGGTCGCTGGTTTTCTCGCTGGCGCGCACCGTGGCGATGAACAGCGGCGAGAACACCTGGGGAAACTGCTCGAGCGCAGCGGAGAAGCTCCGGCCTTCGCGCAGCGCCGCGGCGAGGCGCTCCATTATGCCGCGCCACTCCTCCTTGCGCTCCTTTTGCGCGAGCGTCTCGATCGCCTCCACCAGCGGCAGGCCGGCGTTCACCAGCACGCGCAGCTCCTGGCTGAAGAGCGTCACCGGGAAGCGCTCGCGGCCGCTTGCCCACGGCGCCGCAAGGCTGCGCTTGGCGCGCACGCTGAGCACCGTATAGCCGCGCCCTTCGAGCTGCTGGCGGGCAGTGGCCTCGTCCGGCGCCTGGAAGTCGATCGCCTCGACCGCGCCGCCGGGCCCGATTGCCTTCAGCTCGAATCGCACGAAGCGCTAGCGGTTGGAGATGTCGGCGGCCTCGCCGCTGCCGCCGGGCTGGCCGTCCTTGCCATAGGAGACGAGGTCGAAGTCGCCTTTTTCGCCCGGCGCCTTGTACAGGTACGGCTTGCCCCAGGGATCGAGCGGCACCGCCTTGCGCAGGTAAGGGCCCGCCCATTTCGGCTCGGCTGCCGGCTTGTCCACGAGCGCGGTCAGGCCGAGCTCGGTGGGCGGATAGCGGCCCGTGTCCAGGCGGTACTGGTCGAGCGCCTTCTCGAGCGCATCGATCTGGGCCTTCGCCACGGCGAGCTCCGATTTACCGACCTGTCCGAAATAGCGCGGTGCAACGAAACCGGCGAGCAACCCGATGATGACTACAACGACGAGCAGCTCCAGCAGGGTGAAGCCGCGAATCTTCTTGGGACCCATTCTTTCCTCCGCTTGCCGGGCTATGGTACAGCGGCCTGCGCGCCGATTGGAGATACGCCGCCATTAGGTATTCCGAACTAATGTTGACGCTGCCCGGCGGCCGCCACCACACTGCCCGCGCCAAACAGGCACACATCTTCGGGGGAGAAATGGCGAAGGGCTTCGCTCGGCCAGGAGCAATCCTGGCGATAACGGCTGCGTCATGCGTGTCCTTCTCGTAGACGATCATCCCATCGTCCAGCAGGTGCTGGGCGCGGTTGCGCGCAACGTGTTCAGCGGCGCGCAGATCGACATCGCGAGCGACCTCGAGCAGGCCATCCAAAGCGCGGGCGACGGCAACGCGCCGGATCTCGTCCTGCTCGACCTCGGCCTGCCCGGGTGCGCCGGCATCGAGGCGTTGACCGCGTTCCGCCGGGCCCACCCGCAGTCGCGCGTGGTGGTGGTGTCCGCCAACGAAGACCGCGGCTCCATGGCCGGCGCCATCGAAGCCGGCGCGGCCGGCTACGTGCCGAAGACCCACACCCCGCCGCTCATCGCGGTGGCGCTACGCGTGGTCGCCGAGGGCGGAACGTACGTGCCGGCGTAGGTACTACGACCTCTAGCGTAATGGAAAGCGCCCGCCGCGGTTGACAGGAAACGGGCGCGGGGAAGAGACTGCGGCCACATTCTTCCTGGGGAGGAGGACCATGTCGCCCGTATTGCGCTCAGCGCTGCTCGCGCTTGTTTGTGCTTTCCTGATTCCGTTTCACGCCGCTGCCTGGGATCGCGGCGAGGTGCAGCGCTTCGCCACGCTGCCGGCGGGCGCGGCGAATCCGGAAGGCATCACCGTGGGCCGGCACGGCGACGTGTACGTGACCGGATTCAATCCGACCGGCGCGGGCGTCGGGAAGATTTTCGTTTTCGGCGACAACGGGCACCTGAAGCGCGTCCTCGAGGTCACCGGGGCCAGCTCCGCGCTACTCGGCATCGCGTTCCATCCTGACACGCATGAGCTCCTGGTCGTGGACATCGGCCAAGGCGCGGTACATCGCGTCAACAAGTTCAACGGCAACGCAAGCGTGTTCACGCAGGCGCCGGCCGGATCCGGACTGAATGCGCTCGCATTCGACCGCGCTGGAAACGTCTACGTCTCGGATTCGTTCCAGGGAATCATCTGGCGTACCGGCGCGGCGGGCGGGCCGCCGGTTGCGTGGGTCAACCATGACCTGCTGAGGACCGCCGGTTTCCCGCCGTTCGGCGCGAACGGCATGGACTTCAACCGCGATGAGACCGCGCTATTCGTGGCGAACACCGGCAACGACACCATCGTGCGCATTCCGGTGACTGCCGGAGCTGCCGGTGAAGCGGCGGTGTTTACGCACTCGGTGAACGGCGCCGATGGGTTGATCATCGACCGGGATGACAACCTGTGGGTGTGCGCCAACCAGGCGGACGAGATCGTAGTCATCGATCCGACCGGCCGCGCCATCGCCAAGCTGGGCGACTTCGAGGGCGTGCGCCGCGGCTCGCCGGTGGGGCTGCTGTTTCCGGCAAGCCTGGCGCGCCATGGCAACTGGATCTACGTGACCAACCTGTCGCTCGATTTGCGCCCCATCACCGGGCAGCAATCCGTCGATAGCCAATGGGCGGCCGAGGTGACGCGCCACACCATCGCGCGGCTGCGCGCAAGGATTCCGTGACCGGAAGATAAAAACCGGCGCAGGTACGGTACTCCTGGCGCCTGCGCCGGTTCTTCGCGCCGGGCCTTGAGCCCGGGCGACGAAGTCGCAAAACCTGGTTAGCGGGTCTTCTGGCTGCCGTGCACCTCGCCGCGCCAGCCGCCGGATTCGCCGCCGCGGCTCTCGATGAATTGCTTGAAGTTCTCCACGCTGTTCTGCACGCGCGAGCTCAGGATGCCGACGGCGTCGCCGACTTTCTCGGTCACGCCCTGCGGCGCGTATTCCATCGCCAGGCGCACGCGAGTGCGCTCGGGGCCCAGCGGCTCGAACTGCACGGTGCCGCCGTTGGGCGCGTCGCCGCTGGTGCTGCGCCATGAGATGCGCTGGTCGGGCACCTGCTCGGTGATCTCGGCATCCCACTCCTTGTCCTTGCCCCAGATCTCGGCGCGCCAGTGCACGTGGGTGTCGTCGAGCTGCCGCACTTCCTTCACGCCCGTCATGAAGCGCGGGAACTCCTCGAACTGGGTCCACTGGTTGTAAACCGTGCTCACCGGGCACTTCACCTCGATCGATTTCTCGATGCGTTCCATGGGTTTCCTCCGATAGGATTTCCGCCATGCACGCAAGCGGCGTTCCCGGAACGCGGCTTGCTCGCGCTGGCGGCATGCCAGCGGTGACCGTCGTGGTACCCACGTGCGGACGTCCGGAGCTCCTCGCGCGCTGCCTCGCGGCGCTCGACAGGCAGACCTTGCCGCGCGGCGAGTACCAGGTGATCGTGGCGGACGACAGCGTGCTGCGCAGCGGACCTGCTGCAGCGCGCAACCGCGGCTGGCAGCAGGCGCGCGCCGGCATCATCGCCTTCACCGACGACGACACCGAGCCGCAGCCGCAATGGCTGGAGAACGGCTTGCGCGCCATGCAGCACGCCGACGCGGCGGCCGGCCGCCTGGTCATGCCCATTCCCGACCCGCCGACCGACTACGAGCGCAACGCGCAGGGGCTCGAGCGCGCGGAGTTCGTCACCGCAAACTGCTTCGTGCGCCGCGAGGTGCTCGAACGTATCGGCGGCTTCGACGAGGGATTCCGCATCGCTTGGCGCGAGGACTCGGACCTGCAGTTCCGCCTCCTGCGCAGCGGCGCACGCATCGCCCGGGCGCAGGACGCGGTGGTGGTACACCCGGTGCGGCCGGCGCCCTGGGGCGTGAGCCTGCGCCAGCAACGCAAGGTGATGTTCGACGCGCTGCTCTTCAGGAAGCACCCGGAGCTCTACCGCAGGCACATTCGCGCGGGAGGGCGTTGGGATTACTACGCGATCGTCGGCGCTCTGCTGGTGGCACCGGTCTTTCCCGCCGCGCTTCTCCCCTGGGCCATGCTCACGGGATGGTTTTTCGGGCAGCGCATGAAAGGGGCGTCTCGGCGGCCCGCGCACGTGCTCGAGATGCTGGTGACCTCGGCCCTTATTCCGCCGCTCGCGGTGTTCTGGCGCGTAGCCGGCATGCTGCGCTACCGGGTGGCGTTCCTTTGAAGCTGCCGGGCTTCGTGCAGATCGAGCCGGTGGGACAGTGCAACCTCGCCTGCCGCATGTGTCCGGTGGTCTTCAGGGAAGAGAAACCGCCGGCGTTCATGAGCTTCGACGCGTTTCGCCGGCTCATCGACGAATTTTCTTCCCTGACGGAGTTGCATCTGCAGGGCATGGGCGAGCCGCTGCTGCACCCGCGGTTTTTCGAGATGGTCCGCTATGCCGCACGGCGCGGCATCCGCGTGTCGACCAACACCAACCTCACCGCGCTGTCCGAGCGGCGCGCAGAGGAATGCGTGCGCAGCGGCCTCGAGCGGCTGCACGTGTCGCTCGACGCCGCGGAGGCGCAGGCCTACGAGTACATCCGCGTCGGCGCGCGCTTCAGCAAGGTGCTGCGCAATCTGGGCTGGCTGACCGAGGCGAAGGAGCGCCTGCAGGCGAAGGCGCCCGAGATCCGCCTGGTCGCCGTGGCGATGCGTCGCAACCTCGAGCAGCTGCCCGCGCT